>Ga0302324_100003123_pt1 | contig 37511 bp, 33 predicted proteins | sample Palsa_T0_1_FD_201949 | JGI IMG/M metagenome (GOLD analysis project Ga0302324, IMG submission 201949) | Peat permafrost microbial communities from Stordalen Mire near Abisko, Sweden - Palsa_T0_1 | ecosystem: Environmental > Terrestrial > Soil > Palsa > Peat permafrost | place: Sweden: Abisko... | reverse complement strand
CTTCTTCGAGTGATTCGTGAGTCCTAATAGCCTCTCCCAGTGCGACCGCATCGTTGATACTCTTCAACGCGCCCGCTGCCGTATGAGGCCGCGCAAAGGCGCCTGCGTCTCCCGCCAGGCAGATGCGGCCCCGGCGATAGGCCGGTACGTGGCAGTCGTAAATCGCGTAGGCAAAGGTATTCTCACTGCGCTCGACGATCTCTTCGTAATACTTCGGCAGCCGATCCTTGGCCTTCGCCTTTAGCTCCGATTCGGTCGTCGGCGCCATGCCGCCCGGAGATAGCGACCCTTCGCGCGTGTGCCCATCCTTATCCGTGAAAAACTTACCTAGCTCGGTTTCACCGACCGGTACGTACATGCCCCAGTTGACCACGCGAGTTCCGGGCCTGACCGATCCATCGGGACCTGGCACGAAGTAGAAGATGCCGTGACCTCCGCGATAGCCCGGCGAATGTACTCCCGTCTGCAGCGGCTGAGTCTCTAGCAACTCCCTCTCCTGCAGAACTCCCCGCCATAGAACGTACCCTGCGTACTCGATCGCCGTTTCAGGGAATAGCATCCGCCGCCCCAGCGACGTGTACCCGTCCGCGCACACCACTAAGTCGAAAGTCCGTACGCTTCCATCCGCCAACTGCACGCCGACTCGATCGTGCGACTCGGTGCGCAGATCAACCACCCGATGTTGCGCCGCATAAACCGAATCAGGCACCCGCTTGCGAAGGTTGCGATACAGCACGCCCCAGTTGAGCAACGCGAGATCGGCCGGCTGGTCCCATGCCAGGTAGCCATATCGATGCTGTTTCGGCGTGCGCCATACACGCTTGAATCCGTGACCGGCAAAGTAAGATGTATCGGCGTCAACCAGGTCGCGTTTTATCAAAGTCTCCAGGATCGATGCCGGAATCCCAATACCGGCGCCGCGATCCTTTAACTCATCGCCCGTCCGCTCGAACAGGGTCACATCGCACCCCGCGCGAATCAGTTCGATTGCTACAGTGCATCCCGCTATCGAACCGCCAACGATTCCGACTCTCAGTCCTTGCCCCCTCATCCGCGATCTCCTCTTATGATCCAGCTGACCAGCCGCCATCGACGATCAACTCCGCGCCCGTCACATACTTCGCCTCGTCCGAACACAGATAGAGCGATGCGTAGGCGACATCTATCGGATCGCCAACGATTCCCATCGGAATCGAGGCCTTGATTGCCTTGTCCTGTTCGGGAGTGATGTCGCCCAATATGGGCGTCTGAATCTGGCCGGGAAAGATCGTATTGACCCGCATTCCGCGCTTCGCGTACTCCAGCGCCGCCGCCTTGCTCATCATGCGGACGGCACCCTTGCTCGCGTGATAGGTGATTGCATTCGCGCTGCCGATAATCCCGAATAGCGAAGAAATATTTACAATGGCTGCGTTTTTACTCTCGAGCAACGTCGCTTCAGCCGTCTTCAATCCCAGGAAAACCCCGGTCTGATTCACCGCTATCATCTTATTCCACCCCTCGACCGTCTCGCCCCCGATTCCGCCCGCATGAAAGATGCCTGCATTGTTTACCAAAGTGCTAAGCCCTCCAAAGGTCGCCTTGGCGGTTGCGATGGCGGCCTTCCAGCTCGCCTCTTCGGTAACGTCAAGCCGCAGGAAAATCGCTTCCCCGCCCGAGGCCTTGATGTTCGCGGCGACACTGCCCCCCAATTCCGTTTGAAGGTCGCCGATCACCACTTTCGCGCCTTCGCTGGCGAATAGCTTCGCCTGCGCCGCACCCAGTCCGCTCGCGGCGCCTGAAATCAGCGCGATTTTTCCGGAAAGACGATTAGCCATAGCTTCTCCTCTTATGGTTTTTGGTAGTTACTTGATTCGTTGGATGTTCTCTCAGCACTTTAGCAGGGTAGCGCGGTTCGCCAATACCTCTACTTTCCTCAATGTTTTCGCTCAATTTGACGGGTCCTGTCATCCTTCTCGAGCAAATTCACGTTACGGGCGAAGACTTCATAAGCACCACGAAGAGAGCTGACTTCGGGTGTGCGGTGGTTCATCTTCCACGTCGGCAAAGTCATCCTGAACGAAGTGCCCGCAGGCAAGTCAATGACGAAAGTCGCACGCGCTTTGCCATGACTGCTGGAATGCGGGACGGATCGGCCGGTCGGCTGAGATCGCTGCGCGCTTCGCCTCTCCGCGGGGTTAAGCCACCTATCCAGGCATGGCGGGCCAACAATCGTGATGGGGCGTGCCGCACCCTTAGAAAACGGGAGACCAAAACCTCGCTCCAGTTTCGCTGTCCTGAAAATCGTACTGCCCGAGTTTTAACGGTAAATCACTAAATTTAGTAGATCGTCCTAAGGTGGGTTGTAACTCGCCAGCCAAAGGAATAATTGAAATAAAGTGATCACCTAGGACAGCAGGCTGTCAGCCTGCGGTGATGCCACCTTGTCGGTAAATCAATCTAGGACCGGGCTAGCCATCTACTTGATCTATTGGACATAGATTGGCAGCCTTGTGATAGACCTCTTGAAGGAGTGAGCCTTGGACGCAGGAAAAATTGTCGCAGAATTGAAATCGGAACGAGATCGACTCAGTCGGGCTATCGAAGCCTTGGAAGGTAGCGGCCCGCGAAAGTATGCTGCCAGGGTTCCCAAAATAGCCGCCGCACCGGCACCGGCCGCCATGATGGGCACGACCAGCACCAAGAAAGGTGGTAGGCTCACTGCCGCGGGTAGAAAGCGCCTATCGGAAGCGATGAAGAAGCGCTGGGCAGAACGCCGCAAGAAGGGCTAACGATTCGAGCGGGATAATCCATTGCCGCAGCTACGGCAATGGATTCCCTTTCAGCAACCGCGTCTCCTCAGAACTTAATCTCCAGCGCCTTCGTCAGAAACTTCATCAGCGGCTTCGCCTCCCCGCAGACCTCAGCGAATCGCTCGATAAACGACGGCGAGAGCGCGTCGCTCTCCTGAAGGTTGGCGATCGCGATGAAGTCCTTCCGCTTCAGGTCATCAATCAACGGATGAGCCGGGTCGTAGCCGCGAGGCGGACGCGAGAGCTTTTCGCCCCTTAGTTCCCACCGCTTGCGCAATCCCGGATCAGCAATGCTCTTCTTCCACGGCCGCGGATTCTGCACGATAAAGTCGCGGATCTTGTTCAACGTCGCAGGGTCGGGATGCCAGATGCCGGCGCCGCAGAACAGGTTCCCCGGCTCCAGGTGAAGGTAGTAACCAGGCGCATGAACGTCACGCGCCATGACGTGCGAGAACCGCGCCGACGCGTGTGCCTTGTAAGGTCGCTTATCCGGCGAGAACCGCACGTCGCGATAGATCCGAAACATCGATCCGCCTTGCGGACGCGGATCGGCCACGAACTTCGAACTGATCTGCTTAAGGTGCGGAGCAAAGTCTCCAATGAAGTCGAGCATCGGCCCGCGCACGTCCCGCTCGTACCGTGCCCGATTCTCTTCAAACCACTCGCGCCGATTGTTCTGTGCGAGTTCTTCCAGAAACTCGAACAAGCCGCGACTGAAATGCGCCTTCTGCTTCATCATTCAAAGTTCCTCGAATCTGCGCTATTTTCCGCTCGTCGATGGTGCGATCCAAGACTCGTCGATTGTGCGGCTGGCAAGTCTTCATCGACACGTGGCAGGCAGATCGAATTCATAAGCGCTCGTTAACCGGAGACAGGACAGTGAGATGGCAAAACGAAAGATCTTGATAGCAGGGGCATCGGGTTTGGTGGGCTACGCGGGCGTGCGGCATTTCGCCAGGCTCGAAGGTTGGGAAGTGGTGGCAGTATCGCGGCGGCAGCCAATGCCGGTCGAAGGAGCGGAGTTCATTTCGATCGACCTGCTCGACGCGAAGCAATGCAACCAGGTCTTTTCTGAGATGCCGGACGTGACTCACGTCGTCTATGCGGCTGTCAACGAGAAGCCCAACCTGCTGGAGGGCTGGCTCGAGCGCAAACAGATGGAGGTGAATCTCTCGATGCTGCGCAACCTGTTCGAGCCGCTGCACAAGGTCGCCAAGCATCTCAAGCACGTGACCATACTTCAAGGTACCAAGGCCTATGGGGCGCATATCGGACCGATGGCGACGCCGGCCCGCGAGCGATCGCCGCGTCATCCGCATGAGAACTTCTACTGGCTGCAGGAAGACTACATTCGTGAAAAACAGTCCGGGCAGAGTTGGGCGTGGACCATACTGCGGCCGCAACTGGTACTGGGCGAAGCTATCGGCAGCAACCTCAATGTGATCCCGGCAATCGGCGTCTATGGTGCAATCCTAAAGGAAGCGGGACAGCCGCTTTCGTTTCCCGGCGGTCCGCCCTATCTGTTCGAACTGGTTGACGTCGATCTGCTTGCGCGATCGATGGAGTGGGCGGCGACGACACCGGCATGCCGCAACGAGCATTTCAACATCACCAATGGCGACGTCTTCCAATGGCCGGAAGTGTGGCCGACAGTGGCTGACTCACTCGGCATGAAGGTCGGTCCGCCCAAGCCGATGTCGCTGGTGAAGGAGATGCCCAAGCGGGCGGCGGAATGGGCGGCCATCGTGCGCAAGTACGACCTCGCGTCGCCCGCCGACATGCATCAGTTCGTCGGTGAGTCGTTCGGCCTGGCCGACTTCGCCTTCGCGACTGGTGCAAAGGAGGTCAATCCGATTCTCGTCAGCACGATCAAGGCGCGGCAGGCCGGCTTCCACGATTGCATGGATAGCGAGGACTTGCTGATCAAGTGCTTCCGGCGCTTCCAGGAACTCAGATTGCTACCGATGCCATAAAGTCGGCATCGGGCATTTGCTGGAGCGGTTTCCTGCCCTCAGAGCGAGCAGCGTGCCGAAAGTCGCAGAACAATGAAAAGGTGGCTGGGCCTAGTCGAGCTATGAGGTTTTGACTGAGAGTCTTTTGGTCACAAAACGAATGGAAGGCGAAAATGTTTCACGTGAAACATTTTCGCCTTCCATTTGTGGGGAAATCCTACACTCTTGACATAGGGCACCTTGGGTCCACCCCCGTTCAACCCGTAACGGGAAACACGAAGGAATCGTGGAGGCGCTGGTGAAACGCAACGCAAAGCTCGCGCGCGAACGCACCAAGGCGCACTTGCTTCATGCGCGGCGCAGCCTGCTGGGAGGAACCGGTTAACGAGCAGGAAGGAGGCGGCCAGGGCATTTTGCGTTTGCAAGAGGTTGGTAATCGGTGCGAGCCTGAAGGGGAATCGTAAGTTAAGAGCGGGCGAGCAAGGCATGCGTTCCATAGCGGCGACGCTAAACGCCGCAACTGAAGTCGCTCACACTGAGAACCCGTTCGCATAAGGAGGCTTAAGAAATGGAATATCGTCAGTTCGGTCAGACGGGAATCAATATCTCAGCGATCGGATTTGGCTGCTGGGAGATCGGCGGCGGTTACGGGAGTATCGAGGAGACCGAGTTCGTCAAGGCGATCAATCGCGCGCTGGATATCGGGATCAACAGCTTCGATACGGCGGAAGCCTACGGCATGGGCGCGTCGGAAAAGTCGCTCGCTAAGGCACTTGGATCGCGGCGCAAGGAAGCGGTGATCACGACCAAGTTCGGGGTGGGCTATCCGGGCTTCGCGAACTTCCGCGACAGCAGCCGCAAGCGCGTGATGGAATCGATCGAGAAAAGCCTGACGGCGCTGAATACCGACTATGTCGATGTCTATCTGATTCACTGGCCGGATCGGGCGATACCTTTCGAGGAGCCGATGCGTGCGCTCGACGACCTGGTGAAACAGGGCAAGGTCAAGGCGGTGGGACTGTCGAACTTTACGCTCGACGAGATCAAGACCTGCATGGCGGCGCGCCGCGTCGATGTGGTGCAGTACTGCTGGAACATGTTTGACCGGCGCATGGCGAAGGAGATTTTCCCATACTGCCAGGAGAACAAGATTGGGGTTATGGCTTATGGGTCGCTGGCGTACGGGATGCTGACGGGCACGCTAAGTGAGGAGAAGGCCTTCGAGAAGGGCGACTGGCGGGCCAAGCGCGGAAATCTGGGCAACCTGAACCTGTTCCAACATCTGTTCGGCCCTGAACATTTCCTGAAGAACCTGCGCGCGGTTGAAGATTTGAAGGGCGTCGCCAAGCGCTATGGCAAGAGCCTGCCGCAGCTTTCGCTGCGCTGGACGACGTCGAATCCGGTGGTCAGCACGGCGCTGGTGGGATGCCGTAGCGCGGGCGAAGTTGACGACAATGTGGGCGCGTTGGGATGGACGATATCCGACGCCGACATGAAGGAGATCGACGCGATCTTTGCGCGGCATGGAGCGGTGACGACGCCGGAAGTATGGCTGGAGACACTTTGAAGGCGATGCGCTAAGCTCGATTACTCGGTTAATAGAAGGAGACTTGCGATGCCGGTTCAGAAATTCGCACCGATGACCAAGAATTTCGCGATTTTCGATTGCGACGCTCACGTGACGGAGCCGCCGTGGTTATGGGAGCGCGCAAAGGACTGGCTGACCAAGGACGAGCTGGAGGCGCTCAAGAATACGATCTGGTTCGATGCCGAGAGCCAACAGTTAATCGTGAACGGCAAAGCGGGGACGGGAATCGGCGCGCAGCGAATACATGGGACCGTCGGCACGGTAAACGTGTTGTCGCTGGCGGGGCCGGGTCTCAAGCACGACATTCAGCGCGCGTTGAATGTGCGCAATCTCAATCGCAAGACGGCGATCACTGCGGAACAGGCTGAGTATCTCGATCATAAAGGCTCCTATCTGCCGCAGCCGCGCCTGAAGGACATGGATACGCAGGGAATCGACCAGGTGATGATCATCCCGACGGATATCGACACCTATCCCTGGCTGCTGAACGCGGTGGGAGCGAAGGCGATGTGCAAGGCCTACAACGATTGGGCCTATGAGTATTGCCAGGAGAATCCGGAGCGGCTGTTTTTTGCGGCGATGCTGCCGATGCAGGATCCGAAGTTTGCCGAGATGGAAATCTATCGCGTAGCGGCGAAGGGCTGCCGTGTGGCGCTGGTAAGACCCATCGATGCGATGGGCAATTATCCGATTCAACCTAAGTACGACCGCGTGTGGCGCGCGATGGAAGAGACCGGAGTGGTCTATGGGATGCATCCGTTCCCGGCCTTCGGATCGTTGAAACCGCCGGGCTACACGGAGCAACATTCGGGGGCGGAGCTAATCGCGCTGACCGCCTCTACGGCCGGCCTGCCGCATTCGTTCCTGATCAACGTGCAGGATTTCCAGGCGGAGGCGTCGCTGTGGGTAACGATGGTGCTGATGTCGGGTTTCTTCGAGCGTTACACCAAGCTAAGGGCGGCGGTGTTCGAGGCGTCGTCAACGTGGTTGAGCTTCATCCTGGACGAGTGCGACAAGAACTATCGCCTGTATCGCAATGAGCGGCAGTTGCCAAAGCTGAAGCGTCTGCCGCGCGAGACCTTTATCGAACATTGCGTAACGGGCTTTGAAGGCGACGAAGCGCCGCCTTCGCGCCTGCCGGAATTCTACGAGAACATCCTGGCGTGGTCGTCGGATGTTTATCATCACGATGGTGACGACGTGTGGCGCGCGATTGAGACGATGCGCAAGTGCGAGCTGCCGGAGAAATATCAGGCAAAGTTCCTGGGTGAGAACGCGCGCAAGCTCTACAAGATCGACGCGCCCAAGAAGATCATTCGCGATCGAGTGACCGAGATCGAGCGGCCGGAATGGTGGCCGACGGCGGAGGAAGTGAAGGAGGCGCTGAAGCCGGAATCCTCGGTGATACGGAACCGTGCGGACTTCTCACCGGGCGTCGGTCCGAGCGGCGGTCGCTAGGCCAAGGGGCTATAAGTCATGGCTAACAAACGTTTCACTGTTTTCGATAGCGATACGCATGTAGTCGAACCGCCGGAAATCTGGACGAAGTATCTCGAACCCGAGTATCGGACCTTAGGTAAGCATGCACTGTGGCGCGAGGAAGGGAAGTTCGGCTCCTATCTTAAGATCAACGGCAAGATGTTCCGGGACACGATGAACCCGAACATCCCGCGCCACGCCATATGGCATCCGGGGATGACGTGGGACGACGTCGGCGAGCTCGATCCGACGCATCGGCATGCGATGACAGCGGGAGCGTCAGACCCACACGCGCGCCTGCGCGACATGGATGCGATGGGTGTCGATCAGGCCTTTCTGTATCCGACGTGGTTCGCGGAGGGCTTTCACCTGGTGGAAGATCCGGACGTGGCGTATGCGCTGGCCCGCGCCTACAACGACTGGATCGCGGACTTCTGCAAAGCGGCACCTGACCGGCTGTTCGCGGCGGCGATGGTCCCGCTGCAGAATATGGATTATGCGGTCGAGGAGCTTCGGCGGGTCGCCAAGATCAAGAGCTTTCGCGGCGCGTTCATACGGCCAATGTTCATTGAAGGGCACTACTTTACTCATCCGTATTACGATCCTCTGTGGGCGGAGCTTGAGAGCCTCGGCATGACGCTGGCGGTGCATCCGACGACAGGACTATGGAATCCCGAGTGGACTTCGCACGGACCGTTTTTCGAGAAGATCAAGCGGCGGCTGAATCAGCGATCGGTTATCGCAGACGCGGGCGGCGGACCACATGCGGGAGGTGGCGGCGACCAGGGCTTCGTGTTCGTCGCTACGCCACCGCTCGGTCATCCGATAGCGCCGATCCTGTCGTACTGGCTCGACAACCATATGTTCGTCGCGTCCACCTTGATCGGCTTCACGGTGATGCAACGCTACCCGAAGATGAAAGTAGTGGTGGCGCATGGCAAGGCCTCGTGGATGGAGGAAGTGCTGGAGAAAATGGAGGCCTCGTGCCGCACGATCCCGCTGTTGCATTACTATCCGGTGCGCACCGACACCGAGGAAATGTGGGAAGAGGGAAACGTGATGCTGGGCTTCGACGCGGAGGAGCGACTGATACAGAAACTGCCGCATGACTTTGCGGAGAAGGTGGTGTGGGGATCGCGCTATCCGCATCAGGACACCACCAGCGCGACTGAGGCGATCGAAGTACTCACGCGCGCGCGGGTGGAAGAATCGGTGCTGATCAGGATGTTCGGTGGAAACGCGGCGGAGCAGTTCGGGATTGGTTAAGGCGATGGCATACGAGAATTTTGCGGTTGAGCGGGCGGGCGCGATTGCGACGGTCTATTTCAACCGGCCGGAGAAGCTCAATCCGATCAGCGGCAAGCTGCTGAGTGAGATGATCGCCGTCGCGCATGAGTTCCAGGAAGACGAGGAGTCGCGCGTCGTCATTCTGACCGGCAAGGGACGATCGTTCTGTGCAGGCGCCGACCTTGGCGGACTCAGTGCGAATGCCGGTGCGCAAGCGCAGCGCGGCCAGACGGATGCGTCACGGCTGCGCGCGGCGCGTCTCGGCTGGCGCGTGATGGACGAGTGGGAACGGCTGGACCAGGTGACGATCGCAGCGGTGAACGGGTTCGCGATTGGCGGCGGATTATCGCTCGCAATGGCGTGCGACTTTCGAATCGCGGCGGCGGGCGCGCGTATCTGGATCCCGGAAGTAGCGCTGGGCGTGCCGTATATGTGGGGATCGGTCACGCGGTTGATCAATTTGGTCGGGATGAGCAAGGCCAAGGAAATGATCATGACGTGCGACGAAGTAACGGCGGAAGAGGCCTTAAAGATAGGACTGGTTAACCAGGTAGTGGCGGCCGAGAAACTCGATGCGGCGGCGCTGGACTTCGCGGCGAAGTTGACGAGCAAGCCACCGATGGCGCTGCGGCGGACGAAGGATTTCTTCAAGGCGCTGGGCAACAGCCGCCTCGGCGATATCACTTACGCGGACGGCTACCTCGGGTTGTCGTGCGTCGCGAGCGAGGACATGGCGGAGGCAATGGCCGTGTTCAAGGAAAAGCGTCCCGGCCGCTATCGCGATCGCTAGACCGGGCGCTTCCATGCGGGACGCGGGAGATTGGATCAGCGCCTGTCGATAAAGACGCGCTCCTTGGCGATCCACATCGCGGATTTCTTAAAGTCGATAAACTTCGCTTCGTCCTCGACTGCCAGTTCCATCGCGCGCCTGGCTTCCGGACTGCCGGCAATCGCCGCCAACTCGGCGCGATTGAACCAGGCTTCGGCATGGCCAATATAAGGATCGACGACGGTCTTACGGCCGGCGCGCAATTGCTTTTCGACATCATCTTCGTAGCGATGGATTTGCAGATAGCGCTGGATGCGCATCCCGGCCGCGACGCCACGGATGAGTGGGCCGTGATTCGTACGCCAGTAGAGCTGAGCCTGATCTACAGTGAGGTTTGCAGTATTGCGAAGACAGAAGAAGAGCTTCACGAGCGGACTATGATCGCGCGCGACCAACTCCTCGGGAGTTGGGTTGACCTGCGGGTATTCGTAATTGAACCACAGGGGCGAATTCGGAAGGTCGATGAAGCGCGCTTCGTCCTCGAGCAACTCTTTACCGGCAGCGTGTCCCGCGGCGGTCTCGAAGGTCGATGACATGACCTCGCGATCGGTCCACCAGAGCTCGGCGACGCCATCGTAGGGCGGCTCCATTCCGCCACGGGCGGCAGCCAATTGGTCATTGACAGGATCTTCCAGGGTGTGAACCTGGACGTAGCGCAGAATTTTCAGCGTCGTGGAATGCCGCGCTACGAGCGGGCCGTGAACTTCGCGCCAGTAATGCTGGAAATCCGCCAGCGACATGCCGGCCTTGCGGCGCAGGACGAAGGTCAATCGGATCATCTTCTTTCTCCTCGAAGGACGCGGAGGGATCGCCGGAGATTAGCGGCTATGAAGCCTCGCGCGGCCAACGAACTAGGTAGCATCAGCGGAAGGCTCGCATCAATGATCGGTGGCGATGGTCGCGGCTAACAATTGGTAGTCGAATTTTGCTAGAGCTTGATCATTGCAGGGATTCGGCGATAATCGCGGCGGGGCGCCTGCATCTGTGAGCGATGCGACCCGGGAAGATATTAGCTGCAGCGTCTGGCATCTGGAGGCAAGGAATAGTGAGCGATCGAATTATCGTGTGCGACGTGGCGCCGCGCGACGGCATTCAGAACGAGAAGATAATGTTGACGTCAGCGCAGAAGCTCGAATTGATAGGCCATCTCGCCGCTGCCGGGATAAGCTGGATCGAAGTTGCGTCTTTCGCGAGCCCGAAATGGGTGCCGCAGATGGCCGATGCGGAGGTGGTATTTCGGGCGGCATCGAAGATTCCTGGCATCCGGCCCATCGTGCTGGTACTCAACGATCGCGGGTACGAGCGCGCGGTCAAAGCCGGCGCCCGCTATATCCGGCTGGTAGTCGCAGCGACCGATACGATGAATCAGAAGAACGCGAACGCGCTGCCTGAGGCGACGATGGCTTCGTACCGGCCCATTTTCGAACGCGCGGCTCGCGACGGAGTTGAGTTGACCGGCACAATCGCGACGTCTTTCGGTTGTCCATTCGAAGGCGCAGTCGAGCCGGATCGTGTGATCGCGCTGGCGTCTCGCTTCATCGAAGGAGGAGCGGCCGAGGTCGATTTCGCAGACACGGTCGGAATGGCGGTGCCGCCGCAGATCGAACGGATGCTGGGGCGCGCGCGCCGGGAATTCTCGGACGTGCGACTTGGCATCCACCTTCACAACACGCGCAACGTCGGGCTGGCGAACGCATTCGCAGCGGTGCGGGGAGGTGCCGACGTAATCGACGCATCGACGGGCGGTGCGGGAGGATGTCCTTTCGCACCGAGGGCGACCGGCAACATCCCGATGGATGATCTGATCTTCATGCTCGAAGGAATGGGAATCGAGACCGGCGTCGATCTCGACAAGCTGGTGGAGACGTCGCACTGGTTCGAGGGCTTGCTGGAGCATGCGTTGCCGGCGATGCTGCCGAAGGCCGGGCCGTGCTGGAAGTCTCCGCCGCCGCTGGCGTGAGAGTTGGCTATCAGCGCGGCCTCAACTGGGTAGCAGACCGGCTGCGCAGTCATCGACCAGCGGTCTGTGCTAGTAATCTTCGTTGGCCGATTCCTCGAGCACCTGATCCCAGGTTTTGTTGGGATTGAATTCAGCAATCTCGCTGGCCAGCTGCGCGGTCTTGGGACCCAGATCCTTCTGCACGATGATACCGTCCTGGTTCACCATGAAGGTCATCACGCCCGAAGAGCGATAGTCGGCGGGATAGGCGACGAACGCGAATCCCTTGGTCATTTCGCCATCCACGACGTAATGCTTCGCGCCGCCGGGCGCATTCTTTCCCTGTTTGGTAAGTACTCGATAGTAGTAGCCGTGGAAGGGAATCGGCGCGCCGTTGTTACCGCGTTTGTAGCCCTCGACCGTGGCGCTCGCGACCAGCGGTCCGATGGGACTGTCCGGCTGTCCCGCGTCCGTTTTCCAGTAGAGTCCGTTCTGCTGACCCGGATCGCTGAGAATCTTACCCGCAAATTGATTCTTAAGGCCCGCATATTCATGCTGCGCCGTGACAAGATCATTGAGAACGTTGATGGTGAAGATTTCGTTGCGACCGATGCGCCGGTAGAGCATCTCGTCTTTCGCGCTGGCGGTATCAAAAACCCAGCTATCGTCCTTCTTGACAAGTGGAATCGGCGTAGGCCAGTTCTCCGCACCTATATAGAGGATCACTCGACCTTCGTCGTCATAAGCGAATCGGTGCATCTCGCGGTAGCGGCGGATGAAATCCTCGCGGGCATTGTTATCCGCGATCGGATCGCCCGATGAGAGAATCTCGTCAGCGGCGGGGCCGAGGATCGAGCTTAGGGCTTTGGTATCGTCAGCCTGTGCCGCCGCAACAAGTGCGCTTCCTGCCGCCTCAGGAGTCTGAAACGTTTGCTGTGCGGTCTCGTCCGCGAATGCAACCGGCAGCGCAAGACAAATCATCAGTGGGACTGTGACGAATGCGCTCAGCCATTTCGCCCGATAATTAATCGTACCGACTATCGTTGCAGCCAGCACGAGTAAGTACGAGCCGGTTGTCGATGTCAGCCGCTTTGATCGTGAGTTATTCATAGAACTCCTCATCAGCCTCTGTGACCACCACGATTTCCGCCGCCGCCGCGATTACCACCACCCTCGCCACGAAAAGCATTTCCGCCGCCACCACGATTTCCACCTCCGCCGCCAAAGGCGTTGCCTCCTCCCCTGCCGCCTCTATTTCCGTTAACACTGTCCCTCCCCCGATCGCGAGACGACTGAGCGGCGCGACCAGGTTCGTATCCACCCAGCGCGCTGTTACGACCGCCCGTTGGGTTGTTTCCCTTCGTAAAGCCGCGAGCCGGATCGGGTGCGCGATTGACGGGCTTGTTGGTGGCGGGGCGTGTTGCCGCAACTGGATTGGAGTTGTTGCGATTCGGCCGATTCGGCACCGGTTCTTTATTTTTCAGGTTACCCAGACTGGTATTGTTCGGGAGCGTTCCGGGCTTGGGGAAATTGGGCTGAGCAAAATTCGGGTTATTGGCCCGATTAGGCTTCGCCGTCTGTGGATTATATGGCCGAGTCGTTGGGACACCGGGGTTGTAGGGGCGATATCCGCCGGCTCCATTGTAAGGTGGACGTCCTGGGTACTGACCGCCATGCCCTGGACCATAACCGGGCCTGTAACCGCCCCCGGGATAAGCGCCTGGATAGCGGCCGGGATAAACATTGTTGTTCGAAACGTAAACGTTCTTATTGTAAACGACGTTATTGTTGTAACCGCCACCCCAATTGCAGCCCCAATTGTTGTGGCCATCGTTGATCAGCGAGCCAAGTAGAATCCCCGCGCCGAACGCCAACACACCCGTGAGCAAGAGATCGCTGCCGGAGTATCCGGCCGGCGCTGGCACGGGCGCTCCATAGGCGGTGGTCGGATTGTACTGAGGCACATACACCGTATTGGGCTGCGCCGGCGAGATGATCACGGTCTGCTGCACCGCCGGTTGTTTATTACCCGTTTGAGCGGATGGCGCCGGCTGGACTTCAACCTTTTGCTGCGGCGTCGTCTTTAGATTCCCGGCGTCGATCGCCTTGTTGCGCAGGACCTGGATCGCATCCATCACGTCGGCGGGTTGATTGTAGTAGGCCTCGCCCAGTGCCGAAGTCCACGAGAGACTGTCATTCATCGTCTGCAAGACCGTTGGAAACTGAGTCAGCGATTTGATGCTCGGATCCCACGGTTGCTGATTGACTTGTGCGGCGAGCGCATCGCCGGTCAGATTGGGGTTCTCTTTGATCCATCGAGCGGCCTGGACGACCTGGGTCGGATAAGTTGAGCCGGCCAGAATCTGCGCCACAAGTACGTCGGGATAAAGCGCGATCGGTGAAACCAGTTCCTGCAATTCCTGGGGGCTTGCTGCACCGGGGGCCGCACCCGGTGCAGTTTCCGCGGCGACTGGCGGCACCTGGGCGGTCGGTGCAGCGGCCGGCGTTGGCGGTTCCGGCGTGGCCGACGGCGAGGCAGACGCCTGTGGCTCGTCACTTCGCGAACACCCGGTGAACACCGGCGAGGTCGATATCAGGAGTGCCGCCACAAGTATCAAGGGCAGTGACTTGCCGTGCGGCCTGACTAGTAACTTCATCGTCGATAATCCTCGGGGGCGACCGGAAGTGGAGGTTTCAGTTTCGAATCGAAATCTGGCAAATTCTATTCTGTACTGGCCTTTAAGTTCGATTACCGGTCTTTCCAGTCCATCCTAATTCCGGCATCCCTGGCCTCGCAGCGGTGGATTTTATCCATATTTGAGACAGCGGTGCTATCTGAAGAATGACTCGAAATCGACTTCGCCAGCCACCCGGCATATATCCAGAACAGAATTCTGGTGGCTGCAATCGGGCCAAAGTATCAATTGACTAAAAGTTGTTCTTCTGGCTTACTCGCTCTGCCCACCCCTCGAATGGATTATCCCGCAGGCTCTAAGTGGAAGTCGCCGATCAAACCCGCGAACAAGGCAAAGTGGCCTTCGAATCCCAGCGTGACGGTACTTTGCTGGTCCGACTTTCGGGGCCCTGGCATCTGCGCAGCGATATGCCGTCTGCAGCGCTGCTGGCCGACCGACTCAGCCGGCAACCCGATATCAGGCGAGTGTCGTTCGATACGACGTCGCTCACCGGTTGGGATAGCGGACTCATATCGTTTCTAGTTCAATCGGGCGAATATTGCCAAGCGCATGGAATCGACCAGGATCGTGGTGGTCTGGCTGAAGGCCTGAAACACCTGGTTGAATTGGCGGAAGCCGTACCTGAAAAGAAGGGGACTCGCGGCCAGTCTGCCAAGGAGTGGTTCTTTACCCGAATCGGCAAGGCGACGATCGGTTATGAAACTTCGATAACCGATTTTCTTTCTTTCATAGGCGAACTCGCAATTGCGCTTGGCAGATTCGTCCGCGGAAAAGCACGCTACCGCAGAGTCGATCTGCTCGAAGCGATTCAACAATGCGGCTCAAATGCAGTCGGGATCGTCACTCTGATCGCCTTTCTCGTGGGAGTTATCCTGGCCTTCATGGGCGCGGTTCAGCTTTCCCAGTTTGGTGCTTCGATTTACGTTGCCGACCTGGTGGGTATCGGCATGGTGCGCGAGATGGGCGCGATGATGACTGCGATCATCATGTCCGGCCGGACTGGAGCCGCCTTCGCCGCGAAGCTCGGCACCATGAAAGTGACGCAGGAAATCGACGCTCTGACCACCATGGGAATCTCGCCGCTTGAGTTCCTGGTCCTGCCGCGCGTGCTGGCTCTGGTGCTGATGATGCCATTGTTGTGCATCTTTGCGGATTTAGTCGGAATACTCGGCGGCATGTTCGTCGGTGTGTTTATGCTCGACCTGTCAGCGGCCACTTACCTGCGCGAGACCATCTCGACTCTGACAATGGTTAATCTGTTCGGCGGCCTGATCAAGGCCACCTTCTATGGGGCGTTGATTGCGATCGCCGGATGCCTGCGCGGTTTTCAATGCGGTAACAGCTCGTCGGCTGTGGGCGATGCCGCAACCCAGGCGGTAGTAATGTCGATCGTTATGGTGGTAGTCGCTTGCGGCATCTTTGCGGTGATCTTCAACTTCCTCGGGATCTAGTCATTACGAGATAGATTGATGGGAGCCACCGCAAACTCACCCGTCCCGCGTTCGAATCCTGAAGCGCTTATAAGTGTGCGCCGCATGACCATGGCTTACGGTAGTTTCGTACTGATGCGAGATCTCGATTTCGTAGTTCGCCCGCGCGACATATTCATCATAATGGGTGGTAGCGGATGCGGTAAGAGCACCGTCCTGCGCCATCTGATCGGTCTTAAAGAGCCTGCGGCAGGCGAAATAATATACGGCGATATCAATTTCACGCGAGCGAGTTCTGACCAACGAGAATCATTGCTGCGCCGCTTCGGGGTTCTCTACCAGAGTGGTGCGCTCTGGAGCTCGATGACCCTGGCGGAGAATGTTGGCCTGCCCTTGGGCGAGTTTACGGATCTTAATCCGAGCCAAATTCGCGAAATCGCTACCCTCAAACTTGGCCTGGTGGGACTGAAGGGCTTCGAGGATTTTCTGCCAAACGAGATCAGCGGCGGGATGCAAAAGCGGGCGGGGATTGCACGGGCGATGGCGCTCGACCCGGACATACTGTTTTTCGACGAACCGTCAGCCGGTCTGGACCCAATCAGCTCGCGCATGCTCGACGACCTTATACTTGAGTTACGCGACAGCCTGGGCGCGACCATCGTAGTAGTAACGCACGAGCTTGCGAGCATCTTCACGATAGCCAACAACTGCGTCTTCCTGGACGCCGAATCCCGCACGCAGATTGCGACGGGCGATCCCAAGGACCTGCTCGCGCACTCGACAGATATGCGGGTCCGAAGGTTTCTAACCCGCGGAGAAGAACGGGGCGAGACAGGTACCAAGGATGGCTAAACGCGTCAATCCAACGATCATCGGGCTGTTTGTGGTCGGCAGCTTCACGGTGCTGCTAGCTGCCTTGATAGTAGTCGGCGCAGGTAAGCTTTTCCGGCAGCCATTGCGGTTTATTTGTATGTTTGCAGGAGACCTGAATGGTCTTAAAATCGGCGCGCCAGTTAAGATAAGAGGTGTGCAAATTGGTACAGTAGAAGCAATCAGATTGCGCCTGTCTCCCGATGAAGGACAGCTCAAACCGAATGTCCGCGAACTTCTGCTCCCGGTTATCGTTGACCTCGATCGTTCTCAACTGATCGCGCAGGGAGGAACCGGCGAAGCCGTGGGCAATGCCGGCTTCGACGATTTCATCAAGCGCGGCCTGCGCGCGCAATTACAAACCGAGAGCATTTTGACGGGTCTTCTCTATATCGACCTGGATATTCATCGCAACGCACCGCTCAATCTTGTCATCGTTCCCAATAGCGGACCATATCGCGAAATTCCAACTGTCCCCACACAGTTGGAGGCCTTACAGGAAAGGCTGACTAAGGCACTAACGCAACTTGAACAGATCGATTTCGAGGCGATAGCGGTGTCGATTACTGGTGCGGCGAACTCGATCAATCAGCTTGCAGGCTCTCCTTCGATAAAGACAACCCTCGCTTCCCTCAACGACACTAGCGAAAAGTTCAGCCGTGCGGCCGTCTCAATAAGCGCGGCGGTCGATAAAGCCAGCGGTAAAATCGACCCATTGGTGGCCAGCGTGCAAAGAACATCTTCGGAAACCGATGCAACCCTCAGGGAGACTCGCGCTACCCTACAGGAAGTTCAGGGCGCGCTCGATCCTGATTCAGCTCTTGCGATCAGGCTCAATCTTGCGCTCGAACAGATGACCGCAACTGCCCGCTCGATCGGTGACTTATCCGATTATCTGCGTCGTAATCCATCCGCGCTCATTCGAGGAAAGTACGTGAGTGATAAGAACCGATGATGCGAGCGAAATTGAGAATGATTGCTATCGGAGCGGCTTGCCTTGCGACCATCGGATGTTCTCCGCTCGCGCCACGCCCGGATCTTTCAAAATTCTTTGTGCTCGCCCCAATCTCCGGCGGCGCTGCGGCAGCCCCCGCCAATGGAAACCTGGTCATAGGCGTCGGGCCTATAGACTTCCCCGGCTACCTGCGCCGACCGGACATAGTGACGCGCACCTCGCCGACCGAGATCGACATCTCGACCAACGATTTATGGGGCGAACCGCTCGATAACAATTTTGATCGCGTACTTCGACAAAACCTCGCTCAACTGCTGAACACACAGAAGATTGAAGAGTACCCATGGCCACGCGACACGAAAATCGATTATCAGATCGAAATCGATGTGCAGCGCTTCGAGAAGAACTCCGATGGTCAATCGCAACTGGCAGCAACATGGATCATCAAGGATGGGCAGAGCGGTAAGTACTTGTACGCATCGGAGACTCAAGTCACAACACCGGTTGCGTCAGGGGACCCGGTCGCCTCGGCTGCACTTAGTAATAATCTCGCGACGTTGAGTGAGCAGATCGCGGCGCAGGTCACCAATCTAAGCCATCAGCGTATGTCGTGAAGAAAATTATCATATTATCTGCCGTCCTCTCCGGCTTGCTCACCGCTTCGCCAACGCGCGAGCAAGGACGGTCTCAAGTTCCGCCCAAGGATGATCCACTTTATATGCGGCTGGCGGCGCGTCCGTCCCCACAGGAGGCCGCGCTCTTAGTCGGGAATGGCCTCAGATATTCAGGCTACGAAGTCTATCTTACGAATTTTGGATCGAATCCAATAAGAATCGTGGCGGTGAGCGTCAGTGGCGATCGCGATCCAGGTAAGGCCATAGTGGAACAGAAATATGCTGACATGAATCTTAACGCCATATTTCAGTTCTCCAGCCCCGGGACCGAAACCAAGCAACAACCCGTCCTTGAATCGAACGAAAGCGCCGTTCTCTTTCTGTTCCCCCAGATCTCGGGATCGCAGAACCTTCCGGATCGCTTCGAGACAGTGATAACTATTCGAGGTGAGGGCAATCGTGGTGGCTCGGGTACTATTCGAATTTCTCCGATCACGCTAAATGACCGAGTACCGGTTATTATTCATCCGCCTATTGAAGGGGAGAATTGGATTGCAGCGAACGGGCCCTCAAATTCCTCTGCGCATCGACGTGCAATTCTCCTCTTCAATGGCATGCCGAAAATCGGTCAGCGGTACGCTGTCGATTGGGTCCAGCTTGGTCCAGATGGCAAGACTTTCCACGGTGACGAGCGCAAAAACACGAGTTACTACGCCTATGATCACCTGGTTCGCGCTGTCGCCGACGGAACTGTCGTCGAGGTCAAGGACGGTATAGCTGAGAATGTCCCTAATTCCGGAAAGATCGCTACTCAGATCGCTGAGGCTACACTGGCGGGCAATCACGTAATTGAAGATTTGGGTTCTGGACGCTTCGCTGCATATGCTCATTTGCGACCGGGGACCATCAGAGAGAAGCCCGGCGATCGCGTGCATGCGGGAGACATCATCGGTCATCTCGGCAACAGCGGCAATTCCTCTGAGCCTCATCTTCACTTTCAGTTGTGCGATGGTCCTTCTTTCATTGATTGCGAGGGCCTGCCGTTTGCGATCGACAATTACACGCGATCGAAATACTCGATCGAGAAAACTCACGCCGGTCAACCAACGTGGCCATTCATGCGACGCAGCACGTCTCGGCTGAAGAGCCGATGGAAAATGAGCTCGATTCCTTTGCTGAAAAATGACTCTGCAAAGGTAAGACCCCTCGGTCTTTATATAAACGGGATAAATCCGCACGCTGAAATTTCGCCACCGGCGAACGCTCTTTACTGAATGCCGTAATACCTACGCTTACGCCAGAGAGTCGTCACGTTGATGCCGAGAGTTGCCGCAGCCTGCTCCAGAGTTGAGCTTTCCGCCATTGTCCGCAAAATATGCTCGCGCTCAAAATCCTTGAGCCGCGTTCCATGAGCCGAGGCAGCTAACACGCCTGAAGCGGAATTACGAACTGGGTCCGGCAAATCATCAATCCCGATGGTCTGCGTGCGAGTGAGAGTGACGGCACGCTCAAGAACGTTGTGAAGTTCGCGCAGATTACCGGGCCAGCGATAACAAAGCAGCACCTCGGCCGCCTCCGGCGAGATGGTTAGTTCTGGGCAATGCCCCGCTAAGGACGCCTCTCTCAGTATCCACTTCGCAAGACAGAGAATGTCATCCGGCCGTTCGCGCAGCGGCGGGAGCGCAACCGTAATCACGTTTAGGCGGTAATATAGATCCTCGCGAAAACGTCCGGCCGCGACCTCGGCTTCCAGATTTCGCTTGGATGCGGCCAGTAGCCGCGCGTTCACGGAGATAGTGTGACTACTACCTATTCGTTCGAAGCTACGCTCCTGAATGAAACGGAGAAACTTCGTTTGGAGTGAAACAGGTATTTCAGCAATTTCGTCGAAGAACACAGTGCCGTCATGGCTAGCCTCAAGACGTCCCCGTTTATCATTGACAGCACCGGTAAAGGCTCCACGAACGTGACCGAACAAATCGTTCTCCAGCAGCTGCTCGGGCAGCGTCGTACAATTGATAACGACGAAAGGGCCCTCGCACCGACGGCTCCATCGATGGATCTGACGCGCCAGAACGTCCTTGCCCGTGCCGCTTTCTCCGGTCAGCAGAATAGTTGTGTCAGCGACCGCGGCCCGTTTCACCGTCTCGAGCAAAGCGATCATTTTAGGATTCTGCGACTCAAGGAGCGGTGGCGTTTCAATAACCTCCTTCGCGTTCTGAGCGCCCGAGGGGTGACCGTCCGATATACCGATAGCCCTTCGAATATCCATAAAGCTGTGATGACGACGGACGGACACCCCTTGCTTTGCCGCAACTGATTATGAATCTATCCTTGTGGCGCGCCGTAACGTTTGGTTAGCTCAAGGTTGACTTGCAGCACGTTGATCATCTTCTCACCGACCAGCCCATCCAGAGGAGCGAAAGCATCGGCTTGCAGAATTCCGTCGATCTCGGAGCGCACCGCGACTGGATTGCGCTTGGTGTCAGCCGCCCATTTCGCGGCGACGCGGTCGAGCTGGTATTGGGCGTTATCCATTGTGATATGAGGATCGAGGCCCGAACCTGAAGTCGTAACCATGTCGCCGGGGACATCGGCAAGGTCAGCATCGGCATGGTCCTGTCGCCACATATCAAAGAAAATCGACTGGACGTCAGAGCCACTCGCCAACGGTTGGATTGCAGTTGAGCTCTTTCCACCTGGCAATTGCGTGGTGACAGCCGAAGGGAATTTCCCTGGATACTCCTTAGAGAAGTTTTCGAAGAACATCACCGCCAAGTCCGACGGTTGCGGTTGCGGAGTGCCAGGGTTTTGCTTGATCCAATCCACCACTTCGGGCTGATGAGCCTTAGCCCAGTCCGAAATGTACTGGGCATGAGTAGGATCGGCGCTTACCCACGATTGGGCGAGCTCGTTATGATTGTCAGCCCACTGCGCAACAAGGTGCGGGCTACCCTGAAAGCGATCCTGCTGGAACCACGCCTCGATATCGGGCGCGACGACTTGCCCTTTTTTTGGCCCGCTCGCATAAGTCACAATGGGTCCGAGCATTCTCGCAACTCGATCGCGAAGCAGGTAGTTCGATGCGGCGAGTGTGGAAGACGCGGAAGCCGACCCATCATAAGAAGCAGCCGAGGGTCGCGGCCAGAAGTACTCGTCCTTGGTGAATGGCTGCGCGATCAGTAGTGATCCAACCGGCTTTCCGTCAGGGCCGTTGACCATGCTGCCATTGGCGGTGAACGGCACGAACGTCTGCCCAATTGCCCACACGGCCAGTGGATATATCAGGCAGCAAAGAATGATAGTGGAACCGAGTAGCCATAGGCTTTTGCTTACGTGTTTCATTGTCGTTTTCTCTTATCTGCGCTCTAAGTCAGGCAACCATGTGCAACGCCGTTAGCGCGACGTCGATGAGTTTTATTCCGATAAATGGCAGGATGACTCCGCCAACGCCCCAGACCAGCAGGTTCTTGCGCAGTAGAGCGTCAGCGCCGAGAGGGCGATATTTGACGCCTTTCAGAGCGACCGGAATCAATGCGGGAATTATGATGGCATTGAAAATGACCGCGGATAGGATCGCGGAGGTCGCCGAATGGAGGTGCATTACGTCCATCGCTTTCAGCCAAGGGAGAGTACCTGCGAACAACGCTGGAACAATCGCGAAGTACTTGGCGACGTCGTTGGCCACGGAAAATGTGGTTAGTGCGCCGCGCGTCATTAATAGTTGCTTTCCGACTTCGACAACTTCGATAAGCTTGGTCGGATCGGAATCCAGGTCAACCATGTTGCCGGCTTCCTTGGCGGCCTGAGTGCCGGAGTTCATCGCGAGGCCCACATCCGCCTGGGCAAGTGCCGGAGCGTCGTTGGTACCGTCGCCCATCATCGCGACCAGCTTCCCATCCGCCTGTTCCTTGCGAATATAAGCGAGTTTCGATTCCGGCGTGGCCTGCGCGACGAAATCGTCGACGCCCGCCTGCTTGGCAATGGTTGCGGCCGTGAGCGGATTGTCACCGGTAATCATGACCGTTCGCAGGCCCATCTTCCGGAGCCGCTCGAACCGCTCGAGCATTCCTGGTTTAAGGATGTCCTCCAATGCCACTGCACCGGCAATTTTAGCGTTCTCCGCGACGACTAATGGCGTCGCGCCTTTTGAGGCGATCGCTTCCACAGTCTGCGCCAGGCCGGCCGGAACGACGCCGCCACGTTCCTCGACAAAAGCAATGACTGCATCGGCCGCTCCCTTCCTGATGCATCTGCCGTCGGCGAAGTCCACACCACTCATCCGGGTCTGGGCACTGAATGGGATGAATTGCGCGTCACTCGGCACGCTTAGATCCCTGGAGCTGACTCCAATGGTTTGCGCCTTCGTAACGATGCTCTTACCTTCCGGCGTTTCATCCGCGGCGGAAGCGAGTGCGGCTAACAGCGCCAACTTCAGTTGCGAATAACCAGCTACCGGCACGAAGTCTGTAGCCCGGCGATTACCTATTGTGATAGTGCCAGTCTTATCGAGTAATACCGTATCGATATCACCGGCGGTCTCAACCGCCTTGCCGCTCTTGGCAATGATGTTGGCCTGAAGCGCGCGATCCATACCGGCTATACCAATCGCAGCGAGCAGCGCGCCGATAGTAGTCGGGATGAGACACACGAGCAGCGCGACGAGGGTGGGCACGTCGGTTCCGAGACTCTTCAACGGCTCCGCCAACCCCAGGTAGCCCATCATGTACTGTTCCGCATTCCATGCCATCGGCCAGATCGGTATGACGACGATCAAAAAGGCCAGCGTGAGACCCGAAAGCACCAAGGTGAGCGCGATCTCATTCGGCGTCTTTTGACGGACGGCACCCTCGACGAGAGCGATCATGCGGTCTAGGAAGGCCTGCCCTGGAAGCGCCGTTATTTTTACCACGACTCGATCTGAGATAACCCTGGTGCCGCCGGTAACTCCCGAATGATCGCCGCCAGCCTCGCGAATGACCGGCGCCGACTCACCAGTGATTGCGGATTCGTCCACGGACGCAATACCTTCAATCACTTCGCCGTCGCTAGGGATCACTTGTCCCGCGATCACGACCACTCGGTCACCGGGCCGAAGATCGGTCGATAGTACCTCTTCGACGGCGCCGTTGGCCTTAAGCCGGTAGGCAGGCGTCTCGCTACGGGTCTTACGCAACGATTCCGCCTGGGCTTTGCCCCGCGCTTCTGCAAGCGCCGTCGCAAAATTCGCGAAAAGAACGGTCAGGAACAGCCAGAAGTCCAAGGCGACGAAGTAAGTAAGAGGAACCTGGCTGACTGAGGTACTAACCAGCGCCTGGATGATGAAGAGTAGAGTGAGTACAGCGCCGATCTCTACCACGAACATCACTGGGTTGCTCCACTGAATATCGGGGCGAAGCATGATAAAGGATTGCTTCAACGAGGCGCGTACGAGTTCAGGTTCGAAGAGCTTCCGGCTCTTGATTCTACGCGGCGGGCGTGGATGCTGCGGTGCCTCAATAGTCTGTATCGGTGTTGCGGCTGCTCCCATTGCAGGGTCCTCCGAAAATTACGCAGTTCTTGTCCAATAGTCCAAAGAGTGCTCGAATCGACGGTGTTGGTACTGATCTTCGCTTATCCGCCGAATGGAATGGGCCCTAGATGCTCGGCAAGCGGGCCCAGTGCGGCAACCGGTAGGAACAAGAGCGCTCCCACGATCGCAATCGTGCCGAACAGTAAGCACCCGAATGTGAAAGTGTCGTCGCGCAGTGTACCCAGGCCGAAAGGTGTACTCTTCTTCATTCCCAAGAAAGCTGCCATCGCTATGGGCGCCACGATCGGCAGGTATCGTCCGAACATGATTACGAGGGCGCCCGCGATATCCCACGGGACCGCCTCGGGCGACGGGCTCGGGTTATTGTTCAGGCCATATGACACACCCAGACCGTCGAAGGCGGAGCCATTGTTCGCCGACGATGACGAGAATTGATATACGATTTCGGAAAGACCATGGGCAGCGGGATTGTTCTCCGCCTTCAACCCCCAGCTCGTCGCCGCAAACAAACCCGACGGCCCAAGAATGAGTATTGGATGAACCAACAGCGCGATCATTGCGAGCTTCATTTCGCGTGCACCAATCTTCTTGCCGAGGTATTCAGGCGTGCGACCTACCATCTGTCCAGCGAGAAAGATGCCGATTATCAGGAAGAGCAAGAGGTTGATCATACCCACGCCCTTGCCGCCATAGATGCAGTTCAACCACATGCCGACGAAGGGGGAGAGCGCAGCGATTGGATTGAGGCTGTCGTGTTCTGCGTTGACGGCGCCGCAGGTCACATCAACCGTTGCAGCAGCGAAAGTGGCGCCTGCAGAAGTACCGAAACGCAGCTCCTTGCCTTCGAGATTCCCCAGGTGCTGATCGACCGGCAACCCGGCGACGGCGGGCAAGGTTATAATCTGCTTTCCACCGGGCGCACTCGCGCTTGCAACCTCATAGGTTCGGCTTTGCGGATGAGCGGTCAGCCCCGGGTTAGGCTTCATTGCGTCAAAGTAGATCGTCCATACGACCGTACCTATCAGCAAAAATAGCATCACCGAAAATATGACTAGGGCGTGACGCGGCCGCTTGAGCATTCGTCCGTACATCAGCACCAGCGCCATCGGAAAGAGCATCATGCAGAAGGTCTCGAAGAAGTTCGAGCCGGCGCTGGGATTCTCAAATGGATGCGCAGAATTCATGCCGAAGAAGCCGCCGCCGTTGGTGCCCATCATTTTCATGGGTTCGAATGCCGCGAGCGGGCCAATGACTATAGTCTGTTGCTTGGGTTGATTATTACTGTCGGTTCCCATCGCCGCCGGTTCGAGCGTCGAGACCTGATAGGCATTCTGATAGGTCATGGGCATTCCCTGTGCGAGGAACACCAGGCTGATGACAAAGGCGGCGGGGAGGAACATGTAGGTGACCACACGCCACATGTCCACGAAAAAATTCCCCACGTGTGAGTCACCACGCAGCGCCCTGATAATCGCAGCCAGGGCGCACAATCCAATCGCAGCGGAGAGAAAGAAATTCGTGATGCAAAAGAAGATCTGCGTAAAGTTCGAGAAAGCCACGTCTCCCGAATAATGCTGCATGTTGGTGTTGGTTATAAATGAAATAACCGTATGGAAGATCGTCGTCGGTGCCAGCATGCCCAGGCCGCGCGGATTTAACGGCATCCAAGGTTGTATCGAGAGCACGATGTAGCCGTAAACGAACAGGACAACATTGAAGATCAGTAGCGCGACCGTATACTGCTTCCAGCTCTGCGGACCACTGTCCACATGTCTCTCGAACCACCTGAATGGACCAGGCGCCTGATAGTTGCCATCCATGATCTTTGCCATGTAACGGCTCAGCGGAATGGCGGCGATGATTGTGAAAACGATTATCGAGATTGGCAGAAGCCACATTGGCTGGATCCTCTCTTGTCATCAGCGGCCGTTAGAATTAGAACCACTCGGGCCGAACCATTGCGGTGACCAAATAGACGAACGCAAGTGCGGCAACGATTGCTGTTAGATAGATCACGACCGCCTCCCTAAATTTTCTCGCAAGCCCCCAAGAACGCGAAGCAAAGGCCGAGGCCGATCAGGCCTAGCAGGAAAGTGGCTGGCAGCCAGATGGCTAAGTTCATCGTACTTCCTCCGTAATGAAAGGCGGGGTTTTTCGTTGTCGGCAAGGGCCACCGACGCGAACGCTTCAAGTGCGGGACAAGGACCTTCTTCAAATGTACTGAATCGGCTGAGGCTTTCTTCGCCGACTAGGGGTTCGCCGTTCTCGTCGAGCACCGCCACATGACTGCCACAGACCAGAAAGGTCCACTTACATAATCTGCAGTAGTAGAGTCGGGCTTTTCGCGAGGACAGATTGCTGTCGCAGAGCGGTCCGATAACAAAAGCGTGCCTTGAGTTTGTGTGGTGCCGAATGGGAGCCTCGGCGTGGCTTTCCAATAACTTCATGCCTATGGCTATAGGCAATTGTCAGGCCATGGGAAAAAGTCCGCCGAGCCAAAGGAATAGTTCGTCTTCGAGCGGAATGCCGCCTTCGAGATCGTGCCGTAAAACGAGATGCACAATTGCATTTTGAAATCAGATCCGCCGCCCGCCGCATTTGTTCCTCCGACGCGTGTGAGAATGGTGTTCGATGGGCCTGCAGCACCGACAGTTAACGGATTGCATTACGCAACAAAACTCTCAGATTTAGGTGCCGGCCGCTGGCAAACCCTTGTCTTTCAAAATCTCGCTCTAGTCGCGGACCATCATTAAAGTGAATGTCATGATCAGACCAGAAGCCGAACTGGATGGACCGAGCCTCGCAATGCGCGCAACTGGATCTCCGCGTCACCCTGCCACCTCTCGGATCATCCCGGGAAAGCGACGCGCCGTTCTCTTGATCGCCATCCTCACCGCTTCGATCGCGATGCCCGCACTCGCTGCCAGCAATCCGAGAGATGATGTGAGATCGATGATCGAGCATGCTCTGGCTGTAGTCCGCAATAAGGAGATGTCTCTAGCGGCCAAGCGTAGAGAATTCAAAGATTTGGCCGAGCGTCATTTCGACTTGGCGGGAATGGCGCGCGACTCACTGGGCGCGCATTGGGCTGATCTGACCGCAGAAGAAGAAATGAAATTCCGAGATGCTTTCGACTCTATCGTCTCCGACACCTACCTGGGTCAGGTTCGCGACTATGATCGGCGGGAGGTGCAGATTGCCTCGCAAGAGCTGACCGGCGGCAATGCGGAGGTCTACGGCAGCATGCTCGGCGGCAATGAGGAAACCGTCGATTTAAAGTTCAAGCTCCGCATCCTCGAAGGCAAATGGAAAATCAATGACTATTCGTTCAATGCTGACAACGCGATGCGGAACTATCGCGACGATTTCAGGCGGGCGATTGAGAATGGCGGCTTTGACGGTCTCATGGATCGGTTAAAAGCCCTGCAGGCGGATATAGACACAGATCTCGAAGGCCGGCACACGGTGGCGCGAAGTTCATCGAAGAGTGACTGATCCCGACACTTCGACCCGGAACATTGATCTTCACCTGTTTTGCACTGAAAAGCCCGGGAAGTCGGAATAGCACGCTGGCGTTTCCCAAAATCTCAGATTCACGAGACGGCCGATGCCATTACTCTGTTCATGGACGGGAGCTTTAAGGCGTCCAAAGAAGTGCTCGGCGAGACGTTCAGAGGTGGGAATATAGGGCATCACGTAGAGCTTTGTACTCAAAAAAGTATGTAATTTTACTGTCTGATCTTCCGTCGAAAGCCAGTAGCCCTTCTTGTCCAGACAGGATTTTATGTACCCGATGGGCTCAACATGATTGGCGCTCCCAGGCACGAACTGAGCGAGCAATTCAAGATCGTCGATGCAGGCGACGAAGCCGTGATCGATAGACCTGTCGATCACGGTCATCATAACTTCTTTCAGAAAGCCGAAATCGATCACCATTTGAGATTGCTCGCCTGATTGATGAAGGGAAGGGCTTACGCACGTCACTTCGATGGTGCCGCGATGGCCGTGAATGGATTTGCACTTCGAGCCATGTGTCATGACCCTATGCCCATAGTCAACGCCGATATTTCTAGTGATGGAAAAAGCCATTCTCAAACCTCGTCGTGTTAGTCACCTTCGAGCCATTGATTTCGTTAGTTTGCGCCGTCCATCTCGTCAGGGGCCGCATCACGAGTATGCCATCACCACCCGATCTATCGGCAGTGCTCCGGAGGGGTTTTTTTGCAAAACTAAATTTGCGAATCCGTTAGATTCCCGTGGTGGCGAAAGATGCGTTGATGCTCTGAGATATTCTACAGTTGGTATTAGCCGGTTAATTCATTTTCCAACTTGTGCTGAAATCGTCATTTGTGCACCCATCTGACGAGATCCCCTGGCGAGGTTGGAGACTGAATGTCCGGCGTGCAAGCTTATTCGTCAGGTTGGAAGCCGGAGCGGCGAGAGATCAGGCGATCCGGTTCGCCGATTGCGCGAATCCTTTATCTTGAGATATTGGATCGTCGCCACTTAAGCGATCGTCGCCACGTTCGCGGAAGGTCTTCAGTAATCGTCATGGCGGCCGATGTCCGCGCGAAACTGATTTTTCTGCGGATCTCGCGTCACCCGGCCTAGTGGGCGACCAGGTTAACAAATTATGAAAACACCGAGTTTCGAGATCCGAATGACCTACCCGGAACTGGACGAAGTCCGGACCGGGATCCGAGAATTTCTCGCGAATGATCCGGCGCTGGCTCACCCAGTAGCCGACTCATGGAGTCATTTCGACGCGGCGTTCAGTGGCCGTCTCGGACGCGCCGGATATATCGGGATGACGTGGCCCAAGCGCTACGGCGGCAGCGAACGGAGTTCGATCGAGCGTTACGTTGTAATCGAAGAACTGCTTGCCGCGGGTGCACCGGCTGCTGCGCATTGGATTGCCGATCGGCAGACCGGGCCGCAACTGCTGCGGTACGGTACTGAGGATCAACGCGAGCGACTCTTGCCCGCGATTGCGCGAGGGGAATGCTTTTGTTCGATAGGGATGAGCGAGCCGGATAGCGGCTCGGACTTGGCAAGTGTGCGAACGCGCGCAACACGGACGGGTGACGGCTGGGTAATTAACGGCCGAAAGATCTGGACCTCCTACGCGCATCAATCGCATTACGTCCTGATGCTCTGCAGAACCAGCGGGGACCCGGCCGCTCGTCAGAAAGGGCTCAGCCAGCTTTTGGTGCCGCTCGATTCCACGGGACTTTCAATTCGTCCAATTATCAACATGGCCGGGGCGCATGATTTCAACGAACTGCTCTTCGAGGACGTGCACGTTCCAGCGGAGGCTCTGATCGGTCAGGAGGGGATGGGCTGGGAACAGGTGATCAGCGAACTCGCTTTCGAGCGCAGCGGCCCTGAACGCTTCCTGTCTTCGTTTGTACTGTTGGAAGCCTTCGCCGAAAGAGCCCGGCGTGAGCCTTCAGCCGAAAGTGCGACGCTAATCGGCTCGATGATTTCACGGCTGGTTCCACTGCGCGGAATGTCGATGGCAATCGCCACGAGGCTCGGCCGAGGTGAGACGCCCAACTTCGAGGCGACACTCGTAAAGGAGATGGGTTCTCTATTCGAGCAGGACGTCGGCGACCGGATCCTTGGCGAAATTGTGCCGTCCGCTGATCCGACCTCGGAAGACAAATTCAGGCGCCTGCTGGCAGAAGCCGTGCTCCACGCGCCTTCATTTTCGATCCGCGGCGGTACACGCGAGATCTTGCGCGGAATTATCGCCCGCGATTTGGGGTTACGTTGATGAGTGACATTTCCTTGGTTGAAGACACCGCTCGGCGCACCTTCGCGGACGGATTGACTGCGGAGTTAATCGAATCTGCGGAGCACGGCGTCTGGGCAGGTGCGCTATGGGATCGTCTCGAAACGCAGGGGCTGCTTCGACCGTCGGCAATTGCGGATGACGGCAATGCCACGGAGGGTCTGGAGATCGAGGCGGCGGTGTTACGTGCCGCAGCCGCATCAGCGCTCCCGTTGCCGATCGCTGAAACCGCGATCGCGGAATGGTTCCTATCGCGGGAGGGAATCGAGGCTCCTTCCGGTCCACTTTCGCTTGCCTCCTTTTCCGCGGAAGAAATGCTGTCGTACGAAGATGGACGTGTCACCGGCAGGCTCAGCCGCGTCCCATGGGGACGCAACGCGGTTGGGGTCGTGGCGGTGGCCGAAGGGGTGCTGCTATTCCTCGATCCGGGCTCGGCGACGATTACCCCCGGTGTCAATATGGCGGGAGAGCCTCGCGACACCCTGGACTTCAGCGGGGCCAAACCTTTGGCCGTCGGTAGCCCGATTGAACGCGGGCAGATGCTATCCCGATGCGCGGCAGTGCGTGCTCTTCAATTGGCGGAGGCGGCTGCCCGCGCGCTTGAAATCTCCGTCGAATACGCCGGCCAGAGAAAACAATTCGGTCGGCCCATTGGCGGGTTTCAAGCTATCCAGCATCAATTGGCCGCGGCCGCTGGTGAAGTCGCTTCGGCGCGGGTAGCCGCGCAACAAGGTTACCTCGCGCTGGCCGCTTCGAAGAACGTCCTTTTCTATTGCGCGATCGCCAAAGCGCGGGCGAATGACGCTGCCGGCACCGTCGCACGCATCGCGCATCAGGTGCATGGTGCGATCGGCTTCACCAAAGAATATCAACTACATCGTTATACGCGGCGCATCCAATCGTGGCGTGGGGAATTCGGGGCATCGGCCTTCTGGAACCAAAAACTCGGAGAGCTTGCCCTGGGCGAATCTGACAGGTCTCTCTGGTCGATCGTCTCGTCGGGGATATGATCGGAACGACCAAAGGGACCGTTGCGATGAACGGTCCCGAATGATCGACCAAATCAGACGAACGTTCGATCCATAAGCTTTTGCGTCGCAGACCCAGAACGTCCCGATCCGCTTCCAGAGCGTTTTGATACCTAAGGGGCAACGCCAGCGCCCCCTCCCTGGGTGGTTCGATAATCCTTTGCGCATCGATGCTGAATTCACCCAACTTTTGGTTTCCACGCAGTATCACCGCCGACAGCAAGCGGTTGCTCGCGACACGGGCCCTGCGTGGCCTCGCCGATGGCGCCGTCAGCGTGCTGCTGCCGAGCTACCTGACGGCAATTGGCTTCAGCTCGCTGCGGGTCGGCGCGATTGTGTTCGGCACACTGATCGGTTCGGCCGCGCTGACCCTGTGGATCGGGTTGGCGGCTCATCGACTCGGACGCCGACGCGTGATGCTCGCGTCTTGCGCCCTGATGTTCGCGACCGGCCTCGGCTTCGCGGTAGTCACCGCCTTCTGGCCACTCTTCATCATTGCCGTTGTCGGCACGCTCAATCCTTCGGCCGGCGACGTCAGCGTCTTCCTACCGGTTGAACAAGCGGCACTGGCCGAAACCGTCGCGGCGGGCGACCTGACCGCGATTTTCTCGCGCTACAACGTCGCCGGCGCGTTGACTGGAGCGATCGGTGCCCTCGCCAGCGCGCTCCCCGCGATCATCGCTGCGCGGGTGCACTCGAACATGGCCGCTGCCGAACGTTGGGGCTTCATCGCGTATGCCGCCCTCGCTCTGATCGCCGCAACGATCTACTGGTCGCTCACGCCTGCCATCGAAGCCGAACCGCTGGTACCCGGCGCGCGCCCGCTGGCGCAGTCGCGCGCAATTGTGACGCGACTATCGGCACTGTTCAGCCTCGACTCATTCGGTGGCGGACTCGCAATCCAGTCTTTGCTCGCGCTATGGCTGTTTCGCCGCTTCCAGCTCTCGATCGGGGCCGCGGCCTCGTTCTTTTTCCTGACCGGACTGCTCGGAGCGTTCTCACAACTCGCCTCGTCATGGTGGGTGGCGCGAATCGGACGCATCCGAACGATGGCTTACACTCACATCCCCGCGAACTTGTGCCTGATGATCGCCGGGGCGATGCCTAACGTAGGACTCGCGCTGACATTTCTGTTTTTGCGCGCCTCGATGTCCTCGATGGACGTGCCCGCCCGCCAATCCTACGTGATGGCAGTGGTGCCGCCCGAGGAGCGTGCGGCGGCTGCTAGCGTCACCAACGTACCGCGCAGTCTGGCATCCGCGGTGGCAGCGCTGCCCGCGGGCGCCTTGCTCAATTACTCACTCTTCGGATGGCCGCTTATTCTTGGCGGTGCGTGCAAGCTGGTTTATGACGCGTTGCTGCTCGCCCAGTTCCGATCGATCACGCCCCCCGATGAACAGTGAAGGGCGCAGACAGCGTGATCTACACTATCGGCTTCACCGCAACCGACAAAGGCGGCATGGGCAGCTGCATGGGATCATACGACACGGGACGTTCGCAACAGGCACTAGGCTATCGCAGCCCGCGCCAGTTCTGTCCGATCTATCGGCTTCGGCCTGTCCAGTTTTAGAGGTTCATTCCAAAATGGATCACTTCTCTAGTTAGGATACTAGGTAGATTCGTGTAATTTTAGACCGCTAGGGAGCTCTCCACGGCGACGCGATACGGATCGGGCCAGAAATCGGCGAACGGAGGTCTGTTGGGTGCGAAAGAGCGCTCTGACAATCTTGGTGATCGTTCTTACGTCGGCTGTTGCTGCAGCCCAGCCTATTCCTAGTCAGACCAACCGGAAGGCGCTATTTGCCGGGGTCGGCCGGATTCACAACATCGATCCTGAGTTGCTTGAAGCAATGGCTGAGGTCGAATCTGGCGGCAATCCTCTGAGTGTTTCGACGAAGGGGGCGCTGGGACTGATGCAATTGATGCCGACCACGGCCAATGCATTCTCAGTGCTTGATCCGTTCAACCCGGTCGCCAACGTAAGCGGTGCTGCTGATTTTCTTGATTATCTGCGCAATCGATTTGCCAATCATCCCAACCTGCAGGGATTGCCCGCTTTGCTCGCCGCGTATAACGCGGGACCAAGCGCGGTGGAAAAATATGGCGGCATACCACCATACGCCGAAACGAACAGGTACGTGCGGCGGGTGATCGAACGGTATGCCAACGACCTGAGCGCTGAGACTACCGTAGCGCCGGTGTTAATCCTTGGACCGAAACCTTACGTTATACAACTGACCGGATCTCATGCCATGCAGCCTGAACCTGTTTTAACAAGTATCGGCGGCGACGGTTCGATGCTAAACCAGCCTGTCACAATCAGGACCGTGCGCGGACAAGTCCTGGCAGTTGCAGGCCTCGGCACCGCGCCATGGACAGGGCGCAATTCCACTGAGTTATCCCTGCATCGAGCGCATAAAGTGAGTTCCAGTCCCAACTAAGAGATAGTCACGGTCATACGCCTTTGCACTTAGTGCGAATTACAGTGAAACCTACCCAAAGGAGGTCTCCGCAAATGGCGCTCGACGTGGGGAAGCGTGCGCTTCGGTAATGATCTACTGGAGCAGGCTCTTAATTCGGCCCGATTTCGACAACAATCGGGTGGTCGGTCACACTTATGGTCGCGTGCGACACATCGGAGGGCGATTGTATCGGCGATGTGTCCTCTATCGGGTCATAAACATTGACCGTGTTGTAGGTCTTGTTGAATGTAACCGTGACGTTGACTGACGAACCGGGGAACGTCTTCGGCTCGTTCCAGATTATGATATCGGTCGCACCGTTTGACTTCTGGAGTTCAAGCACAAAAATCGGATTCGGAATGTTGCTGACTGAAAAACCGGGCAGCAACGGCGTAAATGTTTTGGCCCCGGCGCCTTTGTCGGAAAGGATCGTTGTCAGGTTGTGGATGCCTGTGGCCACCGGCTTAGCGTTGTTGCTCGTGTCAAAGACGCCATACCCGTCGCCTTCATCCTGCAATTCATAAATATAGCTTCGGGCGATTCCTTGTGCGGCATCGTCAAGAAGGATATCCAACATCCAGCTTTCCGTTTCGTCCTCGCTTATCACTTCCTTAATGCCGGCTTCGGTGTAAACGCCTGGCCCATCTGCCGGATTTTCGTTATCGAAGGCCACACTGCGGCTGAAAGTGTTGATCGGTACACCGCTCCGGAGATAGGGATGCTGGTTGTCATAATCCGCAAGATCGGACGTGGTTTCCGGGTTGGGACCGGGACCGCCACTGATAATGCCGTAGTCGTAGCCGGTAAAGTAATAGACCACGGCGCCAGGTAGAGAGCTGTCGGAATGCGCCATGGAATAGAGATCTTTCTGGAAATTGACGCCGCCTTGCAGACCGCCGACCCCGTTATAGGTGATCGGCCAGTTATTGATTTCGTTCGGGCCTTCCAAAGCGCAGACGCTGCCCGGCGCGGTCGCAACGAACGAGTTGATGGCGCTTATCGCCGATTGAAGTGTGGACGTTGTCCACGTGCCGCCCGTCGCCATCAGGAAATCAAATTTTATTCCGGCGTCACCCAGAGCTGTATAGATGCTTTCCCAGTAGCTGTTGTAGCTGTCGCGCAGGTTTATGATACCGAGATACTGCATGTCGGCCAGATCGTCCGACTCGCGGTAGTAGTTGGCGGATCCCTCGGAGATATGGGCATTGGCGCCCAGCGTCGCGATGAAATCCGCGGTGCGCTGGGGCGGTGAATTGATGATGCTGCCCGACCCCGGCGTCGCAACTGGCGTGGGCGTCGGTGTCGGTGGCACCGGCGTTGGTGTCGGAGTCGGCGGCTTCGGCGTTGGTGTTGGAGTCGGCGGCTTCGGCGTTGGTGTTGGTGGCACCGGGGTTGGCGTTGGGGCTGGAGCGCCATTGCTCACCGTTACGTGCTCTTGTGCGGTGCCGATGAAGGAGCCGCTTCGATAACCGTTGCACAGCAGATAATGACTGCCGTTGGCGAACTTCGTGGTGGTCCAGGAGTATGAGTTATTCGCCACAAAGACATCGTCGATGTAGAGGTTGGCGGAGCCGCCGGGGACGGTGCAGGAGAACGGTACCACGCCTGAGACGGTGCTTCCTGCGGCGGGGCTGGTGATGCTTACCGGCGTTGGAGTCGGAGTTGCCGTTGGTTGAGCCTGCGCCTTGATCGCGATGGCACACTGGATTAGCTCAGCAAACATCCCGACCAATAGAATCTTGCCGACCGATAGAATCATGTGAGGTAGCTTCATCTCATCCCCAGAGCGCGGGCACCCCGGTTTCGATTAACGCCATCACTTTGTGGCTTCACAACCGGCGCAAGCGAGCCGGTCACCGTAACAGCAGGAGGCAAAAATCATTTCGCTGAACAAAGTAATGGTTATGGGCCATCTCGGGCAAGACCCGGTAATCCGTTACACGCCGACCGGCCAGCCGGTCGTTATTTTTCGGGTTGCCACGGACGAGCCCTACCGACCACGAGGGAAAGCGGCGGCAACGGACCGAATGGCACAGGGTCATGGTCGTCGGGAAGCCCGCGCTTACTTGCCAGTATCTGAGGAAGGGGCGCCAAGCCTTCGTCGAAGGGCGGTTGCGCACGCGAGAGTGGGAGAGCACCGGAACGCGCGGACAGCGCGCCGAGATCGTCGCCAGCAGAGTGCAGTTTCCTGGCGCTCGCCGACCGGCTACCGCATTACAATCGCGGCCGACCAAACTCTTCCCTGGGGCCCGGCCTGCCCGATCCACCGTTGGATCTGCCCGTCCACCTGCAACGCCAGAGGCATCGCTTCGACCGGTCCAGTTATGTGGTGGTGCACTCCATCTTGAACGGACTTCACCACGAGCACAGGCTCTGGGCCGCGCCGCGTGACGGTCATCCAATTTTTGCGGGTCACAGCGATACAATATTCGTCAGATTCATCGCAGACCGCAGTGTTCCGTTAGCTTTTAATGCGGACTTGAACCCGAACCAGTTTAATTTCCACCGGTTTCTCCGGGTGGCATTGTCTCGAATTCCGGAAGCGTCCCTACGGTCACATCCCAATCGTGCCGATCTCGCGTGAACAAAACAGCCTCGGGCTGAAATACGGATGGCTCGTCCAGTGTACCGACGTAAATTGAAACCGCCTCCGGGGCAACTTCGGCCGTTCCGAACAGGAGGCTACCGCAGGTCGGGCAGAAGTGACGGATGGAAGCTCGCCCGTCAGCGTGACGCAGCGTATAGCTCTTCGTCTCGCCCCGAACCGTGAACGACGGCCTTGGCATACCCATTACCGGGACGTGTCCCGTTCCCGATGCTCGTTGGCAGTCGCGGCAATGACAGAGCACCGCAAACAATGGGTTTCCTGCAACCTGGTATTGCACCGCTCCACATAAGCATCCGCCCGTGATCACATTTGCGCCCTCCGCCTTCATAGGTGATCCTTAAGTTGTCGCCGATTCAACCGGCGCGAACTCCATGAGCTCTCCGATCGACCGCGGCTGATCCGCGCTTATCGAGCACGCTTCTGGCGATTCGCGAAGGCGTGGAGCTTCCTCTCTCGAAAGATCGACAGCTCGAGTCGCACCTTTCATCAGCCATTCACGCCCTGAGAGTCGGCGAGAAGGCATCCGCGATGTGAGAATACATAGTCGTACTGATTGGATACGTAAGAGTTGACATTTCTCATTACAAAAAAGTCATGTTCGTTGGTTAGCTTGAGAAAAGATCGTATTAAGAGATGGCTGATTGCATAATTGTTTCGGAGCGCACGAACAGAAAAACCCTTTGACTTCGCAAATTCGATCAAATGCGCATTCTTTTCTGCAATTTCGGACACTATGATTGTGTCGCTATCAAGGTGGGCAAAATAGTCGAATATCGAAGGAAGAATTAAATTCTCGGCTCCTTCTACATCGATCTTGATGAAACTCGCTCTGCCAAGGTCCGGCGCTACAATATCGTGAAGCGGTCGCCCAACGACACTATCGATGCCCGCACTTGCGATAATCTGAACCGAGTTCGCTCCTATATTTCGGTTATCGTTGGACTGAATGCATACGTGGCATTCCTTGTCAGCAACGGCCATATGGATTGCCTGTACGTTCTTTACCTCATTAAGCTTCAGGTTGGCGACCAATAACTCATAGGTGCTCGGAGAGGCCTCGACCGCATATACCTTGCCGCTCGCGCCAACGCATTTCGATGCCAGCATGGTAAAATAACCAATGTTCGCGCCGACATCGATGAAGACGTCTCCTGGCTTTAGGATCGAGTTGATAAAGTAAGTGAGGTTTGGTTCGAATAAACCGAAAAATGCGATCCTTCGTTGGATATAATTAGCGCGCATACATCTGAAGTGCGCTCCGAAAACTGTTACCGCTTGAGTAGAAGGTTGAATCTTCCCGATTACCTTCATGTAGAACCTATAGAGAACGTCGTAAAGATAGACTAGGAAGTTAAATAATTTCATCCATCTGTCCGCCTTGGCGCTTAAGGTTTGAAATATCGTGCCCTCACCACTTCCATGAGCACGTCGAAGGGTTCTGCACGCGCCAGCAAATCGCACGCCGCCTTGCGAACGCTGCCGAGCGATGCGAGGTCCACTTCGATAAGATCAACGGGGGGAACACTCGACTTCCCCGGGAATACTTCCACGAGTGCGCCGCGAGCTTTCGTCAGATCGAGCGCCGTGCCGACCACGGCTGCGCCATGCGCAACCAGGGTACGGGCGTTATCAACGCCGAGGCTGGCCGAGACGCC
>Ga0302324_100003121_pt1 | contig 37516 bp, 31 predicted proteins | sample Palsa_T0_1_FD_201949 | JGI IMG/M metagenome (GOLD analysis project Ga0302324, IMG submission 201949) | Peat permafrost microbial communities from Stordalen Mire near Abisko, Sweden - Palsa_T0_1 | ecosystem: Environmental > Terrestrial > Soil > Palsa > Peat permafrost | place: Sweden: Abisko... | reverse complement strand
AGGCCGAATACTTCACCACCAATGCCGGCCGAATGCGCTATCCGGAATTTCGGGAGCAAGGATTCTTCGTCGGCTCTGGTGTGATCGAAGCTGGCTGCAAATCTGTCATCGGCGTGCGCCTGAAGCGTTCCGGTATGTTCTGGACCGTCCGCGGCGCCAACGCTATCATCGCCCTGCGCTGCTGCCGTCTCGATGGAAGGTTCGAGGATTACTGGGAGGAGGGCCGAGCGTCCCGATCCTGCCTTGCCCTCACTCTTATATCGCACACCCGGCGGTCAAGATTGGCCGCCCTCCAAAAGCAAAGCGCGCTTACGTCCCAGTGCCCGTCAGGGTGATGAACTGCGGGCTGTCGCCAGCGTTGTCGTTGACCATCACATAGCCGTTATCCGTCCCCGTGATCGAGGGACTGAACGTGACTCCGAACGTGCAAGTGAGCCCGGGCCCCAGAGTAGACGGACTGGCTGGACAAGTATTGTTGACGATGTTGTAGTCCTTGGTCGCCGTAATCGAGCCGATGGAGAGGGCCAGGCTGCCCGAATTCTCCACGGTGACCGTTTTCGCCGCGCTGGTGGTGCCATGCGCTTGGCTGCCGAATGCCAGAGTGGTCGCGGAAAGATTGACTTCCGGCGCCGTCCCGTTGCCGGCCAGCGGGAGCATGTCCGGGTTGCTGGGAGTATTGTCGTTGACTGGCACGTCGCCCGTCTGGTCGATCGTCGAGGTAGGCGTAAAGGTCACTGTAATCGTACAAGTGCCGTTCACCGCGATGGGACTCTTACTGACGCAATTGCCGGTTTGCGCGAAATCGCCCGCCACCGTGCTGGTAGGGGGCGAGACGCTGGTGACGGTCAAAGGCGCGGCGCCGGTATTTGTCACCGTCGCGTTCTGTGACGCGCTGGTGGTATTGATCGGCACGTTGGCGAACGTCAGACTGGGCGGCGTAAAGGTCACCAGCGGCGTGGTGCCCGGCGCGCCGGTACCGGTAAGCGATACCGTCTGGGGAGTGCCGGCGGCGTTGTCCGCGATGCTGACGCTGGCGGTGCGGGTTCCGGTGGCCAATGGCTTGAACGTCACCGAAATCGTGCAACTGAATGACGACGTCAGGGTAGCCGGACAGTTGTTGGTCTGGCCGTAGTCCCCCATATTGGCGCCGGTCAGCGTAATGCCGGTGACGGTCAAGTTAGCCTCGCCCGAGTTGGTCAGGTTGATATTCTGCGCCGGGCTGGTGCTGCCCAACGGCTGGCTCGCAAACGTCAGGGATGTGGGCGTCAGCGTCACCTGCGGAGCGGCCGCCGATACGCCGGTGCCCGAGAGCGTGATGGTGCGCGGGCTGCCTGGCGCGCTGTCCGTGATCACGATGTTCCCGTTCAGGACGCCTGTCCCGGTGGGTTTGAACGTGACCTTGATGTTGCAGGAAGTGAGCGCTCCGACGGAGGTGACGCAGCCGTTGGTCATGGAGAAATCGGCGCCCGTGAGCACGACGCTGGTGATATTTACCGTGGCGCCGCTTTGGTTGTAATAGTACACGGCTTGCGGCAAGCTGGCGACGCCCACCACCTGCTGATCGAACACCAGGCTGGTCTGAGAGAGCGAGATCTCCGCAGTAGTAGCGATGCCCGTACCCGTGAGCGTGACTTTCTGGGTGGCGACGGTAGCCGTAGTTTTGATGGTCAGGGTTCCCGTCAGGACTTTGGCAGTGGTCGGGGTGAAACTGAGGCCAATAGCACAACTCGTGGCTGGCGTCAGCACGGCGTTCAGGCAACCGTTGCTGATCGAATAGCCCGTGGTCACCGTCACACTGGTAACCGAGATATTCGTGTTGCCGGTGTTGTTAACGGTCACGGTTTGCGTGAAGCCGCTGCTGGTACCCACGACTTGCGGGATGAACACCACACTGGCGGGAGTGACCGACACCGTCGCGACGTCGGCCACGCCGGTCCCCGACATGGCGACCTTAGGCGAGGCGCCGGGCGCACTGTCGGTAATGGTCAGCGTCCCGCTGGAGGCGCCGGCCTTCGCGGGCGTGTAGGTGATCGAAACCGTACAGGTGTTGCCAGAGGGACCGGGTGGCAGGGTGGATGGACTTAGCGGGCAGGAGTTGGCTACCACGAAGTCGGAGCTGGACGAAACGATGCTTGAAATCGTGACCGGAGAGTTGCCCGTGTTGGTAAGAGTCACGGTCTGCGGGTTGGGCTGATTCACGTTGTTTCCAATGGATTCAGTGGGGAAAACCAGCGCCTTGCGGTCGATTTCAAGCGCCTGGGCGGCTGTAACTCCGATGCCCGAAACCGCGATGTTGCGCGGACTGCCGGGAGCGTTATCGGTAATCGTGACGGTAGCCGTCCGGTTGCCCGCGGCCGATGGCGTAAACGTCATGCCAACCGAACAAGTAGCATTCGGGTTCAGCGTGCTGGGCGAGATCGGGCAGCCGTTGGAGGGCGTGAAGTCGCCCATATCCGTGCCACTAATGCCGACGCTGGCGATGGTCAACGGGACGTCGCCGTTGTTGACCAAGGTAATGTTCTGCGCGTTACTGGTGGTCGCGATCACTTGGTTCGGGAAGACCAGGCTGGGGTCTTTCACGTACGCCGAAAGCGTGGCGGTCTCCCCGAAGCCCGCCAGGGTCAGAGTCTGGTTGGCGGCGCTGTTAGCGACGGTAATCGCGGCGGAACGGAGCCCCGCGGCGGTCGGAGTGAACGTGACCTGGAAGCTGCATTGGGCCGCGGCGTTCAGGCTGGCGGCGCAATTGTTGGAACCGGAAACGATCGCGAAATCCGTAGCAGGGCTTGGATTCCCGACAGACAGACTCGTCACCGTCGCGGCACTGGTATTGGTGACCGTGACAAACTGCGCGCCACTGGTGGTGCCTATGGGCAGCACGGTGAATGCCAGACCGGAGGGCGTCAGCTTGATGGCTGGCCCGGTGGCCACGTTTTGCCCCGTGAGGTTGACGACCTGCGTACCGGTGCCGGCGTTGTCCGTGAAAGTGATGGTGCCGTTCTGGGTGCCCGTCGCGCCGGTGGGATTGAAATTCATCGGCTGCGCGCAAGAGGCATTGGGCGCGATCGTAGTGACGCACGCCTGGTACTCTTCCGCGTAGTTTCCGGCAACGACGGCATTGGAAATGATCAGCGGTTCGTTGCCGTTGTTGACGATGACCAGGTTCTGGTACGGGCTGGCGGTGCCGGTAGCCTGCCCCTGGAACGTCATGCTGGCCGGGGCGAAGCCGATCGACAGATTAGCGGTGGTGCCCGTGCCCGAGAGCGCTACCGACTGAGTTCCCGCATCGTCCACGATATTGAGCGTGGCCGTGCGGCTGCCAGTCGCGGTGGGGGTGAATGTAACCGTGACTGTGCAAGTGCGGGTAGGCGTGATGGATCCCGGTATGCAGAAATTGGTCTGCGAGAAGTCGCCGGGGTCCGCGCCGACGAAAGTGGCGCTGTCTATATCGATTGGAACGTTCCCGGTGTTGGTGAGGACCACGTTCTGCGCGACGCTAGCTTCGCCTTGGGGCTGATTGTTGAAAGCGAGGGTCGCGGGCGAAAGCGTCGCGGTGGCGCTGACCGCCAGTCCGTTGCCCGACAAGCTCACCGTTTGCGGGCTGCCCGTGGCGGTATCGGTAAGTACGATGGAACCGGTTCGCGCGCCCGTGGCCGTGGGGGTGAACTCTACGTTGACAGTGCAAGTGGCCGGAGGCGTCCGGAACGACAGGACCGAGCAACTGGTGCTGGTGATGTGGAAATCGCCGCTCTCGACGATGCGGTCGAACGTCACTGGGAAGTCTCCCGTATTCGTAACCGTAATCGCCAGAGTCCTGCTAGTCTGGCCCACCGCCAAATCGGCGAACACCAGGGAGCTGGGCGTGATGGTAAGGGTCTGGGCCGCTGCCACGCCGGTACCCGTCAACGTAAAGGTATGCGGGCTTAGGGCGGTGCTGTCCGTAATGGTGACCACGCCTGTGCGCGTCCCGGCCGCGGTGGGCGTGAAAGTCACCCGCGCTCCGCAGATAGCGCCGGGATTCAAAGTCTGCACACAGCCAGTGACCGAGTAATCTCCGCTGGCGACCGTACTGAAAAGCGTAACGGGTACGTTGCCCGTGTTGGCTATGGTCATGCTCTGCGCGGCGCTGGGGACACCCACCGTCTGCGGATTGAACGCCAGTCCCGAACCGGCCAGCGTCAGCGCTGCGGTGCCCGCTGCGCCCGTACCGGCCAGGGTCACGGTGGTGTTCGAGCTGGTATTGTTGGTGGTCGAGACCGACATGTTTCCCGTGCGCTGCCCCTCCTGTGTGGGAAGGAACGACACGCTGATGTTGCAAGTGGTGTTTGAGGCGACGGAGGCGGGGCAGTTGTTGGTTTGCGCAAAATCCCCCGACAAGGAGAACGCGCCCGCGCCAATAGTCAGGGCCTGGTTCCCGACATTCGAAAGAACCACATTTTGAGATGCGGCCGCCGTGCCGACAGGCTGGCTGGCGAACGTCAAGCTCGACGGCGTCAGGATCATGTAGCCGCCGTTGGCGCCGCTGCCAGTCAGGTTGACTACGATGGTGCCGTTGACGGTGACGGTTCCCGTCCGGGGATTGGTAGTGCTGGTGGGCGTGAACACTATCGAAATGGTGCACTCCCCGCCGCCGGCCAGACTCGCGCCGCAGGTATTGGTTTGCCCGTAATCGCCAGCCGCGACAATGCTCACGCTCAGAGCGCTGCTTCCCATGTTGCGCAGAGTCGCGATTTGAGGCGTGCTGGGCACGCCAACCGTCTCGGTGAAGAAGTTCAGGCTGGCCGGAGTGACCAAACCAAGAGACCCAGCAGCACCGCTGATTCGCGCGGAAAAAACGCTGCGCTCAGGCGTGCTGGTCAGGGTTACGGGAAAGTCGCTCGAAAAAGTTTCCCCGGCGAAGACCGCGTCTCCGGTCGACATCACGCCGATTCCAGGCATGTGCAACTGGCCTTCATTGCTTTCGTCCGACGAACCGCCCAGATAAGTCGAATAAGTGGCGGCGGACCCATTGCCGCTCAATTCCACCACAAAAATATCGTTCCCGCCCGCGTCGAAGCTTTGGATGGCGTTGAGTACCGGAAAATCCGTGGCGGCGGTGTATCCGACTATGTAGGCGCTGCAGGCGGACGCGCAACCTGGAAGCAACGCAATGCCTTGCGGTTGGGCCTCGCTGGGGGTCTCGACGGATGAGGGTCCCGCCAGGAAAGTCGAGTAGATGAGAGAGGTGCCCGTGGTGTTCAGCTCGGCCGCGAATGCGCCCGGATACGTGGTTTGATACGCGCCGCTGGTGGTCGGAAAATCCGATACCGTGGCGTAGCCGGTCAAGTAGGCGTCTCCCGATGAATCGAGCGCCAGGCTGTTGGCTTGGCCGGGGCCGAGATACGCGGAGTAGGCCAACGCGGTTGCCCCGGCGTTCAGCTTGGCAACATATATGCCGCCGGATCCCAGTCCCTGACCCGCATACTGGAGGGCACCCGCCGTTACCGGGAAATCCGTTCCGCCGTTTACCATCACGTAGGCGCTATTGGAAGAGTCCACCGCAATGCCCATCGGGGTGGTCGCGGTCGTGGGACCACTTAGATAAGTCGAATAGAGCAGCGACGCGTTCCCGGATGCGGAGGGGTTGAACTTGGCTACGAATCCTGGCTGGTTGCCGGTGCCGGGCGAGGTTTGAAACGCGCCCGATGTGGTCGGAAAGGTGAGGGAATAGGTGAATCCAGTGATGTACGCGTTCCCGGCCGAGTCCGCCGCGACGCTGTTCGCTTCATCCGTCGCGCTGGTGGTTCCCGCCAGATAGCTGCAGTAGGTGAGCGTGAAACTGGAGTTGAAAACGGCCACGAAGGCGTGCTGGCCCGACGTTACCGTACCGATGTAGGCGCCAGCGGTGGTCGGCAAGCCCGCTGGGGCGTAGCCCGCGATGTAAACGCTCCCTGCGGGACCCAATGCAATGGCCTGCACAGTGAAACTGTAGGTGGTGGCGCCGATCGACTGGCGCAACAACACGGCCCCGGCGGGGCTGATCTTTTGCAGCAGAATCTGCCCGGAGGCTCGGCCCACGATGTATGCATTGCCGGAGCTATCGGCAGTGGCAGCCGAGGCGGCGTCGCCGGCGTTTCCCACGTAGGTGGAATAGTTGAGTACCGGATCGACGATCAACGGCTTGGCGTGATCGTAGGCTGCTAGGCGGAAGCCAATGCGATGGCCCTCGATGGCGAAGCCGCCGGCGATTGTGCGCCGTGCGCCGCTGGGTTCCCGCTGATAAATCACAGGCGCATCCAGGCGCAGTTCGCCTTGCGGCGTGCGCGCCAACAGCTCGCCGCGGTCGCCGATCGCTACTTGGGACGCGCCTTCCACGGCAAACGCGATTTGGTCCGCATCGTGCCCCGGCGCAACGGTAAAGTCGTACTCCAGCCTGCCGCGATTGCCGTAATAGACCAGATCGACGCCGTCGTAGACATGGCGGTATAGCACGCTCGATGGATCGGGCTGGGAGACTTCGGGATTGCGGTTGGTTCCGCGAAGACGCAGACGCAGCGGCGTGCCGTTGCCGGATTCCACGAGTGCCAGCCCGTCGTTCCGCAGCAGCAAGCCGTAGCCCGCGCCTTGGACCGCGAACTGGGCCGTGCCCCCCGCCTGACACGCTATGGGTTCAAACCTAAGCCTGTCCTGCGACCATGCGCAAATGGAACCAAACGCCAGCAGCAACCCGGCTGCAACTGTACTCACCCTCTGTAGACTCATAAAATCCCCTCCGCCAGTAAAGCCTGTCGTACATCTCGGTAGAGTGTACCACTTTTTCGTTTCAGGCAAGTTCCCGACATCCCGGCTTTCTTTTGGCTAGCGTGTGGGCGTGCCAACATGGACTGCATGGGTCATTATCAGTTCACCGTGTTCAACGGCACTACCGCGTTGGTGCTGGCCCTGACCCTTTTGCTGGTGTGGCGGCGCTTCCGAGGATCGCCGGCCGCCAACTGGCCGCTGCTCCGTTACGCGGTGATGGCCGCCTACACGAGGGCTTTTCGGGCGGCCTGCGGCGTGGCCATCCGGCTTGGATTCTACCCCAGGCAAGTGCGCTGGGTGGAAGCCGGCGCATTGGGATATGTGGCCTGGCGATGCGTGGGGTTGCTATTGATGCGGTGAGCGTCTCACATGAACAAGCCCGCCTGAAAAGTGTGGATATACCTCCACGTCGCCTGACCGCCCAGCGAAAGGCCGGATGCCGGGAATGCCACGATTTCAGACGGGTCCGGATCGACCTCGATACTAATCGTCAGTGGCAAAGGCGGCGTCGCCCCGCAGGCGGTTAGAACCGGAGGCGGGATCGTCAGGGTGCCGTTCGCGGTGGGAGTCTGGAAAGCGAAGTTGACGCCCTCGTAGCCGCCATATACGCTCGGCAATTGCTGGATGAGGCTCACGGTGACCCAGGACTTCGGATCGCCCCCCGTCCAGTCAATCGTCAACGGCGTGCAACTGTAGAACACGCTGTCTCCCGCTAGGGGTGTCTGAATCTGAATGTCGGCGCCGACCTGCAGGGTGGCCTGGAAGGCGCCCACATCCGCCCCGCCGCTAGCGGCCACCGTGAAGTTGCCCGCCTGCACCGTCCCGGCGGGAAGCGTGGCCTGGTACACCGACAGCCCGCTCAGTTGTCCCTGCTGGAACGGAACAGCGGGCGCCTGCGCCGGGTCGATGCCGGGGCCTTGAATCGTAACAGTCCCGGCCCCCAGACTGCGGTAGCCGGGAACGGGACACGCGGGACCGAAGAGCGTCAGGGAACTCTGCAGGCTTTCCTCGCAGATGTTGCCGGGGCATCCATCGCTATAGACGGGCGTGGGTGGTGCCTGCTGTCCCGGCGAAGCCTGCAACGAAGCGGTCATCGTATCGGTCTCGGTGACGACGTTTACGTCCGTCGTGTTGACGGCCTTTTGCCAGACGATTTGCCCGTAACCGGCCGCCGGCGGATCCACGCAGGTCCCGCCCCCCTGCCGGATGGCTATGGTGACTGGCTGGGTTATCGCCTCCGACGTGCCGGAGTATGCGAACTGGAGCGGGACGGCGCAGCCCTCCCGCACCGATACCGGAATTTGGACATTGGATTGGTCCAGTCCCACGTAGCCGGGCGCCAAGCCGGTCCACGCCGCCCCCACTACGCTCAGACCGTCCTGAAAGTCGAACTCCACGACGCCATTGGTTTCGGACGTCCACAATGGAGTTGAGGGGGCTGGGACACCGATCGGTGGCGCAATGATGTCGGCAATGCCGTTTCCGTAAACGGATATCCAATCGCCCGGCGAAGCGCTGTTCGCGGAGGAGTTGAGCGAGAGACCGCCGCCAGCGGCGACGTTAAGCACTGCTCCCTGGCCGCACCCACTGGCGTCCAGGGTGAAGATGCCAGCCGCATACCACGCAGCCGGCGTAGCGGTATAAGGGTCGTACGGCGCGCTGCTGCCCGCGCCGGTAGACACCACGACCTCGCCCTCTCCCGGCATCTGAAAATTGATCTGGGTGGGCGACACATAAAACAGCGGCGCGGCAACGCCGCTCACCGTCACGGTGCTCCCGGCTAACTGCAGCGGAAGGGGAACAGCCTCCGCGAATGCCCGTAGTGGTGGCCAGATCGGTTCCAAAAACGGCAACGATGGTTCCAGGGAGACCGAGCGTCGCCTCGTAGCTGGCCGCGTCCACCATGCTGGAAACCACCGGCGTCTGGCACCAAGCCGCTATCGGTATGGCTGCCAGCGCCATCAGCGCGCCATTCGCCACGTTCCTCACCCGCCCCTCATTGCGCATGGATCGCGGGCCCCGAAACCCCGAAGGTAAACATACGGTCTTGGCCGGTAGAGGTCTGGAAGGGGATCCAGGCGGCCGGCGCGTCGACCGCGACTCCGTTTGCGTCCGCAAGCGCAACATCGGTGCTGTAGAGCCACAGATGGAAGGACATGCCGGCGGGAACAATCAACTGATAGCTGCGCCCCGCCGCGTCGCCGGAGGTGTTCCGCGCTCCCTGGTACGCACCCGTTCCGTACGACACGCCGACCAGCAGCTTGCGCGGTGTCCATGGGCCGTCGATAACCGGCGGCAGCAGCCCCTTCGGATCGTTGACCCTCACATTCAAGTTTACCCCTTTTTCCAGCATGTCGAGTTACCTGCATGTGAACCTCACTTACATGCCGTTCAGATCTTGGCCGCGTTTGCCAATATCGTGCACGAGAGAAGCGCCGTAGCCAGCGCCGCCAGGCGGGGCGGTGCGCTGTGTGCGACGAAAAGATGCTTGACGAATTCCATGGGTCTAGACCTCCATTTCTGCAAATTTGCCTTCAGATTTCTGCAATGCTACACTGGGCCGCAAGCTAAATCGGGCGGTGCGTAATTAAAGTGTAATGCCACGCGGTGTTACCGTCAAGGCCATTGTTTTTGCATTTTTGGGTTAGTCTCCGACGATTCATGGTGGGTGCGGTTTTATTCAGTCTTCACAAAAAACAACAGGGATACACGGGCTATTCCGCAGCCGAGCCCCTCGGAACTGGCCGAACGGATCCTCGGGGCAGCCGTTGCATCGCGGTTTCGCGCAACTTTCCGCGCGAAATAAGACCCACCCTGCAGATCTCTTGGGGCCAACGATACGAAATCATGTGTGGCCGGCGCCGACTTGGGCGGTCTCGTCTGGGGTCCTCTGCGGTGGGAGATGGCCGCGACTGCCCGCGCGTCCGACCGCTTTAGCGTCGGGGCATCGGCGGCTCGCAGCGAAACGCATGCCCTATTGGGGCGGTGGCGCTGTTGGTCGGCGGGGCGATTCGCCGGCTACGGCGCGCGCCTTCGGGGCTGAATCCCTATTCGGTGGCGATGCGTGGGGTTGCTATTGATGTGGTGAGTCAGGATGTATTTTCTCGTGCCGCTCCAGCATTTCGACGAATTGCCGGATGCGGCGCGCGCGTGTCTCGGCCTTCTTGGCTGTCTGAATCCGCCAAAGAATGGCATAGCGATTCGCGCGGTCCAGCTTGCGGAAGAACGCCTGGGCCGGCCCGTTGGCATCGAGCGCCGCTTGCAGATCGGCGGGCACTGCGGCCGCGGCGGGCGAGTCGTAGGCGGCGTCCCAGCGGCCGTCCTGCCTGGCGCGCCGGACCTCCGCCAGTCCGGCGGGCTGCATACGGCCCGCTTTAATCAGCGCCACGGCCTTTTCGCGATTCACTTTCGACCAGATGCTTTTGCTCCGCCGCGGCGTGAACCTTTGCAGCCACGCCTGTTCGCTCTCGCCCTTCTTCTGTGCGTCGATCCAGCCGTAGCAGAGGGCGGCTTCGAGCGCTTCGGCGTAGGTCACCGACTGGATGCCCGATCCCTTTTTGGCCAGGCGCAGCCATATGCCTGTCGGCGTGGTGTGGTTGGCGGCGAGCCAAGTTTCCCAGGCCTTTTGGTGCGCGAAGAGGAGGATGGTCCTTTCAGGCAACGGGCAGGCCCGCCTGCTGCCATGCCTTCCATCCGCCATCGAGCGAGATGGCATCGGTATAGCCCATCTCTTGCAGGTTGTCGGCGGCCAGCGCGGAGCGGTATCCGCCGCCGCAATAGAGCACCAGGCGCGCGTTCTTGTCCGGGACCTGGGTTTCGATATCGCGCTCGATAATTCCTTTTCCCAGGTGCACCGCTCCGGCCGCGTGCCCGGCGGCCCATTCGTTATCCTCGCGCACGTCCACCAGCACGTGCGGCTCGCCGGCCGCCTGCATCTTCTTGTAACCTTCGATATCGATCTGCTTCACGCGCGATTTCGCGTCGTTGACGATTTCGAGGAACGCCGCATTGTGAGCTCCGCTATGAGCCATACTTACTCCACCCTCCTGATTTGCGCGCCCACGCGCGCCAGCTTCGTTTCGATTTTCTCGTAGCCGCGGTCGATGTGGTAGACCCGGTCGATGACGGTCTCGCCACGCGCGGCCAGCGCCGCCAGAACGAGCGACGCGCTGGCGCGCAGGTCGGAAGCGATCACGCCCGCGCCGGTCAGTTCCGAAGGCCCGGCCACGATGGCCTGGCGGCCTTCGAGGCGGATATTGGCGCCCATGCGGGCCAGCTCCTGCGCGTGCATGAAGCGGTTTTCGAAGATCGTCTCGACCACTATGGCGATGCCTTGCGCCTGCGTCATCAGGGCCATATACTGCGCCTGCAGATCGGTTGCGAATCCGGGATATTCTTCGGTGGTCACGTCCACGGACCGCAGTCGCTTTGGCGCGCAAATCTCGATCGTGGTGGCGTCCGTCTGCGTGATTTCGGCGCCGGCTTGCAGCAGTTTGGCCACCAGCGCGCCTACGTGTTCGGGCACGCAGCCGGCGATCTTCAAATCGCCGCCGGTGATGGCTCCGGCGATGAGGAAGGTGCCCGCCTCGATACGGTCGGCGATGATGGTGTGATCCGCGCCGTGCAGCTTTTCGACGCCGAGAATGTGAATGGTGGACGTGCCGGCGCCCTCGATCCGCGCGCCCATCTTCGCCAGCAGCGCGCACAGATCGACGACTTCCGGCTCGCGCGCGGCGTTGCGCAACACCGTTTCCCCGCTGGCCAGCACGGCGGCCATGATCAGGTCTTCGGTGCCCGTCACCGTGATGCGGTCGAAGTGGATGGCTGCGCCGCGCAAACCCTCCGGCGCTTCGGCCTCGATGTAGCCGTGCGACTGTTGGATGCGCGCGCCCAAATGCTCCAGGCCTTGCAGGTGCAGGTTGATGGGACGTGCGCCGATGGCGCAGCCGCCGGGCAGGGAGACGCGCGCGCGGCCCGTACGCGCCACCAGCGGGCCCAGCACCAGGCTGGAGGCACGCATGGTCTTCACCAGTTCGTACGGCGCCTCCGACGACACGATGCGGGGCGTGTGCAAGCGGACAGTCTCGCCATCGACTTCCGCCTGGCTGCCGATATCGACAAGCAAGCGCTGCATGGTGCGGATGTCGCGCACGCGGGGTACGCGCCGCAAGGTCACCGGCTCGTCGGTTAGCAGTGCGGCGGCCAGGGCGGGCAGCGCCGAGTTCTTCGATCCGCCGATGGGGATCTCGCCCTGCAAACGAGGGCCGCCTTTGATTACGAATTTATCCACAAGACTATGGAACCACAGATGGACACGGATGCACACGGATAAAGCCAAAGGCGCGGCGCGATCTGTGGTTCCATTAATACTCGCACCTCGGCCACCGACGCGCTACGATACGAGTAACCGCATGTTCCGGGCGATCAAAGAACAGATCGACACGATTTTCCGCGAGGATCCCGCCGCAAAAAGCGTGATCGAGATCGTGCTGTGCTACCCGGGATTTCATGCGATCCTGGCGCATCGCCTGGCGCACAAACTATATCTCGCGCGCGTTCCGTTATTGCCGCGCGTGATCTCGCAAATCAGCCGCTTCCTTACAGGGATCGAGATTCATCCGGGGGCGCGCATCGGGCGGCGGTTCTTCATCGATCACGGCATGGGGGTGGTGATCGGCGAAACCACCGAGATCGGCGACGACGTGCTGCTGTACCAGGGAGTGACGCTGGGCGGCACGGGCAATGAAAAAGGCAAGCGGCATCCGACGCTGGGCAATTGCGTGGTGGTGGGCACGGGCGCGAAGATTCTGGGTGGGATTCGCATCGGCGATCACGTCAAGGTGGGCGCGGGGTCGGTGGTGGTGCGGCCCGTGCCGGACAATTGCACGGTGGTGGGCGTTCCGGGGCGCGTGGTGCGCACGCGCGGCGAAAACGGCGTACTGGAGCACGGCAGCTTGCCGGACCCGGAAGGGCAAGCCATCGAGGATCTGGCGCAGCGCGTATCGGAACTGGAAGAGATGCTGCGGCGGATGGCGGGCGAGCGCGTGGAGGTTCGATCGGGGCGGCCATGAGGCGGCTGGGCGCGGCTTGCGTGCTATGGGCGGGCAGTCTGGCGGCGCCTGCGCCGGCGGCGGAAATTTACAGCTTCTGGATTCAGCCTTGCGCGCAAGAGGTGGCGGCGCGTTCCGGGTGCGAGGCGGGCGATGCCGAACTGGCGCACTGGGCTCTGGAAGCTTGGCAGGAGGCAGCCGGGCGCGGATTGCGGTTCGTGGCGGCCGATGGCGAGTACGCGGCGCGCATTCGGGTGTACTGGCTGGGCAAACGCCAGCAGCTTTACGGCGATACGCGACCGGTTTTTCTGAACGGCAAGCGGGGCGCCGCGATTGAAGTGCATCCCGATCTCGCCCAATTCGGACCCGGGATCGCGGCTGCCGGGCAGCGCGACCGGCTGTTCCGCGATACGGTCGTGTATCTGACGTGCCTGCACGAGACCGGTCATGCGATCGGGCTGGACCATACCGCCGATTTCGCGGACATCGTGTACAGTTTTCAGTATGGCGGCGATGTCGTTGAATACTTCAACCGGTATCGCCGGAGGTTGAAGGAGCGGCTCGAGATCCGCGCGCATCCGGGGATTTCCGAGGCGGACCGGGAGCGGGTGGCGAGCCTGTATGCAGGCCGGTGACACGGCATGGTGGGTGGCATGGTAATATGGAAGAGTTCTACGTCGCTGCGGGGACGTAGCTCAGTTGGTTAGAGCGCCGGCCTGTCACGTCGGAGGTCGCGGGTTCGAGCCCCGTCGTCCCCGCCACCCCTTCCCTTTCAGACACTCCCGAAATTCCAGCGAATCTCCGGGGCACGCCCCGCTAAACCGCGACGATTTACGGCGGCGCCATGGGAGAGTCCGGACCGGAACGGCCTGCGTGCGTCCGTTTCGGGACCGGCACGGCTGGCGGTGCCGGCGACCGGGCCGCCGCGGAGCCGTCGCGAACACAACGGCCGTCGTGGGCCACGCGATTGCGCCCGGCGTCCTTGGCCCGATACAACGCTGCATCGGCCGCCTCCAGCATCTGGTCCGCCCTCACTCCGGCGGTTGCGGATGCCACGCCGATACTGGCGGTGATCGACAGCACGCCAGATCGAGTCGGTATGCGGCTCGCCGCAATCCGCACGCACAGCCTGCTAAACGGCGCCACGGGATCGGCTCCCGCCCGTATGGCGGCAATTACCAAAAACTCCTCACCCCCCATGCGCCCCGCGAAATCGTACGGTCTGAGCCGCTCCGTCAGAATCCGGGCGAAGCCGGTTAACACATCGTCCCCGGTCTGGTGGCCGTAGGTATCGTTGATCCGCTTGAAATGATCGATGTCGCACATCCCCACGGCCCACATGCCTCTGTCCCGGCTGGCGCGCGAAATTTCCCGATTCAACTGATCGAGAATAGCCCGGCGGTTCAGCAGGCCCGTCAACGGATCGTGGGTAGCCAGATGTGCCAGGGCTTCCCGGCTGCCGACCAGCGCGGCCTGCATCTCAATCATGCGGCGGCCGACCTCGGTGCGCGCGCGGAGTTCGCCGAGGTCGAAGGGTTTGGCCAGGTAGTCGTTAGCGCCCGCCTCGAGTCCGGCGACGATATCCGACTTTTCACCCCGCGCGGTCAGCATCAAGATGTAGGGCGGTCTCTCGGTCGCCAGAGCGCGGACTCGGCGCACGACCTCCGGTCCGTCCATCTCGGGCATCATCCAATCCAGAATCACCAACTCGGGCGCGTCGGGCTGCCGCAGCGCGTGCCAGGCATCGGCGCCGTTGATCACGGCCTGCACTTCGTGGCCCGCCTTTTTCAACACGCTAGCCAGCAAGGTGCGCGATGTCAGATCGTCGTCGGCAATTAAGATGCGCATAAAGAAGTGAGTTCGCACTGCGGGGCGCGATCCTTCAAGGTCTCAGTCGTCCGGATCTTCGTCCCATCGACCCGGCCGCAGGGCTGGCCGGCGCGGGCCGGGCCGCGCTTCTCCAGGGTGCGCCGCGGCAGCAGGCGATTGGTGAAATGGTTGTCGACAACCGGTGTTTTCATGTCGTTCTCGTCTATTGCCTGCCGCGTTCACCCCTGTTTGGTCATGGCTTCTTTCAGGCGAAGAAACTGACGCCCCAGCTCGTCCATGCCGGTCGCCACGGAGGCCAGGTCGCCAGTCCTGCCGGCTTGCTCCATCGCGAAGGCCGTCGCGCGCAGGGCCTCGCCGCCGACGGTGGCCGCCGCACCCTTGAGCAGGTGGGCCTGCCGCTCGGCGCCCCGTGCGTCCGAGACGTCCAGAAAGCGCTGCAGCGTCTCGATCTGACCCGGAATGTCGCCCAGGAATCCCGCGATCACGGCCCCCGCCAGTTCCTCATCGTCCATGACGCGCTCCAGCAGGGCTGGCCGGTCGAAGACCACCGGCGGCGATGCAGAAGGCCGCACCCAATCCGGCTCCCGCCGAAACGGCCTGCCGCGCTCGGTTTTTTTGAAATCGGCCGCTTCCATGATTTATCCAGCATTTATCCAGCGAGGGGCACAGGCGCGTCTATCCTGCGGCAATACATGTCCAGAACATCGCCGAGCACAGCGGCGCGAATGGGCTTACTGATGTAATCGTCCATTCCGGCGTCGATGCAGCGTTCGCGATCGCCTTCCATGGCGTGCGCCGTCATGGCGATGATCGGCGTGTAAGTTCCAGTGCGAGATTGCTTTTTGCGAATCTCCGCGGTGGCTTCGAAGCCGTCCATTTCAGGCATCTGTATGTCCATCAGAATCGCGTCGAAAGTCCCGTGATCGAGGCTCTCGAGCGCCTGTCTGCCGTTTTCGACCACCACCACGCGGTGCCCGAGTTTCTGCAGTACGCCGCGCGCCACCATTTGATTCACTACGTTGTCTTCAGCCAGAAGAATGTTGAAGCCCGGACCCGGCCGGGATACCCCCGCGGCTCGCGGCGCCGCCGCAAGGGGCCTGGGTGCGTGGCGCTGCTCCGCGATCGCCTTGACCACGGCGGCGCGGAGTTCGGCGCGGCGGATCGGCTTGGCGAGGCAAGCGGAAATCCCCAACTCGCGGCAGCGGGCCAAGTCGCCCATACGCTCGCCGGACGTAAGCATGAGGATCACCAGGCCCTTTAGCGTCAGTGAACTCCGGATGCGTTCCACAAACCCGAAGCCATCCATATCCGGCATGTGCATGTCCGTCAACATCAGGCCGAAGGGCTGGCCGCTTTGGGCGGCCCGTCTGGCGGTGGCCAGAGCTTCCGGGGCGCTGGACGCCGTGGTGGGCTGCATTCCCCAAGCCTGGGCCATTTCCGCGAGAATGTGCCGGTTGGTGAGGTTATCGTCGACGATCAGAATGCGCTCCTCGAACACCGAAACCTCCGGCAAAGCGTCCTTCGGCCCGCTGGTCTCGGAAACGCCAAGATCGGCCGTGCAGTAGAAAGAACTTCCCTGTCCCGGCTGGCTTTCGACCCAGATTCGTCCGTGCATCGCCTCGATCAGCCGGGCCGAAATCGTCAGGCCCAGCCCAGTGCCGCCATATTTTCGGGTAGTGGAGCCATCCGCCTGCGAAAATGCGTTAAAGATGATCTGTTGCTTGTCGCGCGGAATTCCCACGCCGGTATCGCGCACCATGAAGCGGAGACGCACGCGGTCCCCCACGCGGGATTCCATCTCCACTTTCAGCTCCACTTCACCCTGGGCTGTAAACTTGATGGCGTTGCCCAAAAGGTTTACCAGAACTTGGCGCACACGAGTCGCGTCGCCCACCACGAATTCGGGAACGCCTGGCCGGACGTCGCACAGCAGCTCCAGTTGTTTTTCGTGGGCCTTCACCGCCAGCATGCGCGCCGTATCCTCGATCTGATCGCGGAGGTTGAATGGGACGGGATCCAACTCGAGTTTGCCCGCTTCGATTTTGGAGAAGTCCAGAATGTCGTTGATGACCGTCAGCATGGAATCGGCTGAGCTCTTGACGGTATTCAGGTAGTCGCGCTGTTCGGCATCGAGCTGGGTATCGAGCAAAAGCTCGGTCATTCCCATGACTCCGTTCATGGGCGTGCGGATCTCGTGGCTCATATTGGCGAGGAATTCGCTCTTGGCGCGGCTGGCGGCCTCCGCTTTTTCCTTGGCTTCCAACAGGTCGGCGTTCGACCGGAACAGCTCGGCGGTGCGGGCCGCGACTTCCTCCTGCAAGTGGTCCTGATGGTTCAGGAGTTGCGCGTCGCGCCGCTCGATTTCCGACAACATCTCATTGAAGGTGCCGGTCAACTGGCCCAGGTCGTCGTCGGCCCGCCGAATCGCCCGCGCCGCGTAATTTTTTTCCCGCGAGACCGTTCTGGCGACCGCCGCGAGATGCGCGATGGGTTTCAGGATGGCCCCCTGCAGCAGCGAGGAGAGGATCAAGGCCACTAGCAGGGCACCCAACAGACTGAGCAAAAGGACCGCCGCGGTATTCCGGATGCCGGCGTTCAGGCGCACTAAATCGGCCTCCAACAGGAGCGTGCCCAGGAGCTGGCCCTTGACCGCGATGTTGCGGACCACCACGAACCGGTCCGCTTCAAACCAACTGCCTTCGCTCTTCAAGGAATGCGCGGCGGGCGGCAGAAATTCACCGGCGGCCTGGTATCGGGCGAAAGGCCGGCCGTCGGCCGAGTAGATGACGGCGTGCACCACGTCCGTGTTTGCCTTGAGGGTGGCCAAAAGCTCCTGGGCGGCCGCCGGGTCGCGAAAGCTCAACGCGGCGGTGCTGTTGGCGCTGAAGACCTCGGCCAAAACCCCGCAGTTCCGCGCCATGTTTTCGCGCGCACTGTACTCCGCATTGACGTAGACCGCGAAACCCGCCAGGAGCAAGGCGGCGGTGACGGTGGTCAGGATGATGAACCGGAGCTTGTGTTTGACTGAAATATTGCGGTATCGGGTTGCGGCGCTCATTTTGGATGTCTTTCTAATGTCCGGCCGGCTCCGCCAGGCTCAGCAGTTTGGAACTGATGCGAAGGTTGGCTCGTTCGGCGGCTTCCCTGTCTATCTCGATGTGGATGCGCGCGCCTTTCACCTGGAATTGCACGATGCCGCCGTCGGCCACGAAGCCGTCCGAATCGCCGACCGTGAGAACGGTGGAGCCGTTCAGCGCTTCGAGGAGGCTGCGCTCCCGCTTACGCTCCGAAGCGGAAACAAAGAGAATCTGGCACTTTCGCGCCTGCTGGGGGCTCGAGACGGGCCGAACTGAAATCGGCCGGCTGGCCACCGTTTTTCCGCTCACCACGTCGTCGAGCGACGTTCCGAAAGGACTGGCGCCGGCCACGCAAATCGCGAACGGATCGCGCGCGTCGCCAAACGCCTGCGGCGGCCATTCGACGAATCTGGCGAAGTTGAACAGAAACACGGCTTTCAGTTGATATTCGTCGACCGCGGGCCCGTCCGCGCCCGCCAGCGGTGCAGCCATCAGCGCCAGAACGGCCGCGGTAGTCAGCCAGGCATGCACGCGAAAGCACGTCCACACCGTGAGGGGCATGTCACTCGGGCTCCGGCGTCCGTTTAGAATTTCCATTTGATCTTGCCCGATGCGGCCCGCAAACCGTCATCAACCTTTCGGCCGGTGCGCAATCAATTCCACAAAGAACGAACGTCCGGGTTGGGGCATGCTGTCCACCGTGGGAAAGAGCGCGACCGGGTCGGAATAGTTCCTGTTGAACGCATTGCGCAGGCCCAGCCGCAGGTCGAAGTTTCGCAGCAGGTGCTTGGAAGTTAGCGTGAAGTCGGCGAGGTAGACCGGAGTCAAATAATTGCTCTCCAGAGTCCGGCGAGACGATTCATATTGCATCCCGCTGCTGAGATCGAATCTGCGCCCCAAAGGCGCCGCGAAGCGCAGCTTGGCCAGTTGATTCGGCGAGTTGGCTAATATGCCGTCGGCGCTGTTATCGCGCGACCGCTCCACCGAGCAGCTGGCCGTGGCTTCGAGCCAGGTCCAAGGGCGGCCGTTGATTTCGAGTTCGATGCCCTCGGCGTGCACCGTGCCATCGTTCTGGTACTGCAGGAGTCCGTCCGCCAGAAGCACGCCCTCCAGAAAATCGCGCAGCCGGTAGCCGTATGCGGATGCCTGCAGGTTCATGCGCTTTCCGAGCTTCCGCTCGACGTCGAACTCGAAAGTATCGGACGATTCCGGGCGCAAGTTAGGATTGCCGGCGGCGGAAAGTCCATCGCTATAGAACAACAGAAACACACTGGGGTCGCGAAAACCGCGGCCGTAGAGGAACTTGTACGTCCACTCCGAAGGTTGATAGATCAGTGCGGCCCGCGGAGAAACGAAACCATGGCCGAATCTGGATTCGTCGAAGCGCACTCCCAGATCCAGCCTCCATCTGTCCGACAGCCTTTTCTCGTCTTGCACTGCGAAAGCCACGGCGCGACCGCGTTCGTTGATGTTCACATACTGGAGCGGCACAGGGGACACGTCGGCGTCCGCCATGCGGTTTCGCAGGTCCAGGCTGCCCTCCGCAACCACGGTGAAGTCTCCGGCGGGAGTAGTTTGGAAATGGTACGTGAGTTGCGTCCCGGCCCAATCGCCGAAGAGGTGCTGGCGGTTGTCCTCAACGTCGCCGCCGCTGAGCGCATAGTCGTAGCGGCCCTTGCAATAATACGCGTCGTAATAGGTGCGCCACAGCAGGGTGCCCCCGCCAATCTGAAGCTCGTAGGCCGCGTCCACGAAGTTGCGCTGGTCGTTGACGTTGGTTCCCCGGTCGTTGAAGATGGTGTTGCCCCAGGAGACCGGCTGCACGATATCGTGGTCGGCGAAGGCGGCCGTGACCGTCCAGTTCCGCCAGGCCAGGCTCGCGAAGAAGTGATAGCCTTTCTCGCCGTTCATATCGATGGCGTTTCCGTTGTTGGTTTGCGAAGTGTTGAACTCCGGAAAATAAAGCGGACTTTGGCCGGAATTGTTGTATACCGATCCGGATAACAGAACCTTGGCCCCGCCGAGGGTCGCACTCTCCACGATCTGCACTTTCTTTTCGCCAAAACTCCCGGCGTCTGCGGTCACCGAGAGCGGTCCCGCCTCGTCCGGCGATTTGGTGACGATGTTGACGGTGGCGAACATGGCGTTGCTGCCATACAGAGCCGATGAGGGTCCGCGAATAATCTCGATCTGCTTGATCAGGTTCATGTCTATGGGAAAATCGTTGCCGAAGAACAGCATGAAGTTGAAGATGTGGTCGGTCATATTGTGCCCGTTGACCATGACCAGCAATTCGCTGTCGTAATCCCCCGGCAGATCGAAGCCGCGCACACCCACGGATGTGTACGTCCGGTCGTTGTTCACGTAGAATCCGCGCACCGCCGCCAGCGCTTCGCCGAGCGTGCGGTAACCATACTTGCGGATATCCTCGGCGGTGACGATGGTCACGCTGGCGGGCGCGTCCTGGAGAGATTGCGGGTGCAGGGCGGCGCCCACGACTTGGACCTCCATCAACTGCTCGAGCGTCAGGGCGTTCAGATCGGGTTTGTCGTCGGCCAGGCACAACCGGCCCAACAGCAGAGTGGCACCGCACAAAAGGCGCAGACGACGCATTAGTCCTCTTATCGGCCCTCGGCGGGAAAACTGTAGACTGGTTCAACCTGGAGCATAGTCGCTTGTGGGGCGGCCAATATTGGCCTTCGGATGCCCTGGTGGGGCGGGCCTCCAGGCCTGCGCGGGTTCTCCAGAACCCGCTCTTCGACTCTTCCCTTTCACGCGCCGATCCATATAGACTGGGAACAATGGAGACATTCACACCCACCGAACGCACCCAAGTGAAGCGTCTGGCCAAGCGGGGCGTCTACGACCGTGCGCAAGTCCACGCGATTCTCGATGAAGGTTTTCTTTGCCACGTGGGGTTCGAAGTGGACGGCCAGCCATACGTGATTCCGACCGGATACGCACGCTCCGGCGACCGGCTCTATATCCACGGTTCCGCCGCCAGCCGCATGTTGCGCACACTCGGCCAGGGCGTGCAGGTTTGCGTTACCGTGACCCTGGTGGACGGGCTGGTGCTGGCGCGATCGGCTTTCCATCACTCCATGAACTATCGGTCGGTAGTAGTGCTGGGCCAGGCGCGCGTGGTCGACGATCCGGAAGAGAAGACGGCCGCGCTGGCCCACTTCACCAATCACATCGTGCCCGGCCGCTGGGACGAAGTCCGCCAGCCTACCGCGCAGGAACTGAAGAGCACCACGGTGCTGGCGCTGGCGCTCGACGAAGTATCCGCAAAGGTTCGCACGGGCGGGCCCATCGACGACGAAGAAGATTACGTGCTGCCGATCTGGGCCGGCGTGGTTCCGCTGCGGATCGAGGCCGGCGACCCTGTGCCCGACGCGGGCCTGCCGGAAGGCCTTCCCCCCATCGATCGCCGGCGCTTGGCTTCGCGCCATACTTAAGAGATGAAACTCACCATCCTCGCCCTGCTGTTGGCATGTTCGGGCGTGACTCGGGCGGACACCAATCCGCCGACCTTGGCCACCGGCGCGGCCGCGCCGGATTTCAATCTGCCGGCCGTGGACGGCAAGACTTACCGCTTGCAGGATTTTGCGTCGAGCAAAGCCCTGGTGATCGTCTTCACCTGCGTACACTGCCCCACGGCGCAGCTTTACGAAGGCCGCATCAAGAAACTGGCCGCCGATTACCGCGATCGCGGCGTGGCGCTGGTGGCGATTCAGCCTAACAATCCCAACGCCGTGCGCCTGGATGAGCTGGGCTACACGGACCTGGCCGATTCGCTGCCGGAAATGAAGATCCGCGCCGAATACCGGCATTTCGACTTTCCGTTCTTGTACGACGGCGAGACGCAGTCGGTCGCCCGGGCCTACGGCCCCACCGCCACGCCGCACGTGTTTGTGTTCGACCAGGAGCGCAAGCTGCGTTACGAAGGCCGCGTGGATTCGAGCCCGCGCGAACCGCTCGCCAAGCGGCAGGATGCGCGCTTGGCCATCGACGCGGTGCTGGCGGGCGAGCCTGTCAAGATGGAGAAAACACCCACGGTGGGTTGCTCCATCAAGTGGGCGTACAAGCAGGCGTCGGGCGAGGCCGAAATGGCGCGTATCGCTAAGGAACCGGTCGCGCTCAATCCGGCCGGTTTGGATCGGCTGAAGGCGCTGCGCAAGAACGGAACCGGCAAGGTCCTGCTGGTGGATTTCTGGGCCACGTGGTGCGGCCCATGCACCGCCGAATTCCCCGAGTTTCAGAAGATGTACCGCATGTATCGCAAGCGGGCCTTCGATCTGGTGACGGTGAGCGTCAACTTCCCGGACGAGAGCAAGGGCGTGCTGAAATTCCTCAACGCGCAGCATGCTTCGACCAAGAACCTGATGTTCGCCACGGATGAGATTTACGATCAGATGGCGGCTTTCGATCCGGCGTGGAATGCCGCGGTGCCTTACACCGTGCTGATCGGGATCGACGGCCACGTTATATACCAGCAGCAGGGCGAGGTCGACCCGCTGGAGGTGCGCCGCCTGATCCTGGCGAATCTGCCGGACGACGATTATATCGGCCAGCAGGCTTATTGGAATTCGAAATAGTCCGTGGGGCGGGCCTCCAGGCCTGCGCGGGTTCTCCAGAACCCGCTCTTACTCCTCCACCGGCGTAAAGCTGGTCAGCTCCGCCGACCGCACGCCATAGATTTTCTGCAGCTTCTGGGATATCTCGCGGCCCAGCCGCTCCGGCCGGTCCTCCTTGTCGTGCTCGATTACCACTTTGAAAAACAGATTGGTTCTGTCCATAAGGTCTCTCCCTTTATACTAAGGGAATGTCTTGCGCAATATGCCGTATCCGGAAACCTCGCCGTTCTTGCCCCGGCGTGCATGGCGATATCTGCGCGCTTTGCTGCGGCCAGGAGCGCGAGGTCACCGTGGATTGCCCCTTCGATTGCCCCTACCTGCAAGAGGCGCGCAAGCACGAGCACAAGGAACCGCTGGATCCCAAGGCGTTTCCCAACCAGGATATCCGCGTCACCGAAGAGTTTCTGGGAGAGCATGAACCCTTGCTGGTGAGCGCCATGACCAGCCTGATGCTGGCGGCGTTCGATACTTCCGGCGCGGTGGATTCCGATGTGCGGGACGCTCTCGACGCGCTCATCCGCACGCAGCGCACGCTCGAAAGCGGGGTGTACTATGAAACGCGGCCGGACAACGCGCTGGCCAACCGCATCTTCAGCGAAACGCAAAAGGGCCTGGAGGAGTTTCGCAAGAAGGAGCGCGAGGAACTGGGCATGACCCACACGCGCGATGCCGACATGCTGGGCGTGCTGGTCTTCCTGCAACGTCTGGAAATGGATCGCAGCAACGGGCGGCCGCGCGGCCGCGCCTTTCTGGATTCCCTGCGCGGCTTCCTGGGCGAGGTGGTGGCCGCCGTTCCACAAAGCCCCAGCGAGTCGCCGCTGATCGTGCCATGAAGGCGGCCAGGCACAATTTCGTGGCGATCGGCCTGGCGGCGCTACTGGCCGGCGGCGCCGTCGCATGGCTGGTGACGCGCGATGCCAGCCTCTCGCCTGCGGAGAAGGAGGCCGCGGCGCTCCTGGCCCGCGCATCGACAGTGGACGAGAAGCCGCTGCAGACGGCGCGCCAACTCGCCGCGCTGGCCGACACGCCCGCCGGCCAGCAACTGGCCGAGCAGGCGGCGCGCCTGGCGGGTCAGGAAGTGGATCAGGATTTCGCCACCGCCATCCGCAAAGCCGCCACGGTCGCGCCTCCGGCCAGCGGTTCGGTGCGCGACGAGATGGCGCATATCGCCGGCCTGAAGACGCGCGTGGCCGCCGGTCAGGAGCGCGTTGCGCAACTCGCCAAGGACCCGGACCGCCTGGAGTTGGCGAACGCCAAGCTCGCGCTCGACCAGGACGAGCTGGACGACGCGCAACAGGATCTGGCGCGCGAAGGCGGCGACGAGCGCGCCAATCTGCAGCACGCGCAGGAACAACATCAGGCGGTCCGGCAGGGATCCCTGCCGCTGGGCAAACTTTCGGCGGGCGGTCCGCCGGCGACCCTGCGGGATCAGATCCAGGAGTGGCTCGCGTTGGGATCGCGGCAAGATCTGTTGCGGACCGCCAAACAGGACGCGGATAAGAAAGCGGCCACCCTCACGGCAGAGCACGACGGACTGGGCAATTTGGTCGTCGCGCCCGCCGCGCCTTCCGGCGGCGATAGCGACGCGGACGACACGGCCACCGTAGTAGCGCAGTTGCGGCGACTATCCAACCAGCGCAAGACCATGATCGATCTCGATAAGCGCACGCAACTCTGCAAGCAGTTGAGCGGCGTCTATCAGAACTGGCTGGCCTTGCTGGCCGAGCGTCGCCGCGCCGCCCTGCACGGTCTGATTGGTTCGTTCGGCCTGATTCTGGCGATCCTGTTGGCCGCGGCGGTGGTGAAGCATATTCTGGCGCGAACTCTCGGACGCCAGACCGACCGGCGGCGCGTACACCAGTTGAGCGTGGTCACGCGCATCGCGGTGCATACGGTCGCGGCCATCCTGATCCTATTCGTGGTCTTCGGCGCGCCCACCCAAACGCCTACGATTATCGGCCTAGCCGGCGCCGGACTCACGGTCGTGCTCAAAGACTTCATCGTGGCGTTCTTCGGATGGTTCGTGCTCATGGGGCGCAACGGCGTAGGCTTGGGCGACTGGGTGGAGATCAACGGCGTGGGCGGCGAGGTGATCGAAGTGGGTATGCTGCGCACCACGCTGCTCGAAATGGGCAACTGGACCAACACGGGCCATCCGACCGGGCGGCGCGTGAGCTTCATGAACGGTTTCGCCATCGAGGGCCACTACTTCAATTTCTCGACGGCGGGCCAGTGGTTGTGGGATGAACTGCAGGTGACCATGCCCGCCGGCGGCGATCCGTATCGGATGGCCGAACAGATCCGGCAGATCGTGGAGCGGGAGACCGAGGAGGATGCTAAGATGGCGGAGCAAGATTGGGAGCGCGTCACGCATGAATATGGCACGCGGGCCTTTTCGGCCAAGCCGGCGGCGGATCTGCGGCCCAGCCCTGCTGGCTTGGTGGTGAACATGCGGTACATCACGCGCGGGCCGTTGCGGTATGAAGTGAAGTCGCGGCTGTTTAAAGCTATCGTGGAATTGATGCATGGCGCGGAAAAGGCGACCAGCGCATGACCTTCCTCGCGGCGCGCGCCTCGCTCGCGAAGGCCGACGCGGCGTGGAGCGCGTCAGCCTCTTGATTACAATCCGCACAGGCTGCATAATGGCCCGGATCATCAGCGCCCTCTTCGGGCGATGGGGAAAGCGCGTGCTATGAAGGCGTGGCTCCACAATCTGAACGCGATCGGTCTGGCGGTGCTGTTGGCCGCTTGTCTGGTTGCGTGGCTCACGACTGGCGATGTGAATCCCTTTCGCGTCTCGAAGAAAGCCGCAGCCCCGGCTGCCCGCGTATCGAAGGTCGACGAGAGACCGCTACGGACGGCGCGCCAGATCGCGGCGCTCGCAGTTACACAAGCTGAGCAGGAACTGGTGGAGGAAGCGGTCGGTGTGGCGGGCCAGGAAGTCGATCAGGATTTCGCTACCGCAATCCGGGAAGCTGGTACCATCGCGCCGCCCACCATCGGCCCGCTGCACGACCTGGCGGCGCATATCGCCGACCTGAAGACTCGCGTGGCCGCCGATCAACAGCGCGTCGCGCAACTCGCCAAAGACCCGGACCGGCTGGAATTGGCGAAGGCCCAACTCGCGCTCGACCAGGACGAGCTGGACGACGCGCAACAGGATCTGGCGCGCGAAGGCGGCGACGAGCGCGCCAATCTCAAGCTGGCGTATCAGAAGTACCAAGCCGCACGGCGAGGGGACCTGGCGTTCGCCAAGGTAACTGCGGCGGACCCACCGGAGACGGCTCGGGAACAGATCCAGGAGTGGTTCGCCTTGGGGGCGCGTCAAGATCAAGTGCAGGCTGCCAAACAGAACGCGGACAAGAAGGCCGCCACCCTGGCCGCGGAACACAACGCTTTAGAAGGCAAGCTGGGCAGCGCGCCCGCCGCGCCCTCGGGCGGCGATAGCGACGAAGACGACACGGCCACGGTGGTGGAACAGTTGCGGCGGCTATCCGACCAACGCAAGACGCTGATCGATCTCGATGAGCGCACGCAGCTTTGCCGGCAATTGAGCGGCGTTTATCAGAAATGGCTGGCTATGTTAGCGGGCCAGCGGCGCGGCGTGCTACACCTGCTGCTCGGATCGTTGGGCGCGATCCTGGGAATTCTGTTGGCGGCGGCGCTGGTCAATCGGGTTATCGAGCGAGTGTTGGGGCGCCAAGCGGACGCCCGCCGGCAGCGCCAGTTGCAGGTCGTTACCGGCATTGCCGTGCAGGTTGCCGCTGTTCTGCTGATCCTGCTGGTGATCTTCGGCGCGCCCAGGCAATTGCTGGCGGCCATTGGCGTCGCCGGCGCGGGCATGGCGGTTGTCCTGAAGTACTTCATCGTGGCCCTCTTCGGATATTTTGTGCTCATGGGGCCCGATGGTATCGCCGTCGGCGATTGGGTGGAAATCAACGGCGTGGGCGGCGAGGTCGTCGAGATAGGTATCCTGCGAACCGCGTTGCTGGAGTTAGGCAACCTGAACAACGCCCGCAATCCAAACGGCCGACGCGCCGCCTTCACGAACAGCTTCGCCATTGAGGGCCACTACTACAATTTTTCGGCGACGGGCCAGTGGCGGTGGGACCAGTTGCAGGTCGCACTACCTTCCGGCGGCGACCCGTACCGGATGACCGAACAGATCCGGCAAATCGCCGAGCGGGAAACGGAGGAGGATGCTAAGATGGCGGAACAAGACTGGGAGCGCGTGATGCGTCAGTATGGCGCGCCCGCTTTTTCGGCGAAGGCGGCTGCGGATGTGCGGCCGGGTGCGGCCGGCCTAATGGTGAATCTAAGGTACATCACGCGCGGGCCGGTGCGGGATGAGGTGAAATCCCGGCTGTTCAAGCAGATCGTGGAACTGATGCATGGCGCGGAAAAGGCGGTTGCCGTATGATGAACCCAATGGAGGGCGGGCTTCAGCCGGCGCGGGGCTTTAGCCCCGCTCTTCTTGCCTTGACTCTGCTTTCTTGTGCCGCCGTCCACGCGCAAGACGATTCCCTCTTCACCAAGACCGACGCCATGATCCCGGCCCGCGACGGCGTGAAGCTGCACACCGTGATCTTCGCGCCGCGCGACACCCACGAGCAGTTGCCCATCCTGCTGGAGCGCACCCCCTACGGCGCGATGGCCGATGAGCCCGCCTTGCGCGCGCGCTATGCGCACCTGATCGCGGACGGATACATTTTCGCGTTCCAGGACATCCGCGGGCGTTTCAAATCCGAGGGCCAGTTCGTGATGCAGCGGCAGGTGCGCGACAAACGCGATCCGAAAGCCATCGACGAAAGCACCGATACCTACGACACCATCCAATGGCTGCTCGACAACGTGAAGGGGCACAACGGGCGCGTAGGCATCCTCGGAATTTCCTACGGCGGCTGGCTCACAACCATGGCCTTGCTCGATCCGCATCCCGCCCTGAAGGCGGCTTCCGAGCAGGCTTCTCCCGCCGATATGTTCTTGGGCGACGACTTCCACCATAACGGCGCGTTCCGGCTGAGTTATGGGTTCGAGTATGCCGCGCTGCTCGAAACATCCAAAGAGACGAATACTAACTTCGCCTTCGACCGCGCCGATACTTACCAGTGGTATCTCGGCCTGGGCGCGCTGCCGAACGCCGATGAACGGTACTTCCACGGCAAGATGCCCACATGGAACGACTTTGTGGAGCATCCGAACTACGACCAGTTCTGGCAGCAGCAGGCCTTCGCGCCACATATCGGCGCGCCCAAAGTTCCTAACTTGAATGTGGCGGGTTGGTGGGACCAGGAAGATTTCTACGGGCCGGTAAAGATCTACGAACTGTTCGAAAAAAGCGATCCGGATCACTTGAACTACCTGGTAGCAGGCCCTTGGAACCACGGCGGGTGGGCGCGCCGCGATGGCAGCAAGCTGGGTGAGATATCCTTCGACAGTAACACGAGTAAGTACTTCCGAACCCAGATAGAAGCGCCCTGGTTCGCTTACTGGCTGAAAGACAAAGGCGCGCGCGACTTTCCCGAAGCCATGGTCTTTCAGACCGGGTCGAATCGCTGGGAGCGCTACGATTCGTGGCCGCCGCGCACCGCGCAGAACCGCAATCTGTATCTGCGCGAGGATGGCGGATTGTCGTTCGATCCGCCGGCCACGGATAGCGGCGACGCTTTCGACAGCTACATTTCGGATCCCGCGCACCCAGTGCCTTACAGGCATCGTCCCATCAGCCCGACCTATCCGGGCGGCGGATGGCCGGCCTGGCTGGTGGAGGATCAGCGGTTCGTGGACGGCCGTCCCGACGTGCTGAGCTGGGCGACCGATCCGCTGAAGGACGATCTGAAGATCGTCGGGGACATTATGGCCGAGCTGTACTGCTCGACCACGGGCACGGATAGCGACTGGGTGGCGAAACTGATCGACGTGTATCCCGAGTCCAATTCGGACGACCGGGCGCTCGAAGGATATGAGCTGATGATCGCCGATGAGATCCTGCGCGGACGGTTTCGCGAGAGTTTCGAGCATCCCAAGGCCATCGTGGCGAACCAGGTGACGCCTTACCGCATCGATTTGCATACTAACGATCACGCGTTTCTGAAAGGCCATCGCATCATGGTGCAGGTGCAGAGCACGTGGTTTCCGCTCTACGACCGCGACCCGCAAACGTTCGTCGAGAACATTTTCAAGGCGCATGGCTCCGACTACCATGCGGCCACGCAGAAGGTGTTTCGTTCGAAGGCGTATCCGTCGCACATGGTCCTGCCAGTCGAGCCGTGATGCCGCACGTTCGCCTGGTGCACTGGAAGGCGGATGAAGCCGCGGCTTTGCTGCGGACGTTGCGCGCCGCCGGGCATGTGGTGGACTACGACGAGAAAGTGGACTCCGACGGATTCCGCGGGATTGGCGCTACGCCGCCGGATGCCTTCGCCATCGACCTGTCGCGGCTGCCCTCGCACGGCCGCGAGGTCGCCATATTCTTCCGGGGCCGGAAGGCGACGCGGAACGTGCCGATCGTCTTCGTGGGCGGCGCGCCGGAGAAAGTGGAAGCGATCCGCAAGGTGCTGCCGGATGCGGTGTACACCGATTGCGGGCGGGTGCGGTCGGCGTTGCGCGCCGCGCTGGCGAACCGTCCTGTGAGTCCCGTAGCGCCCGCGCAGATGATGGCGCGGTACGCGTCACGCGCCGCGGCGCAGAAGCTGGGGATTCGCGAGGGCACGACGGCGGCGCTGATCGATCCGCCACGAAACTATGCCAGCGTGATTGGGGTATTGCCGGCGGGCGCCGCGCTGGAGGAAGTGGAAGACGGCGCAGGCGGCGCATGGCGCCACCCCACTACGCTCTGGTTCGTCCACGATGCCCCGGCCTGCCGGGAGGCGTTGCCCGGCATGCGCGATCTCGCGGCGCGCACGAAGCTTTGGATACTGTGGCGGAAAGGGTCCGGCGTGACGCAACCGTTCCTGCGAGAATCCGCCGCCGCGGTAGGCCTGGTGGATTACAAGATCTGTGCGGTGGATGCAACGTGGAGCGCCATGTTGTTCGCCCGGCGGAAGGATGCTTGATCGAGGGGCGCTACTCGCACTTTGACGACTTCCGAAACCTCGAGTGTGGTGCGCGTTCTTCCCCTTCGGGTCGATGATCACCATTCCGGATCTTGATAATGCAGTCCAAGCTCGGAAACCGGCCTTTTGATTGGGAATGTGAGGGGTCGTACAGAACGACATCTCAAGGACTTATCCCTGAAGGGCATCTTCGTGTCGGCGACCACATCCCGAATAAAACGCCAGCATGTTTTCCAGGAGTTCTGAATCATCGCCGTCCCAGGCCGACCCCAATAGGGTTATAACTGACTTCTTGGCGGCCAATATTCGCCTCAGGCCGCCTTTGAGGCGGCCAAACTTTCCCGCCCTACATTCTTGCTACACTAAATTATGAAACTTATTCCCATTTCCTTATTTCTTCTCTGCGTATCTTTCCTCACACCGCGCGCCTGGGGTGTCACGGCCACTTATACAAACAGCACCCAAACCGTCACTTTGACGGGTCTCGGCGGCAGCGGCGGGGTAGGGCAGAGCAGTGTAGCTTGGGGCACCTGCGCCTTCGATGGTACGAATACCAACTGCACAGTCTCAGCTCCCTACACGGGCGTAGGCGGCGGCGGGACCATCTCGCTGGTGTTGAGTTATCCGGGAAACGGGACATCTCCTTTTACTGCCAATTCCATCAGCCCGGGCAGCAACACGATCACCTTCGGTGTCTTGCCCGGCACTTCCGGCAAAATTGTGGTGAGTCTGCAGGAGAGTACTGGGGCCAACGTTACGTTTCTATCCGACAATTTCGTTTTTTATTATTCCGACGCCACGTGCACAGGAATTGCCGCCGGGTCGTGCGCCGTCGGACAAGTGGGGCTTACCCCGGGCGCCACGATTGCGGGGACCGTTTACGGATCGTTTGATGCCACGCCTGTGATCCTAGCCGTCGTCACCGCCAGCGATTTCGGAGAGTTCGCCACGGTGGCGCCCGCGACCTGGCTGGAAATCTACGGCACGAATCTTGCGAACGTCGTCTCTCAGACCTGGGGCGGCGCCGATTTCCACGACGGCGTGGGGCCCACCGCTCTGGGCGGCACTACGATCACGGTGGGCAGCCAGTCGGCATTTATCGATTTCGTCACCCCCTTGCAGGTGGACGCCCTGACGTCGTCCAATACGCCGCTCGGATCGCAGCCGGTGGTGGTGACCACCCCGGGCGGAACCAGCGCGCCCTTTACGTCGATGGTCAATGTAGCCGAGCCGGGACTGGACGCGCCGCCATCGTTCAACATCGGTGGAAAGCAATATGCGGTGGCGCTCTACTCCGATGGCACGTTCGTGCTTCCCACGGATGCCATACCGGGCCTCCCTTCGCGGCCCGCCCAGCAGGGCGACGAAATCGTGATGTATGGCATCGGCTTCGGGCCGGTCATGCCCAGCATACCGGCGGGCCAGCTTGTGGAGCAGGCAAACACTCTAACATCCTTTGAGATTTCCATAGGCGGTGTGCCTGTCTCTAACGTGCCTTACTCTGGGTTAGCGCCGAATTACACGGGGTTGTATCAGTTCAACGTCGTGGTGCCGGCCAACACAGGTACCGGCGCGGTGCCATTGACGCTCAAAGTAGGCAGCGTGACCGGAACCCAGACGGTGTATCTCGCGGTGACTAACTAGAGGTTCGGTTGTGGTAGGATTCGGGGTACGGATAGGGATACCGTCCGTACCGCTTATACAGAAACCAATTCTCGGCGCAGTTGACCAGCACGCCCGTCAACTTACCCGTAGCACTTACCTTTTGCAAAGCCGCCAGGCATAAGTTGCGGTCGGAGTGGTCCGGCCGCACCACGAAGACCACCCCGTCCGCCACCGCCTGCACCAGGTCGTAGTCGGTCACGGCGGCGATGGGCGGCGTATCGATCAGGACGAACCGGAAGCTGTTCCTGACCACCGCGCACATCTGGTGCCAGCGCGCCGAATCGAGCATCTCCGCCGGGTTGCGCCGGGCCGTGCCGGCGGCCAGCACGTAGAGATTGGGGAACTGCTCCGTCCGCACGATGGCGTCTTCCAACTGGCAGTCGCCGGTGAGCACATCCGCCAGGCCCGGCTCCTGCGGCAGCCCCAGCGTAGGCGCCAGGCTCGGGTTGCGCAAGTCCGCATCGATCAACAAAACCGTGGTCTCTCCCTTGATCGCCAGGGCGCCGGCGGTATTCACGGCGGAGAGCGTCTTGCCGTCCCCGGAGCCGCAACTGGAGATCACCAGCACGCGCGGCGCGTCGGGATTCTGCAGCAGGTTCGTGCGCACCGTCCGGTATTGCTCGCCGGCCCTGGGGCTGCTCCCGTCGTACGGTAGCAGCGGGGACGATTCGGCAAGCTGGATCGGAACCATGCGGATGCGGCTCTTCGGGTCCGTCAGCGGGACGGCTGGAGCGGCGGCGCCCGTGGCCGCCGGCCGGTGCGGCTCGTCGTCATGCGGCGCTGGGTGCGGCGCGGCGTCGGGTTTCAGTCCGGGAATCAGCCCGAGCTTGCTGTCGAGAGCCTGGAAGATGGTGCTCATCCCTTTCTCTTCTTTCCGGGCACCGGCCACGTGCCGTTCCAGCATGGCTGCCGCGGCGTAATCTCCGGCGCCATATCCGGCCCGTTGTGCGGCCCAGTTTGCGGCAAAGCCGTGCTCCTGCGCAGCGGCATAATCGGGGTGTCGACGGGCTGCGGCAAGTGCAACACCTCCGCGGACGGCCATTCCGCGGGCAGGGCCGGGGGATCCGCGGCTATGCGCGGTTCCGCCGGCTCCGGGGGCTGGCCGGTCAACTCCAGGACGGCCATGGCCTCCCGCACCGTTTCGGGGCCAACCGCGGGCAACTCCGAAGAGTACGCCCGCAAAAGGGCGATGTCGCAGATGGCGTTCATAACGCGCGGAATTCCATGGGACGAACTGGCCACCAAATCCACCGCCGCGGCGTCGAACGGGAAGTTGCCGTTCCCGCCGCCTTGATGCCAACGGTGCCGCATATACTGGTCCACTTCGGACGGCCGCAGCGGCACGATGTCCAGGCGCACCGATACGCGCTGGCGCAACTGCCGGAGGTCGTCGCGGCGCATCAGTTCGCGCAGCTCGTTTTGGCCGGCCAGCACCACTTGCAGCAGCTTCCGCTCGGCCGTCTCGAAATTCATGAGCAGGCGAACTTCCTCCAGCAACTCCGGGGAGAGCTTGTGGGCCTCATCCACCAGCAGCACGGGAGTCCTACCTGCGTCGTCGGAGGCCATCAGAAACTCCCAGAATTGCAGCAGCCGCTGCGCCTTGCCGGCGCGCGTCGCAGGCAGCCCGAACCCGATCAGAATGAGCTCGAAGAATTCCTCCGGCGGCACGTTGGTGCTGAACACCGAGCAGAACTGCACCTTCTCATCGGGCACCGATCGGATCAGCTTCCGCAGGAGCGTGGTCTTGCCGGTGCCGACTTCGCCCGTCAATACCGCCGTCCCCCGGCGGCCGAGCACCGTATAGATCAGGCCGGCCAGCGCCTCCCTGTGGGTCGGCGCAAGGTACAGGAACTCCGGGTCCGGAGTCATGGAGAATGGCGGCTTAGACAGATGAAAGAATTCTTCGTACATGCTACAGTCCCCGAGCCTGGGCCGCGGGGACAATAGCCGTGATGCGTCCCAGGATGGGGATATCCGGCGGCAGTTCCCATTCACCCAACAACACGTTGCGCTTCATCTCCCGGGCCACACCTACCACGACGGCGAGTAGGAGGCTCAACGCGCAACCCGCACCCACCCATGCGAGACGATCCGGCGAGAAAGGTTTGGCCGGAGGCTGGGCAGGATCGATCATCGTAAACCGTTCCCCCTGCTGGCGGCGCTCCAGATCGGTGGCCATGTCCGCGGACAGCCGCTTATCGAGCAGGGACTTGTAGTTGGCCTTCGCAATTTCATAGTCGCGCGACAACGCCGTCAACTCCTGTTCACGCACCGGGAGACTATCCATGCGGGCTTGCTGCGCCGCGATCTTATTGAGGATCTCCTTGCGCTCGACGGTTCTGAGATCCAGCTCGCGGCTCGCCAACCCCAGTTCGGTGCGCAGGCTGGCGATGCGTTCGCGCTGCTGCAACAGATCGGGGACTATCGATTCCGGCACGCCCAGGCTGGCCTGCGCTCCGTTACCGGCGGGTTCCGGCCCGTTCCCCGACGGTCGCGGCTCGTTAAGCGCGGCTGCTTTCTCCGACTGGCGCGCCTGGGCTACCATTTTCTCCAGGCGTTGCACGTCGGGGTGTTCTTCCGTATATCGCAAACGCAACGCATCCAGCTCCGCCTGCAATGCCGTCGAAGCGGCAACCGCGCCGCCCGTGGAGGGCGACGCATTGTGCGCCGCCACCGTCCGCTCCAGCACTTTCGCGGTGGATTCGGCCATGGTGAGCGACGTCGAAAGCAAGGCCTTGGATTGTCCGGCGCGGTTGATGGCATCCCCATTGGCCTGCAACTCGAGCTGCGCGCGCGAGAGGGCGCCCGCCAGGGAGTTTTCCTGCTCCGGCAGTTCGCCCTTGTGCTTCAGCTTGTAGTCCTCCACTTGCGCTTCGAGCGCGGTCAGCGTTTTTTTGGCTTGCTGCAACTGCTCTTCGATGAACTCGGAAGTCCCTTCGGCGTGGTTCTCGCGCGTACGCAGGTTTTCCTCGATGAACAGATTGCCGATCTGATTGGCCACCTCGGCGACGGTCGCCGGATCCCGCCCCTGGTACGCGATCCGGAAGGCGCTGGTACGGTCCTGGCTCCAACCGCGCTCCAGCGAGATTTTGGTGTCCTTCCGCATCATTTCGATGATCTCCTCCTGCGGCAGATGCGACCTTTCCCGCTGGTACAGATGGTAGGTGTCGATGATCTTCTGCAGCCGGCTGGTGGCCAGGATCTGCTGCGAAATGGTGGCGAGGCGGTCCTGCACGTCCGCGTTCACGGTGGAAGCCACATATCGCTCCGGAACCTTCTGGCCGTCGACGAGGATTACGGCTTCAGCCCTATATTCCGCCGGGATCATGTAAACGGCGGCACCCGAGAACAAGCAAAGAAAGATCCAAATCAGGCCGATCAGGGCCTTCGACTTCCAAAGCATGCGCGCCAGGGACAACGGCGACATTTCGGGATGCGCGGACGGCCCTGGGGTGAAAGGAAACATAGCGCTTCGTCGGTAGCACGGCTCCGGCCAAACCGCAAAAGCAGCCGGTATCCATTATTCGGCAAGCCTGCGCGCTTCTTGACTTCCCCCGCGCAAGGCCGCAGCGGAGCGCGCGGGGGATTTTTGGGAACTAAATCCGAAACCTTCGGACTACTGAGCCGAGCGCCGACGGCGTCCGATGAAACCTACGCCCAGCAAAAGCCCGCCCAACAGCGTCAGGCTGATGGAGCCGGCCTCGGGTACTACGGCGCAAGGCTCGAAAGCCGTCACGGAAGCCACGCTGCTGTCGATAATCTGTAGCGTGCCAACCATGAAGCTCTTGGCGTTCGTCTGAATTTCCAGCACTTGGGTTTCGCCGCCTGGGGGAACGCCCGACGGCTCGTTGAAGTTGAACCCAATCACGTTCCCGTTGCTGCTGCGGTCTACTGTGGAAGGATCCACGCCGCTCGGTATACTGTCCGTGCCGACGGAATAGCCGACGTTGGTCAGGAAGGCCCCGAAGTTAGCCAAGGTGATGCGTTCGATATCGTCGGTGGAAGAGCTGTTGCTTTCCACGACAACGAAGAAATCGAGGCAGCCCGCGCAGAAGGAGTTGCCGGGGTCCGAGTACACCATGGCTTCGTACTTTCCGGTAATGGTGGTCTGGCCGAGGGCGTTAGTGGCCGTAAACTTCTCGAAGCCGGTGGTCGCTAGAAACGGACCAGCTACACTGGTGCTGAACGAGCTGGCCGGTACCGGCGTAGACCCGCCGGGCGAAAGAATGGTCGCCTGGACCAGCGCGACACTAAAAATTACTGCAAGTACGGAGCATCCGAGACGTTTCATACGTTTTGTTCCCTTTCGGCGTACTAATTCGAGCCAGCATGAGCAATCCGCATGCCAAGTCGATTGCTGCATTCCCGCCCAAACAGGTGTACAACTTGGGGCCGACGCAAGCGCCGCGCGCGGTCGATTTTTGGGAATAGGGGAAAAAGTTTAAGAAAGAAGACAGGAGACAGGAGACAGGAGACAGGAGACAGAATAAAGCCACTCGTTCGGTGCGCCGTAGGGGCCGCGCACTCCGTTTTGCACGCCTTCCGCAGGTGCTGGGGCCGCCCCGCTGTCTCGCTCTTCGGGGGCGGGTGAAGGAAAACCCTCGGGCACCGCGACCATCGAAGCGCAAGCCTTGCCGTTGTATACTGGGTGCACGGACAGGATTTCACCCGCGGCAATATTTATTACGAAGAGATCGCGCAGTTGACAGCGGATTATTGAAGCGGAGCGGCCGGACAAGGTTATCCCTTTCGGTTCGTACGCCACCGGAACGGCTACGGAAAACAGCGGCATCGACCTGCTGGTGATCAGCCGTTCGACGCTTCCGCGTCGTGCGCGCGAGGTTCGCCTTACTCGGCAACTGTTTGGGTCCGGTGTGCCGTACGACCTAGTAGTGTTGACCCCTGAGGAACTGGAGGAACGCCTGCGGCGCAACGGTCCCTTTGTCCGGGAGATTCTGTCGACTGGCCAGGTTGTTTATCAGCGCCCATGACGCCGGATTACGATGCGATAACGTTCGAGACGTGGCGGCTGAAAGGCGAAGAAGACTTCACCGCCGCATCGATCCTGGCCGAACAGGTATCTACATCCTTTGCAGGCGAACACCGAAGCGAATCCATCAGCTTGATGTGCTGCTCGAAGACTGTATTGCACCCGACGATTCATTCCTGCAGCTCGTGGACGACGCTGTTTCTCAAACGATACTACATCGCGAGCCGGTACCCCGACGACCTTCCGGAAGACGTCCGGCCGGAAGAAGTCTCCGAGGCTATGAAGGCGGCGTCACACCTGCATGATTTCGTGCTGGCCCAGGTCAAGAGACACGACGCGACTACAGGGGATGACGTGCAGATTACGGCTTCCGACTCCTCCCGACTCCCTCACCTACCTTCTTTCCCTCACTGCGCCTTTCCCAAGAGCTGCTGCGCCATCCTGGCCTCCGGCACGCCCGGCGCGCTTTTCAGCGCGGCCCGCAGAGTTGGTTCGCCCCGTTTGTCACCCGTTTTCAGGTAGGCCATCCCCAGGTGATATCGAATGACCGGGTCGGCCTGGCCTGCGGCCGCGCTCTCCAGATATTTCACCGCGGATCGGTACAGGCCCTTGCGGTACATGATCCACCCGATGGTGTCGTCCACACCCTTGTTATCTGGAGCCAGCTCTTTCACTTGCTGCGCATACTTCAAAGCTTCGTCGAACTGCCCGTTTCGCGCCGCCAGCAGATAAGCGAGGTTGTTCAACGCCACCACATTGGCCGGATCGGCATCCACCACTTTGCGAAAATATGCGAGGGCCTGCGGATAGTCTTTCTCCTCGTTTTCCAGCCAGCCCATGTAGAGCCAAAGCTCGGGATCGTTCCGGTTGCCAGCCAACAGGTCCGCCAAGGTGTGGTGTGCGGCATCCAATTTGCCTTCCGATACGTCCAACCGGGCCAAAGCCAGTTGCGCGGGGCGGAACCGGGGATCGGCTGTCTGGGCGGCGGTGAACGCGGCCCGCGCCTCGGCGGACTTGCCGGCCGCCACCAGCAGTTCGCCCAAGAAGTTCTGAACGGGGGCCGAGTTTGGACGGCTGGCCGCATATTCGCGCACGGTCCGGAGCGCTGCGGCAGGCTGGTTCTGCAGGCTGTAGAGTTGCACCAGTGCGCGCAACGCGGGTACGTCTTCGGGAGTCTGCCGCAACACCGCGTCCAAGGAAGCGCGGGCGCCTGGGTAGTCTTTAGCGTCCATCTTCAGCAATGCGTCCTGCAGCAGCAATTCTGGCGTGCGGGCCAATTGCAGGCCTTCCGCAACGCCCTTGCGGGCGTCGTCCCGGCGGCCGAGATCCATCAGCGCCCAGTTCGCTTGGACCATCAACGGGATGGCGCGCTTTTGGGACTCCGGCGCCTGCCGCAAAGTCTCCAGCGCGGCCTCCGCGCCTTTGGAGGCGATCA
>Ga0302324_100003119_pt1 | contig 37543 bp, 28 predicted proteins | sample Palsa_T0_1_FD_201949 | JGI IMG/M metagenome (GOLD analysis project Ga0302324, IMG submission 201949) | Peat permafrost microbial communities from Stordalen Mire near Abisko, Sweden - Palsa_T0_1 | ecosystem: Environmental > Terrestrial > Soil > Palsa > Peat permafrost | place: Sweden: Abisko... | reverse complement strand
TGGAAGACGGCACGCGCCTCAACATCGTGATGATGGGGCAGGGCGAGCCGCTGCTGAATCTGGCCAACGTGGTGAAGGCCACGCGCCTGCTGACGGATGCGGAAGGCGTGGGAATCCCGCCGCGGCGGATCACGGTTTCAACCGCCGGCATCATCCCGAAAATCGAAGAGTTGGGACGAGAACCTGTGCGCCCCAGGCTGTCGATATCGCTGAACGCTTCCACCGAGGAGATGCGGCAGCAGCTAATGCCCATCACGCGGAAGTACCACTTGCAGGATCTATTGGCGGCTTGCAAGGCCTATCCGCTGCGTCCCTGGGAGAAGCTCACGTTCGAGTATGTGCTGCTGAAAGGCGTGAACGACACCGATGCCGACGCGCGGCGGGTGGTGCGGCTGCTGGCCAACTTGAATGCCAAGGTCAACTTGATCGCACTGAATCCAGGGCCGGGCATTCCGTTCGAAACGCCCGATCCGGAGCGCGTCGCCGCCTTCCAGGCGATTGTGCGGCGTTCGATGGGGTGCTTCATCCGCAAACCGCGGGGGCTCGATATCTTCGCCGCGTGCGGCCAGTTGAAGCGGAATGAGGTCATGGTGCAGTTGGATTCCATTCAGGACAGCTCGGTGAACTCGATCCCGCTTTGAACGCACGAGTGCGCGCGCCACCTCGCTTCACGACTTTGGCTGCAGGAGCCGGCCTTCGAACAGAATCGCGCCGCTGGCGGTATCGCGGATGAAGAACGCGAAGGGGTGGTCCGCGCGAAAGACGGTCTGTTCCTGCCGCCTCATCGCCATTGGCCGAACCGTGATGCCGGTGGCCGCCGCCGCCTCGGTGCCTTCCTCCGACACATCCACGAAGGCCTTGTGGACGACATTGGCGACCAGCAGATCGCGGCGGCCGTCGATGCCGGAGAAATCGGCCGTTCTGCCGAAAGCGTCGGCCATCCCCATGCGAGACAGCATATCCTTCAGCGAGAAGGCCGAGTCCGCGCGGAATTTCGGGATCGCGGTCTCCACTTTGTGGCTGGTCAGCGCGCCGAACCAGCCGGAAAGCTCATCGGGTTTGATGGACCGCTCCAATTCCGCCAGGCCATCGTTTGTTTTAGGCAGCAGTATGTCGAACGCCAGGGGAGTGCCTGCATATTTCATCTCCAGAATCTGGGCGGATGGCGTTTCGCCATACAGGAAATCGGCCTTCTGGTGCATGAACTTCGCGTCTACCGTGCGGCCGCCGCCCAGCTGGAAGGGTTCCGCGCGCGTGTTCTTGGGATCGAACGGCGAACGCCACTTTCCGAGGAAATAGATCGCGCTGGTCAGGACCAGGCGGGTGGCTGCATCGATCGAACCATGCGCGAACAGCTCCGCAATTCTGCCATTGGTGTGCTCCGAGGTCCAGGAATTGATTTCCTGGCGGGCTTGCTCCGCGTTGGAATGGAAATCGAGCTGGGCGACGGGGGCCTGGTAGAGCGTCTTCATGGTCCGCTCAAATTCCGATTCGAGCGGGAAGCCTTGCTGCAGCCAGAGGCCGTTGGCGATGGCGAGTTGGTTGCCGCCCAGGTTCGCCTGTTTAGCGATCTCCGCGGCCAGCGCGGCGACAGCGGCGTGGTAAGCGGCGCCGGACTGGGTTTGGTCGAGTGTGGCGGCCATGCCGGCGGCGGTCTGCCCGCGCGCGCCATCGAGCAGCATGGAAAGCGCCGTCGAGATGCTGAAGGGCGAGAGGATCAGGTTGTCGCCGTTTTGAGCGAGTTGCCGGTACGCGGCGGCCGCGAACCGATTCATGCCCGGAGTTACGTCGTTCGAGGCGAGCAGCGCGCCCGCCAGGAGCAACGGGAGGGCCAAGGTAAGGTGGTGTGTCATGGACATGCCTTCCTTTATAATGCCGCATCATGGCGCAGTTTCATCAACGCGCAGGAGCCCACTCGCGGGCGCCGTCAATCGTTCGCAGAACTTGCGGCAAGACCGCGATTCCGGCGGGAATCCAGGCGCAGAACGCGCCCTGCCCATCGTGACAGGCGTCTACCGGGCTGGCCTGCACGCGGCGGGTCAGCGCCTCCAAAGCGTCCATGTCTTTGGCGGCGGCTACCGCCATGTCGTGATCTGCCTGGCTTACGCGCACCAGGTAGATGAGCCGGACGTGACGGGCGCCGCGCGGTAACTGAAACAGGTGCGCCACGGGTTGGGGCTGCGCAGTGCTGCGGCCGCCAATCGTGGTTTCCGCGGACACGAACACCGCTCCCGCCCGCGCCTTTACCGCGTAGTAGGCCACCTCGTAACCCAGAAAATCGTCTCCCGCGGACAGTGTCAGGTTGTTGCCGTCAAGGCTTTGGCCCGCGGTTTTGAGACGATAACCGCCGGATTTGAGTATGGGAGTGACGACGCGCAAGCGCCATCCCGGTTCAAGATCGATGTAGCTGGGGCCGATGGGCTGGACCGCGGCCGCTGGGGCGGGTGCGTTGCGAGCGGCACAGCCTGTCAGTACGGATGCCAACGCCCAGTAAACCGTTGGCGCACGGCGTGTGCGGGTTGGATTTATTAGCATCGACCTGCCGTATATCCTCGCCATCGCCGCCGAATTTCTCACGCCACAGCGGCCAGCGCGATGGCGCCCAACACGCCCGCATCGCCGCCCAACGCGGGCGGCACGATGTAATCGTCTATCCGCTCCAGGATTTCCGCCGCCTGGATATAGCCGTTCAGCAGTGCCAGCACCTTCGTGCGGATGCGGGGGAACAGGTGCGCCTGGCGCATCACGCCGCCGCCCAGGATTATTCGTTGGGGCGAGAGGGTACAGATCCACGTAGCCAGTCCTAACGCGATGTAGTGCGCCTCCAGGTCCCAGGCCGGATGCTCGGGTGGGAGCGTCTCGCCGCGCTGGCCCCAACGGGCCTCGAGCGCCGGTCCGGAGACCAGGCCCTCCAGGCAGTCGCCGTGGAAGGGGCAGCCGCCGGGGAAGGGATCGGCGCGCAGGTCGTGCGGCACCCAGATGTGTCCCATTTCGGGATGGACCAGGCCGTGCAGCAACCGGCCGTTGGCCATCCCGCCGCCCCCCATGCCGGTACCGATCGTAAGGTAGAGAAAAGTATCCAGGCCCTGCGCGGCGCCCCAGCGGGCCTCGCCCAGTGCCGCCGCATTGACGTCGGTGTCGAAGGCCACCGGAAGGCCCGTGGCCCGGCGCACGGTGCCCAACAAGTCGGTATCGCGCCAGCCATTCTTCGGCGTGGAGGTGATATAGCCGAACCTGGCAGACGCGGGATTCAGATCCACGGGGCCGAACGATCCGATGCCGATGGACTGCAGCGGCTGGGGCTGCCCCTGGAAGAATTCCAGCGCGCGGGCGATGGTTTCGGCGGGACTGGTGGCCGGAAACTCGGTGCGGGCGAGCAATTTGCCGCTGTCGCCGCCGGTAGCGCAGACGAACTTAGTGCCGCCGCACTCCATTCCTCCGTATACGGGCATCATGCTTGTTATACCGCGAAGCACGTTTCCTGAGAGCAAACCGCCCGCGCGGCCACGTTCTTAGTTAAGGACATTTTAAAATTTATGTACAAAAAACACGCCGCTATAGCCTTGCTCTGCCTGTTCCCTGCTATAGGTTATGCGGTCACCAAAGCCGTCCAACCTGCCAGGCAACTCACCGCACCGGTAACGCACTCAAAACCGGCAGCCGTGCCGAAGCAGGCGCCCAAGAAGGATGCCGATATTGAAAAAGACATTCGGGCGCGCTTCGCCAAGTCCAAGATCTCGACGCACCATTTTCAGGTCCACGTGCAGGGCGGAGTCGCCACGATCGAAGGACAGACCGATGTGCTGCAACATAAAGGCACAGCCACCCGGCTGGCCAAGAACGCGGGCGCCACAAAAGTGGTGAACCACATCGCCGTAAGCCAGGCGGCCAAGGACAAGGCGGCTAAGAATCTGGCGTCCGGCCGCCGGCGCGCGCAGGTCAAACGCAGCGACACTACGGCGCGCACGGTGAAGCGGTCCAGCTAACCCCAGATCTAACGGGCGCGCTACATCAGCCAGCCAGGGCCACGGCGATTCCCGCCAGGCCGAGAAACGTGCCGAACGGCAGTTCGTAGGTGGCCGGGTCCTTGTGTGTAAACCGGATGTAGGCGTAGCCGACAAGCGATCCGGCCAGCGACCCGGCGATCAACATAAGTAACGCGCCATGCAAGCCCAGAAACGCCCCGACCAGGCACACCAGCTTCACATCTCCCAAGCCCAGCCCTTCGCGGTGGCGCAACTTGAAGTAGAGCCAGCCGGCCGACCATAAAAGCGCACCGGGTAAAACGGCTCCGAGCAGGGCCGCCGCCACCGAATCCCAGTGCGGGTTGCCGCCCACGCCGGCGAACCACACCAGTAATGCGGCGATCTCGTCGTTGACCGGTACAAACCAGGCCAGCACCAGGCCGGCCGCCGTGCCGCCGAGGGTGAATTCGTCCGGCAGAATGCGCGCTTCCAGGTCGGTGAGCGTCAACCCCACCAACAATGCGCTCAAGAGGCAGAACTTCAGGGCCGCGAGAGACGTCCCCAGCCGCCAGACGAAGAGGAAGAACAGCACGCCGGTGAGCAGCTCGACTACCGGATACCGTATGGAAATCGCAGCCTTGCAATGCCGGCATCGGCCGCCGAGCAGCGCGTAGCTGAGCAGCGGGACATTGTCGTACCAGGCGATCGGATGCTTGCAGGCAGGGCAGTACGAGCGGGGCCGCACCACCGAAAGATCCTGCGGCAGGCGGTAGACGCAGACGTTCAGGAAGCTCCCGATCAGCAGGCCGAACAGCAGCGCCAGGCAGGCTTCCACAAGGCGCTCGTCTAGCAAGAGAGCACCTGCCGGTAAATATGGATGGTGTTCCGGACCATTCGATCCAGTGAGAATTTCTCAGCCACGGTTTGGCGTCCGCGCGCCGCCATGCCGAGGGCCAGCGCGCGATCCGACCGCAACTCGCGGATGGCGGCGGCGATCAGTTCGGGCTCGTTTTCCGACAGCCAGCCGTTTTCCCGGTGGCGCACGATCTCGGGGATGCCGCCCACGTTACTGGCGATGACCGGGACTCCCGCCGCCATGGCCATTAGTATCCCGGAGCCCAGGCCTTCGGTGTGCGTCAGGTATAGAAACAGGCCGGCACCGGCGAGATCGGATTCCAGGTCGCGCGAAAGAAGCAGGTCCACGCCGGCGCGGCGGGTAGCTTCCAGGGCTAGCGATACTCCTTTCAGCGGATCGGCGCTGGCCGGCGCAACAACCGTTTCGCCCATCGCTTCAGCATGCACAGCGGGTTCGCCGAGCGGCACGCCGTCATAAACCACCGATATCTTTTCTGCGGGTACTCCACCATCCAACATGACGCCCTTGACGAATTGTGACACGGCGGCGTAATGGCTGGCATGCCGGTACTTCCAGCGCGAGCGGATTGGAAAAGCGACGCGGCGCGAAACCACCAGAGGGGCGCCGGCGAGAAACACGGCCATGGCGTGCGTGCGGGCGTCGTGCGCGTGGACCAGATCCGACTGGCGCGAAAGCCGGTGGACACCCCAGAGGCCGAGCGGACGCACATCAAAGCCGCCTGCGCGCGCCCGGTCCGAAAGCGGCGAACCCCGTGCGGAGAGCAGCGTGCAGTCGACATTTTCGCGGCGGAGGCCCTCCAACAGGCGCAGAACCTGCCACTGGCCACCGCGCATTTCCCGGCCCGAATCGAGGTGTAGGATGCGCATCGTCTCTATTTCAACGCGATCCCCAATTACTCATGTTGCGCGCCTTGGCATACTTCAGAAACGTATAGAGCGCCGCCATATAGGCGATGGTCAGCCCTTCGACTCCATCCAAAAAACCGCCTTGCAGGAAGTAGGTCTTCAGCAGAGTCCAGGTGGGATCCAGGATCAGCTTGCCCCAGCCCAGCGGCGTTTTGCGCGAAACCAGCTCCTCGGCCGCCAGTGTGGTATAGCGATCCATGGTCCGCAGATGTTCGGAAAGCGAATCGCAAGTGAAATGCAGCAAATTCGATTCCAGGCGTCCCAGGCGCCCGCGCACCTGGACGCTTTCATGCACGAAATCTCCCACCCAGGCGGCCTTTTGGCGGTTATACAAGCGGACCTTACGGTCGGGATACCAGCCGCTGTGCAGAATCCACCGGCCCAGGTACTGCGCCAGCCTTGGCATGGTGTATGCGTCGTATTGCGGGCCGTTCTTTTTGAGGTTCCAGATCTCCCCTTCGAGCGCTTCGCTGAGGGCCTCGTCGGCATCGAGCGACAGAATCCAATCGTGCGTGGCTCGCTCCGCCGCCCAGTTCTTTTGACCGGCGTAGCCGCGCCACGGGCTCTCCAGCACGCGCGCCCCCAGTTTTCCGGCGAGTTCCGTGGTGCGGTCGGCGGAACCGCTATCCAGCACCAGGATCTCATCGCAACAGCGAAGGCTCTCGATAGCGCGGACAATATGACGTTCTTCGTTGAGCGTGATGATCGTGGCCGTGATGTGCATGCATGAATCCATGCATTTAAGGATGGAAGGCGGTCAGGGCGCGCCCTCCAGCACGGGAGCCACGGTGAAACACAGCAGGAAAACGATCAGGGCCGCCAGGGCCAGCCATTTCCTGCCGGTGGAAAGGCTCGATGGGTCGACGATCACGGGGTGGCGCCGCGCCAGAAAGAACAGCGCTACGGCCCACAGGCACCAGGGCCACCAGTGCCCGAAGATGCCTAGCGGAATGAGCGCAAAAATGAAGATCATCGAAAGCCGCTTATGCTTATCGCCGGCCAGCGCGTAGAGGATGTGGCCGCCATCGAGCTGGCCGATGGGCAGGAGGTTCAGCGCGGTTGCCAGGATCCCGATCCAAGCCGCGCGCGCCACCGGATGCAGGTAAATATCCGCGGCGGGCACGCCTGGAAAAATGGCTTTCTGTAAGATCCAGAGCAGGCCCGGAGTTCCGAACTGGATATCGCCCTGATGCGCAATCCCCGGAATCACCTTGGAAAATGCCACCCCCACCGCCAGCGCGGGCATCAGGAATACGAAGCCGGCCAAGGGGCCCGCCACGCCGATATCGAAGAGCACGCGTTTGGAATAGATTGCCGAGCGGATGCGGATGAATGCGCCGAATGTTCCCATCAGCGTGGGCGCCGGCAGGAAATAGGGCAAACTGGCGTCCACTCCGTAGTAGCGGCAAGTCAGGTAATGCCCGAACTCGTGGGCCAGCAGGATGGTAAGCAGGGTCAGGGAAAAGGGCAGGCCCTGCCAAACGAGCCCGGGGTGGCTCCAGACGTTGACGAAGGCATAGAGGTAGTGTTCGACATCGAAGGGCAGGTTGCGGTTGAAGTCGGCCTGCAGGCTGGAACCCACCAGGGTGGTGGAGAGCAGCGTAACCAGAAACAGCAGCCCGTGCAGCCAATAGCGGTCATGCACCCGGGGCAGCGCGCGCGGGAACCCGTGGCCATTTCGGTTCTCCGCGAAGGCGGGGTAAGTGGCCGCCGAATAATCCTGAGGGGACACAATTATCTGCCTGCGCAGCCTATTGCAGCGTCTGCAGCTCTTTGCCGGGCTTGAAGCGGACCGCTTTGCCTGGGGGAATCGAAACCTCGGCTCCGGTGCGCGGATTGCGGCCGATGCCGGTCTTGCGCGGCTTGACGTTGAAGACTCCAAAGCCGCGCAGTTCGATGCGATCTCCCTGTTCCAAGGCTTTCTTCATGGACTCGAAGACTGTCTCGACGGCCATCTCGGCCTTGGTCTTGGTAATGCCGGTTTTGTTCACAACTTCGTTGATGATATCCAGCTTGATCAAAATGGGCCTCCCGGAGATCGCAGGAGCGCATTCCCCGCTTAGTGTTCAAATACATGATAGGATTACATTTATCCGAAAGTCAAGCTGCCTGCCGCAACATTTCTCGCGCCCCGCCGCGTCAACCGGCATCGCGGCGTTGATTCTTTGGCGCCTCTCGTCGCATCAATAATGCTAATTGCACTCATGGCGAAAAACTTCTTTCATCAACAAGGTCTGATTCTGCCGGCGCTTGCCGTTCTTGCTCTCACATTATTGACGGTTGGCTGCTCGGCCACGGCATCCGCGCCCGGCGGATTCCCGCCGCCTACGGTCGAGTTGGCGACCGTGGTACAGAAGGACATCCCGATTTACCGCGAATGGATCGGCACCCTCGACGGATACGTCAACGCCCCGATCAAAGCGCAGGTGAACGGCTATCTGCTGCGGCAAAACTACGTCGAAGGCTCCTTCGTGAAGAAGGGCCAAGTGCTCTTCGAGATCGATCCCCGGCCATTTCAGGCCGCAGTCGATCAAGCCGAGGGCCAGTTGGCACAAGCCAACGGGCAGCTCGCGCAGGCGCAGGCGCAGCTGGTGCAAGCGCAAGCGCAGTTCGCCAGTGCGGAGGCGAACCAGCACCGCACCCAACTCGACCTCGAAAAATACACTCCACTGGCAAAGGAGCAGGCTGTAACGCAGCAGGATCTGGACAACGCGACGCAAAATAATCTCTCCGCGGTGGCGCAGGTAAAGGGCGCTCAAGCCAACGTCGAAACGGCCAAGGCTCAGATCCAAGCCGCCCAGGCCGGAGTGCAAGCGGCGCGCGCGGCCGTGGAGACCGCCAGATACAACCTCGGATTCACCAGCCTCACATCGCCCATCGATGGCGTCGCGGGTATGGCGGCTTCGCAGGTCGGCACTTTGGTAGGTCCGGCGAGCATGGCGGTCACCACGGTTTCCACGCTCGATCCGATCCGCGCAAACTTCACCGTGAGCGAACAGGAATATCTGGGCTTCACACACCAGTCCGGAATCGAAGTCTCGAAGCTGCCGCTCGATCTGATCCTCTCCGACGGCTCGACTTACGCCAGAAAGGGCCGCTTCTTTTTTGCCGATCGGGAAGTGAATCAAGGCACCGGCTCCATTCAGTTGACCGCGCTCTTCCCCAATCCCGGCAATATTTTGCGGCCCGGACAATACGCGAAAGTCCGCGCCATTACCGGCACGAAGCAAGGGGCGCTGCTCATCCCGCAGCGGGCCGTCACGGAACTGCAAGGCAGCTATCAGGTGGCCGTGGTCGACGCGCAGAACAAGGCGAACATCGTGACCGTGAAGCCGGGCGACAGGATTGGCACCATGTGGGTGATCGACGATGGACTGAAGGCCGGCGACCGGGTGGTGGCGGAAGGCGTACAGAAGGTCGGCCCCGGATCGGTAGTGGTCCCGCAAGCCGCGAGCGGAAAGTAATCGCAGCATGTCGAAATTCTTCATCAACCGGCCCATCGTGGCCATGGTGATTTCCCTGATTCTGGTGATCATGGGCGCGGTCAGTATCGCATCTCTGCCCGTCGCGCAGTTTCCGGCAATCGCGCCGCCGGAAGTGCAGATTCAGGCCAGTTACGTCGGCGCGGACGCGCAGACTGTCGAGCAGTCCGTCGCCACACCCATCGAACAGCAGATGAGCGGCGTCGACAACATGAACTATATGTACTCGCTGAACGCGGCGAACGGCCAGATGACCATGATTGTCGACTTCGACGTGAAGACCGATCCGAACACCGATCTGATCCTCACCCAGATGCGCGAAAGCCAGGCCGCCTCGCAGCTTCCGTCCGATGTGGTCAACTACGGCATCACGGTGCAGAAGTCGCTTACCGCGCCGATGATGGTGCTAGGCCTGTATTCGCCGCATGGTACCTATGACGCGCAGTTTCTGGCCAATTACGCGTACATCAATCTAAACGATCAGCTGACGCGCGTTCCGGGTGTGGGCAGCGTGCAGGTGTTCGGCGCCGGGCAGTATGCCATGCGGCTGTGGGTGAAGCCGGACCAATTGTCGAAGCTCGGCATTACCGTGCCCGATGTGGTGGGCGCGATCCAGGCCCAAAACACCGTGAATCCGGCAGGACAGATCGGAGCGGCGCCCATTCCCAAAGGTCAGGAGTTCACCTATTCGGTGCGTGCGCAGGGCCGCCTCACTTCTCCCGAGGAGTTTGAGCAGATTGTAGTGCGCGAAAATCCGAACGGCGGAACCGTGCGCGTGAAAGACATCGCGCGCGTCGAGCTGGGTTCGCAGGACTACTCGATCACGGGGCGGCTGAACGGCAAGCCGAGCGCCATTGTGGCTCTCTATCAACTGCCCGGCAGCAACGCGGTGGACGCGGCCAACGGCGTGAAGAAGCAGATGCAGGAGATGAAGCGGCGCTTTCCCCCGGATGTCGATTTCGTGGTCGCGCTGGATACCACGAAGGCCGTCACCCAGGGCATCAAGGAAATCGTCATCACGCTGCTGATCTCGATTCTGCTCGTCACGATTGTGGTCTATATCTTCCTGCAAGGCTGGCGCGCGACCTTGATTCCGCTGCTGGCCGTGCCGGTTTCCTTGATCGGCACATTCGTTTTCTTCCCGGCCTTCGGCTTCTCCATTAACACGCTTTCGCTGTTCGGTCTGGTCCTCGCCATCGGCTTGGTGGTGGACGACGCCATCGTGGTGGTGGAAGCCGTGGAGCGCCATATTGAAGCAGGCTTATCGCCTAAGGACGCCGCCCTGAAAGCCATGCAGGAAATCTCCGCGCCCGTGATTGGCATCGCTCTGGTGCTCTCCGCGGTATTCATTCCCACGGCCTTCATCCCCGGCATTACCGGACGGCTCTATCAGCAATTTGCCGTCACGATTGCGATTTCGGTGATCCTTTCGGCGTTCAACGCGCTTACGCTGAGCCCCGCGCTCTCCGCGCTGCTGCTGAAGCCGAAGGAGCGCCGGACGGCGCGCAGTGGCCCGCTGCAAAGATTCTTCGGCGGTTTCAACCGCATCTTCGGGCACGCCACGGAAGGCTATGTGCGATGGTCCGCCACGCTCATCCGCAAGAGCGCCGTGGCCTTCGCGCTGCTGGCTGTGTTCGGCGCGGGCGCCTGGTTTTTCAGCGGCAGGGTGCCCTCCAGCTTTCTTCCCGACGAAGACCAGGGCTATATGTTTCTTCATCTGCAGCTGCCCAACGCCGCGTCGCTCGAGCGCACGGACGGCGCCTGCAGGAAGATCGAACGCATTCTGGCCAGCATGCCCGGCATCGAGTACACCACCACCGTCGAGGGCTTCAGCCTGCTCAGCTTCGTACGCACTAGCTACAACGGACTTTTCTTCATCACCCTGAAAGATTGGGACGAGCGCAAAACCAAAGCGGAGCGCTATCAGGAGATTTTGCAAACCCTGAACCGCGAGTTAGGCAAGCTGCCCGACGGCTTCGCCCTGAGCTTCTCGCCGCCCGCGATTCCCGGCGTCGGCACTTCCGGCGGGTTTACGTTTGTACTCGAAGACCGCGCCGGCAAGGACGTCCAATTCCTGGCGGCCAATCTGCAGAAATTCATGGCCGCTGCCGGCAAGCGCCCGGAGATCGCCGGAATGCTGACTACCTTTCTGCCTAGCGTTCCGCAGCAGTTTCTGGACGTCGACCGCGACAAGGTGATGAAACAGGGCGTGCCGTTGAGCGACGTGTACAGGACCATCCAGGCCTATATGGGCGGCGTGTTCGTCAACTACTTCAACCGCTTCGGCCGCCAATGGCAGGTCTATGTCGAAGCCGAAGGCGACTACCGCAAGAACATGGACAACCTGGGCCAGTTCTACGTGCGCAATAGCGGCGGCAGCATGGTGCCTTTATCTTCGCTGACGAAATTCGAACCGCGCGCCGGCCCCGAATTTACCATGCGCTACGACCTGCACCGCTCCGCGCAAATCATCGGCAGCGCGGCTCCGGGGTATAGCTCGGCGGAGGCCATGAAGGCCCTCGAGGACGTGTTCGACCAGACCATGCCGCGCGAAATGGGCTACGACTACATGGGCATGTCGTTCCAGGAAAAGAAAGCGCAGGAGGGCGTCTCATCGAGCGTGGTCTTCGGATTTTCGCTGCTATTCGTCTTCCTGATCCTGGCGGCGCTCTACGAAAGCTGGTCGCTGCCCTTCAGCGTTTTGCTGAGCACGCCGATCGCGGTCTTCGGAGCCTTTTTCGTCCTATGGCTCCGCCGCATCGTCATCGGGTGGTTTGAGCCCTCTTACATGGTCCAGATCGAAAGTGACGTCTACTCGCAAATCGGGTTGGTGATGCTGATCGGACTGGCGGCCAAGAACGCCATTCTGATTGTCGAATTTGCCGTCGACGAACTCAAGAAAGGCAAACCGCTGGTGGACTCGGCGCTCGAAGGCGCGCGCCTCCGGCTGCGTCCTATTCTGATGACCTCGTTTGCCTTTATCCTGGGCTGCGTGCCCCTCTGGACCGCCACCGGCGCCGGAGCCGTGGGCCGGCAGATCATGGGTACCACTGTCATTGGTGGCATGATGGCGGCGAGCGCTATCGGGATCTTCTTTATCCCCGCGATTTTCTACGTCGTCGAAAAGGTTTCCGGCGCCCGGCGGCACATTCCCGGCCTCCTGGCCGAGATTCCGGAACCTGCGCAGGGAGACTGAATATGCGATTTCCGATCATCGTCATGCCCATGGCTATTGTTCTGGCCGGCTGCACGGTCGGGCCGAATTACCGGCGCCCGGCTGTTGCTACGCCGGCCTCGTTCCGCGCGCCGGAGCCTCTCCCCGCCGATCAAGCGGCGTCGCTCGCGGACCTCAAGTGGTTTGAAGTGTTCAAAGACCCTGAACTGCAGAATTTGGTCCGTACGGGGCTGGCCCAAAACTACGATCTTCGCGACGCTGTCGCGCGCGTCCAACAAGCCCGCGCCAGTCTGGGGATTACCCGCTCCAATCAGTTCCCGCAACTCAGCGCCGAGGGAGACGTGGATATCACGCGCCTCTCGCGCGATGGCGCGACGCCCCTGCCGGCCGCATTCCTGCCGAATCAGAATCGCAATTGGGGCGAAGCTACGTTGGGCATGCTGTCCTTCGAACTCGACCTGTGGGGCCGGCTGCGGCGCGCCACCGAAGCATCCCGCGCCAATCTGCTCGCCGCGGACGAGAACCGGAAAGCCGTGGTAACTACGCTGGTCAGCGACGTCGCCACCGCGTATTTCGATCTGCGCGAACTGGATTTCGAACTCGATATCTCCACGCGGACGCTGGCCACCCGGCAGGAATCGCTGCGGCTCACCGAAACCCGGCGATCCGGAGGCGTGGCCACGATTCTCGACCTGCGCCAGGCGGAGCAACTCGTGGAAACCGCCGCCGAAACGATTCCCGCGCTGCAACAACAGATCGAACAGACGGAGAACCAGATCTCGCTCCTGTTAGGCCGGAATCCAGGCGCGGTGCCTCGTGGAAAGGGCTTAACCGAGCAGGAATTGCCGCCCGACGTTCCCGCCGGCCTGCCTTCCGCGCTGCTCGAGCGCCGTCCGGACATTCGCGCCGCGGAGCAGAACCTGATCTCCGCCAACGCGCAAATCGGCGTGGCGAAAGCGGCCTATTTTCCGCGTATCAGCTTAACGGCGCTGTTAGGCGGCCAAAGCACCCAACTCTCCAATCTCTTCTCCGGGCCGAACAGCGTCTATAACTTTGTCCCCCAAATCTCGCAGCCGATCTTCACCGCCGGGCGGCTCAAGTCGAATGTAAAGCTCGCCGAAGCGCAAAGAGATAGCGCTCTGGTGCAGTATGAAAGAGCCATTCAGACCGCGTTTGGCGAGGTCTCCAACGCGCTGATCGCGCATCAACGCGTGCGCGAAAGCCGTATTCATCAGCAAGCTCTGGCTGTCGCGCTGGAAGATCGTAAACGGCTTTCTTATATGCGATATCGAGGCGGCGTCGATACGCAACTGAACGCCCTGGATGCGGATCGCGACCTGTTTCAAGCCCAATTGACGCTCGCCCAGTTGAATCGCAACGAGATCCTGAGTGTCGTGCAGCTCTATAAAGCGCTGGGCGGCGGATGGCAGATTTAACGTCGTTTGAGGCCCGGCAGCGGACTGCACCACGATGGTGCAACCCGCGGGGGCGGCCCGCCGTCTCATAGGCAGGACTGCGATGCGCTCACTTCTAAAATCCGGCCTGCTGATCGATCTTCAGCAGAACAAGGCCGGCCTGATCGCCGATCTCGCCATCCTGGTGCTGTTCCTGCTGCTGCTGGCCGCGCGCTAGCGACGCGGAACCGAAACCGTGATGTTTCGGAATTTCAGGCCGCCGGTGTGGTCGCCCTGGATGTAGAACGGACCCGGCTCACCTTCGTTGGCATCCAGCGCGCCGCCTGTGATTCCCTCGATCTCCTTGTGGTCTATCACCGTGGCGCCATTGTGGACCACCGTCACAATGCGGCCCACCAGTGTCACGTCGAAGGTTTCCCACTCGCCCGGCGCGCGTGGCAGCGCTGGCTGCGGTGCGATGCGTCCGTAGACCGACCCGATGCGGCGCTCCGGAGGATTGCTAGTCAGCGGTTCGTATTCGATCTGCACTTCATAGCGGCCCCGCAGGTAGAAACCGCTGTTGCCGTCGTCGGGGCAGTTCACTTCGTAGTGCACCTTGAAATCCTCGAACGTGCGAGTCGTTCTCAGGTTCGCGCCGTGAGCGGTGTTCAGCAGCAGCCCGTCTTCCACCTTCCAGTGGCTGGTGGCCGGACCGATCGGTTCCCACCCAGTAAGGTCCTTGCCATTGAAGAGCGGCTCGGGATCCGTCCATGCCGCCGGGGCGCTGCGCTTCAGCTCCGGCGCGCGCACGCCGGTCAGTTCGATGGTGCGGTCGCCGCTCTTCTGCACGCCGGTGAGCTTATCGCCGCTGGCTTCGAGATCCCAGGTAGTCGCCGGGCGTTTGCCGGCGGCCGGGGACAGGTTGAGGATCAGGTGCGACCCGTCCAGGTGGAAGTCCTTCACCTGGTAGACGTTGCCTCCGGTGGGCTGGTACCAGATATCGAGTTTGCCGCCCTTATCGGTTACGCCCAGCCAGCAGGCGCCGGGGCCGCGGGGGCTGGCGATATTGAAGTCCCACCGTCCGGCGAAGGGGTTCGTGTTTTGGGCGAGAGCCGGCATCAGCAGCGCGGCAGCCGCCATCAGAGTGTTTTGGAACATTCGCATGATTGCAGTCTAGTACAAGTTGTGGGGCGGTGGGTTGCGCGGCGGTGTCTTGTTCAACCTTGATAGACGCGCCAGAAAACATCCTGGAATTTCTGCATCTCCGGGCCCGTACCGATAGTCACGCGCAGCATGTTATCGAGCGGCGGAAACGGACGCCCCACGGCCACGCCCAGGGGAGGCATCCTGGTAATGAACTCACGTGCATTGCGGCCGACGTCGATCATCATGAAGTTCGCCTGCGTATCGATGTAAGGTACCTTGCGTTCCCGCAGCCAGGCGCATGTCTCCCGGCGTACACGCGCATTGATGGCGCGGCGCTCGGGAATCAGCGTATGCGATTCCGTCAGCGCGGCCAGCACCGCGCGGATAGCGATTATCGACAGCACGTTGTTGCGGAACGGCTGCATGCGCGCGATCAATTCCGGGCGGGCGCACACAAATCCGGCGCGCACACCAGCCATGCCATAGATTTTCGAGAACGTGCGCGCCACCACCACATTCCTGCCCTGCCGCACGTAGGGCAGGGCGGTCTCCAGGTCCGTCGATTCTCCAAAATGAATATAGGCTTCGTCGATCAGCAAAATGGTATCCGGCGGCAGGTTTTGCACCAGCCACGCCACCTCGGATTTCGGGGTAATGGAAGCCGTCGGATTGTTCGGGTTGCACAGGTAGATCATGCCGCCATGCGCCTTGTTCGCGGCCTCGGCGAGCTTGCGGACGTCGGCCGAGTAGTCCGGCAGCAGCGGCACCTGGACGACCGGCCGGTGCATGGCGCGGGCCACTTCCGGCGGACCCTCGTAGGTGGGGTGCATGACGATCAGGGGCCGGTCCGGCGCGGTGAAAGCGTCCACGGCCGCGTGCAGCATCTCGCTCGATCCGGAACCCACCAGGACATTCTCGGCTTGTAGATCCTCGCTGCGCGCCAGCGCCGCGTAAAAGTCGCGGACTTCCTGGTAATGATACCGGCCCGAAGACGGCAGGACATCCGCCATGGCGGCCAGCGAGGATTGCGGCGGACCCAAGGGATTCTCGTTGGCGTTCAGCCACACCATGTCGTTGGGCAGGTTGCCTTGGATCATGGCGCGCTGTGCGTAAGCCATCTCCGGCAGCATCTTTCCGGCCGCCATGGCCGCGCCGATACGCGCCGCAAAACCTCTTCGAGTGATCATCGCGCCTCCAGTTGATATCGAAAGTATACCGTAATCCGGCTGCGGTGAATTCCCATCGCGGATAGTGTAATGTAACCTCACAGATTCGCCCGTCACCGTTTCGCAACCGACTTTCGCAACATGCCGGAGCCAATGTTTACAGGCCTTCCGGCGATGTTGCAAGACTTACCCTTCGTGAAACGCGGGTCACTTGATAAAAGCGTCACGAGGATTGTCCTTCAGCAAGGCAAACTGTTTATCAGCCCGTGCGCGGATGTTGGCGGGCAGGGCACGGTAATCGTTCCAGAAATCCGCGTTCGCCCGTGGATCATAACGCGGGCCGCTTTAGAGGGGTTGTGTGTTTCCGGCTTTGTGGTCGGCCAAAGCGCGATTGATGCGGTTGTCAATGCGCCCGGCGTCAAGATCGACTTTAAGCTGCGCGTCGATAAGCTGCGGATGGCGCTGGTCAAGCCATTCGTATAGCTCTTCCATCTGCTGCGGCGCGAGCGCGTCTATTGCGCGTTCGATTTCGTGGACCGTGTTCATGAGACTCTCCATCATTTTAGCAGCGAGAAGGGGGCGGGGCGTTCAATGGTGGCGATAAGGACCCTTTTCGGAACACGATCAAAGAGGCTTTTGTCCATGTCGGGTTCTGGTCAACGACCATAGCCGCCAGACCCATGGTAGTAAGCTGTGGCTATGAAGCTCACGATTGACACCTTCCGACGCGACTGAAGCACTTTACAACACCAATGAATAGAGGCAAATTTCTCATCTTGTTGGCCCTCTCCACGGCCTTTTCCGGCATGGTTCGCGCGCAGGTGGACGTGCTGACTGCAAACTATGACAGCAACCGCACCAACGCCAACCTGAACGAAGGGATTCTGAATACCAATAATGTGAATTCCACCCAGTTCGGCCGGCTCTACGCCTATCCGGTGGATGGCCAGGTTTACGCGCAGCCGCTTTACGTGCATGCCCTGAGCATGCCCGGAAAGGGCACGCTGAACGTGCTCTACGCGGCCACCATGCACAACAACGTTTACGCTTTCGACGCGGATGCCGCCAGCGGGACAGCGCCGCTGTGGCAAGTGAATCTGGGGAGTTCTGTCGATCCGGCCTCCTTCGACATACTCGGTGCGCCGCCGTACACCGACATCCTGCACGAGATCGGGATTCTCAGCACTCCCGTAATCGACCGGACGGGAAACACCATTTATGTCGTCGATGAGACGCTGGCGGGCGGCGGCGATGCCTTTTTCTTGCATGCGCTGGACCTTACGACAGGCAGCGAAAAGCTGAACGGGCCCGTCCGGATTCAGGCGGCCGTTGCGGGGACCGGGTGGGGAAGCCCGGCCGATGCGGTCAATGGCGAGCTTCCGCTCCTGCCGGCGTATCACCTTCAAAGGCCCGGGCTGCTGCTCGCCAACGGCTCGATCTACATCGGATTCGGATCGCATGGCGACTACCCTCCGTGGCACGGCTGGATCGTCGCCTACAACGCCGTGGACCTGCCGCAGCAGACCGGTGTCTTCAATACGACCCCTTCGGCGGCCGGCTCCGCGATTTGGCAAAGTGGACGCGGCCTGGCCGCCGACCCGGACGGAAGCGTTTATTGCTCGACTGGCAACGGCAATTATGACGGCGTCATGTCCTGGGGCGAGACGGTGCTGCGCCTGACTCCCGCGCTGAGCGTCGCGGATTGGTTCACGCCGGCGGCGTACGCTACCTGGACCGACGACGATCTGGACTTCGGCTCCGACGGCCCAATCCTGGTGCCGGGGACCAATTTTCTGATCGCCGGCGGCAAGGCCGGCCTGGTCGCGCTGATCGACCGGACGAACATGGGCCACCAAGCCGCGAACACGGAAGCGCTACAGGTCTTTCAGGCAGTTCCCCTCAGCCAATTCGCCATCTTCAACGCGGCTCTTTGGAATCGTCCGGATGGTCCCGTCCTTTATATCTGGGGAGACGACGATGTGCTGCGTGCATTTCAGCTACAGAACGGCATGTTCAATACCAGTCCGCTGGCGGCCAATGGTTCGGTCGAAAACGCGTTGGCATTCAGCGGGATGACCGTATCGTCCAACGCTTTCGTGCCGGGGAGCGGCATTTTCTGGGCCACCAGTGTCTCCGACGAAACTCTACCGGCGGCCGGCACGCTGCATGCGTTCGACGCCACGAATGTGAGCCAGGAGATCTGGAACAGCGACATGCAGGGCGCGCGCGACACGCTGGGCAGCTTCACGAAATTCGCCAATCCGACAGTGGCTAACGGCAAGGTATACGTGCCGACGGATTCCAACCAGGTGACGGTGTACGGTTTGCTGCCGGTTCCCGGGATAGCGGCCGTGGTCAGTGCGGCGAGCTTCACTAGTTCGTCGATTGCGCCGGGCGAGCTGATCACAATCTTTGGCAATAGCATCGGCCCGTCCGCTCCATTGGGACTCGTGCTGCAATCGGGGAAGGTGGAGACTTCGCTCAGGGGGCTTACGGTCGGCTTTGACGGCGTCCCGGCTCCGCTGTTGTACGGCGCGGCGGGTCAGATCAACGCGGTAGTGCCGTTCGAGGTATCGGGTAAGTCCACGACGCTGATGTCCGTCTCCGTTCCGGGCGGTGCGACGTACACTGCCACGCTGCCGGTGTCGACCGCCGCGCCGGCGATATTTGTGATCAGCGCATCCGGGCAGGGCGCTATTTTGAACGGCAACCTATCTGTGAATTCGCCGGCCAATCCGGCGGCGCGCGGATCGTCGATAGCGATTTATGCCACCGGCGCCGGCCTGCTCAGTCAGTCGGTAGCGGATGGCACAATAGTCTCCGCGACGAATCTGCCTCTCTCCGTGGCGCCTATCTCGGTGACTATCGGGGGCCAGGCGGCCACGGTAGGTTATCAAGGCGCGGCGCCGGGATTGGTCGCCGGAGTGATGCAGATCGATGCGCAGGTACCGGCGAGTGTCACTCCGGGGAACGCCGTGGCCGTGACGATTAGTGTGGGCGGCATAGCTGGGCTAAACACGGTCACGATGGCGGTGAATTAGGGCTGGCAGGGTCTCCCACAAACTGCGATGCTGCATAATTTGTGGGGCGGACCTCCAGGTCTGTGCGGGCCCTCCATCCTCCAGGCATGACCCGCTCTTCGCGCAACCAAATCAGCCATATCCGAGCACGAGTAGGCCGGCGTGGACGCCGGCCGCAGGACTGGAGTCCTGCCCCACTGTCAATGCAGGTGCACGGTTTTGGGAAAAGTAAGTGGCATTGGGGCTCCATGCCCGCGCAGCATTGCAACTATTGCACTTCGAAGGCATCCACATCCACAAATCGATTAGAGGATTTCGGATTCTTGTCCGGCAATACGGTAATGAGAGCGAGGTGCCGGCCGGCACCCATTTTGAAGGTTGTCCGGCTTTGCCACTTGGTTATGCGGGAGTAAAGATCCAGTGTAGCTCTGTGGATGCCATCTATGGTGATATCCGCCTTGCCCCGGTTAGCCGCTTTGGTATAAACATAGGTCAGCAGGCCACCCTGGAACGCCAAACGGATCTCGGAGCCAGGCATGTCGCAGTAGGTGACCGTATGTGCATGTGTCCGGGGCCATGCCTTGTCTCGAATCCAGGGTCCGCTAAACCCGATAGCGGGGTCGAAGTCATCGTATATGCCAGGCTGAACCAGCAACAGTTCGGCGCGGGCGATCGCTACTGGCTGGCGATCGCTGTCGATACGCGGCAATTTGTTGTCGACTAAGACAAAACGGTGATGCACCCAGTCGAGTACATAGTCGTAACTGCCAGGGTCCAGGTGCGCGTGTTGCGCCCTCCAAACGCTCATGCGCGCCACGTACAACTTTGGATCGCCGTAGTAGAGCCGAATCAGGAAATAAACGTCCCAGTCGTCTCGTCCGTCGGCATCGGAAAGCAGCAGAATGCGCGCGCCTTTGCGGGGCGCGGGGATCGCCGCGTGGATCTGCTCGATATAGTTACGGAAGCGCCCCTGCATCTGGTGCGCCGCCTTAGCCTGCATCTGTATACATCTCCGCTGCCAAGGTGTTATTAGCGCCAGGATCGCCGCGAGCAAGAGCGCCTGCACGCCGATCCGCAGCCATGCCCGCCTGCCGGTTAGCGATTTCACGAGCCAGTCTAGTAACCCGCCGGCGTACACGGCCCAGCCGACCGATGGTACCAGATAGCCGGAACCGCTCCGCCCCGGAATAAACGCCAGCGGCAACACGCTAACGGCTATGAATCCCAATCCCCACAGCAGGCAGCGCCGCCGTATAACCGCGGCCCCCGCGAGCATTGCAGCCAGCAGGCCGGCTATCTGCCATGACGAGATGGTTACGGGATAGTATATAAGCTGGGCCAGATAGTGTGCGAGTGACAAGAAGTAGGCGGCTACCGAATAGTGCGGGCGGTATGGCTCTATCTGCCACAGCGAATTCGGGCCATACCTCTTGCCAATGATATAAGCAATATCAGCTAAGCCGCCAATAACCGCAAATCGACCCTCCTGGCGTATCCAGCGCCACAACTCCACGAGCTTCCAGTTAGCCGGCGGATGCCACACCAGCTCGTACAGCCCCACGGCGACGGGAAACGACACGGAGATTTCCTTGGCATTGAGCGCCCCCACGAACAGGCAAAACACCAGTGCCAGACCGCCCCAGCCAGTCAGCCGCCCCGCCTCGCGAAAATGCACATACAACGCGAAGGCGCCCCAAAAGAAGGCGTAGGCCAGAATATCGTAAATATTTCCGGTGTCGAAGTACGCCGACCCAAAGGCGGGGCTAGTGCCAAGCAGCAATAAGGCGATCAGCACACTCCAACAGGATCGCGTGAGCTGCCACACCACCACGGCCAGCAGCGCGAAGTTCACCGAGAGCAACGCCAGCACGGCGATCCGGAATGGCAGGGGATGGAATCCCCATAAGGCGAAAATCGTCTGGTAGAAAAGGCCGCCCGCCGGGCGATAGTAGCTCGACCAAAATGCCAGGTTCGCCTTCAACAGCGCGGGCCAGGTGCTGGTCCAGTAAGTGTTCAGGTTCATCAGATCGTCGTTGTCGAACCAGGAAGCCAACCCTCCGCGAACCACGAAGAGGAACCATGCAAATAGCGCCACTCCCGCCGCCGCGGCTAGCACGCTGCGCAACTTATCCGTGCGCTTTACTTTATTGCACTTCGAAGGCATCCACATCGATAAATCTGTCGGAGGATTTCGGGTTTTTGTCAGGCAGTATGGTAATGACGGCGAGGTGTTGGCCGGCGGCCTCTTTGAAAGTCGCCCGGCTCTGCCATTCCGTTTCTGGAGAATATAGATCCAAAGTGGCTCTGTGGACGCCATCTATGAGGATGTCCGCCTTGCCGCGGTTAGTTGCTTTGGTATAAACATAGGTCAGCAACCCGCCCTGAAAGGCGATGCGAATCTCAGAGCCGGGCACATTGGAGTAAGTCACGGTATGCGCGTGTGTCTGGGGCCAGGACTTGTCTTTAATCCAGGGACCATTAAACAGGATGGCCAAGTCGAAGTCGTCGTATATGCCGGGCTGAACCAGCGACGGCTTGCGCTGGCAATCCGTTTCGACGCGCGCCAGGTACAACCAGGCTGTCTGGAATTCAGGGGTGACGCACTTGTCGAGAAGCGCCCTCAAGACCGGAGGCCTAACACTCGTTTCAAGATTGATTCCAACATCCGGTTTCGGGGCGACGACATAGTGCACGTTCCATCGATCCAGAATGCCGGCGATTTCGAGCGGATCGCGGGCGGCCCAGATGCGGGCTAACACGTTATACTCGTGCCAGTCATTCGCGTAGACTTCGGCGTTGAATGCGGAAAGTGCGCTGCCGTCAGCGAGAAACACAGGAGCGCCGGGGTGTGTGCGATTCATGTATTGGCCGACCTCGCGAATGGGTGCATTCTTATGTATGTAAACCCCTCGCATGGATCGCGAGAGCGGGGCCTGTTCGTAAAAATCGGAGTGGTAACTGTTAGACGCCGGCAGAAACCAGGTGTTGAGTAACACGCAAGCCACCGCCAGCGCGAGGAAAGCGCGCCGCAAAGCGCCTGGCGCCAACCAGCCCAGCAGAGCCGCCAGCGGCACCAGCATTAGCGGCAGCGACGGATATAGATAGCGAGCATTAGCCAGGAACGTTAGAACAATCAAGGCTCCACCGATCGATACCACCGCCGCGCTCACCGCCGGGCGCCGTCCGGCAGCCAGCAATGCGACTAAGCCTAAGGGCACCAGCAGCAGGCCCTGAAACCCGAGGTAGCCAGGCCGCCCCTCACAGTAGCGGTGGCTGTGAAATGTCAAGTCATACGGCGTGCGGAAAGCGATTGGTTGGGTGTAGTTGGTGTCCACGAATCTCGCGGCCCGGTCCACCAGGGGCGAGGGAAACTGCGCGTTCAGGAACGGGTATATCGGATCCCGAGTCATCCACCAGGAGATCGCATAAGTGGGCAGCGCGGCGGCCAGCAGTAGAGCCGCGGCGATGCCGCTGCACCGGGCCGGTCTGGAGCCGAGGCGTTCCCATTGACGGTGAACCTCGATTGCGGCCACCGGCAGTACAGCGGCAACGTACGCCATGCCGCCGAGTTTGGTTGCGAGCGCCGTCCCGCCCAGTACGGCCGCGGTATACAGGTAACGCCGCTGGCCCGTGTCGCCGAAACGCCAAAGCGCCGTGGCCATACCCAACACCATGGCGGCCAGGAAATTCTCTATGAACAGCGAGCCGGTGACCAGTTGCACGAGCGAAGTACTCGCGAACAACGCCAGAATCACGAATCCTATGGCCGGACTTACAAAGCGGCGCGCGGCGCGATAGAGCAGCGCCTCCACCAGCAGTAACATGGCGAAGTTCAGCAGTCGCGCGGCGAACTCTCCACCCAGCAGGTAAACCATGGTGTAACACCAGTCCCCGCCCATCGGCATCACGGACCACAAGATATGGCCGGGCAGATAGGTGAAGACGTGGTGCAGCGAGATGTTAACCGGGATGGCCAGATGCATCGCCAGGCCGTCGGCGCTGGACTCGGGCTGGGGGACGATCAACCAATGCATGCCGAGCACGAAAACCAGCAGCGCGAACGCCGCGACTTGCGGCCGCGGGCGCGGGCGCGATCGCACCAACGAGCTACCCCACCACGCCAGCCGCCGGCCCACGCCGCGGAGATCGATCAGAACTGGAATAGCCAGCAGCGCCACGTAAGCCGCCGGGTAGTTCACCGGCAGCCGCGCCAGGAACGTCATCAGGAAGATGTAAACCGCTATGCCCAGCAGCGTGGCGCAGAGCTGATTCTCCGCGGACGAGTCGCCGCTGGAGCCCAGCAGCTTCGATCCCAATGCGCACGAGGCGACCAGAAAGGCCGCCACTGCCAGCATCGCAAGCGGCCCAATGGCGATCGCTGTCGCCACTCCGGCCAGAATGGCTGCGATCGGCGCGAAGGCGGACGGCACGATCAGCAAGATTGCCAGGCTCGCCGTCCAAAAAATCTTGGTGTAGTGAATCAAGCGGTAGCGGCCGACGGGCGACCAGCCCGCATTTCCCAACAACAGCCGGTCGGCGCGGAAACCGTGCCAGACCACCCCCAGCAGCGTGATGGCGAGGGCTGCCAGCACGGCGCGCGGAATCCAGGACGGCAGGTTATCGATCCAGCGCTGCCGGCTGGCCCCCGCGGGGCTTTTGCCAAAAATGAAGTCGCGCTGAATGGCGAAGTTGGCGAAGAACAGCGCCGTTTCCACTAATAGCTTGGCGGGCAGCAACTGGACGTGAAAACGCGAGATCAGCAGTTCGATGCCGGCATAGGAAGCGGCGCCGCTCACGCATACCAATAGCAGATACTGCGGCAGCACGGCAGCATGCCGCAACTTGGAAAAGAAGACCGCCCGCCGCACCATGGAGTAATTGAACGCTACCGCCGCCAGTCTCCCCAAAGCCTGCGATGCGGCTACGTTTCCCAGCCTGCGGTAAGCCAGGTAGAAGACCAGCGTGTCGAGCGCCGCTGTCAGCAGCGATACGGAGCTGAACCGCAGCAGCACGAAGTAGATCTTCATCGAATCGATTAGCGGATTGAAGTGTGACGTGCGGTTGCCTGGCTCATAGATCGTCCGGATGGACACCTCGGCGATGGGGATGGCTTGCTCGCGCACGGCGATGAGCATGTCCAACTCGAAGTCGTAGCCGTTCGCCTCCAGCCGCAGCAGGTGCGGCAGCAATCGGGTGGGAATGCCGCGCAGGCCGGTCTGCGTATCCGAAATATTTTCGCCCACTACCGCGCGCAAAACGGTACGCGTAATCGCGTTCCCAACGCGGCTGCGCAAGGGAACGTCGGCGGTGAAAGTGCGGGTGCCCAGGATCACGCGGTTCGGCTCCTCCGCGAGCTGGCCGGCGACTTGCTCGATATCGTCAGGATGGTGCTGGCCGTCGGCATCCGCGGTGACCACTCCCTGCAATCCGGGAAAGGCGCACAGCGCATAGTTGATGCCGGTTTTCAGAGCGGCGCCCTTGCCCAGATTTACCGCGTGCCGCACCAGCCGGACCTTCGGAAATTGCCCGGCGCGGCGGAAGATCTCCCGGTACTCGGGGCCGCTGCCATCGTCCACCACTACAATAGCGGGGATAGGCTTTTCCGAAAGCGCGCCGATCAGTTGGAGCAGGCTCTCCTGGGGCCGATATGCGGGAACGATCACCGCCAGACGGACCGTTTCCGCGGGTATCGGCGACGCTGTTTCAGCTATGTCCCCAGACCGCGCTTCGACTGTGCGATTCACGTATTCTACAGGGTATCGCGTCCGGCCGGGACTCTGGTAACTTGAAACCATGGGAATGCGCATCGGGCTGCTTCTGTTGGCTTGCGCCTTGGCGCCTCACCAGCAGATAGCGGCAAACGGCGATCCACGCGCAGTTTGGGAGCAGGCCATTCAGGCGAAGGGCGGCCGCGACAGGCTCCACAACGTGCATTCACTGGCCGTCTACATGAAACCGGCCGATGTGAATATGGCCGGCCCTCCCGCCAACTGGCTGTGCGTGTTTCCGGACCGCTATTTTGAATTTGAAGCCATGGGCCACAGCGCGGCGCGCGCGATTGTGGTGGATGGAACGGCCGACCGGGCCGCCATCGACATCACCGGCATCCCCCGCAATGCCCGGCATGTCAGTTCGTCCGAACGCGACCAACTGGTGCTTAATCAGCTTGTCTTTCTGCTGGAGAGCGCCTGGCTGCAGCCGCAGCCGGTCGAGGCGCGGCATAATGTCCTGGAGGTGCAGGCGGCGGGGCGCACCTACAAATTGTTTCTCAATAGCGCGAGCTTGCCCGAGCGGGTCCTATCGCTTCCCATCCCTGGCGAAAAACACGCAAACACTTACGACTACCGACTGCAGCACTACCGCGAGTTCCAGGGCGTGATGCTGCCCGGGCGCGTCGCGACGGTCGGCCGCCTGCGCGAATTTACCTGGGACGTCGACTATGAGATCGACGCCAAGTACAATCCGAAACTCTTCGAGCGCATGCCGGACCTGGCCAACGGCCCCGAGCCGTGGAGGATACGATGATACGGCTGGCCCTGCTGGCGCTCCTGCCGGCGCTCCTCGCGGCACAGGAAGAACAGCCGACGTTCAAGGCTGAAGTCAAAGTGGTCAGCGTGCTGGCGACCGTGCGCAACAAGAAGGGCGCGTTCATTCGCGATCTGGGCAAAGACGATTTTTCGGTTTTGGAGAACGGCCGTCCCCAAACCATCCGCTATTTTTCGCGGGAAACCGACTTGCCCCTCACGCTCGGCCTGATGATAGATACCAGCTTGAGCCAGAAGCGCGTCATGGAAGCGGAGCGCATCGCTTCATATACCTTTCTGGAGCAGGTGCTGCGGGAAAAGAAAGACCAGGTATTCATCATGCAGTTCGACCTTTCATCGATCCTGCGTCAGGAGCTGACGTCTTCTTTTCTGAAGCTGAGCGATGCGCTGCAGCGCGTGGACACGCCCAGCATGAACGATCTGCGGAGCCAGACCGGCGGCGGCACGATGCTGTACGATGCGATGCTGAAGGCGTCCAAAGAAATCATGCACAATCAGGCCGGCCGCAAAGCCCTGATCGTGCTTTCGGACGGCGTGGACACCGGCAGCGAGGCGAGCGTCGCGGATGCCATCGAGGCCGCTCAACGGTCCGACACACTCATCTATTCGATTCTCTTTTCGGATGAGGGCTACTATGGCATATTCAGCGGCGGCGCAGACGGCAGAAACGTCCTGATGCGCATGTCGCGGGAAACCGGCGGAGGCTTTTTCGAAGTCTCCAAAAAACAGAGCCTGGATGAAATCTTCACGCAGCTTCAGGAGGAGTTGCGCAGCCAGTATAACATCGGGTATGTGTCGGATCAGCCTGTGAGTATCTCGGAGTGGCGCAAGATACAATTGGCTACCCGGCAGAAAGGTCTGGTAGTGCAAGCTCGCGGCCGGTATTGGGCGCAGCGTTGACGGATATGCGGAGCCAGCGGATTGCGGGCGCCGTGTGGGGTCTCGTTTTTTGCAGTGCGCTTCCCGCGCAACAACTCCACGCGCATGAGATCTTCATTCCCTGGAACAAAGCCGGTGCGCGCGGACTGAACGCCCTGCTGGTTTACGCGGACCTGCCTGGCAATCGCCCGCTGGCCGTCGTGACGCACGGCACATCGCGCACGCCGGAGGATCGCGATCAAGTGACGGCCTGGTCGCTGTTGCCGCAGGCGGACTGGTTCGCGCGCCGGGGATGGACTGTGCTGGCGGTGGTGCGGCGGGGATACGGAAAATCCGGAGGCCGGCCGGATTATCTGAATGCCAGGTGCCCGCAGACCGATTATCGGGCGAGGGGCCAGGAATCGGCCGAGGATCTCAGCCGCGCGATCGAGTACGGCGCCGGCCTGCCGAAGGTGGATGCGGCGCGCGTGATCGCCGTAGGGGTCTCCACCGGCGGATTCGCCACCGTGGCGCTCACCGCCAAAGCTCCACCCGGCCTGCTGGCGGCCATCAACTTCGCCGGCGGCCGGGGATCGCGCGCGGACCTCAATGTGTGCAATCCCGGCGACCTGATCGGCGCGTTTCGCAGCTTCGGCAAACTCTCGCGCACCCCCATGCTATGGATCTACGCCGAAAACGACCGGTACTTCTGGCCCGAACTGGCGCGCCAGTTTGACCAGGCCTTTCGCGCGGGCGGCGGGCAAGACGAGTTCGTGCAGGTTCCCGCCACGAGCGCGCCCGGCCACGGACTGTTCCGCCGCGTGGCTGACTGGCCGCCCGTTGTGGACGATTTTCTGAAAGCGCACAATCTGGTCTGGCTACCCGAGCCGCTGCCGCCGCCCAAAGCCCCGGACGAGCCGCTACCGCCGGGCTTGAGCGAAGCCGGAGAGAAGGCATTCCGGAACTATCTGCTGTTGGGTCCGCACAAGGCGTTCGCCATGTCGGAGCACGGTTACGGCTTCTCCGTGGCGCAGATGACAGTGGATATGGCCAAGACCAAAGCGCGCGATAACTGCCGGAGTATGGCGCCCAAGAGTGAGAAGTGCGCCGTGGTATCGGCCGATGTCGCCGCGCAAGCCGAAAAATAATCCGGCGGGCGAGCTCATTCGTAGCGCAGCGCAATGGTAGGTTCCACGCGCGCTGCGCGCCGCGCCGGCCAGTAGCACGCGGCGCACGCTACCGCCAGCCAGAGCAGCGAGACCGCCGCATAAGTCGCCACGTCCGTGGGGCTCACGCCGTACAGCAGCCGGGCCATGGTGCGCGCTATCCCCGCCGAGGCGGCCAGGCCTATGCCTACTCCGGCTAGCGTCAGCCCCAAGCCCTGACGCAACACCATCCGCAACACGTCCGCCGGTTGCGCGCCGACGGCCATGCGAATGCCAATCTCGCGCGTGCGCAAAGTCACATGGTAGGCGACGGCCCCATACAGGCCGATGCCCGCCAGCAGCAGCGCCAGTCCACCGAACGCGCCCAGCAGGCAGACTTCCCAGCGCACCTGCCAATATGATCGATCCACCCAATCGCTCAACGGCCGCACGCCATAAATACGGGCTCCGGCCGGGGACGCGGTGACGGTCTTGTGCACGGTCTCGATGACGGAGCCCGCATCGGATGCGGTTTCCAGCAGGATATTCTGAATGCCTCCGGAATCTTGCGCAAAGGCGCGGTAGACATGCGGCTTGGGCGCTTCGCCCAGCGATTCGAGACGGGCATCGCGCGCCACCCCGACCACTTGCAAGGGGCTGGGATCGTGGCATCCGAGCAGCAGGCGCTTGCCGATGGACGGCTCGCCGGGCCACAGGCGCTGGGCCAGCGTCTCATTGACGATCGCCACAGGCTGCCCGCCCGGCAAGTCGGCGGCGCTGAAATCGCGCCCATTGGCCAGCGCAATCCGCATCGTGCGCAGATAGCCAGGGCTGACCGTGCTGGTAGTTGCCGGCACGGCATCGCGTCCCGATGCGGAAGCGCAGCCGGGGTTGATGGGCGTCAACGGAAGTAGATTCGTGACAGCGGCATTCTTCACGCCGGGCAGCGCCCGCAGGCGATCGAGGGTCTGCGCGTAGAACTGGCGGCCTGTTTCCGGCGTAAACTCCGGAGCCGACGCGAGGGTCGTAATGTAGATGCGGTTTTTCACGGCGAAGCCCGGGTCGGCTATCTGGAACGCGAGTAGCACGCGCAGGAACAATCCAGCGGTGAGAAGCAGAACCAGCGATAGGGAGACTTGGGCGACCAGGGAGAAGCGGCGCAAGCCGAAACGTGCGGCGCCGTGAGCCTCGCCCTTGAGCGCGGGCAACACATCCGTACGGCTGGCCCGCCAGGCCGGCGCCAGACCAAAGACGATCGTCGTGAGCAGCGCCAACAGGGCGCTGGAAGCGGCTACGCGTGCGTCGGGCGTGAAGTCGAGCCGCAGAGCTTCGCCAAAGGCCGTAGTGGGCAGAAGAACCTCGAGCAGCCTGCCGGTCCAGAAACCCAACACCAGCCCCCCCAAGCCTCCGCCCGCCGCCAGCGTCAAATTTTCGGTCAGAAGCTGGCGTACAACCCGGGCGCGGCGCGCACCCAGCGCGATGCGCAGCGAGATTTCCCGTTCGCGCGCGGCGCCGCGGGCCAGCAGCAAATTGCCGACGTTCACGCACGCAATCAACAGGATGATTCCCACCACCGCCATCAAGACCGCGGCAATCGGCGTAGACGCGCTTCGGCTGCGGGTGTTGGGAACCCCGCGCACACGCTCCACGATGATGGGTGCGGAGTTCGTTTGGGACTGCGGCTGCTGCCGGCGGATTTGCGCCGCAATGGCATTCAACTCGGCGGCGGCTTGCGGTGGTGCGACGCCCGGCTTCATCCTGCCAAATACGAACACGCGCGGGCGGGCGCGATCCTCCAGTTCCGTTGCGAGGCCGGGATACTGCGCGGCCCAGGTCCCGAACGGCACCCAGATATCCATATTCAGGGGCAGATAAATACCGGCGAATTCCGGCGGTGCCACGCCGACCACGGTGTACCATTGCGTCTCCGAACGGACGCGCTTGCCCAGAATATGCGGATCGGCATGGAACAGCCGCTGCCAGGTGTGATAGCCTATCACCGCCACCCGCTCGTCATCGCGCTCGAACCAGCGGCCCAGGAGCGGGCGTACGCCGATCACTTGCGAGTAGTTGAGCGAGACGGCCTCGGCGGCCGCCGTATGCGTTTCGCCATCGAAATCCAGGCTCGATTCGGTGGGATTGGATGCGGCCATGCCCGCCAGCAATTGGGTGCGGTCGCGCAAATCGCGGTAATCCGGCCAGGAGATGAGCTGGTTGCTGTCGCGGCGCAAAACTACTAGCCGGTCCGGCGCCGCGACCGGCAAGGGACGGAAGAAGAGGAAGTTGAGCATGCTGAAGACCGACGTGTTCACGCCGATGCCCAGCGCCAGGCACGCTACCGCCAGGAACGTAAAGCCCGGCGACTTCCGCGCCAGGCGTAGCGAGTAGCCAAGATCCACCAGGAGACCGCGCATAGATCTGAAGACACCGCCGGGCGTGGATTGTTCCCGAACGGCCTCAACCGCGCCGGCGAAGTCCGGCAAACGGTCAGGCGGCCAACTTGCCGCGAATATAAACGCTATACTGCTGGTCGGAGCCGGCGATGTGGTGCTCCAGCCAATTCTTCAGGAATATCATCAGGTTAATGGTCAGGGCCGTGCTTCCGCTACGAAACTTCTTCTGCAGATCGAGTACCTGGGCGGCGAGTTGGTCGTGTTGCGCTTTGTGCATGACCGTCTCCGGATACGCGTACTTGCGCATCAATTCTTCTTCGGCTGCGAAATGCACCTTGGTGTAATCCACCAATTGGGCCAGCGACTGTTCAAGGACAGCCTTGGCCTTGCCTTCGCCCATCGCCGCGTGCAGCGCGGCGGCCAAAGAAAAGAGCCGCTGGTGCTGGGCGTCGATTTCAGGGATCTGAACGCTGTATTCTGGTTTCCATTCAAACATATCAATAGTAGAATCGGCGGCCTAGCCTCGAATCTTTAGCATTGGAATCACGCTTCAGTGCATCTGTGCCGATAAGGTTGTCAGAGGAATCGAGCGTGTCTTACGAACAAGTCTCCGCTGATGGAAAGGCTAATGGCAACGCCAAAGGCAACGCTAGAATCTTGGTACATCCACCGGACGGCCTCCCCTACAAGGCGGTCGCGACATACCTGGACAACTGCCGCAAGGGTCTGCAGCCGCTGAAGGATGGGATCGAGAGGTTGGATTATGATTTTGTCAGGGTGTACGGACACCGGATGAAAGGTTGCGGGGCCGCGTATGGCTTTCCCGAGCTGACGGAAACCGGCGCGTCGCTCGAGCAGGCTGCTAAAGCCGGCAACGCCCAAGAGATCCGGAGATGTGCAGCCGTTCTGGAAGCGCACTTGGAGTCCTTCGAAGTCGTAGAAGCATAGCGAGGTTCCGGCTTTCGAGGCTCCCTCAAGGGGAGAAGGCCCGTAGATCTCTGCCGTACTCATCCAAAGCTGCCAACAGGCGATTTTTGGAGATCGGCTTCGAGAGATGCGCGGTGCAGCCAGCCGCGAGGCTGCTTTCGATATCCTCCGGGCGGGCATTCGCGCTAAGCGCCAGTATCGGGACGGCACCCCTGCCTCTCTCCAACTCCAACGCGCGAATCGCTCTGGTTGCCGTGAGTCCATCCATAACGGGCATCTGGACATCCATCAAGATCATGTCGAACTCTCCGGAGCCGATTTGCTCCACCGCCTCCGCGCCGTCCTCGACGAAGGTCAACGAGTGCGGGCTACCCTCCAGATAGAGTTGCAAGAGCAGCCGGTTGTCCGGCGAATCCTCCGCGACCAGGATCGTTAAGGATTTACCCTGCGCCAAACCGCTCGGAACTCCTGGGTCCATCTTTCCGGCCGGGGCCGCAACCTCGGAACGCGAACAACCGAGAGCCTTAGAGACGAGTTGCAGCAGAACGGCGCGGCTTACTGGCCTCAATGCGTAACCCAGGAATCCACTCTCGCGGCAGCGCTCCTCCTCGCCTGGACGGTCGTCGGATGAAAGCATAACAACCGGCAAGTCCGGGAAAATCGCCCGTATCCTGGCGGCCGTTTCGAAGCCGTTCGCAGGGGCCCCCCCGCCGCTGCCCCGCCTGTTGACCCGTCTATCAATCACGCTATCGACGATGAGGAGAGCATAGGGACACTGGCCAGCCGGCGTTCGGGCCAAATCCGCCAAAGCGTCTTCACAGGAAGAAAACTCTTTTGCTTCAAGGCCCCAGATCCCCAGAGTCTCACGCAAAATCAGGCGGTTGGTGGTATTGCTGTCGACGATTGCGGCGCGCTGTCCATGGAAGTCCCGGACCACCGGCAGCTCTTCCTGCGGTTCGGGCGCCGCCGCGAGCGCCACACTGAAACGGAAAGTGCTGCCCTTTCCAACCCCGCTCGTCACGGACAGGGTGCCGCCCATGCGCTCCACGATTCTCCGGCTGATGGCGAGGCCCAGTCCGCTTCCGCCATGTTTCCGCGTAATGGAGCCATCGCCTTGTTGGAAGTCTTTGAAAATCGCCCCCAGTTGTTCTTCCGGGATTCCCGTGCCCGTATCGGAAACCGAAAACTCAATATGGCCGACCGGCTCCGCTTGCGCCTCTTGAACCGTCAGAACAACCTCGCCCGTATCCGTGAACTTGATGGCATTACCCAGCAGGTTGATGAGAACCTGCCGCAGGCGGTTCGCGTCTCCCGTAAAACTACTGGGGACGGCCGGACTGAATCGCGAAGCGAGCGAGATGCCTTTGGCGCGCGCTTTGGCCGCGACCAACTCGACGGTTTGATCGATCAGGTCTCGCAGCTGGAAGTCGGTCTGCTCCAGATCGAAGTGCCCGGCTTCGATTTTCGAGAAATCCAGGATATCGTTGATCAGGTTGAGCAGGCTGGATCCGGCGCGCCGGAAAACCTGAACATACTGTCTTTGCGCGTTGTTCAGGTCGGTTTCGGCAAGCAAGTCCGACATGCCCAGGATGGCATTCATGGGCGTGCGAATCTCGTGACTCATGGCGGCCAGAAAGGCGCTTTTGGCACGGTTCGACTCTTCGGCCCGCTGGCGGGCGACCACCAGTTGCAGTTCAACCAGTTTGCGCTCGCCGATATCGCGGACGGCCGCGGCCACCCAGGAACCCTGGGCCGCCTTGATGGGACTCAGGCTGACCTCGACGGGAAACTCTTCCCCGTTCTTGCGGAGCCCGCTTAACTCGATTCCGATGCCCATCTGCCGCGCGCTACCGGAGCTTTTGTAACTTTCGCTATGCTGCACATGCGCCGCCCGTGCGCGCGCCGGAATCAGCATCTCTACCGGTTGCCCAACCATCTCCCGGCGTTCGTAGCCGAACAGGCGCTCCGCTTGCGCATTTACTAGAGCGATGGTCCCCTTCCCGTCCGCGATCACCACGGCATCCGGAGCGGACTCCAGCAGCGCGCGGAACTTTTCTTCGCTGAGCCGGATCTTCTCGTCGCTCTCTTTGCGTTCGGTGATGTCGCGCGTGATCTTAGAGAATCCGCGCAGCTGCCCCGCCTCATCGCGCATCGCGGTGATTAAGACCTCGGCCCAAAATCGGGAGCCATCCTTGCGGACTCGCCAGCCTTGTTCCTCGAAACGGCCATTTTGCGCGGCGGCCTGCAGGACCTCTGCCGGACGCCCCCTTTCCTTGTCGCTGGCGGTGTAAAAGCAGGCAAAGTTCGCTCCCAGGATTTCCGCGCCTGAGTATCCTATGATGCGCGCCGCGGCGTCCGTCCAACTGGTGACGCAACCCTGGGGATCGAGCATCAGGATGGCGTAATCCTTCACTCCTTCCACGAGATTGCGGAAGTGTTCCTCGCTATCCCGCAGTTGCAAAGTTCGTTCCCGGACGCTTCTTTCAAGCGTTTCGTTCAGGCCCTTGATTTCGCGCCAGGCTCCCCGGATTTCCTGCTCGGCCTGCTTATAGTCGTCGATGTCCGTACAGGTCCCGAACCAGCGGGCAACGCCGCCGTCCGCATTGTGAACGGGCACCGCGCGGCCAAGGTGCCAGCGATATACTTCGTCTGCCGCGCGGCGCAATCGATACTCGATTTCGTACGCCTCTCCGGCCATGAGCGCTCTGCTTCGCCGCTCCATGCAGTTGGCCAAGTCGTCCGGGTGGAGAACCGGCTGCCATCCTAAATTCCGGCTTTCCTCAGGCGTCAGCCCGGTGTAATCGCACCAGCGCTGGTTATGGTAATTGACCATGCCGTCGGAACTGGCCGCCCACACGATCTGTGGCATGGCGTCGGCGAGTTGGCGGAAATGGGCTTCGCTTTCGCGCAGGGACGTCTCCGCCAGATCCCGGGCAGTCAGGTCGCGAACGGTGCACAGCACGCGCACGCCGTCCCTGGTCCGGATGGAGTTCAAGCTGACACCGGCGTGAAACTCCCCGCCATCCTTGCGCAGGCCCCGAATACTCGGCGGCGCGGCGCACAGTTCCCGGATGTGTGGCGCGGCCGCGAAGCCGGCGCGGCGATCCCGATGCCGTGCGCGCGCCTCGTGTGGCACCAGTTTCTCGACCGACTCGCCGAGCAGTTCGTTGCGTGTATAGCCGAAGAGCGCCTCGGCCTGCGCGTTTACCAGGACCATCCTGCCTTCCCGGTCCGTGACGATCATGGCATCCGGCGTGGACTCCAGCAGCGCCCTGAAGCTTTCCTCGCTGGCGTGCAGATCCCGCATAGCGCCCTGCCGCCGCTCGTCGCTGCGGTTGAGCAGATGCGCGCTTACCCAGATCAGGGCCAGGAAGACGGTCACGTTCGCCGCGGCAAACAGCAGCAGCCCGGAGACGGTGCCGTAGGAACCCATTCGCTGGCCTTGCCATGCGAGCCATCCGAACAACGGCGGAATGAGGATGGCCGCCGGCAGGAGACGTCTCGAAATAACGCCTCCCGGCCCGCTGCTCATGATTATTCCCATCGCGGCCCAATCGCAACACTGTAAAGATTGCCAGACAGACCTGCCATGGAAAGGCCGGCAATCGGCGCCATCCGTCCATGCGGCCCTCCCGGAACGGGCGGAATGTTGTCCAGCATCGGCAGCCCGATGGCGGTGTTGGCGCGCATGAGATTCGACGATTCGCGGCCGGCCGGATTTGTAGTCATGATTTCGGGACGAGATGCACGCCAGGAGCAACCCGGCCGCGGCATTCCGTTCTTAGGGTTTATCGGCCGATTGCCGCCGAAGTTTAGGCTCTGCGGAGGCCTGGCAGGGCTAATGCTGGGCTAATGCCAGCCCCGCATTCTGTCGAATCAACCCTTAGAAGAGATTTCTCACAATGAATGGTCCCCTTCACCGCCTCTCTGTGCTACTCGTCGAAGACGATCCCGATTACGCAACGCTGGTCCAGCAGTGGCTGGACGGCGAAGCACACGATCCCGGGTTCGTCTTGAATTGGACCGATTCGTTGAGCGCAGCCATGAGCCGCCTGGCACGTGGAGGCATCGACATCGTGCTGCTCGATCTGGGCCTTCCCGACAGCCAGGGAATGGAAACCTTTCTCGCCCTCCGCGGCCGTTGCGCCGGCATTCCCGTGATTGTACTGAGCGCCGCCGATAGCGAGTCGATGGCGCTGCAGACAATCCGCCACGGTGGAGAGGATTATCTGGTCAAGAGCACCTGCACGCGCGACCTGCTGATACGGAACATATCGCATGCCGTAGTGCGGCATCGTCGGCAGGCCGAAGCTCATACGTCAGGCCACACGCAAAACAAAGTGGTGGCGGTGATCGGGGCCAAGGGAGGCACCGGCGCCACCACGGTCGCTTGCACGCTGGCGGCGGAACTGCAGCGCCAGAGCGATGCCGCCGTGCTGCTAGCCGATCTGGAGTTGGATTCCGGGCTCATCGGGTTCATGATGGGAGTGAACAGCCGTTTTTCGATCCTGGACGCCGCGCAGAACATCGACCGCCTCGATTCCACGTTTTGGGAGAACCTGGTAACCGAAGTAGGGGGAATCCATGTCCTGCCGTCGGCGGCCCTTACCCAGGGCGGAGGAGTAGATCCTTCCAGTGTGCTCAAGGCGATCGAATTCGCAAAGCGGCTATACCCATGGGTGGTATTGGATCTGGGGAGGTTGCGTAGCGGCAACCTGGCGCTGCTCGATCAGGCCACCGAAGTAATCCTGGTCACTACCGATTCCATCGCGTCGCTGCATGAGGCCAAGCGCACGATCGAAGTCCTGAGCGCTAGCGCGGTGGACCGTGAGCACGTTCGTCTGCTCGTGAATCGCGTGGATGCAGGCGCCGAAACGTTGCCCACCAGCGATCTTGTCAAGCTCTTTGGAGTAGAGGTCTGCGCGCGCTTGCCGTATGAAGCCGCCGCATTGTGCAGCGCTCTGGTAGAAAGGAAGCTGCCGCCGGAGTCCGGCGCCTTCCGTTCGAATGTGAGGAAAGCCGCGCGTAAATTGATGGGTCTCGAGGAGATCAAACGCAGCCGGACGATTCCCGGCCTGGTGTCTTTTCTGACCGGGAGCAAACGCCGGAAGCCCGCTCCAACCGAAGCAAACGATCAGGCGGCCAATCAAGATGCCAATCAGGGGGCAAATGCTTAATTCGGGATCGTCCATGCGTGAACCTCACGTTCTGATTGTCAGCGGTAACGCGGGTCTGGCCGAGCAAGCCCGGCAGTGCCTTTCGGAGAGCCGGCCGCCGGTGTCTGTGCAATGGTTGCGGGATGCCGCCGTGGCGTTGGCGCGTGTGGGCGGCGGCGATATCGATGTCCTGGTAATCGATGCGGCTTCCATCGGCGCCAGCGGTGACGATCTGCGGGACTTGCTCGAACGGCTGCATACGGCTTGCGCGCGGACCCGGACGATCGAAGTTTCCGAGTCCGCCGACTGGACCTCCGATCTGCGGCGAATCGTCGCCATCGGTTCCCGCCATACGGAGCCGTCCGGCGCGCGCCCCTCATCGTCCCAAATGAGCGCGGCAAGAATGATCGGGTTTCTCGGCGCGAAGGGAGGCGTCGGCACGACCACCGTGGCCTTAAGCGCGGCCTGCACGTTGGCAGAAAAGCACGCTGTCGTCCTCGCGGAACTTGGCTCCGGAAACGATACGCTGACGCTTCACGCTCAGACTACGGCTAAATCGCCGGGGCCTCCAGGAGCGCCGCTCAATGGGTTGTGGTCCGTCAGGGGAATTCCCGGGCTTCGCATTGCGCTCGCGCAGAGCGTCTTTGCCCCCGAGACCGTGGCCGGCGAACTGGAAGCCACGGGCGCCGGGGCGGATTACCTGCTGCTCGACCTCGGCTCGGCCGTGACGCAGTTGGTGAGATGCGCCTTGCCCCGGCTGGATGCTCTCGCGGTGGTGGTAGACCTGGAAGCGTCGTCCGTCGAATGCGCGCGGCGGGTCTTGAGCGTCATTGGACAGCCGGACGTCTGTCCGCGCGGGACCATCGGGGTTGTGGTGGTGAATCGCGCCTCTCTGGCTTGCCCGTTGAGTGTGGACCAAGTCCAAAGGCTGTTAGGGACGTCCGTCGTGGGCGCAATTCCGCCGGCTGCGGATCTCTGCAGCGCCGCACAAAAAGCTCGCCGTCCCGTGGCTGTCTTTGAACCAGAGAGCCTTGCGGCACGGTGCCTGGTTCAGATTGCATTTTCCTTCGCCGAGCTGGTTTGATTGCAGGGGGACCGGCCGCGAGTGCTACTCCCTTGAACGGGCTGCCGCGCGGTTCGCTTCAGGCGGCGTGCCTGCCGCGAATATGAATGCTGTATTGCTGGTCCGAACCGGCTATATGGTGCTCCAGCCAGTTCTTCAGGAACATCATCACACTAAGGCTTAAACTGCCATCGCCGGCGCGAAACTTCTTCTGCAAATAAAGCACCTGTGCAGTCAGATGGTCGTGCTCCGCCTTGTGGGCGGCGCCCTCCGGGTAGGCATGCTGGGCCATCCGCCGCTCTTCGGCGGCGAAATGGACCTTAGTG
>Ga0302324_100003116_pt1 | contig 37568 bp, 30 predicted proteins | sample Palsa_T0_1_FD_201949 | JGI IMG/M metagenome (GOLD analysis project Ga0302324, IMG submission 201949) | Peat permafrost microbial communities from Stordalen Mire near Abisko, Sweden - Palsa_T0_1 | ecosystem: Environmental > Terrestrial > Soil > Palsa > Peat permafrost | place: Sweden: Abisko... | reverse complement strand
CTTCGACAACCCCGTCTTCATTTCGTCCCCACCGCAAAGCCAGATTGCCGGGCCGGGCACCAACGTCACTTTGGCCGTCAGCGCCAGCGGCAGCGCGCCGATGAGCTACACCTGGCAATTCAATGGCGCCAACCTTAACGGTGCAACCAACAGCACTCTGACCATCAGCAACATGCAGGCGTCTGACACCGGCACCTACGCCGTCGTGGTGAGCAATTTGGTTTCGGTGGTGACTGCACAAGCCGTCGTGTCCTTCGACAACCCTGTCTTCATTTCGTCCCCGCCGCAAAGCCAGATTGCCGGGCCGGGCACCAACGTCACTTTGGCCGTCAACGCCAGCGGCAGCGCGCCGATGAGCTACACCTGGCAATTTGATGGCGCCTTCCTCGATGGCGCAACCAACAGTATTCTAACCATTACCAATATGCAGGCTTCCGATGCCGGCACCTACGCCGTCGTGGTGAGCAATTCGGTTTCGGTGGTGACTGCACAAGCCGTCGTGTCTTTCGGCAACCCTATCTCCATTTCGTCCCCGCCGCAAAGCCAGATTGCCGGGCCGGGCACCAACGTCACTTTGGCCGTCAGCGCCAGCGGCAGCGCGCCGATCAGCTACGCCTGGCAATTCAACGGCACCAACCTTAACGGTGCAACCAACAGCACTCTGACCATCAGCAACATGCAGGCGTCTGACGCCGGCACCTACACTGTCGTGGTGAGCAATTTGGTTTCGGTGGTGACTGCGCAAGCGGTCGTGTCCTTCGACAACCCCGTCTTCATTTCGTCCCCGCCGCAAAGCCAGATTGCCGGGTCGGGCACCAACGTCACTTTAGTCGTCAACGCCAGCGGCGGCACGCCGATCACCTACGCCTGGCAATTTGATGGCGCCTTCCTCGATGGCGCAACCAACAGTACTCTAACCATTACCAATATGCAGGCTTCCGACGCCGGCACGTACACCGTCATGGTGAGCAATTTGGTTTCCGTCGTAACCGCACAGGCCGTCGTGTCCTTTGCAGCCGCACCGGCGATTACCACGCAACCCCTCAGCCAAACGGTGGCCGCTAACGCCGCAGCCACCTTGAGCGTAGGCGCGACTGGGTCGCCCGCGCCCGCTTATCAATGGTTCCTGAATGGCGCGCCCGCCGGCGTCAACAGCAGCTCTCTGTCCATTCAAGTTTTTCAATCAAGCAACCAGGGCACCTACACCGTCGTCGTCAGCAACGTGATGGGCGCGGTCACCAGCGCGCCGGCGCTCTTGCTGTTGAATGGACCGTTGAGGGTCAATTCTTATAGCGCGAGCGACGGCGCATTTTCGTTGCAATTGGCGGGCCCGGCCGGGGCCAATTACATCATTGAAGCCTCCAGCGATTTGATAAACTGGGTTCCGCTCTTCACCAATAACGCACCCAACGGCATTTTGAACTTTACTGATACCAGCGCAGGATCACTACCTCATCGCTTTTATCGAGGAATGACCAATTCCCCATAACTGGTGAGATAATTATCGAATCGTTCAACGCTGCCAATCTGCAAGAAGTTGACCTCACCCAGCCGCCTTAGACGGAACCCTGCAGTAAGAGCACGAAGGACACGAAGTATTGAATATGACAAATTGTACGATTTTTCTTCGTGATCTTCGTGTCCTTCGTGGTGAGAATTGGGTTGCGGCGTGCCGCGCTGTGCCTTTGCGTTGAAATTCTTCTGCCCTACTACATGGATACGGCTTATGGCGGCAAATATTGCCGCTTTTGCACGGAGGGCATGATTCCCATGAAAAAACAAACCCGGAATTATCTGAAACTATCATGGAAATCAACGACTTGCGTGGGAAGAAAGGAAGAAAGCAGAAGGAAGAAGGAAGAAGTATGCAAAAGGCACAAGATTGTTGATTTTGGTCTCCTTTGTCGCAATCGGGATTCATGGATGATGCTTTTTTGAGGATTTTTTTATTTTTTGAAGGCGTAATTAGCCGTCATTAGGCGTAACTGACCGTAACTAACCGTAACTAACCGTAACTGGCCGTAATCGAGGTCATTCTCTTGTCGCGCCAAATCCTCGGCCCAGACGGATCAGCCGTCAGCCTTCACTTTTCTGCTTTCTCCTTTCGCCCTCCGCCCTTCCCCGCTGGCCACTATCCACTATCCCCTCACCACTCTCCCAGCCACCAGCCCCTATTTCAAAGAACAGGCGCGTGAGCGCCACACAAGTTCCATACTACCATGTTCGGATGGGAATGCAAATGGAAAAAAAGATGAATTGGCCGCAAAAGAACGCAAAAGATCACAAAGAAAACAAACAATTCGAGATAATGGGGCCTCCTCTCCCCTGCCCTCCACTGCGCGGAGGAGAGGGAGTTGTTCACTCGTAAATCTCATAGACGGCGCCATCCAGAACGAATTGGACGTTGCGGCCCAGCGACAGCCAGGGCAACGCCCGCGATTCCCGCGCCGCCAGCGCGAAGTACTCCGGCGAATTGAACTGCAGGCGCACCCGTTTGGCGTTGGGCAGGTTCTGCACGCCGGGATCAATCCATTGTTGCTCCTTGTTTAGGAAAAAATTCCGGCCATTGACGTATTTGGCTTGCTGCGTGTACTGCACCACGCGCTCGCGGGAATCGGCGGAAGGCGCGGACCCAGTGGGCGCGGGTTGACGCGCGAGCGCCGCGGGCAACCCCAGCGCCCGGCTGCCTTCGATCGCGCCGCTGGCGTCCGCCGCTGCGGCCGAAGTCGCGAATCTCAAGTCCGATCCGTAGCGCGCGCCGGCCAGCGCCTGTTCCCCGCCGCGAACGTCTTTGAAGGCTTTCCAATTTTGGGCGGCGACTTCGTGCGCGGCGCTGTCAAGGTTGAGTTGCGGCAGCGATTGCCTGGCCAGCGGCACGGCGCGCCGCGTTTCGTCCTCGATGATTAAATAGGCGGTGTAGGGCGTGACGATGCCGTAACGGCGGGCCAATTCCGTGACTTCGTCGCGCAACTCGGCATTCTCGCCGTGCAACCGGATTTCATCCAGCAGATAGCCCACGCGGCGGGTGGCCCATAGACGCGGGATGAATTCAGTTTCGGGCGCGTCGGCGGAAAATTTCACGTCCTGCGCGAACTTCCTGGATTGGCCATTGACGGCGCCTTCGATTTCCACGGCAGCGGCGCCGCCGCCAGTGTAGCGGCCCACGACAATCATCTGTCCGCCCTTGAACAAATCCGGCAGCGGGTCCGGATACATTTTGGAAATACGCGCGCCGCCGGTGACGCGCAGAGCTGGATTGGCCAGGACCGGCTCGGTGATCTTGGAAAAAAACGAGGAGACTTTGAGTTCAAGGTCCTCCTCGGGCAACACGTACTGCGCGGCGGCGCGCGTTTCCTCGGCGATCTTGTCCAGCAAATGTGTGTTGACATCCTCGCCGATGCCGAAACAAAAAACACGGGTGCGGCCTTCGTTCTCCTTTTTGACATGGGCCACAATGGTGTCCTCGTCCGTTTCTCCGACCGTCGGTTCGCCGTCGGTCAGAAAGACAATCATAAAAGGCCGGTCGTCCTTGGCGGGCCGCGACGCCAGCACCTGGCGCAGGGCGTCGTCAATGGCGGTGCCGCCGATGGCCTTGAGGTCCTGGACGAAGCTCTGCGCCCGCTCGCGATTCTGTTTGGTCGCTTCGGTCAGTTGGCCAAAGAGCGGCTCCACGTCGGTGGAGAAGCGCATGATTTCAAAGCGGTCGCTAGTGTTGAGATTTTCCACGCAGAATTGCAGGGCCTTTTTCGCTTGTTCCAATTTTTTGCCGGCCATCGAGCCGGAGGTGTCGAGCACGAAGGCCACGTCTTTGGGCGCGATTTTCGCCGATTTGGTTTCCACGCCCGGGGAGGCGAGCAGCAGGAAATAGCCGTCGCCGTCCCCGGTTTTGCACGTCAAGAGATTCAGGCCGATCTCGTCGTTTTCCGGCGCAAAGTAGAGCGCGAAATCGGTGTCGGGCCGCGCGTCGCCGGCCTCGTAACTGGCCGTAGCGCGATGAGGGCCGTCCCGCTTGATCTCGACGGCGTGGCTGGGGGAATAAATGGTCTTGATCGGCTTCGGGGTGTCCAATTCCACCTTCACGCTCACGCTCTTGATCGGTTTGGCGGAGAATTTTTCCGTATTCAGCGGATAGACGTAGCTGACCAGCCCCGAATCCGACGGGAGCACTTGCGAATAGGAGAGCTTGATGCGTTTGGGGCTGTTTGGCTCGATGGGAAAAATGCGCACTTTGAAGACGTCGCGGCCTGCGTATTCGAGCAAGGCGGGATCGCGCAGCTTGCGGACGATGTCCTCGTAAATGGAGCGGGCCTTGTCGGCGGCGAGCAATTCGGCCTCCACCTGGCGTCCGCCGATTTCCATGCTGAACTTGTCAATCTGCGCGCCCTTGGGCACTGGGAAGAGGTAAGTCCCTTCCAGCCGCTGCGGGTTGGGATTGTAAAACTCCTGGTCAACGACAGTGGTGGCGATTTGACCGTTGATTTTAACGTTGACGTGATGATAGGTGATTTCCAGCGGGGCGAAGGCGTAAGGTTGCGTCGAGGGCAATTCACGAAGGGGATTGACGACGATGAATCCATCGGCCTGAGCACGCAGGATTGAACAACACAGCAAAACCGGCAAAAGCATGAATCTTTTCATACATGGTTAGACGGGGGATCGCGAAAGATGCTCCCGGCTGTTGTTTTCTGCCGATCTTAATCTTACTCTTAATCGTAATCTTAATCTCTCCGCCTGGTAGTGCCTTAATTTGAATTAATTTTCCCATTCTTAGGCGATTGGGATGGTTCTTGGCGGCTTGACGAGGGTGCGATGTGAGCGTCTGATTTAGAGCATGCGCAAAGTGATTATTAATCTCATGTGGTTGGCGGCGATTTCACTCACGCTGTGGTACGTGCTTCCTTTTCGGCTTTATTGGTTGTTTGATCGCATTGAACGACATGCCAAAAAGGCGATCAGTGGGGCAGAGTTGCAGGCTTGGGCCACGAACCTACTTGCGCACTCTTCGATAAATACCACGCCGGAAGTCTCCGAATTGGGCACTAATTTCCCCCGACAGTTACTGCGGGTCTTCGATGAGCCGCCAATCATCAAGATTCACGAAGAAACCACTAACTCCCAGGCAAACATCTGCCTGATGTGGGGTGGAGGGATAATCGGCCATTGTGGTTTTGACATTGGCGCCACAAATTTTATCGGTAATCGGGGAAACAAATGGAATGACGGGGTTTACTTTTGGAGTGAACACCCACAGAAATGACGGTGACAGGCCTGTCTTAAGAATTTCAAATTAAGGCACTACCCTCCGCCTAAGAGCGAGATTAAGAGTACGATTAAGAGTAAGATTAGGAAAAAAAGTAAATGCACTTAATGGAGTTTGCGCTGCTGGCCTTGAGTTCGCTCTTCGCCATTCTGGACCCCATCGCGGTCGTGCCGGCCTTCTTAGCCATGACGGCGAATGATACGCCGGAGGAGAAGTTGCGCATGGCGCGCCTGGCTTGCTCGGTGGCGGCCGGTGTGCTCATGCTCTTTGCCGCCGCCGGGGATTTGATCTTCAAAGTCATGGGCATCACGCTGCCCGCTTTCGAGCTGGCCGGCAGCCTCCTGCTCCTGCGCATCGCCCTGGACATGCTCTACGCCAAGCGCTCGGCTGCGCGCGAAACGGAGGAGGAAGTCGCCGAAGGCGCGGCCAAGGAAGACATCGCCATCACTCCGTTGGGGGTGCCGATGCTGGCCGGTCCCGGCTCGATCACGACGGCGCTGATTTTGTTCCATCAGGCCAAAGGGCCGGGGGAGGTGGCCGCGCTCTTTGTGGCGATTGCGCTGGTGTGTGCGGCGGCCTACGTGATTCTTTGGCTGGTGGTGCATGGCGCCCGTTACCTCAACCCGCTGGCACTGAAGCTGATGACGCGGCTGTTCGGACTTCTCCTGGCCGCGATCGCCGTCCAGTTCATTCTCAACGCCCTGGAGCAGACGCCTTTTTTTCGGCATTAAGATTTGAGATACATTTCTGGATGCAGCACCCCGACGAAGGGCAGATTGCGATATCTCTCGGCGTAATCCAGCCCGTAGCCCACGACGAATTGGTCGGGGATGGTGAAACCCACGTAATCGGCCGCGATCTGTTCCACCCGGCGGGATGGCTTGTCCAGTAGGACGCAGGTCTTGATCTGGCGCGGCCCGAGGCGGCGCAGTTTGGCGCTCACGCGGAAGAGGGTTTTGCCCGTGTCAAGAATGTCATCCACCAGCAAAACGTCGCGTCCGCTGACATCCAGGCGCAGTTCCTTGGTGAAGACCAGCTCGGCCGATTCCGTCCCGGCGCCGTAGCTGGAGACGCCGATGAAATCCAGGCGCAAGGGGAGCGAAAGCTGGCGGAGCAAATCAGCCAGAAAGACGACCGTGCCGTTCAAGAGCGCGACGATGACCAGATCGCGCCCGACAAAATCCTTTTCAATCTGCCCGGCCACGGAGCGGACCCGGCGGGCAATGCGTTGCTGAGAAATGAGAACGGACTCAATTTCTTTGCGCCAGTGCTGGGGCGGCTCTTTGGAAGGGCGTGCCATGTTCTTTTTAGGCTCCGGCTGGGCCATGCCTGGAGTGTATGTGGAAAGTTTAAGGTTTAAAGATCAAAGTAAAGCGTTTATATGTAAGGCATGCCTCATACTTTGGCAGAAGGTGGATGGATGATTTTGGTGATTGTGGCCACGAGCGCCGTGGCCCTGGCCGTCTTTTTGGAACGGCTGCTGCAATATCATCGCGATCAGATTAATTCCACCGAATTCCTCAACGGCGTGCGCAACATCCTCAAGCGCGATAACATTGTCGAAGCGCTGGCGATTTGCGACGCCACGCCGGGGCCGGTCCCGCGTCTGGTCAAGACCGCCATTCTCAACCGCGACAAAGGGCGGGAAGCGGTGCGGGAAGCCTTGGAGGACGCCGGCGCCTGGGAAGTGCCGCGCCTGGAGGAGAAACTCAACCTGCTGGCGACCATCGCGCAAATCGCGCCGTTGCTGGGGTTGCTGGGCACGGTGCTGGGCTTTGTCACGGTCTTCCGCGCCTTGCAAGACGCCGGTCTGAACGCTCATGTCGAGCAACTCGCCTCCGGCATCTGGCAGGCGCTCAACTGCACGGCCGCCGGTTTGGCGGTCTCGATTCCCAGTTACGCCGGATACAATTACCTGGTCGGGAGAGTCAACACCATTGTTCTGGACATGGAGCAGGTTTCGAGCGAAATCCTCAATATTGTCACTGTCCAGACATGAGATTCGCCCGTCAAGCGAGAATTTTCCGCGGCCCGCTCGACGCGGCGCCGGTGGCCGCGGTGTTGATGCTGTTGATGATCTTTATGCTGCTCCGTTACCTGATTTATACGCCAGGCGTCTTGGTGGAACTTGGCCCTGCCTCCACCACCATCACCATCACCAGCAGCAATGACGTCGCCTTTGCGGGCAAGACCTACAAGCCGGGGGAATTGGACCAGTTGCGGACCGACTTAAAGACCGTGCCCGGCAACGCGGCCTTCAGTGTCAGAGCGGAACCTGGAGCGGACCCGGACATGGCCCGGCAGGTCAGCAATCTTTTCCAAATCACTCTGCCTGACGGAAAGAATCTCACCGGCACGGACAACGCGACGGTGATGGTGGCGGTTAATTTTCGCGGGCAATGCTTTTACGAGAACCAACTGGTGCAGGAAGCGGAGTTGAAGGCCAAACTGGCCGGTCGCCTGAAAAGCGCGGCGCACGATTCCAAGAAATTGACTTTGATCTTGCAGTTGGACAAAGCCGCGGAAAACCAGGTTCAAACCCGCCTCTTCGAATTGGCGCACGAGGTCGGCATCACGGAAGTAATTCTGGCCGTGCGACCGCCTATTTTTGGCGCGCAACCATGAACACCGCGACCAATGTTCGTCCCTCCTGGACGCGCGGGCGTTTCCTGGGAACGGTCGGCGTTCTTTTCATCCTTCAGGCCGGGCTGATTTTTTTGCTCGGCGACCGCTCCCGGCCGATGCCGCCGTTGTCCGCGCCGTCCATTCATTTCCGCGCCTTGGGCGCCTCGGTCAGCGAGGATCAGTTGTTGCGCCAGTTTTTTGTCGGTGATCCGGCGGTGTTTCCGCTGCCCAACCCCCACGGGTTTTCAGGCCGAGGCTGGCTGAACGGGCGCCCCCTGGCGCATCAAGACGAAATCCAGCTCGAACCGCCGATCTGGCTGGATCTCGACACGGCCAGGCTCGGGACCAATTTCCCGGTCCTCCCATCATCGTACTCTGGCTTCGTTCTAAGTCTGGTGGCCGGGCTTGGGATCAATTTTCCGGTGCTGCCGTCAGGCTCCGAACCCATCCTTCCGGTTCTGGCTGAAAAACAATCCCGCCGCGAGGAGCCACTGCCCGTTTTCCTGACGCCCGAGATTATGCCGAAGCAATCCGTTTTTCGACTGGAAGGCGGCCTGGGTCACCGCCTCCTGGGCGCGAGGCCGGCGCTGCGGGCCTGGCCCAGCGAAAAAGTGTTGACCAATTCGGTCGTGCAGATCGCGGTCAATCCGCTGGGAGAAGTGGTTGCCGCCAGGTTGGACGCCAGTTGCGGCTTGGCCGGGGCGGACGCCGATGCGGTGGCCCAAGCGAGTGCTTTGCGCTTCCGTCCGTCCCCCTCGGCCGGGACGCGGTGGGGCGAAGCGATTTTCCAGTGGCAGACAACCGAGCAGGCCGGGGCCGGCCCGCCGAAATAGAGGTCTATGGCGATGTCGGTGGAGAAACTCATTACTGGTTATGTTCTTTCTTTGCTTGCGGCTCTTTCCGTCCTGGCCGTATATTCGGAAATTCGCAGCCGGCGATTCGGGCCGGCGCGCAAACAAGACCGCATTTTTCGCTGCGAGCGTTGCGGTTCAATTTATACGGACGACGCCGACGTGGACCGTTCGCGTTGCTCGCAGTGTGGAACACTCAATGAACCGTTCGAGTTTTGATTAACCTATGGGAATGTGGATCGGCAGAAATCGCAAGGCGCGCGTCACCTACGGTTTTGACGAGATCGCGCTTGTCCCGGGTGAAGTGACGATCAATCCCAACGAAGTGGATACTTCGTTCAAAATCCCGCGCAAGGATGGCAGCGCCATCGAACTTAAAATCCCGGTCATCGCCAGCGCCATGGACGGGGTGACCGACGTGCGTTTCTGCATCGCCATGGGCCAGCTTGGAGGTTTGGGCGTGATCAACCTGGAAGGGGTGCAAACCCGTTACGCCAATCCTGGCGAAGTTCTCGACCTGATCGTCAAAGCCGGCAAGGAAGACGTGACGGCCATCATCCAGAAGGTTTATACCGAGCCGATCAAGGAAGACTTGATCGCCAAGCGCATTCAGGAATTGAAAGCCGCCGGCGTGCTGGCCGCCGTCAGCTCCATCCCGCAAAAGGCCGAACGCTTCGGCTGCATCGCGCAGGAGGCCGGGGCCGACCTTTTTGTCGTCCAATCCACCGTCTCGACCGTCAAACACATTACGACCGAATATAAATCACTCGAGCTGGCCGATTTTTGCCGCAAGATGAACATCCCGGTCATCATCGGCAACGCTGTCACCTACAACGTGACGCGGCAACTGATGGCTTGCGGCGTGGCCGGTGTGTTGATCGGCGTCGGGCCGGGCGCCGCCTGCACCAGCCGCGGCGTCCTGGGCTTGGGCGTGCCGCAAGTGACGGCAACCGTGGATTGCGCCGCCGCGCGCGATTATCACCACAAGAAAACCGGCCATTACATACCCATCATCACCGACGGCGGCATGAGCAAAGGGGGCGACGTCTGCAAAGCCCTGGCCTGCGGGTCCGACGCCGTCATGGTCGGCAGCGCGTTTGCGCGGGCGCAAGAGGCGCCGGGCAGGGGCAATCATTGGGGCATGGCGACGCCGCACGCCAATCTGCCGCGCGGCACGCGCATCAAAGTCGGCGTGACCGGGTCCTTGAAGCAAATACTCTACGGACCGGCGACCGTGGACGACGGCTCGCAGAATCTGGTGGGAGCAATCACCACTTGCATGGGCAACGTGGGCGCGTCGAGCATCCGGGAATTTCAAGAGACCGAGATCATCATCGCCCCCAGCATCAAGACCGAAGGCAAGCTTTTCCAGACCGTGCAGAGCGTGGGAATGGGGACGGGTTGAGGTGGCCCAGCGCCGCCGCCGAACTGCTTCATGTCAACGCCTGATTATGGAGGTGCTTCAACTCACAGCGACGCAGTTTATCAGGCCAATGTCGGCGGGCCGGAACCGACCGCTCCTGCTTGGGTGTGAAAACGCCGGCGGCGAAAACTTTGAAGTGGTGGTCAAGTTTCGCGGACAGGAGATGACACATAAGGCGCAGAGCGCCGAATTGATCGCCGCGCAATTGGCGGACGATCTTGGATTGCAAGTTCCTCAGGCTGTGGTGGTAAATGTGGCTTCCGGTTTTGAAGCAATCATTCCGGAAAATGAATTGGCAGCGCTGGTGAAGAATAGTCCCGGCTCAAATTTCGGATCGATTCACCTTGGAGCAGGTTTTACGACCTGGCCGCCCGACCGTGTCCCATTTGGCGCACAGCGGGACCAAGCCGCAGATATTTTTGCTTTCGATATGCTGATCCAGAACCCGGACCGTCGGGCGACGAATCCGAATCTTTGGGCGCGCTCAAATCGGCTCGGCGTTTACGACCAGGAATTGGCGTTTTCATTTTTGTCGGCTTCAATCATCGGCGGAACACCGAAGCCGTGGGCGATCGCGAACCAGGCCGCGAATTTCCGATTTCTCGAACAACACATTTTCTACCACAGCATCCGAGGCGGCGATTTGAATCTGGGACCATTTAAAGAAAAACTCGGCGCCCTTACGGATGAACAGGTTTGGGGTTATATTGACCCAGTTCCGGCATCGTGGCGGAATCAAAGTGACTTTTGCGACCGGATTGCCGACTATCTTCACGAGGCTCGCCAACAGCGTGAGAACCTGGTAGTTTGTATTCAGCATATACTGCGATGAAAACGATATACAGCACCATCATACTTCGTTACATGCATGACGTTGTCACCGGCGAGTTCGCCAATATCGGCGTTGTGCTTTATTCGCCGGAGCGACGGCTCCTGGAGGCGCGATTCGCCACGTCCTACGAACGGTTAAACGCGATTTTTTTGAAAATTGACCACTTGCACTACCGCGCTTTGATGCGGTACATGGCGAACCGGTTTGAAGAAATCGGCGGCGAAATCCGGGATGGTTTGCGGGCGCCACCGGTGACCGCGTTGAATGAAATTGTCCGGCAAGTTTTGCCACCGGACGACAGCTCGCTGCAATGGTCCCAACAGGGAGGCGGCTTCACGGAGCAACCGGAGAAAGCCCTGGATGAATTGTACAAGAGATTCGTGGAGCGATACATCGCGGGCGCGGAACAGGTGAGCCGAAGCGACGAGGAAATCGCCAAGCCATTCAAAGCCAAGCTCGGCAGAACGGCCGCAAAGCTGACGGAAAAGAAAATTACAACGAAAGATTATCAGTACGACTTCCGTTTTGCCTGGAAAAATGACATCTGGCATTTTTACGAACCCGTTTCATTTGATCTTGTTGATCCGGGCAGCATTCGCGAGAAAGCAAATAAATGGCTGGGCCGTGGCGTCGCGCTGCACGACGCGGAGGAACAATTCAAAATTCATTTCCTGCTGGGTGAACCGCGTCAGGAAGACACGAAGAAGGCTTTCGAAAACGCGATCCATCTCTTGGACAAAATACCGGGGCAACCGGAACTCATCCGCGAAAGTAAAATGGAACTTTTCGCGGAACACGTGGCGCAAGAAATCGGGAGTCATGATGCGGCCGAAATGGTATTGCGGGAAAAGCCGAACCAATCATGAGTTTCCTGTTTACCGAACACGTCGTCCAATACGCTTCTCAACTGCGTCAACTGGTTTAATCTCCGCCCATGCGCATTTTATCCGGCATCCAACCCTCGGGGGCGCTGCACCTGGGGAATTATTTCGGCATGATGAAGCCCGCCATCGAATTGCAGGAGCAGGGCGAGGCGCTCTATTTCATCGCCAATTATCATTCCATGACCTCCCTGCTGGATGCCGCCGAACGTCGGCGCAATACCCTGGACGTCGCGCTGGATTTTCTGGCGTGCGGTCTGGACCCGAAGAAGGCGCTTTTGTTCCGCCAATCCGATGTGCCGGAGGTCACGGAATTGGCGTGGATGCTGACCACGCTGACGCCCATGGGTTTGCTGGAGCGCTGCCACAGTTACAAGGACAAGATCGCGCACGGCCTTTCGCCGCATCACGGCTTGTTCGCCTACCCGGTGCTGATGGCGGCGGACATCTTGATTTACGATTCGAACGTGGTGCCCATTGGTCGCGACCAGAAGCAGCACGTGGAAGTCACGCGCGACATCGCCATCAAATTTAACGAGACCTACGGCCAGACCTTTATCCTGCCGGAACCGCGCATCCGCGAAGAGACGGCTTCGGTGCCCGGCTCCGATGGTCAGAAGATGAGCAAGAGCTACGGCAACACCATTGAAATTTTCGGCGAGGAAAAGGCGCTGCGCAAAAAAGTCATGGGCCTGGTCATGGACAGCCGCACGCCGCAGGAACCCAAACCCGACGCCGAGAAAAACACCGCCATCCAATTGCTCCGCCTGGTCGCGCCGCCGGGCGTGGCCAGGGATTATGAAGAGCGATTGCGCGCGGGCGGTTTGGGCTATGGCGATTTGAAAAAGGCACTATTCGAGCATTATTGGACCTACTTCGCCGCGGCGCGCATGAAGCGGGCGGAGTTGACTGCCAATTTGCCGTTCGTGAATTCTGTGCTGGAGGAGAGCGCGGCCAAGGCTCGCACGCTGGCCCGCAAGGTCATGACCCGCGCCCGACTGGCCTGCGGTTTGGATTAGGCCCCTTTGTGAACCCAGTGGTTAGTGGCTAGGGATTAGTGGCCAGTTAGTTAGGCGCCGAACTTGTCAAACATACGGGCGTTGGCTTGCATGAGGCGGATCAGGTATTTGGACTCGAAGACGCCGAGCGAGCCGAGGTTGGCGCCGGTCTCGGTGAACCGTTCCAGTTTGTCCCAACCGCTATAAGCCGAAACCAGCAGCACTGGCTGCGGATGCCACGAATGCCCTTTGACGGCGCAGGGCGTGGAGTGATCGCCTGTGATGGCCAGCACGTCGGGCCGCTTCTCCAGCAGGATCGGCAGCGCGGCGTCGAAATCTTCAATCGCCCTTTTCTTCCCCTCGAAATTGCCGTCCTCGCCGTGCATGTCGGTGTATTTGAAATGAATGAAAAAGTAGTCGAAGTTATTATACTCGGCCAGATAACGGCGGAACTGCTCGGCGATCGTTTGCGGCCCTTCGATTTTTTTCATGCCGACCAATTGCGCCAGGCCCTTGTACATGGGATAGACCGCCAGGCAGGCCGCCCGCAATCCGTAGCGCTCCTCCACCGTCGCGATGGCCGGTTGATGGGCGATGCCGCGCATGAGGAATCCGTTGGCCGGCTTCTTATGGGCGATGATGGGCAGCGCCTGCCGGTAAAATTCCGCCACCAATTGCGCGGTCTTTTTTTGTTTGACGGATTTCGGATCGGTCGGACTGACAGTTGGAATGGGCAATCCCTCCCGATTCGGGTCGGCGTCGGTCAACGGCCCTTCCAATCCCTTGCCGCGAAAGATGACCACAAACCGGTGCCCTTTGCCGGGTTGAATGAGCACCTGAGCATCATCCGCCTTTTTGACTTTGCGCGAAAGCAGCGCGCATAGTTCCTCGGTCACTTCCGTGGCGATGCGTCCGGCGCGGCGGTCGGTGACGATGCCGCTGGCGTCGAGCGTGCAGAAATTGGCGCGCGCGGCGATGTCGCCCGCCTTGAGTTCCACGCCCAGGCCGAGGGCTTCGATGACGCCGCGTCCGACCTGAAACTCGATGGGATCATAGCCAAACAATCCCAAATGGCCCGGCCCGCTGCCGGGAGTCACGCCGGGAGCGACAGGGATCATGCGGCCTTGCGCGCCAATTCTGGCCAGGGCGTCCAGATTGGGAGTCGTGGCGGCTTCCAACGGCGTGACGAAGCCTTGTTCTTTGGTGGCCAGGTCGCCCAGACCGTCCAGGACGACGAGCGCCAGCTTTGCTTTTGTTTTGATGGTCAGTTTTGAATAGAAGTCATCAAGATTCATATAATACGGGCCTCCGCCCGTTTGAAACTATGTGGGCAAACCAACCGTCCAGTCAAGCCGGGCGTCGTTTGGTTTCTCAAACAAAATGAATGAATACCAATTTCCTAGGAGAGACCCCTTTGATGAGGGTTGACGCAAGGGCAAACGTTTTGCATCCTCTCAATACGGTTAAGAGCATGAAAATAAGCCTTTTTGTCATTTACGGCGCTATCCTGTGCGGTTGCGCTTCTGACCCGTTAATGACTGGGGAGGCGCACGACTGGGTTGGGCATAAAATGGATGATTTGATTGCGGCAGTGGGGCCACCGACGCGAACTATCCAGCAGTCGGACTACAACCAAAGTGACCCGGCCATTGCCAAAATGTTCGAGGGAAAGACGCAGGGAAACATCACTATTCTGGAATACGTCGAAACCGGAGACACGACTTCACCCAAGCAAAGCAACATTTCATTCGGGATGCACGGACAACCCGGAAGCATCATTGGCGCGCATGGAGGCATAACGACAACCGACACGCCAGAACATCAGAGCAGCTACCTCAACTTGACCCGATTTGGGGTTAGAAACGGCATCATTGTAAAGTGGTTTCAGTCTCATTCGGTGGACGGCGCGGTTCAATGGGCGCACCATTAAACTTCAATTTCCGATTATGAACAAGACTGCCGTGGCTTGCACCGCAATTCTTGCGGTCGGGGCAATCATTTGCGTTTACGTTGCGACTATTAACAATCGGTTCGTGCCGACCAACCCAGCCAACGCAAAGGTTGACATCACCGCGCATAAAACCGAAAAGACGGTTCTTCTTCCGCCGACGAACGCCACAAGCAGTCCCCTCATTGGACGGTACGCTTTTGGGAAGCCAACCGGCGTATTTGGTTGCCGGGAGATTATATTGTGGAAGCGAGGAAATGCGCGTTGAACAATCTCTCTACGAACCCGGAAAGTACGTCGTTTCTATCACATTTGTTGCCTCGTCCGCCGCGAACCGCGACGGGGAATCTAGGGGGCTGTGGCGCGAAGTAACGCTGGATCAAACCACCGTTGATAAAATAGAAATCGCCGAAGACGGAACTGAATGCGGACGTTATTCTAAAATGTCGAGATGCCCTTTTGTTGTTCTCGCCGAGATTTAGTCTCACTTAAAAGGGTCAGTTCTGACCGTGTTGGCTTACTACGAAGGTGGAATGTCCGAGTCGCCGGAAGCTGTTCAGGCAGCCTTCGGCAGCGGGTGAATGGTTTTTTCGATTCCGCTGGCAGAGGATGACCGGGCTTGATCAAGTTCGTAATGGGATTGCAGATTAAGCCAAAACTGGGGCGTGGTGTTGAAATAACGGCCCAGCCGCAGAGCGGTGTCGGCGGAAATGCCGCGCCGACCCAGAGCAATTTCATTCACGCGGCGCGCCGGCACATGAATCTCCCTTGCCAGACGATATTGCGAAATGCGCAGCGGTTTCAAAAAATCCTCCAACAGGATTTCTCCCGGATGCACCGGCTTTAAGGCTGGGTCTTTCATAACGTTCCTTATCTTTAATGATAGTCAACAATCTCAACGTCCCACGCGCCAGTTTGGCCCCACCCAAAACAAATCCGCCACTGGTCGTTGATGCGGATACTATATTGGCCTGATCGGCCACCGCGCAATTTCTCCAGACGATTCGAAGGCGGACTCCGCAAATCCAGCAGGTTTGTCGCGGCGTCCAAAGCATATAGACGGCGCAATGCAGCCTTGCGGACTGGCTCGCTCCAACGCAGGGTTTGTTCGTAATTAAACACCTTCTCGGTGTCCCGGCATTTGAAACTCCGAATCACGTTTCCATAGTAACCAAAGCCGTTACTATGTCAACCCATGCCGGATGCGATTATCCGGGAGGTTTAGTATTAGCCCGAAAGGCGGGATGGAACAAAAAGACTTGAATATGTATGGTTGCATTCCCATCCAAGTGTGGTAGTATGGAATGTGGATGGCGCTCAGGCGCCTGTTCTTTGAAATTTAGGGGTTAGTGGTCAGGGGCGAGTGGTTAGCCGATCTCGGAAGCGCCTGCCCTCCGTCATGCACCGGCCTCCAGGCGAGCCATCTAATAGGTCGGGAAGAGCGCCGATCAAGCCTACTCAAGGCAAATCAAGGTAAATCAAGGCTAATCAAGCCATCGAAAAAATAAAATCGGGACAATTGAGTCATGGAGAACAACGCGCACAGCCTCGTCCAAAGACGAATGGCCGCGAAAGAGCACAAAGATCGCAAAAGAAAGGAAAACAATTGACATAACCTCTTGTCTTTGTGTTCTTTGCGTTCTCTTGTGGCAAAAGTCTTGTCACGAAAACCGGCCGGCCAATCTTACGCAAGTCGTTGATTTCCATGATAATTCCAGTTAATTCCGGGTTCATTTTGAGCCGTCTCGCCCGGTCCAGTCAAACCCGGTCAAACCCGGTCAAACCCAGTCAAACCAGTTGAGGACTTCGATCCAGCACCACCGAAGGGGCGCAAATCGCTCCTTGTGACGAGGTGGTGACCTGTTTGTAACGGCCCTTGTTACGGTCTAAGTTGTTGATTACCAACGATTATGACCGTGTGACGGTAAAAATGGGGTGAGGGGTGGTGAAGGGGGTCACAACCAAGTTTGCGCCGCACGATGGTTTTGACGTGCTTGACGGCGGAGCGGGTTTGGTATTTCCTAACATCCATGAGCAATACAGGTACCGCAGCAGCTTTTCTGGCCGTCCTTTGGGCTGGCTGCGCCACGGCAGGCGATTGGCCCCAGTTCCGCGGTCCCGACGCCAGCGGCGTTGATGCGAGCGCACCGACGCCAGTCCACTGGAACGTCGAGAAAGGCGAGAACATCCGCTGGCATACGGCGATTCCCGGCTTGGCGCATTCGTCGCCCATCATTTGGGGAAATGTAATTTACGTCACCACCGCGGTCGGCCCCGGCAATCAGGATGTGAAGGTGGGGCTTTACGGCGATATCGCGTCGGCGGACGACCAGGATTCGCATCAATGGCGCTTGCTGGCCTTGGATAAGGACACGGGCAAGATCATCTGGAATAAGCTGTGTTACGAAGGAATTCCGCGCGGCAAACGCCATCCCAAAGCGACCCATTGCAATTCGACTCCGGCGACGGATGGACAACGCATCGTGGCCATTTTTGGCTCGGAAGGATTGTTCTGCTTTGATCGCGACGGAAAGTTGTTGTGGAAAAAGGACCTTGGCCCGCTGAAGTCCGGGTATTATGTGGTTCCAAGCGCGCAATGGGGATTTTCCAGTTCGCCGGTCATTCACGATGGCAAAGTGGTGGTGCTGTGCGACGTGTTGGGGGATTCGTTCCTGGCGGAGTTTGATCTGGCTGATGGCCACCAAATATGGCGCACGGCGCGGAAAGACGTTCCCACCTGGGGCACGCCAGCGGTGGCCAAGGCGGGTGATCGAACGGAGATTCTGGTCAACGGCTGGCACCAAACGGGCGCTTACGATTTCGCGGACGGCAAGGAGATTTGGAAATTGAGCGGCGGCGGCGACATCCCGGTGCCCACGCCCATTGTCGCGAACGGCTTGGCCTACTTCACCAGCGCGCACGGAGCGGAACGCCCGATGCGCGCCATCCGCCTTGATGACCATGCCGTCACTGTCACTCTGGCGGGAGTGACCAACCCCGGCGTAGCCTGGCAGCAGGAGCGCAAGGGGAATTACATGGAAACGCCGATCCTGGTCGGAGACTACCTTTACGGCTGCATTGATAACGGAATTGTGAGCTGTTTTGAAGCCAAGACCGGCGCGATCAGCTATAGCGAACGCCTCGGAAACGGCTCGGAAGGATTTACCGCGTCCCCGGTTTCCGACGGGAAGAATTTGTACTTTACCAGCGAAGTTGGACATGTCTATGTCATCCCAGCCAACGGCAGTTTCTCCGTCACCGCGACCAACTCCCTCGATGAAACCTGCCTTTCCACGGCGGCCGTTTCGGACGGGACCCTTTTCTACCGCACGCGCCATGAATTGCTGTCTATTGGCGAGAAGCATTGAGAGTTAATTAGGCGCTGCGATAGAGCTTGGTCAACACGAATTCGTCGTGGCGCAAGGCCTCGGCCGCGGTCAGGCGTCCGTTGATTGTGCGTTCCAGCATCGTCAGGGCCGCGTCCGCCGCCTGGTCCAAGGTCATTTCCATGCGCAGCATTCCGGTCAGGTCAACATCAATATGCTCGGACATGGTGGACACGGTCAGCGGGTTGCCGGACAGTTTGATGACCGGAACAATGGGGTTGCCGATGACGTTGCCCTGGCCGGTGGGAAAGTAATGCACCACCGAACCGGCAGCGCCGCAGAGCGTGACCATCTCCGCCGCCGCGCTGGACGAATCCATGAAATGCAGGCCGGGACCCGACGGTTCGACCGCCGGCTTCAGCGCGGATTGGACCTTGCAACGGCCAATCTTCTGGATGTTGCCCATCGCCTTTTCCTCGATGGTCGTCAAGCCGCCGCGGATGTTGCCTTCGGTCGGCTGCGAACCGAGCAGATCAACGCCCTGGCTGGTAATCAAGCGGGTGTAATCGTCGAACATCCGGTTGAACTCGCGCCGCACCGTTTCGTTGACACAACGGGATTGAATGATGTCCTCGCCGCCGGTCAATTCGCTGGTCTCGCCGAAAATGAGCGTGGCGCCCGCCGCGGCCAATCGCTCGAAGACCCGCCCGACTGTCGGGCAGGAGGAGAGGCCGGTGGTGGTGTCGGATTCGCCGCACTTGGTGCTCATGAGCAGTTTGTTGACAGGGAACGGTTCGCGCTGAAGTTCGGTGGCGTATTGCACAAATTGCATGGCTTTGCGCGACGCCATTTCGATGGCGCGCAAATCGCCGTGACGCTCGATGCTGAAGCCCGCCACCGGCTTGCCCGTTCCCGCGATCTCATGGACAATGCGCTCCGTCCATTTCGGCTCGATACCGATGACGATGGCGGCGGCGACATTGGGATTGCGGCCTGTGCCGGCCAGGGTGCGGAAGGTCAGCTCCAGGTCCTCGCCGAATTGCAGCCGGCCATAAGCATGGGGCAGGGCCATCGTGCCTTTGATGAGCGAGGCCACGCCGTTGGCGGCGGCGTTGGAGATGTCATCCACCGGCAGGATGATGACGTGATTGCGAATGCCGTAACGCCCGTCCGGGCGGCGGTAGCCGGCCCATTTCATTTTTTCGGGTTTGATCATGCGGACCATCTCAAAGTCTTGACGTTGTGGGTGTGAACATGAGCGCCTTTGGCAATGGCGGCGACGGCGTTGCCAACTGGGCGGCCGTACTTGATGACCGGCTTGTCTTTGGGGAGGTCGCGCATGGCGACTTTGTGGCCCAGCGGAATGTCGTGCAGCAACTTGATCGCGCCCGCCGCCCTGCCTTCGAGGGTGACTGCGCCAATCCTGCTCCCCTTTTTCAAATCTTCAACGGCGACTCCAACGTCGTCGTCGAACTCGTGCATCAGAATGCCATGCTTCATAACTCTATGGTTTGGGTGGTGGGTCTTGGAAAGTAATCGTGACCTCTACGGGCAGATCGGGCGGGGGGAGATTGCCGGGGTTAGGCTCCCAGATCAAATCGTTGTCGTGGCCCGGCCCGGTGTTGTTGATCAGGGCCACGGGATCAGTCACCAGGGAGATGATGGAGCCATCCATTTGCGCCAGGAACTTGTTATGGACGATGAGTGAACCGTTGTAAACCCAGGAGCCGTGTTCCATGACGGCTTGGGCGTCCTGCTTGTAGATAAGTTCCTCGGCGGAATGCACCACATCGCCCCCCGGCGCATTCCACTTCACCGAGATGGCCACCTTGTTGCCGGGGATGATGTCCTTGGAGGGATGAACCACCGGGCCGGGCACACCGTTGGCCGGACTGCCGGGAAATTCGGCGTTGCCGGGTCCGTCCGCTCCGAGAAGAAGCATGGCGAGGTGAATGTGATACGGTTCGGCCTGGGTCTTTAAAATGCTTTCATGGGTCTTGCCGTAGGTGGTGACGAGGAAGTACTCCATCAGCCCGCCGGCGCGATTGAGCACCGCCGGAAAAGTGACGCTGCGCCGGCGTTGATCCAGCCTGATTTTGCCGATTTGAAAGACGCCCGGTTCCACCATGCGCACGGGAGTATTGGTCAGGGCCGTGATGGAACTTTCGATGGCCTTGGAAGGATCCGCGGGTTTGGGCGAAGTCACTTCTTTAGTTGGAAGATTGGTGGCTGGAGGCAAGTCTTGGCGGGCGCCGGTGAGCAAGGCTCCGAAGGCCAAGAGCAGGCACAAAACGACCTTTTTCATGGAATTGAGTTGTTCCACTCGCGGATTCTGCGGCTGCCGGCCCACCCAGTCAAGCTGGTCAAACCCGGTTTGCGCCTTCGTTGAAAGAGGATGCGAGAGAAATTGTTTTTGTTGGTTGTATTCACTTGTACTGGCTTGTACTGACTTGTACTGGGATGGGTTCACGCAGGCTAGATTAGGAGGTTTTTTTGAGGGTTTGGCAACCGCGCGCCCCGTCCGCCGCGTGAGCCGCGGCGGGTGGAGGCTCGCAAGGGTCCGGCCTCGGCCGGACTCAAGCCTGGCATACATTTTCGCATGGGCGCAGGAGCGCTGCATGGATGCCACTATACCACACTAAACTGGGAATGCAACTACAAACGATAAAAAGGCACTAACCATGCAATTAAAAAGGGGGCGCGATCGTCTCGATCGCCTCCAGTCGGCGCCCCGCCGACTGGCCTCGGACTTAAAACGACACACCTTTTGGTGAGCCACCGCCAAGGGTATGATGCCTTCGGCGAGACGCCGAAGGCGGCGGGCGAGGACGCCCGCGCTCCCCAATCCATTTGCACGGGTACATCCGTTTGTGGGTCGTGCCGGGCTTGACGGGCCGCGTCGTTCGCTGGCTGACGCCACGGCTGAACGCGCCCGCCGTTCACCACTCTTCACCCCATCTGTTCAATCCGCACTTCCACCTCCAATTTGCGGTCGAGCGTGCCTTTGTAATAACCGGCGACGGGTGGCACATCGGCATAATCGCGGCCGATGCCGATCTTGATATACGTCGCGTCGCTTTGCCGGTTGTGGGTCGGGTCCAAGGAGAGCCAGCCGACGGTGGGAATCCACACTTCCACCCAGGCGTGGGTCGAGCGAGCTTTTTCCACTGCCAGGTAACCGCTGACGTAGCGGGCGGGCAGCTTCAACGCGCGGCAAAGGCCGAGCATGACATGAGCGAAGTCCTGGCACACGCCGTGCCGTTGCGCCAGCACCTCGCGCAAATGCGTGTGAACATGGGTCGAAGCGGGCAGGTAGGCCAGGTGGCCATGCACGAAACGCATCAGCGCCTGCGCGGCTTGCCAGGTGTCGGCGATTCCGTCGGTGGCATCAAGGGCCAAGCGCCAGGTTTCGGCCTCGACATCCACAAAGCGGCTGGGACCGAGGTAATCGAAGCAATCGCCAGGCATGTCCAAATTTGGCAGCGCGGCCAACGGCGCCGTCACGGCCTGGCCGGAGAGCGGCGGCGGCGGATGGGCCGAGACCACCGCCCGGCTCTCGATCGTCAGCCTGGCATGAGGGCTGGGAATCTCAAAGTGGTGGACCCAATTGGAATAAAAATCGCGGTACTGGCGGAACGGAGCGGCCGGAGTTGTTGTCAATACGAAGGATTCGACGGTCTGATGTTCGGTGCTCGGAGGCTGCAGACGCGCGTCGTTGAAACTCTCCCGCGCCGGGACGAGATAAGTGTAAGAGGTGCGATGTTGGATCTGCCAGCGGGCGCGGTTCATAGGGCGTTCACGGTCACCGCGACCTTGACACTATGTTTTCCGCCGCCGGTCACGATGCCGCTGATGGGGCTGACGTCGCCGAAATCGCGCCCGTACCCCAGCGTGAGGTGATCGGTTGCGGGCATGAGGTTGTTGGTCGGGTCGAAATCCACCCAGCCCAGATCGGGGCAAAAGACGGAAAACCAGGCATGGGAGGCGTCCGCGCCGACCAGGCGCGTTTTGCCTTCGGGCGGGCGGGTGCGCAGATAGCCGCTGACGTAACGCGCGGCCAGGCCAAGGGAGCGCAACGAGGCGATGGCCAGATGGGCGAAATCCTGGCAGACCCCGCGCCGCTTTTCCATCACTTCGGCCAACGGCGTCGCCACGGTCGTGGCCACGCGGTCGTATTGGAAATCGGCGTGGATGCGGCGGTTGAAATCCAGCACCGCGGAAAGCAAGGGAGCGCCGGCGGCGAAGCTGGGCCGGGCATAGTCGGCCAGGGCGGGGTCGGCGCGCAGAAACGGAGAGTCAAACACAAATTCATAAGGTTCCACCACCTCCGGCGAAACAGGATCGGAAAATAATTGCACAACTTTCTCCCACGGCGGGGAAAGCGACAGGACGGGAGGCGTGACGGCGGCGATGGTCACGCGGCTCCCGGCGACAATTTCCAGGCGGGAATGGACTTCCTGGATGCTGAAAAAGCAAACCCGGTTGCCGAAGTAGTCGGTGCGCGCCTTGCGCACCGGCGGCGCCGGTTCGATTTGCAGCGAGAAATCCTGAACCGTCTGGCCGGGCAGGGACCGTGGTTCCACGCGCGCCGTGTGCTGCGAAACCGTCACCGGCTCGCTGTAGCGGTAAAGGGTGCGATGGAGGACGTCGAAGGTCATATTACGGATCGGCGCTGCCGCCGGAGCGGGAGATGGTGGAATGGGCGAAATAGCTGGCGGCAATGGCGTCGGAGAGGCGCGGCAACTCCCGCCGGATTTGTTGGATGACGTTGCCGGTATCGCTCTCCTGCCAGCCCTCCTTAAGTTGGTTCAATTCGCGCGGATCCAGCAGGCGCAGGGAGGTCAGGCACTCCAGCAAGACGCGCTGTCCGGGACTGAGGAGGGCGTTTTCGCGCTCGCCCGGCAGACGTTCAAAATGTTTGACCAACTGGTTGAGTTGAAAGAGGAGCGAGCGCGGATTGGTGTCGTCCAGCAAAACCAAATCATAGACAGTGGCGATATTGGGCAGAAGGTTGTAACGCCCGCGATAGGTGATCGTGCTGTCGGCCACCTCCAGCACGGCTTCCAGCACGCTGGGGTTGTCGGCGTCGGGCGAAGCCAGCGCGTGGTCGAGGAAGGCGCAGAGGTGGATTGCCCGTTCGATGCGCTGGCCCATATCCAGAAATCGCCATCCGTGCGCGCGTGTCATGTTTTCCCGCGCCAAACCGCGAAAGGCCGCCAGGCTGAGCAGGGTTTGATTGAGGACGCCGACGGCGTCGCCCGCGAACAGGCCCAAGGTGCCGGCGGGCATGGCCAGCCTTTCCGCCATGGTGCTCAAGACCTGCCAAAGGTCGTTGGAGGTGCGTTCGCGCAGGAAGACGCCCAATCGTTGCAGATTGTCCGCCGTGGCGCGGAGGCTGCCGGGGCGCGCCGGATCGAAGACCACGGCCCAAAGGTCCGTTTCGGAAACCGGCGCGGCCGGTTCGGATTCCCCTTCGCTGACAGGCAATTTGAGCGTTTGCAATATGGGCGAAAGCGGCGGCAGCGCGCCGGCGGTGTTTTCCGGCGTGAAACGCGAGAAAGCGCTGCGCAACAGGCGCGCCGTGGCGTCGGCCCGCTCCGCGTAGCGGCCCAGCCAGAAAAAGTTGTCCGCCAGGCGGCTAGGCAGATTGTTGCCCACGCGCCGCAACTGGATGTCGCGGCCAGGCGCGCTGAGCAGCGTGACGGCCTCAACGGGTTCATCACTTGGAACCCAGGTGTCCTTGCTTGAGCCGCCGTGTTGCATCGAGAGCGTATGCAAGGCGCTGGCCGCCGCCACGCGCGTCAAGCCGCCGGGCATCGCTTTGTAAGCGCCGTCCAAGGCCACCAGATAAACCCGCAGAGCCACCGGGCGCGGCCTCAAACCTTCTGGCCCCCAGGAAGGAGCGGTGGAAAGTTCAACCTGCTCCTGCGCGGCAAAGAGATGCGGTTGAAACTCGATGCGCCGTTTGAGGACCTCGCGCTGCGCCGCGCTGAGTTTGGGCAGCGGTTCCGGTTCGGGAGCATCCCAGTGAAAGGCCGGACGGACGGGCAGCCGGTCCAAATTCTCCAGCACATGCTGCCGGGCCGCTTCCTGGCCGCACCACCAGGTGGCGACGGAGGGAATTTTCAATTCTTCGCCGAGCAATTGCTGGCAAAGCCCCGGCAAAAAGGCCATGACCGAAGGGCTTTGCAGCAGGCCCGCGCCCAAGGTGTTGGCCACCGCGACGTTGCCCGCCCGCAACGCCTCCAGCAGTCCCGGCACGCCCAGAATCGAATCGTTCCGCAATTCCAGCGGGTCGCAAAAATCGTCGTCCACGCGGCGGAAAATGACGTGGACCGGCTCCAGGCCGCTCAACGTTTTGAGATAGACGCGGTCGTCGCGCACGGTCAAATCCTGGCCTTCGACCAGCATGTAACCGAGGTAACGGGCCAGGTAGCTTTGCTCGCAATAAGTTTCGCTATAAGGTCCGGGCGTCAGAAAAACCACACGGGGATTATCGGCCTGTCGGGGCGCCAGGCGCGCCAGGGACGCCTGCATGTCGCGGAAAAATCCCGCCAGCCGATGGACGTGGCAGCCGCGAAAAGGTTCGGGCAGGGCGCGCGAAGTGACCAGCCGGTTGGCCAGCGCGTAACCGGCGCCGGTCGGAACCTGCGTGCGATCGGAAATGACCCACCACTGTCCGTCCGGCGACCGCACCAGGTCCGCCGCGTAAAAATGCAGAAAAGTGTCGTGCGGGGGGCGGATGCCGTGGCAGGGGCGCAGGAAATCCGGCTGGGCGAAGACCAGGGCGGGCGGCAGGCGGCGCGAACGGATCAATTCCTGCGGCCCGTAGCAATCGGCCAGGATGCTGTTGAGGAGAGTGGCGCGTTGGATGAGCGCCGTCTCCAGCGAACGCCATTCCTCGGGCGCGATTACCAGCGGGATCGGGTCCAACTGCCACGGTTGCTCCACGCCGCGATCCTCGGCCCCGCCATGAACATTATAAGTGATGCCCTGTTCGTGGAGGAGCCGTCGGCAGGACTCCCGGCGGCGCTTGAGTTCGGCCGCGCCCAACTGATTGACCTCCTGGATGAAGCGGGTGTAATGCGGCAGCAATTCGCCGCCGTTGGAGAAGGCCTCGTCAAAGAGGCCGTCGCCTCGCGGGTAGCCCGCGAGCAAGTCGGAGTGGAGCGGCGGCTCTGGCTCGACGGTTGTTTGGCTCATGTCGGCACATTCTTGTAACGGGTTTCTTCTCTTTTGCCAATGTCATTGTTGGGGCGGAGATGGCTTGCGGCCTGATAAGAACATCATCACGCCGGGCCGACCTGGCGCAAGTCCAGCGTGAAGGGGAATTCACGGCTTTTTTCCGCGACGCGCAGCCGCATGGTTCCCGGTGTGTGGCCTTGACGGAAGAAGCGGGCCAGACGCCGGCTCTCGGCTTCGTAGGCGTTGACCGGGAAGGTGTTGTAGCTGCGCCCGCCGGGATGCATGACGTGATAGGTGCAGCCGCCCACGCTGCGATTGTTCCACGTGTCAAGTATGTCAAAAACCAGCGGCGTGTGGACGCCTATGGTCGGGTGCAGGCAATTGGGCGGCTGCCAGGCGCGGTAGCGCAGGCCGCAGACGTACTCGCCGTTGACGCCGGTCGGATGCATTGGCAACGCCCAGCCGCCGGCGGTCAGGACGTGCCGGCCGCCGATCAGGCCCTGCGCTTTGATCTGCAGGCGTTCGAGGGAGGAATCAACGTAGCGAACGGGGCCGCCCGGGCCGGGTTCCTCGCCAAGGACGTGCCAGGGTTCCAGGGCCTGGCGGAGTTCGAGGTGGATGTTGCGCACATCCAGGTCGCCAAGTTGCGGGAAACGAAACTCAAAATGAGGCCCGAACCAATCGGCTTGCATGGGATAGCCGTGATCGCGCAGATCGTCGAGCACCTCGCAAAAATCGCTCCAGGCAAAATGCGGCAGCATCCAGCGGTCGTGGATGTCGGTGCCCCAGCGGACGAGCGATTGGGTGTAGGGTTTTTGCCAGAAGCGGGAAATGAGGGCGCGGAGGAGAAGTTGCTGGGCCAGGCTCATGCGGGCGTGGGGCGGCATTTCGAAGGCGCGCATCTCCAGCAGGCCCAGACGGGCGCCGCTGCTTTCCGGCGGATAAAGCTTGTCAATCGAAAACTCGGCGCGGTGGGTGTTGCCGGTGGCATCGGTCAGCAAGTTGCGAAAGAGGCGGTCGGTCAGCCAGGGCGGGATGTCGGCCTTGCCGGGCATTTGTTTGAAGGCGGTTTCCAATTCGTAAAGGGCATCGTTGCGCGCCTCGTCCACGCGCGGACTCTGGCTGGTCGGCCCTATGAACAGGCCGCTAAACAGGAACGAGAGTGACGGATGGTTCTGCCAATAGGCCAGGAGCGAGCGCAACAAATCGGGCCGCCGCAACAAGGGCGAATCCGCCGGCGTCGGACCGCCGATAACCAAATGATTGCCGCCGCCGGTGCCGGTGTGGCGTCCGTCCTGCATGAATTTTTCGGTGCCTAATCGCGCTTGCCGCGCTTCCTCGTAAAGGCCTTCGGTTTGCCGGACCATTTCCTCCCACGATTCGACGGGATGAAGGTTGACTTCGATCACTCCGGGATCGGGCGTGACTTTGAGGACGTGCAAGCGGTGATCGTGCGGCGGGGTGTAGCCTTCGACGACAACCGGCAGATCCAATGCTGCCGCCGTGTCCTCCACCGCGGCGATGCAGTCGAGGTAATCCTCCAAAGTGCGCACCGGCGGCATGAACACGTGCAAGCGTCCCTGGCGCGGCTCGACGCACAAGGCGGTGCGGTCGAGCCACCAGGCGGATTCGCCCTTGGCGGGAACGCGCGGCGTCTCCGGTCCGGGCTGTGATACGGGGTTGCCAGTTATCCTTGGTTGCAGGTCCTTCGACGGACGCGGTGGCAGCGTCGAACGTTCCGCCTGCGGGTCCTGCGGGTAAAGATAAGGAAAATCGCCCTCGCTGGTCCAAGGCAGGGAATCCATCGGCAGGCGGAAACCGATGGGCGAATCGCCAGGAATCAAGTAGCATCGTTCCGTCCGCAAGAACCACGGGCCGGTCCTCCAGCCCGCTTTTTCGCCGCTCCCGCCGCATTGCAACGGCAGCACGTAGCCAACGACCTTGTCCAATCCTTGTTCAAAAACCTTGGCCAGGCGGGCGCGCTCCAGCGGGTCCTTGAGATTGGATTTCAGAGGATCAACATTGGCGGGCAACCGGCGTTCCTTCCACAAATGATACCACGAGTCTTCGAACGCGGGCAGGATAAATTGGCCGCCGCAGCCCAGGTGTTTGGCCAGCGCGTGGATGAAATGTTCGGCCTGCTTTTGGCCGTGGCCGTAGTCTTTGGATTCCAAGGCGAAGAGCGCCTCGTTGACCCAGATAGGCTGGCCGTCTTTGCGCCAATAGGCCGCAAAAGCCCAGCGGGGCAGCGACTCGCCGGGATACCATTTGCCCTGGCCGTAGTGCAGCAGCGCTCCTTTGGTGAAACGAAGTTTGAGCCGGCGCATCATGTCATCGGCCAGCTTGCGTTTCAACGGCCCCAGCGCAACGGTGTTCCACTCCGGCTCGTCGCGGTCGGAGATGGAGACAAAAGTCGGTTCGCCACCCATGGTCAGGTGGCAATCGTGTTTTTTTAAATCGGCATCAACCTGGCAGCCCACTTTTTGGATCTCGGCCCATTGATCCTCGGTGTAGGGCTTGGTGACGCGGGGCGACTCAAAGAGGCGCGTGACGGTCATTTCAAAGCTGAGTTGGCATTTGCATTCATCCACTACGCCGCTGATAGGGGCGGCGTTTTGCGGATCGGGCGTGGCCGCCAGAGGGATGTGGCCTTCGCCCGCCATTAACCCGGAAGTGGGGTCCAATCCAATCCAGCCCGCGCCGGGCAGGTACACTTCGCACCAGGCGTGGAGGTCGGTGAAATCCTTTTCCGTGCCGCTGGGGCCGTCGAGCGATTTTACGTCGGGCGCGAGCTGAATGAGATAGCCGCTGACAAACCGAGTGGCGAGGCCGCAATGGCGCAGCAATTGCACCATCAGCCAAGCCGAATCGCGGCACGAACCGCTGGCTTGGGCGAGGGTCTCCTCCGGCGTTTGCACGCCCGGTTCCAGGCGGATGAGATATTTGATGTCCCGGCACAGCCGCTGATTGACCTCGACCAAAAAATCAATGGTGCGCGGGCGGTCATCGCCTTTTCGTCCGGCCAACCCGGCCAGGATGCGCTCGTAAGAGGCCTTGAAAAGGGGAGTTGAGGCGCATCGCAACCGGAACGGTTCCAATTCGTGGTCCAACGCGGCGGCGTAGGTGAAGGGCATGCGTTCGGCATCCGGTTCGAGGAAAAAATCAAACGGATTAAACACTGACATTTCGGCCACCAGGTCCACTTCGATTTCCAATTTGTTGGCCGGCTCCGGGAAGACCAGGCGGGCCAGATAGTTGGACTGCGGGTCTTGCTGCCAATTGATGAAATGTTTCTCGGGCCGCACGCGCATTGAGTAGCTCAAAATGCGGGTGCGCGAGTGCGGGGCGGGCCGGAGACGCGCCACTTGCGGTCCCAACGACACGAGGCGGTCGTAGTTGTAGGTCGTGCGGTGATGGAGCGCGGCGTGGGTGGACATGGTAAATCAGGGTTTTTCTTCGAGGTATCGAATGCGTTTGTGGACGTCCGTGTTGATGCTGTGATAGGCGTGCGTCAGGCTGCCGGGGGCGAATAACTTGGTCCGCACCACTTCCATGTCCTCCTCGCCGATGGCATCGGTGAAAATCGGCAGCATGTAATCAATGCCGGTTTTCGAGGGCATCATGCGCTCGCGATCATAGAAGGAGGGGTGCATGTAGCGGGCGTGAATATGTCCCCAGCGGTCGCGAAACCGGTTGGCGTCGTAACCCTCCACGTGGAACCCCTTGGCCTCGCTGTGCTGGAGAATGGCGACAGCGTTGTTGCGTCCTTCGACCAGCAACTCGACCGCCTTGCCGCCCAGTTGCGCGGCGTAGAAACGGTCGAAGAGAATGGGCCGCCCTCCCCTCTGCGTATGGCCGACCTTGCGGATGAAGATGGCTTCCCGAGCCGACTCGGCGCGCCTGTAAAGCTGAAAAAAACGGTCGCCGATCATGCGTATCAATTTGTCCCGGAGCGCGTCGCCCGCGCCGCTCAGAACGACATTGCCGGACGGGTCGGTGGATTTGGCCTCGGAACCAAACTCGTGCCCTTGCTCATCCACGATGCCTTCGCCGCAGACAATGACGACGTTTTTCTGCAAATCATAAAGATATTTGACGCGCTCGACCATCCGGTCCAGGTCAATGGCCACCTCCGGCACCAAAATAATGTCCGGCTGGCCGTAGGCCGTGCCCAGGGCGATATAGCCCGAATGCCGCCCCATGACCTCGATGATGGCGATGCGGCGGTGGCTCTCCGCCGTGGTGCGGATGCGTTCCACGCCCGAAGCGGAGACAAAGACGGCGGTGGCATAGCCGGGAGTGGCGTAGTTGACAATCTGGTCCAGGGCAAAGATGGTGCGCGACTCCGTGCGGCGGTACTTGTGGCCGTTGCCTTCGGGGTCCTTGAAGCGCACCCATTCATCGGGTTCGTTCGCGTAGTTCAGGCCGAGGTCGTTGTCAATGGTCTTGGGGGCCAGGACGGTTGGCAATCGGTCCGCCAGGGGCTGGAGGCCGTTCAAGGTGCCGTCCCCGCCTATGCAGATAAGGCCCTCGATGCCCAGCTTGCACAGGTGGGCGGCGATGACGTCCAGTTCCGCCTTGTTATTGGGGTCCACGTAATCGCGGGAAGAGCCGATAAGAGTGCCGCCTTTGGTCGGGTCCAGTTCGGGGATCTCCTGGAAGAGCGGATTGAGATGGAGATGAGGAAGCCTGGCATTGAACAGGGAGTTGAAACCCTTGATGAGGCCGATGATTTCGATTTTGAGCTGATTGGCGCGCGTGACCGCCCCGTGAATGGTGGCGTTGAGCGCGGGGGTATCGCCGCCTGCCGTCAAGATGCCGATTCGTTTCATGGTGTGACTGGCCGTTGCTGTTGTTGCTGTTCCTCTTGTTGGATCATCATTTCCGGCCCTTCGCCGCCGAAGTCCTGGAAGATGTAGGCGTTGAAGGCCGCGGCGCCAACGGCGTTGAGCTTGGTTTGAAATTGGTCAAGGTAGTAGTGCAAGCCCTGATCGAAGATTTCGTCCACGGTGCTGAATTGCAATTCCGCCTCCAGGCGTCCAGCCAGCTTTTCCGCCTCGTTGCAGAAACGTCCGCTGGGCACGCCGGAAATGTGGCGGAGGGCCGAGTTCAACTCACTGACGCAAAAGCGGGCCGAGCGCGGAAAATCCTCGTTGAAGAGCAGAAACTCGGCGACGAAGCGGGGATGAACGTCCGCGCCGTGAATGGACTTGTAAGCGTCCCATGCGCTGCACGAGCGCAGGATGGCCGACCACCCCAGGGCCTCGGTTTGGCTGATGCTCTCCGGCGCGCCTCGCTCGGGCAGGCTCTGATAGCGCACGTCCAGGATGCGGGAGGTTTTGTCGGCTCGTTCGAGAAAACTGCCGGCCTGGGAGAACCACCAGCCTTCGTTGCGCAGAATGGTGGCGTAGCCGATGCCCACTAGGTGCAGTGAGGCGGCTTTGATCTGTTGGAAAAACTCGCTGGGGCTTTGCCGCCAGACCTTCTGCGCTTCAGGCGAACGCACGAAAAGATAAACGCGGTTCAATTCCTCCCAGAACTCGATGGAAATCTGGTCGCGCGCCATGCGGGCGTTCTCACGCGCCTGGCATATCGAAGAGAAGATGGAGTTGGGGTTCTCCGGTTCAAAGACCAGGAATTCGGTCACGGCGTGGCCGGTGGCTTTTTTATGCAGTTCCAGGAAGGCTGTCTCGTCGCCGGTGCTTTGCACGATGGGCATCCAATGCTCGGCCAGCCGTTCGTCGTCGAGATTGCGCAAATCCAGCAGCAATTGCAGATTGACATCCACCAGGCGCGCGATGTTTTCCGCCCGTTCGATGTAGCGCGACATCCAGTAAAGGCAGTTGGCCACACGGCTAAGCATGGTTATTCATCTCCATAGAGCACCCAAGTGTCCTTGCTGCCTCCGCCCTGGGACGAATTGACCACCAGCGAGCCGGGCCGGAGCGCGACGCGGGTCAGCCCGCCCGGCGCCACCGTGGTTTTTTCCCCGCAAATGATGTAAGGGCGCAAATCAATGTGCCGTCCTTCAAACGAGGCGCCCTCCACGTGCGTGGGATGGCGCGAAAGGGCGATCATCGGTTGAGCGATGTAGTTGCGCGGGTCGGCCTGAATGCGCTCCCGGAAAATCTCGATCTCTTTGGTGCCGGCCTTTGGCCCCATCAACATCCCGTAGCCGCCCGATTCGTTGGCCGCCTTAACCACCAGGGTCGGGAGATGGTCGAGGATGAACTTCCTGTCGGCCTCTTCGCTGGCCAGGTAAGTGGGGACGTTGGGGATGATCGGCTCCTGGTCCAGGTAATACTTGATCATGCGCGGCACGAAATAATACATCACTTTGTCGTCGGCGATGCCCGTGCCGATGGAATTGGCCAGGGAGACGTGGCCGGCCCGATAGGCATGGACCAAGCCCGGCACGCCCAGCATCGAATCGCGGCGGAAAATCGTCGGGTCCAGGAAATCATCGTCAATGCGCCGGTAGATGACATGAACCGGTTGCAGGCCCTTGGTCGTGCGCATGAAAACGCGCGCGTCTGTGACCACCAGGTCCCGGCCCTCGACGATTTCGATGCCCATTTGCCGGGCCAGGTAGGTGTGCTCGAAATAAGCGCTGTTGTAGGCCCCCGGTGTCAACAGGACGATGGTGGGATAAGGCACACCGGCGGGCGCGATGTATTGCAACATCTTCAGCAATTCCTGCGGGTAATAATCCACCGGCCGCACGCCGATGCGCTCGAACATGTCGGGAAAGCTGCGCTTCATGGCACGGCGGTTCTCCAACACGTAACTAATCCCGCTGGGACAGCGCGCGTTGTCCTCCAGCACCATGTAAGACCCGTCGTCTCCGCGGATCAGGTCCGTGCCGCAGACGTGGATATAAATGTCCTTGGGCACATTGAAATTGACGAATTCCCGCCGGAAATGTTTGCCGGAGAGAATGTAGTGCGCCGGGATGACGCCATCCTTGACGATCTTCTGCTCGTGATAGACATCATGCAGGAAGAGATTCAGGGCGGTGATGCGCTGCACCAATCCGCGTTCCAGGAATTCCCATTCCTTGGCCGGGATGACGCGCGGCACCAAGTCGAAGGGGAAAATCCGTTCGGCCCCCTGCGAGTCGCCATAAACGTTGAAGGTGATGCCTTGGCGCAGGAACGCCAGGTCAATGGAATGCCGTTTGTCAGCGAACTCGTCGGTGCCAAGGGAGTCGAACAAGGAGCAAAACCGCCGGTAATGCGGACGGATTTGCCCGCTCTTGTCGAGCATTTCGTCGAAGAAACTGTCGTGGCGGTACTCTCGCAGCATCAGTCAGAAAGTGTTGTTTTGAGCAGCCTGCTCATTCTTGAACTCATCAAATCAGTTTCCGGCCTCGAAAGAAAGCCCAAAAACCGGTGGGGCAACGGCTGTTTGGGAACGCCGGCGCCCCTCATCAACCACAATGAACAGAGCCATATTCGCGCCACTGTTCGCGTCCGTCCACAGCCCGTGGCGGGAGAGACAAAAACACATGCCAAGACTAAAGCAATCGGCTTGCCGAGCCGATACAAGTTTTGATCGCATACAGGGTCTTGCAGGCCCGGCGAAGTGAATGGGCAAAGATTTCCCTTGTGGGAACAAGGGTTCTTTGCCAAAAGTCTCCTTGATATATGACAGCCAAGCACATAGAATCGTTCAAGACGAATCGCAATCAACGCATCTCAGGTTTCGCCGCGGCCTTGTTTTTGGGGTTGGCCGCCTGCCCAAGTCCTGTCTTTGGCCTGGGCATCGCCTTGCCCGATCAGGATGCCTTTGCCACGGCGCGCGGCAACGCGTTCGTCGCCACGGCTAATGATCCGGCGGCGGTCTTTTACAACCCGGCGGGCATCTCGCAATTGGACGGAGCCAACGTCTCGCTCGGCGCTTATGGCCTCGTCTATAACGATCGCTATAGCGGCCCAGACGGTTCGGTGAACGCCAAAACGCAGTGGTCGGCTGTGCCGCAGATGTTTTCGACTTACAGCCTGCCCAAGTACAACCTGACCTTGGGTTTCGGCACCTATTCGCCTTATGGGCTGAGAATGAATTGGCCCACCACCGCGCCGTTTCTGCTGGCGGGAGAGACGGGGCAAATCACTTATTTGCGGGCGGCCGGAATTGTCTCCTGGCAGATCACGCACATCCTCTCCATCGCCGCCGGGCCGAACTTGAACTATTCGGAAGCGGACTTGAAGGAGTTTCCGGGCTTCGTCAATCATTTTCGCGGCCGGGCCACCGATGCCGGTTATTCCGCCGGCCTGCTGTTCCATCCGGGCGACCAGCACTATTTCGGCCTGACCTATCGCAGCGCGACGGAGATGAATTACAATGGGCACGCCACCGTGCCTGTTCCGCCTTTCAGCGCCAACACCGCGGCGTCGGCTGATTTTCATTTCCCGTCCACCCTGGCCTTTGGTTACTCCTACCGACCTTGTGAAAAGTGGAATTTTGAAAGCGATGTGAATTGGACGGACTGGAGCAGCCTTCAAACTGTGCAAGTCAGCCCGTTGCCGGAATATTTGACCTTCAACTGGAGGCCCAGTTGGATGTTGGATTTTGGGGTGACGCGGTATTTGGGCAGTGACTGGCGGATCAGCGGCGGTTATATGTATAGCGAGAACTCGGTGCCGGACGCTCATTTCAATCCGCTGGTGCCGGATTCGGATCGGCATATTTTCAGCCTCGGAGTGGGAAAGAAGTTCGGAAGATTCAGTTGGGATGCGGCTTATCAATTGGCGTATGGGCCGCCGCGCACGGTTGGGGGCGACGCCTATGTCACTCCCGACGGCAAATATGAATTCATCAGCCATGCCATCACCATCAATGTCGGCTACCACTTCTGAGAGTGGCAGCGCTTCGGCGGACATGCCGCGCCGCACTTTGCTCATCGTGGATGACGAAGAAGGGCCGAGGCAATCTTTGCGCGTCGTTTTCAAGGACGATTACGAGTTGCTGCTGGCCTCCAACGGCCATGAAGCCCTGGAACTGGTGCGCACAAACAAGATCAACGCCGCCGTGCTGGACATCCGCATGACCGGCATGAGCGGCACCGAAGTGCTGGAAAAAATCAAGGTCATCCAGCCTTCCATTGAAGTCATCATGCTCACAGCCTATGAGACGGTGGATACCATCCGGCAGGCCCTGCGCCTGGGCGCCTGTGATTACCTCAACAAACCTTTCGATGTCGCCAGCATCCGCAAAGCCGTTTCCGTCGCCATGGAGCGGCATTCCTTCGCCGATGAAGTCCGGGCCAACAACGAGCGGCTGGGCGCGCTGCAAATCGAGTTGCATGACCAGAAGTTGCAGGAGGAAATCACCCGCACCCGCGGCGAAATTTACGCCAGCATCATTCACGACATCAACGGCCCGTTGACCATTATCTCCGGGTTTATTCAGATCATCAACCAGCGCATGGGCGAATCCAAGAAGTTGGAAGGTGAGGACATGGAGATGGTCAGAGACCGGTTGCGCCGCATCACCCGGCAGGTGAGCAATTGCATCGAGATTTCGCACCGTTACCTCAGTTTCATGCGCCAGCAGCCGGCCGCGCCCATCCGCATCAACGTCAACGTGATTCTGGACGACTTGCGCGAGTTGCTCAACGTCCATCCCAGCAAAGGGCAAAACACGCTCAAGATTCACGCGCTGGTGCATGACATTGACCTGCAAATCAACGGCACCGACCTCATCCAAATCCTGCTCAACCTGGCCATCAACGCGCTGCAATGCTCGCCCGATCCGCATCTGGTGGATATTTCCGGCCAGGTCCAGGCCACGAGTGTGGATTTGACCAGCCTGCACGACGGGCCTTCGGACCGGATTATCTTCGAGCCAGGATTTTACAACACGCCGCCGCTGTTGCGATTGACAGTCATGGACGATGGACCCGGCATACCGTCGGACGTGTTGCCTAAGATTTTTCAACCTTATTTCACCACCAAGCCGCCCGGCAAAGGCACCGGCCTGGGCCTGGCCATTGTCCACCGCCTGCTCAAGGAAGCGCGCGGCTGTCTGCACGTTCATTCCAAAGCCGGCGAAGGCACCTCCTTTAGCTTCTACCTGCCCGCCACCATCAAGCCAAAGTCGGCGTAGAAACGCGGCGCATCCTGTCCAACCCCGGCTTTTGAAGGCGCGGCGCCGACAAAACGCCAAAGTGCAAATACCTGCAAATACCTGCAAATTCCGGCCTTAAAACCGCCCGTTTTGCACTTCATTTGCACCTTCCGGTTGGGCGCAATTTACAGGCAAAAATTGCCGTTTTTGGACCAGCCGCACGATTTTTTATTTTCCAAAGGCGTAACTAGGCGTAACTAGCCGTAACCAGGCGTAATTGGCTTTCATCGACCTCAGCCTTTGATACCGCCTCAAGCGCGGGATTTTTTTGGCGCAATTCAGTGCAATTTGGTGCAATTTACCTCGGTCATTCCTGATCCCAAGTGGTGCGTCTGGCCGACGATCTGTTCCCATCTCACTCCCAAGCCCTTGAGGCTGAAGCATTTTCATTCCGCCGCGCGCTCCAGGAATATGCGGAATTATCTGGAATTATCATGGAAATCAACGACTTACGCGTGTTGGATGTGGCAGGCCCGGGGAAACCAAAGTTCAAAGTTCAAGGTTCAAGGTTCAAAGTTGAACCCAATCCACTCCAATTCAGTCCAATAAATTGGGTTGGCTTGCTGCTTCCCTTCCCCGCTGGCCACTATCCACTTTCCCCTAACCACTATTCATGCCCTTATTTCAAAGAACAGGCGCGTGAGCGCCCCACGAATGGATACTACCATGATTAGATGGGAATGCAACACGGGATATTCAAACCATTTCAGCGCCGGGGCGATGGTTCCGCCACAGCCAGCCGCAACGAAAAATGAATTGGCCACAAAGGAGCGCAGCCACCGACGCCGAGGCTATGGCGGGCCAGGAGGACCGCAAAAAAGATAATCAATGTAAGTTCTTGGCTATGTGTTCCTCACGTTCCAATGTGGCTAACAGTTCGTCAGAAAAGCCGGGTGTCTCGCCCTCATCTGTGGCCTTTTCCTTCAGCCGGAACGATTCACATGGATCTGGTAGCACGACCGTCCCGGTCGCCCTGGTCGGCGTCTCGCCGGCCAGTCGTACGATGATTCTGCCAACACCATTAGGTGTGGGACCGAAGAACGGGAGGGTTTTCGGCGAGACGCCGAAAACGGCGGTCGAGACGACCGCGCTCCCCAAAGCAATTGCATCGTTCCGGCCCTGGCAGAAGGAATAGCCGTCTCATGTCTCTGGTTTTACGGATGCGTCTCCGGCAAGTCCAGTTGCGCGAATATTCAAGAGAACTGCGGATGATTCACCCTCTCCCTCGTCCGCCGTAGCCTCGGCGAAGGCGGATGGAGGAGAGGGACGGGGTGAGGTCGAGTCTCTCAAATCTTAATTGTTCAGATGCGCCCCTGCTGACTTCTTGGCCCTGCTGACTTCTTGGCTCTCAGCACAATTTTGCCCCGACTCGCTCATCATCCATTGGACAGAACTATTCCTTGAAGATTTTGACGCCGAAGAATGCCTTTGCGCAACGGTTCTACTTTTCTTCTTCTCGCCTTTCGCCAAGCTGCTCCAAAATGTCGTTCAGTGGCGTACCGGAAACATCTTGCCTTCCAGCGCGGATCAATTCCCTAATATGTTGAGCAAGATCCACTTTGCTTAGCGCGCCTAGGTACCATGCGACTATTAGGGCGGCCGGCTTTTCATAGAACGAATCCAGTTTTTCGTATTTCTTGAAGACCGCACTGAACTCCTGGCGATTGATCGAAGCGCATCGGTGTCCGTAATCATGTGGCGAAAGATACTGGTTGGCGATGGTTTCTGCAAAGGCTTTCCGCATCCGCTCAATTGGACTGTGCTGCCACAATGCAAACAAGCGACCAAACACGTCCGGTTCTGCAGGCGGCGCCCATATTCTGGAGTGGCCTACGACGAATAAAGCCCACGTCGCAGCATACTGTGTTGCAGGATTCTCCGAAAACAAGAGAGGCACCACTGCGTCTCCAATGCTTCTTATTCTAATTTGCTTTCAAGATGAGTGTAATTATCCACGGCCATGCGGTGATGCTGCGCACGCGAGTAAGGGACTGTTAAAAAATAACATTTACACTTTAAGAGGCGGAAGCGCGGGGCTTTAGCGTGTAGTTCCACTCCCCATGAAAGGAATCGCGCTCCAGATTCAGCGCCGCCATCTCAGCCTCGGTGAC
>Ga0302324_100003114_pt1 | contig 37574 bp, 26 predicted proteins | sample Palsa_T0_1_FD_201949 | JGI IMG/M metagenome (GOLD analysis project Ga0302324, IMG submission 201949) | Peat permafrost microbial communities from Stordalen Mire near Abisko, Sweden - Palsa_T0_1 | ecosystem: Environmental > Terrestrial > Soil > Palsa > Peat permafrost | place: Sweden: Abisko... | reverse complement strand
GGCTGGCATTCGTGCGCGATGCCGCGGCGTTGAAGTCCGCGATGGCGATCACCGCTGAGTATTTGCCCACCGAGTCGGCAGAGCGCAATCCGTCCGACTTCACCCCGGAGCTGTCGCGGCGCGCGCGGGGCGTCGAAGTGTGGACCGCACTGCGCTCGCTCGGGCGCGCCGGTCTTGCCGAACTCTTCGAGCGCAATTGCCGTCAGGCACGGCGCTTCGCGCAAGGTCTCACGCAGGCCGGGCACGAAGTGCTGAACGATGTGGTGCTGAATCAGGTGCTGGTGTCATTCGGCGAGCCGCAAAAAACCCGCCGTGTCGTCGCGGCGATTCAGAAGGAAGGCACCTGCTGGTGCGGCGGAACGGTTTGGCAGGGCCGCACTGCGATGCGCATCAGCGTCTGCAGCTGGGCGACGACGGATGCGGATGTCGAGCGCAGTCTGCTCGCCATGCTGCGGCTCGCCGCGGAAGATCGGGGATAATAGGCCGATGGCGAACCAGGACCTTACGGTGATTGCGCAGCCGGGCCGGCGGCCGCGCGTCATCATCGTCGGCTGCGGATTTGGCGGTCTGTTTGCCGCGCGCGCACTCGCGCGCGCGCCGGTGGAGGTGCTGGTCATCGACCGCAACAACTATCATCTCTTCCAGCCGCTCCTCTACCAGGTGGCCTCCGCGGCCCTTGCACCTGCGGACATCGCCCAGCCGATCCGCACGGTGCTGCGCGGGCAGGCGAACGCCTTCGTCATGTTGGGCGAGGCGAACGCCATCAATCTTGCGCAGGGCGGGGTCGACGTCGCCGACAACCACCTGTCCTACGACTACCTCATTCTGGCGCCGGGCGCGGTCGACAATTACTTCGGGCATTCGGAATGGCCCCGCTGGGCGCCGGGAATGAAGGAAGTCGAGGATGCGACCTTCATTCGATCGCGATTACTCCTGTCTTTCGAGACGGCGGAGCTCGAAGCCGATCCTACGCAGCGCGCCGCGCACCTGTCATTTGTCATCGTCGGCGGCGGACCCACCGGAGTGGAGCTCGCGGGGGCCATCAAAGAACTCGCCGTGGATGTCATCGCGCGCGATTTTCGCGTGGCCGACACGCGCCGCGCGCGTGTGATTCTGATCGAGGCGGGACCGCGGCTCCTGCCGGCGCTGCACCCGGCCTCATCGCGCCATGCGCTCGCGCAGCTGAAAGACCTGGGCGTCGAAGTGCGGCTCGGGCAGCCGGTCACTGAGATTTTTGCCGACGGGGTCGAGGTCGGCGGCGAACGCCTGCACAGCTACAATGTGATCTGGGCCGCCGGTGTGCGCGCCCATCCGCTGGTGCAATCCCTCGGCGTACCGGTGGGCCCGGGCGGCCGCGTGCAGGTGATGCCGGATTGTTCGTTACCTGGCTACCCGCATGTGTTTGTCATCGGCGATGCCGCCTATCTCGTGGATTCGAAGTCCGGCCGCCCCGTGCCGGGCGTGTCGCAGGGGGCGCTGCAGATGGGGCGCTTCGTCGCCCGCGTGATTGCCGAGGACCTCAAGGGCGTGCGCACGGCGCGTGACCATGGCTTTCACTATGCGGACTGGGGCTCGATGGCGACCATCGGCAAATCGCGCGCCGTCGTGGAGATCGGTCCGCTGCGCTTTGGTGGACTCCTCGCCTGGCTTGCCTGGATGTTCCTGCATGTGAGCGTGCTCATCGGCTTTCGCAATCGCATCGCGGTCATGACCTCGTGGATCTACGGCTATGTGTTCTCGCGGCGCGGCTCGCGGCTGATCACGCGCTCGCGGCCCTCCTAGGTCCATGGTGAATTTCGCACATCCCGCCGGCCGTGCCCGCGCGGCAGCGGCCATCGCGACCGCCGCCGCGGCCGAACCGAAGACGCTGCGCGGCTTCTTCGAAGTTTTCCGTTACAGCCGGCGCGCGCTCGAACTCGTGTGGCGCACGAACCCGGGGTTGACGGTGGCGCTCGGCGTGCTGACGCTCATCGCCGGCGTCGTGCCCGCCGGGGTGGCCTACATCGGCTCGCTGATCGTGGATGCGGTGATCGCCGCGGTGCAGCACCCGGGCGGCAGCGTGCGCCACGTGTTTGAGCTCGTGCTCCTCGAAGGTGCATTCGTCGCCTCGACCGCGGCCGCGCAGCGCGGCATCTCACTGTGCCAGTCCCTGCTTCGCGCCCAGCTTGGGCAGCGCGTCAACGTGATGATCCTGGAGAAGGCGCTGACCCTCGAACTGCAGCACTTCGAGGACTCGGAGTTCTACGACAAGCTGACGCGTGCGCGGCGCGAGGCGTCGAGCCGGCCGCTGTCGCTCATCATGCGCACGTTCGGCCTCGCGCAGAACGGCATCTCGCTCGTGAGCTACGGGACGCTCCTTGCGCGCTTCTCACCCTGGGCGGTCGCGGTGCTGCTGCTCGCGGGACTCCCGGCATTCGTCGCCGAGGCCAAATTTTCCGGCGACGCATTTCGATTGTTTCGCTGGCGCTCACCTGAGACGCGCATGCAGACCTATCTTGAGACCGTGCTGGCGCGCGAGGACCACGCAAAGGAGGTGAAGCTCTTTGGTCTGGGGCCGCGCTTCCTGCAGCGCTATCGGGATATTTTCGGACGCCTGTACCGCGAGGATCGCGCGCTCACCATCCGCCGCGACGCCTGGGGGTTCGGGCTCGGGCTAATCGCGACACTGGCGCTCTATGGCGCCTACGCGTGGATTGCTCTCTCGGCGGCGCGCGCGCTCATCTCCCTCGGCCAGATGACCATGTATCTCCTGCTCTTCCGCCAGGGCCAGGCCGCCGTGTCGGCGAGTCTCTCGGCGGTCGGCGGCATGTACGAGGACAATCTCTACCTGTCGACGCTCTACGAGTATCTCGAGACCCCTGTGCCGGCGCAGGCGGGCGCGATCCAGCGCGGGCCCGATCCCAAGGACGGCGTGCGCTTCGAGAATGTGAGTTTCAGCTATCCCGATGCAGCTGAGCCTGCGCTCGATGATGTGAGCTTGCACCTTCTCCCCGGGGAGAGCCTGGCGCTCGTGGGCGAGAACGGCTCGGGCAAGACGACGCTCATCAAGCTACTGACGCGCCTCTACCCGCCCACCAGCGGGCGCATTCTCTTGGATGGACTTGATCTGCATGATTGGGACGAGAGCGCGCTGCGCCAGAGAATCGGCGTCATTTTTCAGGACTTCGCCCGCTATCAAATGCTCGTCGGGGAAAACGTCGGCGCCGGCGACGATCAATACTTTGAGGACGAGGCGCGCTGGCGCGAGGCGGCCGACAAAGGCCAGGCGGCGGAATTCATCAAAACCTTGCCGCAGGGCTACCACACGCAGCTCGGCAAATGGTTTCGCGACGGCCGCGAGCTCTCAGGCGGGCAGTGGCAGAAGATTGCGCTGGCGCGGGCCTTCATGCGCACGCGCGCGGACGTGCTGGTGCTCGATGAGCCGACCGCGGCGATGGACGCGCAGGCCGAAGCGGATGTCTTCGAGCATTTTCGCAAGCTCGCGCTCGGACGCATCACCATCCTCATCTCGCATCGCTTTTCCACCGTGCGCATGGCGGATCAGATCGCGGTGCTCGAGCACGGGCGCATCGTCGAGCGCGGCAGCCACGAGCAGTTGATGGCGCTGAACGGCCGCTACGCGCACCTCTTCACGCTGCAGGCCAAGGCCTACCGCTAGGGCAGCGCCTCGAGAAGCGCGACCGGGAAGTTCGCAAGCACCTGGCTCGCTTGCAGGAAGTGCCGGCCGTCGCGGAGCTGCGCGGCCACCACACGGCCATCGAAGATGTTGCGCCAGCGCGCGCCACTACAGCGGCTCGGCACTTCGACCGCCGTGTCGCCCCAGACACGCTCGCCGAGCGGCAGGAGCTGATCGCGCTCATCGAGGAGCCGCGCATACAGGCGCGGAATGATCGCCAATGCGCACGCACCGCCGTCGTGGCGCGCATAGGCGCACAAGTGGTGCGCGTGCTCGCCTGTCGCGTCCGCCGGCAGATAGTCGCCGCGGTCAAAGAGCGCGGCATGCGCTTTCCTGAACTCAAGCGCTCTCCACGTGACGTAGAGCTTCGCGCGGCTGTCGTTCAGGTCCTCAAGGAGCGCGCGCGCGAATGCGGGGTCGGGAGCGCCGTGCGCCTGAAGGGCGGTGAGCAGGCGCGCGCGCCGTGCGTAGTCGACGGGACGGCGGTTGTCCGGATCGACGAGCGAGAAGTCGAAGAGATCATTGCCCTGGTAGATATCCGGCACGCCGGGCGCGGTCAGCTTGCACAGCACCTGGGAAAGGGAATTCAGAATGCCAAAGCGCGCAATGCGCGGCTGGACTGTTTTGATGTCGTTCAGAAACAGATTGCCGTCGCGCGGCTCAAGCAACAGGTGCACAAACTGCGTCAGCGCGTCCTCATATTCCTTGCTGCGGTCGGACCAGCTGGTGCGGCTCTTCGCCTCGCGCGAAGCCTTGATCATGTACGCCGCGATGCGTTCCGCGTAGGCGTCGAGGGCGGGTGCGTCCATGGGTTCGAGCGGCCAGCTCCCCAATAGAATTTGATACAGCAGATATTCCTGGTTCGGGCCCGGCGCGGGCCGGCCGTCGATCTCGCGCTTGCGCAGGCGATTGATGCGCCGCCAGCGCACCAGCATCTGCCGCCACAGACGCGGCATCTCCGACAGCACGTCGATGCGCACGCGCGTGTCCTCGGAGCGTTTCGTGTCGTGGGTCGAGGTGCCGAGCATCTCGTGCGGCCAGTGCTGCGCGCGGTACTTCGCGTCCGCGTGGAAGGCGCGCACGCCGACGCCAAATGTGTCCGGATCGCCGCCGACCTCGTTCAATGACACGAGCCGATGAAAGCGGTAGAGAGCGGTGTCTTCGACGCCCTTCGCCGTCACGGGCGCCGTCAGCTGCTGGAATTTCATGGCGAAGGCGCGCACGCGCTCGCGGTCGGCCGCGAGCGCGGGCTCGAGGAGGAGGGTTGCGCGCACGAAGTCGTAGAGCTCGTAGTTGACTCCGGAGTCGCGCCCCTTGGCGGCCGCGATGGCCCAGTCGATGAAGCGCCGATCCTCCGCCGATACGGATGCTGCGACGTAAGTGCGGTACACCGGAAAGCAGGCGATGACGTCGGTGAGCGCCTGCCTTAGGCTGCGGAAGGTGAAATCGCGGGTATTGCGATCGGAGCGCGCGATGCGCGCCAGCTGATTGGTGAGTACGGTGAGCTCGGAGGACAGCGCTGTGTCGAGGATCAGGCGTTTGGCCTCGTAGGCCATCTCCTTCCATTCGGTCAGTTCGCCGATGAAGGCGTGGTAGGTTCGATCCAGTCGCCGCTCCGCCGTGCCGTCGACGAACAGCCCGTTCACGGTATTGGTGAAGTTGTAGCCCGTGGTGCCGTGCACCGGCCAGGTCGCGGGCAGGCGTTCAAAGTTTGCGGTGATCTTCTCCACGATGAGGTAGAGCGGCAGCGCATTCTCTGCCGAGCCTGCCGCACCGGGCACCGCGCAGGCCTGCGCCACCCGACTCTGCAGGCGGCGGAAATACTGCTCCGGATCGTAAAGCCCATCCGGATGGTCGATGCGCAGGCCGTCGAGCTTGCCCGCTCTTAGGAGCTCGAGCGTGAGGCGATGCGTCTTCTCGAACACGGCCTCGTTCTCCATGCGCAGGGCGGCGAGATCATTGACGTCGAAGAAGCGCCGATAGTTGATCTCATCGGAGGCGACGCGCCAGGATGCGAGCCTGAAGGCCTGCTCCTCGAGGAGCTCGTGGAGCGCATCGGTACTGCCTGGCGCGGCGGCATCCCCACGCAGGCCCGCGATGGCCGCGTCGATGGCCTGCGCGATGCGCGGATGCGCCGCGCACATCGCCGTCAGGCGGCGCTTGTAGACTTCCTTGTCGCGGTTGCGTTCGGCGACCTCGTCGGACGAGTGGCTGTTCCTTTCGGGCAGATGACCGAAGGCGGCAATCAGGCTTTCGAACTCGGCGCGCGCCTCCGGTGCGAGCGCGTCAGAGGGCATAAGAGCGAGCGCGGATTCGAGCACGCGCGGGTAGCTCTTCGGGTCGAGCGGAAAGCGGTGATCGTGATAGTAGATGGCAAAGGTGCCGCCGTCCTTTTCGAAGCGCGGCTCAAGCTGCCGACGCTCGAGAACCCGGCCGTAGGATTCGCCTAGGACGGGAACCAGAAGTTTGCCGGACAGAGCCGGGTTGGCCGGTTGCCAGTCGATGTCAAAGAAAGAGGTATAGGGCGAGGCCGGGCCGTTCTCAAGAACATCCATCCACCAGGCGTTGTCCGAACCCATGATGCCCACATGGTTCGGAACGACGTCGAGGATCTGCCCCATGCCGTGCGCACGCAGTTCGGCGACGAAGCGCTCGAAGTCCGCCTCGTCGGCGATTTCCGGGTTCAGGGTATTGTGATCAACGACATCGTAGCCGTGCAGGCTTCCCGGGCGGGCGCGGAAATATGGCGAGCAATAGACGTGGCTCACTCCTAAGCGGGAAAGATAGGGGATGAGTGCGGTCGCATCCTTGAGCGTGAAGCCGCCGTTCAACTGCAACCGATAGGTTGCCCGCGGAATGATCGCCCGAGCGGGCGCAGCCTCGTGCGGCTTAGGGACCGACACGGCCGCGTTCCAGGAGCCACGTGACGCTCCACGGCGCAAGCTTAGGATCGGCCGGTGCGCCGCGGATTCCCGGATGCGTGGCGTAGATCACGCGCCCCGCCGCGCGGTCGACGCCGGCGGCGGCGGCAGGCGTGAGGTTCGCAACAAGATGCAGAACCGAGCCGTCCGCGAGATTCCAGTCCACGGCGAATGCGCCATTGTTCTCGGTGAGGCTGCAACTGCCGGCACGGATGAGCGGCACGAGCGGCACGATATCGCGCTTGCGGATGAGCAGCAGCCGCCGGTACTCCTCGAGCCAGTACGCATGGCGGCCTTCCGATTGGCGGCTCCAGTTAAGTTTCGCGGATGCAAAGGTCGCGTTGGATGCTGGATCAGGAAGCTCCTGGCCGGCGGCAAATTTGCCGAAGCGCGCGAACTCCTGGCGGCGGCCCTGGCGGATCTTTTCGTTCAAGTCCGCGCTCATGTCGCAGAAGTAGGGAAAGGGCTCGAGCGCTCCCCATTCCTCACCCATGAAGAGCATGGGCGGTGCGGGCGCGAGCAGGAGGAGCGTCGCTGCAGCAAGACGCGCCGCGTCGCTCGTGACGAGCGCGCTTAAACGCTCGCCCTGCGCGCGGTTGCCGATCTGATCGTGGTTCTGCAGGAAGGATACGAAGGCGGTCGGCGGCAGATGGGCGCTCTGCTCACCGCGCGCTTCGCCCTGATAGGGCGAAGTCTCTCCCTGATAGGCGAAGCCCTGCGCGAGAGTGCGGCATAGGAGCGCATGCGGTCGCTCGGCATAGTCCGCGTAGTAGCCGTCGGTCTCGCCGGTGAGGATGACATGCAGACAGTGGTGCACGTCATCATTCCACTGCGCATCGTGAGTGTCGCGCGCGCCGGGGGTGCCGAGGTAGTGCGCCTCGTTGGCGTTGTTCTCGAGGACCAAATAAATGGGCCGCGCGCTTCCGGGCCCGGCTCGCAGCACGGCTGCGAGCTCCGTGAAGAAATGCCGCGCGCTGTCGTCCATGATCGCGTGCACCGCGTCAAAGCGCAGCCCATCGAAGTGGTACTCCTCCAACCAGTACAGCGCATTGTGGATGAAGAAGTCGCGCACCGTCTTGCTGCCGGGTCCGTCAAAATTGATCGCGGAACCCCAGGGCGTGTGATGGCGGTCGGTGAAGAATCCCGGCGCATAGCGGTGCAGATAATTGCCTTCCGGGCCGAAGTGGTTGTAGACGACGTCCAGCATCACGGCAATTCCGCGGCCATGCGCGGCGGCGATGAGCGACTTCAGATCCTCAGGCGTACCGTAGGCCGCATCCGGGGAATAGGGGAGCACCCCGTCGTACCCCCAGCCGCGCGCGCCCGGAAAATCCGCGATCGGCATGAGCTCGATGACCGTGATGCCGAGCGCTGCGAGATAATCGAGGCGCCGCTCGACGCCGGCAAAGCTGCCCTCAGGAGTAAAGGTGCCGACATGCAACTCATAGATGACCGCCTCATGCCACGGACGGCCGCGCCAGGCGCCATCCGGCCAGTCAAATGCGCACGGGTCGACCACGGCGCTCGGGCCCTGCGCATCCTGCGGATTGAAGCGCGATGCAGGGTCGGCAAATTGAAGCTCGCCATCGATGCGGAAGCGATACGGGCTGCCCGCCTGCGCATCTGCAGTGATGAGCTCAAACCAGCCCTCGGGCCGCGCCTCCATGGGCAGCGCGCGTTCCGCGCCGTCCACCGTCAGCATGAGCTCCATCCGTCGGGCATTGGGGGCCCAGAGGCAAAAGCGCACACCTGACCGCGTCAGTTCCGCGCCGAACGGCATGGAATGCCTGCGGCAGCCCGTGTCAGTCACGCGCGCTCTCAACCAAGAGCGCGATCGAGCGTCCCTGCAATGCGTAGGCGGCGCCGCTCGCATAGCGCTTGCTCGCGAAGGGATCCCGCGCAAGCGCAGTGTCGAGCACCGTGCTCCATGCGCCGTCCGCAGTCAGCTGCGGCAGTGCAAAGGCAATGGGTTCGTGATGTGCGTTGAAGAGTGCGAGAAAATTCATGTCCTTGACGTTCTGCCCGCGCCGGTCGATGCGCCGGATCGCCGTGCCGGCGAAATACACGCCGAGGCAGCGCGCAAACTCCTGCTTCCATTCGGTCTCGGTCATTTCGCTACCGTTGGGCGCGAACCACATGACTTCCTTGGCGTCATCCGCCACCGTGCTCTGGTCCTGCAGGAAACGGCGGCGGCTGAACACCGGATGCTCGCCGCGCAGCTTAATGATGCGCGCCACGAAGTCGTACAGCTGCTGTGCCTCCTTGCCGAGCTTCCAGTTGATCCAGGAAATCTCGTTGTCCTGGCAGTAGGCGTTGTTGTTGCCGTTTTGCGTATGCCCGATCTCATCCCCGGCGAGCAGCATCGGCACGCCCTGCGACAGCAGGAGCGACACGATCAGGTTTCTTTTCTGCCGCTCGCGCAACGCATTCACCGCCGGATCGTCGCTCGGCCCCTCGACGCCGCAGTTCCACGAGAGATTGTTGTCATTGCCGTCGCGATTATCCTCGCCGTTCGCCGCGTTGTGCTTCTGGTTGTAGCTGACGAGATCGTGGAGCGTGAAGCCGTCGTGGGCGGTGATGAAGTTGATGCTGGCGTGCGGCTTTCTGCCGCTCGCCTCATACAGATCGCTCGACCCCATGAAGCGCTGCGCGAAGTGGCCGATGAGGCCGCCGTCGCCCTTCCAATAGGCGCGCAGGGTGTCGCGGTATTTGTCGTTCCATTCATTCCAGCCGGAAGGAAAATTTCCGACCTGATAGCCGCCTTCACCCACGTCCCAGGGCTCGGCGATGAGCTTCACCTGCGAGAGCACCGGATCCTGGCCGATGGTGTCGAAGAAGGATCCGAGCCGGTCGACTTCGAAGAGCTCGCGCGCCAGCGCCGAGGCAAGATCGAAGCGGAAGCCGTCGACGTGCATCTCGAGCACCCAGTAACGCAGTGAGTCCATGATGAGCTGCAGCACGCGCGGATGTTGCAGGTTCAGGGTGTTGCCGCAACCGGTGAAATCCACGTAGTAGCGCGGATCCTCGGGGTTGAGGCGATAGTGGGAGGCATTGTCGATGCCGCGGAAGCACAGCGTCGGCCCGAGCTCGTTGCCTTCCGCGGTGTGGTTATAGACCACGTCGAGGATGACCTCGATGCCGGCGGAATGCAGCGTCTTCACCATGGTCTTGAATTCGCTGATGCGGCCGCTCGCGCAATAGCGCATGTCGGGTGCGAAGAACCCGATGGTGTTGTAGCCCCAGTAGTTGCGCAGCCCGCGGTCGAGGAGGTTACGGTCGTCGACGAAGTTGTGCACCGGCATGAGCTCGACCGCCGTGACGCCGAGCCGGTGCAGATGCTCGATCACAGGCGCAGTCGCGAGTCCCGCGTAGGTGCCGCGCAGCTGCGGCGGCACCTGGGGATGATTCTTCGTCAGGCCGCGCACGTGCATTTCATAGATGACAGTGTCGTGCCAGCCGGTGCGCGGCGGGCGATCGTCGCCCCAGGTGAAGGCGGGATCGACGACCCGGCATTTGGGCATGCCTTGCGCGTTGTCGCGCTTGTCGAATGACAGGTCGGCGCGCGCGTTGCCCACGCGGTAGCCGAAGTGGGCGTCGCTCCAGCGTAGATTGCCCTCGAGGTGCTTCGCGTACGGTTCGATCAGTAGCTTGTGCGGATTGAAGCGATGGCCCTGCGAGGGAGCATAGGGACCATTGACGCGGTAGCCGTACAAGAGTCCCGGCCGCGCCTCGGGCAGATAGGCATGCCAGATGTCATCGGTGCGCTCATGCAGCTCGACGCGCTGCAGCTCGCGGCGGCCCGTCGCATCGAAGACGCAGAGCTCAACTTTGGTGGCATTGGCCGAGAACAATGAAAAATTGACGCCTTCGCCGTCCCAGGTGGCGCCGCGCGGATGGGGCGTTCCGGGCCAGACGGCAGTAATCGGCGCGATGGCGGCGGAGTGCACGGCGGCGGCGGCGGGCTGGTCCATAGGAAATATCCCAATGAGTGCGCCGTCAGGCGCTCATGCCGGTGAGCGCGCGTATCGGAATCACGGCCCATTCCGGGCGATTACCGAGTTCGTAGCGCAGCTCGTACAGGGCCTTCTCGATCTCAAACAAGCTCAAGAGCGGCTTCACCGCCGCGAACGACTCGTAGAGATGGGCGCCGCGCGCGATCTCGTCGTACACGTTGACGAAAGTCTTGCGCGCGCTCTGCTCCCACTCATCGAGGAGCGCCTCCCAGCGCACGCTGTCGTCGGCACTTTGCGCTGTAGGCCCCAAGAGCGCAGCGCGGCGCGCGTAGGCGAAGGAGCGCAGCATGCTGGCGACGTCGCGCAGCGGCGATTGTTTCTCGCGCCGCTCGCTCAAGGCGCGCGCTGGCTCACCCTCGAAGTCGACGATCACAAAGTCATTGCGCACGAGGAGCACCTGACCCAGGTGATAGTCCCCGTGGATGCGAATCTTGAGCGCGCGCATCGTCTCATCCATGGCGAGCCTGGCAATGCGCTCTGCGAGCCGCGTGCGCGCGCCGAGGAGCTCGCGCGCGTGCGCCTGCGCCGCCGGCGGCAGGCGCTCGACAGCGCCCTCGAGGAGAGCGAAGCTTTGCTCGAGGGCATTGGCGGCACGCTCGCGCCAGGCGCGCACGTCGTGAGCCGTCGTGGGCAGTGCCGTAAAGGCCTGATCCGTGGTGGCCGTGGCGAGCGCAGCGTGCAGCTGCGCCGTGCGTTGCGCGAGCGTGCGCACCAGTGCCAGGTAGGCGCCGTGCACTTCGGCGCCCGGCGGTTGGGCGCTGCGCTCATCCTGCAGAAAGCGCATCAGATAGTTGACGGTGTAGTCCCAGCCGTCGCCCTGATTCATGACGAACGCCTGCAGCAGACCGACCGTTGCCGCGGCGGCGCCCTCGCGCTGATATTCGATCACGCCCGCGACCGCAGCGATGTGGGAGAAATGTGCCACCTCGGTGAGAAAGCGGCCGATTTCGGCTTCCGGATTCGCACCCGGCCGCAGGCGCCGATAGAGTTTGAGGAATAGCCGATCCCCGCAGCGCAGCGCCGTATTGCTGCCCTGGGTGAGGGGCGCGCCCGCGGCGAGATCGGCGCCCGGGTCGCCGCGCAGCTGGGCGTAGGCGGCGGTGGGCGTAAACACAAGGCGGCCGTGGACCGTGGCGAGCGTCGCTTCCGCGCCGATCGACTCCACCACGGCGCGCGCGAAGCCTTCATCCCCCGCGGCATCCGCCAGCACGCCGACCGCCGCCTGCTGGCGCACGCGTGCGATCGAACACGGCTGCAGCTTGAGCCACCGCGACTCGGGCACGTCCTCAAACGCAAGTGCGAGGGGCAGGAAGTATTGCGCATGCTCGCCGTCGCTTTCGATATCAATCACCGCCAGCAGCCACTGCGAGTGTTTGAACTCCCACTCGACATGATCGGCGAGCTGCGCGCGCGAAATGGCGGCGCCCTTGCCGTCGAACCAGCGTTGCGCGGCGATGAAAGCCGGCAGGAGCCGCTCTTCGAGCTGCTGGCGCAGCCGCGTCGCCGCCGCCGCGCGCCATGGCGAGACGCGCTCGGGAAAGAAGCTCGCCCAGGAGCTGATAAGCACCAGCACCGGCAGGTCGTCGCGCGGCAGGCGTTCCGCATGCCACTTAGGGGCCGCGGCATCGCGGCTCAAGCGAAACCAGTAGAAGCCGTAACCGGCCAAGGTCAAAAGATAGGGCAGCTCGCCGATCGGCGGGAAGGGCGTCTGGCCGAGGAGCTCGATCGGCACGGCGCCCTTGTGGGCGGCGAGATTGATCTCGACCGGCTGTGCGGAGCGCGCCAGATTTGCGACGCACAGGATGGTGTCATCGCCAGAGTGGCGGATATAGACGAGCACCTTGCGATTGCCGGGACGCACGAACTGCAGCGTGCCGCGCCCGAAGGCCTGCGAGGTCTTGCGGATCTGCAGCATGCGCTTCATCCAATTGAGGAGGGAGGCGCGGTCGCGGGTTTGCGCCTCCACGTTCACCGCCTCATAGCCATAGATCGAATCCATGATCGGCGGCAGATACAGCCGCTGCGGATCCGCGTGCGAGAAGCCGGCATTGCGATCGGGGCTCCATTGCATGGGCGTGCGCACGCCGTTGCGATCGCCGATATAGAAGTTGTCGCCCATGCCGATCTCGTCGCCGTAATAGATGATCGGCGAGCCCGGCATCGACAGCAGAAGGCTATTCATGAGCTTGATGCGCTCGGGGTCGTTTTCCAGCAGTGGCGCCAGGCGGCGGCGGATGCCCAGATTCAGCCGCGCGCGCGGATCGGCGGCGAACATCTGGTACATGTAGTCACGTTCCTTGCTCGTGACCATCTCGAGTGTGAGTTCGTCGTGGTTACGCAGGAAGATGGCCCATTGGGCATTGGCCGGGATGTCGGGCGTCTGCTCCATGATCTCCACGATCGGGTGGCGGTCCTCCTGTGCGATCGCCATATACATGCGCGGCATCAGGGGAAAGTGAAAGGCCATGTGGCATTCGTCGCCGTCGCCGAAATAGTCGCGCACGTCCTCCGGCCACTGATTGGCTTCCGCGAGCAGCACGCGATCCGCGTAGCGCTCATCCACCACCTTGCGGATGCGCTTCACCACTGCGTGCGTCTCGCGCAGGTTCTCGTTGGAGGTGCCCTCGCGCTCGATCAGGTACGGAATCGCATCCAGGCGCAGGCCATCGACCCCCTGGTCGAGCCAGAAATTCATGATGCGGATGATGGCGCGCTCGACGTGCGGATTGTCGAAGTTCAGATCCGGCTGATGACTGAAGAAGCGGTGCCAGTAGTAGCTCTTCGCCACTTTGTCGAAAGTCCAATTGGAGCTCTCGGTGTCGGTGAAGATGATGCGCGTGCCTGCATAGCGCTCCGGGTCGTCGCTCCATACGTAGAAGTTGCGCTTGGCCGATCCGGCCGGCGCCTGGCGAGCGGCCTGGAACCAGGGGTGCTGGTCGGAGGTGTGATTGATGACGAGCTCGGTGATGATGCGCAGACCGCGCCGATGCGCCTCGTCGACAAAGTGGCGAAAGTCGCCGCGCGTGCCGTACTGCGGATGGATGTTGCGGTAGTCGGCGATGTCGTAGCCGTCGTCGCGCAACGGCGAGGGATAGAAGGGCAGGAGCCAGATGGCGTTGACGCCCAGATCCTGGATGTAGTCGAGCTTGCCCGTGAGGCCCGGAAAGTCGCCGATGCCGTCATTGTTGCTGTCGGCGAAGGCGCGCACGTGCACCTCGTAAATGACGGCATCCTTGTACCAGAGCGGATCGCGCGGGTGCGCTTCTATGGGTGCGTCCATGTCAGGCAAAGTAATCGAAGTCGCGCTCGCTGCGCACGTGGTGGCGGATGCGCAAGATATGCGCGGCCGCAAGATGCGGATCGAGCGCGATGTAGTTGCGCGCGCCCTGCCACATATAGCGTGCGCCGGAGAGCAGATCATGAACCTGGAAGGGGTGCTCGGCCGTCACGCCGATGGCCGCCAGATCCACATCGAGAAAGCCCGTCTGCGTGTTGTGCGGGTCTAAGTTGACGACGACGAGAATGGCTTGGCTGTCATCCGCGCTCGTCTTGCTGTAGGCGATGAGTGCGCCGTTGTCGATCGTATGGAATTTGAGCCGGCGGTTACTCTGCAGAGGCGCTTGATCGTGGCGAATGCGGTTCACGCGCGCGATGAAATCGCGCAGGCTGTCGGTGCGCTCGAGATCCCAGTGGCGCAGCTCATATTTCTCCGAGTCGACGTACTCCTCGCTGCCCGGCTCGCGCGCGACGTGCTCCAGGAGCTCGAATGCCGGACCGTAGATGCCGTAGCTTGCGCCGAGCGTCGCCGCAAGCACGAGCCGCACCATGAAGGCGGTGCGGCCGCCGAACTGCAGGTACTCGGTGAGGATATCCGGCGTGTTGGGCCACAGGTTGGCGCGAAAGAATTCGGCGAGCGGTGCAGCGGCAAGCTCGCTGAAGTACTCGGTGAGCTCAGCTTTACTGTTGCGCCAGGCGAAGTAACTGTATGACTGGCTGAAGCCGAGCTTTGCCAATCTGTACATGGGCCCGGGACGCGTGAATGCCTCGGCGAGAAAAATCACGTCGGGGCGGCTCTTGCGCACCTCGGCGATCAGCCACTCCCAGAACGCGAACGGTTTGGTGTGCGGATTGTCCACGCGGAAGATGCGCACGCGCTGCGCGATCCAGAACTCGACGATGCTCTTTAATTCCGTACGCAGCTCGCGCCACGCTATGGTCTCGAAATTGAACGGATAGATGTCCTGATACTTCTTCGGCGGGTTCTCGGCGTACTGGATGCTGCCGTCGGGGCGCAGCAGAAACCATTCCGGGTGCTCGCGCACGTAGGGATGATCAGGACTGCATTGAAAGGCAAGATCCAGCGCAATCTCCATGCCGAGCTCCTCGGCCTTGGTCACGAGATTCCGAAAATCATCGAGCGTGCCGAGTTCGGGATGCACCGACTTGTGTCCGCCCGCCTGCGCCCCGATGGCCCAGGGGCTGCCGACGTCGTCGTCCGTGGCATGCGCGCGATTATTGCGCCCCTTGCGCTCGGTGAGGCCGATCGGATGGATGGGCGGCAGATACAGCACGTCGAAGTTCATGGCCGCGATGTAGGGCAGGCGCGCCGCGCAATCGGCAAACGTGCCGTGCACGCCCGCCGTGTTCGAAGTGGAGCGCGGAAAGAGCTCATACCAGGTGGAGAAGAGCGCGCGCTGCCTTTCCACCTCCACGGCGAGCGGCGGCTCGTGGCGCAGGACCAGCGCCGGATCCGGGTAGCGATGCGAAAGCTTGCGCAGTCCCTCGCTGTCTGCAAGCCCCGCGCGCTCCTCGCGCGAGCGGTTCGGATCGACGAGCGCGTTGGCCCATTCGGTCAGGCGCCGCGCATCCGAGTCCGCCGCGCGCAGCGCGAGCGTGTGTGCGTGTTCAGCGCCGACCAGGAAATCAACCTCGGTTTCCTGCGCCGCGTCGTACTTCTTCTTGAAATCGCGCTGCCAGGTAGTGGCGTGATCCACCCAAGCGCACACCGTGTATTCGTAGCGTCCGAGGCGCTGCACGGTGAATTCACCGCGCCACAGGTCATTGCCCAGAGGCACGAGCGCGGCGCTCTGCCACTCGTCCGATGCGGGCGCTCTGAAGAGAAGCGCACCGTCGATCTGATCGTGACCGTCGGTGAAGATGCGCGCCTCGACGCGTACGGCCTCTCCGGCCACACGCCGTACGGACGTATTGCCGCCGTCGATCTGCGGCTGGATGTTTTCGATGACGACGCGAATCGTGCCCATGGCGGCGTAACCGCTCATGTCAATCCGGCGTGAGGAACAGCACGCCGAGCGGCGGCAAGCGCAGCGCGAGGGAATGGAAACGGCCGTGCGCGGGTAGCGGAGCCGCCTCGACACCACCGAGGTTGCCGACGCCGCTGCCGCCATATTCGAGTGCGTCGCTGTTCAAACGCTCGCGCCAGTAGCCGCCGCGCGGGACTCCGACGCGATAGTCGGCGCGCGCGAGCGGCGTGAAGTTGCACACGACGAGAACCATTTCGCCTTTGCCGCTCTTTCTCAAAAACGCGATCACACTCGACTCGTTGTCGTTGCTGTCGATCCACTCGAAGCCCTCCCAGTCGAAGTCGAGGGCGTAGAGCGCCGCGGCACTGGTATAGAAGCGGTTCAGTTCGCGCACCCAGCGCTGCACGCCGGCATGCAGCGGGTACTGCAGCACGTGCCAGTCGAGACTCGAATCATGCTGCCACTCGCTCCTCTGGCCGAACTCTCCTCCCATGAAGAGAAGCTTCTTGCCGGGATGTCCCCACATGTAGCCGTAGAGGAGCCGCAGGTTCGCGAACTGCTGCCATTCATCGCCATGCATCCGCCCAAGGAGCGATCCCTTGCCGTACACGACTTCATCATGCGACAGCGTCAGCACGAAATTCTCGCTGAACGCATACCACAGGCTGAACGTCAGCTGCCCGTGGTGGTACTTGCGAAACAGCGGATCGGTCGCGAAATAGGCGAGCGTGTCGTGCATCCAGCCGAGATTCCATTTGAGCCCGAACCCTAATCCTCCCAGATACGTGGGGCGCGACACCATCGGCCAGGCGGTCGATTCCTCGGCGATGCTCTGCACATCGCTCGGATCGCGGTACACCTCCTCGTTCAGCTTCTTCAGAAAAGACACCGCCCCGAGATTCTCGTGGCCGCCGAATTCATTGGGGATCCACTGCCCGTCGGTGCGCGCGTAGTCGAGGTACAGCATGGAGGCGACGCCGTCGACGCGCAGCGCATCCGCATGGAAGGTCTTCAGCCAAAAGAGCGCGCTGCTGCCGAGGAAGTCGCGCACCTCGGCGCGCCCATAGTTGAAGATCGCGCTCTTCCATTCCGGGTGGAATCCCTGGCGCGGATCCGCGTGCTCGTAGAGATGCGTGCCGTCGAAGTAGGCAAGCCCATGCTCGTCGTTCGGAAAATGCGACGGCACCCAATCGAGGATCACGCCGATGCCGCGCTGGTGCAGGCGGTCGATCAGATACATCAGATCCTGCGGGGTGCCGTAGCGGGCGGTGGGCGCAAAATATCCGGTGACCTGATATCCCCAGGAGCCATAGAACGGATGCTCCATGATCGGCATCAGCTCGACGTGCGTGAAGCCCATGTCGAGCGCGTAGTCGCCAAGTTCCTGGGCAAGTTCCCGATACGAGAGCCAGCGGTTATTGGCCTCGGGCACGCGCCGCCACGAGCCTAAGTGGACCTCGTAGATCGACCACGGGGCATTGAGCGCGTTCGTCTCTTTGCGACGCTTCAGCCATTCGCCGTCGCCCCACGCATAGTGGATGTCGCAGACGATGGAGGCCGTGCGCGGCGGCAGCTCGCTGCGAAATGCGAACGGGTCGCTCTTGTCGACCCGGTAGCCATCGTGCTGCGAGACGATCTGATACTTGTAGATTGCGCCGGGTCCGACGCCGGCGATGAACCCCGACCAGATGCCGGAGGAATCCGCGCGCGCGCTCAATGGGTGCGATGCGCCATTCCAGCCGTTGAAGTCGCCCACGACAGCGACGGAGCGCGCATTTGGCGCCCACACGGCGAAATTCGTGCCCGCCGGCCGGCCCGCACGGGCCGCGAGCGGATGGGCGCCGAGTTTCTCGTGCGCGCGAAAATACGTCCCCTCCTTGAAGAGATAGATATCCTGCTCAGTCAGCACCGAGGCGCTCCAGCAATAACCATACCCGTCCGATCCTTCTTAAAACGGGGTGCTGATGTCGAGGTGCCATCCCGACAAATCCCCCGCGAAACGATACCCGATGCCGAGGCGCGGCAGCTCGATGTTGTGAATCCGCCATTGCGGCGCCGCGCCGATCAAAAACCCGGGCTCCACCTGCACTCGACTGGTCCGCGTGCCCGCCACCGGCGGCCGCGGCGCATCGGGGAAATAGTCGACGAAACCATACACGCTAAGCTCGATCTCGTGTTGGCCGATTGTCAGCCCCGTCAGGCGCCGCAGCTCCAGGCCGTTCCTCACACGCACGAGATTGTCATTTGGCTCGGTGGGATTTTTGTAGATGACGCCCGCGAAGAGGATGTCGTTCAGCATGCGCGCGTGCAGGCCCTCCATCTGCCATTGGTAGATGTTGCTGGTGCCGAGACCGTACAGCCAGCCGTCAAAATCGCCGGAGTCAAAGGTGCCGCCGGCGCGCGCATACGGTTCGATGCGCCAGTGCTCATCCATCTTGAAGTCAAGCAGCAGGCCCGGAACGAAGCTGAAGGCGTCGAGGTGCGACGGCAGCTGCGTATGTACGAGGTCGACGGGTGAGTAGTTAAAGAATCCGACCGCGGCCGGCAGCGTCAGACGCAGCCCCGGCGAATCCTCGGTCGCCGCGCGCAGCTCGTATCCCAGGGGCAGGCGATAGACCAAGAGCGTGCGGCCACCGACGTCGTAGACCCCCGAACCCAGCTCGGTTGCGAACACGTAGCTGGCAGGCTGGCTCGCCGGTGGCTCAACAGTGGCCGGATCGGCCGCCGCCGCCGGCAGGCTCGACAATGCCAACGCGAATCCGCCCAGTAGCCCTTTCGCCATAGTTTATTATGGCGGCTGTGCCCTCACCTGACGACAAACCTCAGCGCTCATCCAAGGCCGCCGCCCATGCGCCGCTCGTGATCGGCCACCGCGGCGCGTGCGGCTACGTGCCCGAGCACACACTCACGTCCTATTTCATCGCCATCCAGCAGGGCGCCGACTTTGTCGAACCCGATCTCGTCATGACGCAGGACGCAGTGCTGGTGGCGCGCCACGAAAACGAAATCAGCGCGACCACGAACGTCGCCGACCATCCTGAATTTGCCACTCGCCGCAAAGCCAAGATGGTCGATGGCGTCGCGACGGAAGGGTGGTTCACCGAGGATTTTACGCTTGCGGAGCTCAAGACGTTGCGCGCTCGCGAGCGCATCGCCGATGTGCGGCCGGACAACGTGCGCTTCGACGGCCAATTCGAGATCCCGACGCTGGAGGAAATCCTCGCGCTCGTGCGCTCGGCGCACAGCGACCGCAGCGTCCGCGCGCGGGTTCTGGGGCTGCCCGAACCTGCCCCGATCGGTGTGTATCCGGAGACCAAGCACCCGAGCTACTTCAGCAAATTGGGGCTGGCGATGGAAGAGCCGCTCGTCGCGGCACTCGCACGCTGGGACTTCGCAGGGCCGGACGCGCCGGTGTTTCTGCAGTCTTTCGAGGTCGGCAACTTGAAGGCCCTGCGCGGCATGACGGATCTGCCGATCGTGCAGCTCGTCGAGGCGGACGGCCAGCCGTACGATTTCACCGTCGGCGCCGATCCGCGCACCTATGCGGATCTCATGCAGCCCGCGGGGCTTGCGGAGGTGGCGCGTTACGCGCAGGTGATCGGCGTCAACAAGACGCTCATCATTCCGCGCAACGCCGATGACTCGCTGGCGCGGCCGACGCGACTGGTCGCCGACGCGCATGCGCAGGGCCTCAAGGTTCATGGCTGGACGTTCCGCGCCGAGAACGTCTTTCTGCCGCGCAAGTTTCGCTCCAGCAGCGCACGCGCGCGGCGCGGCAATCTGCCGGCGGAGCTCGCCGTCTATCTCGCAGCCGGCATGGACGGGTTTTTTACGGATCAGCCGGACCTGGGCGTGCGCGGCCGCGATGCCTATCTTGCGATGCGCTAGGGCCCGTGAACACTGCTGACGTAGCGCTTCGATGCTACGAGCGAAGTCGATGAAGGCAATGAACGCCAGGTCGAGCTTGTCGAAGCGACTGCAGATGCGGCGAAAGCCCTTGAGTCCTCTGCAGAGCCGCTCGGTCTCGCTGCGGCATTGATATAAGGCTTTCTTGAGCCTCCAGGGTTCAACCCGGTTCGGGTGCGGTGGTACCACCGCAATGCACCCAGGTCGAGCGCGAGTTGGCGAGTCTCATTGCCCTCATATGCGCAGCGACGTTGGTTGAAGTCCTGGAACTTAAGGGACCGTGAGATGCCGGCGGGGACTTCTAGCACGCCTTTTGCGGGTCTTCATGGTGCACGGCGATGAATCGCCTAGGGGAACACCCCCAGCACACAGATCAGGTAAGCGGAGTCGTTGGGCGCTGCTGCGCGCAAATCGGGTACCGCGAAGGTGCTAACTCCATCGCCGCCGTAGTGGGTGCCGAGGAGGGTAAAGAGCGCACTGTAGGTGGAGACTGAGAGCAGCCGCCCGTCTGCGGGCAATAAGTTATCAGGATACCTTTGAGCACTATATAACGTGATCGATGATAGGGTGCATGACTCGCCGGAGTTCGAAGTGTCCTGGGTATAGGTCAACGAATTGGACCCGAACGTGGTATCACCCGGCACCAGGACGGTCCAGTAGCGCGGTTGGAGCCCGGGCCGGTGGTGGGTATTGTCTGCGACGAGACCGATGTAGAGCGCTTGTTGATAGGTCACTACGTCGCCGGCGCTGTACGTCTTGGCCGCGGTCCACGCGCCTTGGAAGCTGGTAAATGGCACATCCGTAGCCGCCGCCGGTGAGGACGGCACGGCCGTTAATAGGGTGAGTACGAGTGCTGCAGCGAGGGCCTTCAAATACTGCTGATGCATGGAATGCGTTCCCTATATTGTTGTTGCGCACCGGCGCAAAGCCGGTGTTTCCGTGCAGCCTATTCCGCAGGAAACCGAAAGTAAATTGGGAAGCTTGCGGGCTGCGCCGTTATGTCAGTAAGATGCCTCTTAAGAGCGTTGCCCGTTGGCCGCAGCCGAGCCGCACAGCGCGAAACCTAAGCAGACGAAGAGGCCCGCTCGCGAACCCGCGCGCTAGTGCGGTAGGCGCGCCTTTAGGCCATCAAGCTCGGCCCGCAGCTGCCGCACGTCTTCCTCGAGCCGATCAAGCCGCGAAGGCGCAGCGGACGTGGCGGCCTGCGCGCTCGGCGCGGCGCTCGCCGTCGCTGCAACTTCGCCGCTGAAGAGATGCGCGTAGCGCGCATCGCGTCGGCCAGGCTCGCGCGGCAGGCGCACAACGAAGGGGCCGTCGGCGCGCTCCGCGAGGCTTGCGAGCGCCGCATCCACCGTGCTCGTATCGGTGAAGGTCGCCATTCGGCTCGCGCGGGTGCGCAGCTCTCCCGGAGTTTGCGGGCCGCGCAGCAGCAATTCGCACACGATCGCCAGTTCCTGTGCCGAGAACTTCAGTGGGCCGTACTCGCTGTTGCAGAAGCGGTGCTGGAATTTGGGCACGCGGCTGCCGAAGCCGGATTTTTCCATGACGAAGTGGCGGCGCGCCAAGGTGTCTACGATGTGCTGCACGCTCGGCTCATCGAGCGCCATCAGCGGATCGCGATTACTTTTTTGATTGCACGCGTTGGTGAGTGCATTCAAGGACAGCGGATATTGGTCGGGGGTCGTGATCTGCTTTTCGATGAGGCAGCCGATCACGCGCGCCTCTTCGCGGCTCAACTCAATGTTCATGCCCGCATGATACGCGGCTGCATCTCAAGAGCGGCGAGGAATTTACGCGCGCGCGCCGCAGCGTCCTGCGCCTCGCGCACGACTTCCTCGGCGGGCACCGCATGCGCGAGGAGATACCCCTGTATCCCCACGGGACCGTATTGTGCGAGCACCGCCAGCTGCTCCGTGCGCTCGACGCCCTCGGCCATCACTTCAAGCCCGAGGCCATGGCAGAGCGTGATGATGGAACGCGCAATGGCGGCGGAGCGCGGATTGGAGTCCACCGCCTCGATGAGCGTGCGATCCAGCTTCACCCGGGTGATCGGCAACTGCTCGAGCGACGTGAGCGACGAGTAGCCGCTGCCGAAGTCATCGAGCGCGATCGCGACCCCGAGCGCGCGCAGGCGCCGCAGCGCCTCGATCGTCGGTGCGCCGGTCTGGAAAACGGTTTCGGTGAGCTCGAGCTCCAGAGCGCTCGCCGGCACTCCGGCGGCCTCGAGCGCCGCGGTGACCTGATCGACGAAGGCGCTCTCCATGAACTGCATCGGCGATACGTTGATCCCGACGCAGGCGTGGTGCCAGCCCTGCTGGCGCCAGCGCGCGACCGCCTGCGTCGCGGTGCGCAGCACCCAGCCGGTGAGCTCGTGGATGAGTCCGGTCTTCTCGGCGATGTGAATGAATTCAGTAGCGGTGGCGATGCGGCCGTCCGGCTTGCGCCAGCGCAGGAGTGCCTCCATGCCGATGGTGTCGCGCGTGTGCAGTGCGACCTGTGCCTGGTACATCAACATCAGATCGCCCGCTTCCACCGCACGGCGCAGCGATTGCTCGAGGCGAAAGCGCTGCGCGGCTGCATCGTAGAGCGCGGGACGGTAGAAGGCGAAACGATTGCGGCCGAGTTCCTTGGCGCGGAACAAAGCGACATCGGCGGCGCGCAACAGCGCATCCGGATCCGCGGCGTGATCCGGATAGAGACTCGCGCCGATGCTGGCGCTGGTCGAGAGAATGCGTCCGTCTACGAGCAGCGGCTGCTGCAGTGTGGACACCAGCGCGGCGGCGCGCTCCTCGACTTCTTCGCTCGATCGCACATCCTCCATCAATACCGTGAACTCATCGCCCCCCAAGCGCGCGAGCAGGGCGCGTGCACCCGTGGCGGTGCGCAGGCGTTCGGTGATCGCCTGCAGCACACGGTCACCGAAATTGTGGCCGAGGGTGTCGTTGATCGATTTGAAGTTGTCGAGGTCGACGAACAGGAGCGCCACACGCTGTTCGCTCGCCGCTGCGCGCGCGAGCGCCGCGGAGAGGCGGGTGGCGAGCTGGCGGCGGTTGGGCAGCTGGGTGAGCGGGTCATGGTGCGCCAGATGGTGCAGCTGCTGCGTGCGCTCGGCCACATGCTTTTCAAGTTCGGTCTGGTGAGCGCGCAGCTCCGCCTCCGCGCGCACCACCTGATCCGCCATGGCGTTGAAGGATTCCGCAAGCTCATCGATCTCGGCCAAGCCGCCGCGCGGCGCGCGCGCGCCGCGATTGCCGGCGGTCAACTGGCGCGTTGCCGCGGTCAATCGACGCACCGGTATCGTGATGCTCAATGATAGAAGCAAAGACACCAGCAACAGGACGCAGATCACGGCGATGCCGGTGGTCGTCAACGAGTGCTCGGCAAGTTCCGCCGATCCGGCAGCGCGCGCGGCGGCGTCCAGCAAGCCGCGCCGCGCCGGTTCCTGCAGATGACTCTGCGCAGCGGCCGTGAGCGTCGCACCCGCCTCGACGAAGCTGCGGCGTGCGGGCACGTTCATGGCGTCGAAGTCGGCGATGGCGCGGCGCAGCCGTACGCTCTCGCGGAAGTCGTCGCGCACGAGCTCGAGCCACGCGCGGCCCGGCGAGTGCGACAGTTCCAGGTCGTGGCGCGCAAGGGTGGCAGCGAAGTCTTTTTCCAGGGCGTCGGGCGCGCTGGGGGCGCCGGAGCTGTCGCGTATCGCATTCACTGCGGTGGCAAGCTCCGACAGGGACTTGCGCAACAGGAGCTGCTCGTTGGCGACGGCAAGCCCGGTACCGCCGGCGGAGGCGATGCGGTGCTGCAGGCCGGCGAGCAGCACGCGGCGCCGTGCCAGCCATTCGCTGCGTTTCGAGGCGAACGCGGCCAGCTTCTCGCCCTGCTCTATGTGGTGGGCGAGTTCAATGCGCAACTGCACGGTCTCAGGGGTCGTGAGCGGCGGCGGCGAATCATTGAAATAGTGATTGACGGCAAGGTCGAGCTCATCGCCGGCGGCGGCGACGGATTCAATGGCCGATTGGTGGTCGCCCTGCAGGTACTCGGTGACCGCGCGGTCGTAGTCCGCAAGTTTCCCCATCACCGCTTCGGCGCGGCGCGCCTGCGGTTCGTGCTCGATCTGCATGCTGTGCAGCGATTGCACTGCGCGGCGCGTGTTTTCGGTCGCAACTCCGTGCCCGATCACGATCACGGCGGCGACGGCCGCAAGCGCCAGCACCAGGCGCGCGCCGATCCCCAGGCGCAGTCGCGCAGGCGTGCGCGGCGCCATAGGCGCCGAGGGCACGGTCGGATCGTCTGCTTCGGGAGAGTTTGGCCGCATAAGACATAAAACGCTGGCCAGGCTCAAGCCCGGCCGCAACGCCCAGCAACGACGGAATCATGCCCGGCACGGGGGGCCGCTTCCGTGGTGGACCTCGCAGAAGCGAACGGCGGCGCCCGGGGATTGCGGCAGCCGGCAGCGGCCGTCGTTTCATCTATACTTGGGGGTTATGACGGAGATCGCAGACACGTTTGACTCGTCCTTCACCAAGGCCGTCGACCTTGGGAACCGGATCGCGGACAAGGACAAGGATGCCGACCTGTGGGATATCGCCGATGGGCTCCTCGCTGGCGCGCTGCAATACTGGCTGTACTCGCGCCAGCCCTGCGGCGACCCGCGCTGCCAGGACTGCATGCCCATCAGCACCGCTCAGGGACGCATGGCTGAGCTCAAACGCCTCATGGAACAGCTCTCCGCCGAGAGCGAGTACTTCCACACGCCGACGGATGCAAACGCCGGACGCGCTTAAGGGGCGACTTCGCGCAATGCCTGCTCGAGCAGGTTGAAGCCCTCTTTCAATATGGCATCGGAAATCGTGAGCGGCGCCAGGAAGCGGATCACGTTTGAGTAGATGCCGCAGGCCAGAATGATGAGGCCGGCACGGCCGGCGGCCTGCACCAGTTGGGAGGTGAGCTCAGCATTGGGCTGCTCGGCGCGCCCGTTCTTGACCAACTCGATCGCCACCATGGCGCCCAGGCCGCGCACGTCGCCGATGCACGGATAGCGCACCTGCAGGCCCTTCAGGCGCGAGGTCATGAAGTGCCCGATGTGCAGCGCGCGCTTCGCAAGATTCTCATCGCGGATCACGTCGAGGACTGCAAGCCCCGCGGCGCAGGCCAGAGGGGAACCGGCAAATGTGCCTCCAAGCCCGCCTGGTGCGGGCGCGTCCATGATGGCCGCTTTGCCGATCACAGCGGATAGAGGCACGCCGCCGGCGATGCTCTTCGCGACGACCATGAGATCCGGCTCGACACCCGAGTACTCGATGGCGAACATCTTTCCAGTGCGCGCGAAGCCGGATTGGATCTCGTCAATGACGAGCACGATGCCGTGCTCATCGCAGAGCGCGCGCAACTTGCGCAGGAGTTCCGCGGGCGCTGCGTAAAAGCCGCCTTCACCCAGCACCGGCTCAATGATGATGGCGGCGACGCGCGCCGGATCGAGGTCCGCCTTGAAGAGCTGCTCGAGCGCCGCCAGGGAGTCCTCGACCGTCACGCCGTGATAGGGAATGGGAAAGGGCAGGTGATAGATCTCGGGCAGCATCGGCCCGAAGCCCGCCTTGTACGGCATTACTTTGCCCGTGAGGCTGATGCACGCGAGCGTGCGGCCGTGGAAGCCGCCCGAGAATGCGATCAATGCCGAACGGCGCGTGTGGTAGCGCGCGATCTTGATCGCGTTCTCGACCGCCTCGGCGCCGGTGGAGAGAAAAATCGTCTTCTTGGGCGTGTCGCCCGGCGCGGCCGCGTTCAACCCTTCGGCGAGCGCGATGTAGCTCTCGTAGGGGGTGACCTGAAAACAGGTGTGCACGAAGCGCTCGAGCTGTCCTTGCAGCGCCGCCTTCACTTTCGGATGCAGATGGCCGGTGTTCAATACCGAGATGCCACTTGCGAAATCGATGAATCTTCGCCCCTCGACATCCCACAGTTCCGCGTTCACGCCGCGATCGGCATAGACCTGAAGGGAGTTGGTGACGCCGCGCGGCACCGCAGTCTGCCGCCGTTGATGTAAATCTTTGTTGGTATTCATGAAAAGCACAATGAATAAACAAGTACGTTTCGACCCACCCGTGAATTGCGCAACGGAAGTGGAGCAAGAACGCAAGTGAAGAGTGATAATACCCTAATGCCGCTCTCGTTCACGCGCGCTCTTCGACTGAAAGTTCGCTCGGAAGCCTATCCGTGGCTCAATGCTGCGGCCGTAGAGGTGAATCAGGTCTTCAACTACTGTAATGAGACAAGCTTAAAGGCCGCCACCCGCACGGATCTGAAGCGTAAATGGCTCACAGGTTTTGACCTCTGCGCCCTCACGGCCGGCGCGACGGAGTACTTCGAGAAGATCGGCTCCGATACCATTCAATCGGTGTGTAATGAATATGCCCAGAAGCGCAAGGCCGCCAAGAAGCTGAAACTGAAGTGGCGCGTGAGTCGCGGCGCCCAGCGCTCTCTCGGGTGGATCCCGTTCAAGGCGGCGAGCTTGAAACGCAAAGGCCGGGGTGTGCGGTTTGCCGGCAAGTGCATTCGGGTGTTCGAACGGGAGCGTCTGGAGGGGGTGAAGTGGCAGGGCGGTGAGTTCGCAGAGGACGCCGTCGGGGACTGGTGGTTGTGTCTGCCGGTGAAAGTGCAGGCCGAGTGCAGCGTCGCACCGGAGGAGGCGGTGGGCATTGATCTCGGGCTTAAAACCATTGCGGTCACGAGCGACGGCGATCGCCTGGAAGCGGGTCGCTGGACGCTCCGCTATGCCGAGAAGCTCGCCTCAGCCCAGCGCCGTGGCCACAAACGCCAAGCCAAGCGCATCCATCGCAAGATCGCCCGCTGCCGGGCGGATGCCTTGCATAAGTTTTCCAGGCAGATCGTTGATCGTTATCAGCATATTGTCGTCGGTGACGTGAGCTCTCTAAAGCTCGTCAAGACACGGATGGCTAAATCCGTGTTGGACTCGGGCTTGGGAACGCTCAAGAGGTTTTTGGCATATAAATGCGAGCACGCGGCCAGAAGCTTTGAAGTCACGGACGAGAAATACTCCACCGTCACCTGTTCTCATTGCAGAGCCCTGAGTGGTCCGCGAGGAGTCAACGGGTTGATTGTAAGATCATGGGAATGTTGCAACTGTGGAACGTTGCACGACCGAGACGTTAATGCGGCTCGGAATCACGTGATCGGGTCCAGGTGTCGGACCTCCGTGCGCGGGAATGAGTTGTCGTACTCGCTGATTCCGCCGAGCAACGCCTATCGGGTTTGCGAGGCAGGAACCATATCAGCAACTACGGCCACATAAGGACCGAGGAACAATCGATGAGCATCTCACCCCCCGCGACCCCGGAGGCCATCCGAGCGGACGTCGTCATCATCGGCGCAGGCCCCTGCGGCCTTTTCCAGGCCTTCGAGCTCGGGCTCCTCGGCATCAGCGCGCACATCGTCGATTCTCTTGCGCATCCGGGCGGACAGTGCGCGGAGCTCTATCCGGACAAGCCGATCTATGACATCCCGGCGCTTCCCGTGTGCAACGCGCAGGAGCTGGTCGATCGGCTGCTGCAGCAGATCAAGCCCTTTGCACCGCAATTTCATCTGGGTCAGGAGGTGAGCGAATTCGCGAAGCTCGAATCGGGACGCTTTCAGATCCGCACTTCGACCGGCACGACCTTCGATGCGGCCGCGGTCGTCATCGCCGCGGGAGTGGGATCCTTTCAGCCGCGGCGCATCGGCCTTGAAGGCGCACAGGCTTTCGAGGATGAGCACATTCACTACCGTGTGCGCCGCGCGACCGACCTGCACGGCCAACAATTGGTCATTTTTGGCGGCGGCGATTCGGCGCTCGACTGGACCTTGGAGCTCGCCGCGAAGGCGAGCGCGCTCACCCTCGTGCATCGGCGCGCGGATTTTCGCGCCGTACCCGCCTCCGTCGCGCGCATGCGCGAACTCGCATCGGCAGGACGCATTCGGCACCTTGAGGCGCTACCGCACTCGCTCATCATCGAGGATGGCCGCCTGGCCGGCGTGAACGTGAAATCCTCGGACGGACAGGTGCATCCGCTGCGCGCCGACAAGCTCCTCGTCTTCTTCGGGCTGCATCCGAAGCTCGGGCCCATTGCCGAATGGGGCTTGGCGCTCGAGAAGAAGGCGCTACTCGTCGATACGGAGAAGTTTGAGACCAGCCTGCCCGGCGTGTTCGCCGTCGGCGACATCAACTTCTATCCGGGCAAGAAAAAACTCATTCTCTCGGGCTTTCATGAGGCGGCGCTAGCCGCTTTCGGCATCCAGCACCACTTGTTTCCAGAAAAAAAGCAATTCCTGCAATATACGACCACGAGCCCCATCATGCAGAAGCGGCTCGGCGTCACCGGCTCTTGATACAACAACAGGGGATTTACATGAGACTCACTCGCAATGTGTTCGCTGCGTTCCTCGTCGTCGCCGTGCCGGCGCTGCTGCTCGCTCAACCTGCGCAGGCGGCAGGCAAGGTCTGCAAGCTCGCGATCACCGGCAACGATGCCATCCAATACGACAAGAAACAGCTGACCATCACTTCCGACTGTACGCAGGTGGAACTCACGCTGACTCACATCGGCAAGCTGCCCGCGCAGAGCATGGGCCACGACTGGGTGCTGGTGAAGGCGGAGGATCTGGCGGCGGTCGCGAATGATGGCCTGACCGCCGGCCTCGCCAATAACTACGTGAAGCAGGGCGATGCGCGCGTGATTGCGCACACCAAGGTGGTCGGCGGCGGCGAATCGGCCACCGTGACCTTCGCCACTTCGGCTTTGAAGAAGGGCCAGGCCTATAAGTATCTGTGCACCTTCCCGGGGCACAACGCGCTCATGAACGGCGACTTCATCGTCCAGTGACACGCGCAGCGAGCCGTTTGCGTCTTGCCCTCCGCTGACCCGCGCATAGACGATCTTCTGCGGGTGCTCGAGCTCGAGCCCCTGGAGGTCAATCTTTTCCGCGGGCAGAGCCAGGACATCGGCAGCCCGCAGGTGTTTGGCGGCCAGGTGCTGGGTCAGGCGCTGCGGGCGGCGTCTGCGACCGTGGCTGCGGAGCGCATGGTGCACTCGCTGCATGCCTACTTTCTGCGGCGCGGCGACTGCACCGCGCCTATTGTCTATAACGTCGACCGCAGCCGCGACGGTAAGAGTTTCTCCAGCCGCCGCGTGGTGGCGATTCAGCACGGCGAGCAGATCTTCAACATGGCGGCCTCGTTCCAGGCCGAGGAGGCGGGCTTCGATCATCAGATCCCGATGCCCGAGGTGCCGCCGCCCGAGGATCTGCCGGACGCCATCGCGCCGCTGCGCGCACTCGTTGAGAAGATGCCGCAGAAGCTGCCGGAGCGGGTGCGGCGCTTCATGGAGAGCCCCCGGCCCTTTGAGTTTCGCGCGGTGCAGGAGCTCAACTATCTGCAGCCGCGCAAGGCGCCGCCCATGCGCCAGGTGTGGTTGCGCGCCGTCGCGCGGCTGCCGGATGAGCAGATGCTGCATCGCTGTCTGCTCGCCTATGTGTCGGATTTTTTTCTCCTCGATACCTCGACGCTGCCGCATGGCACGACTTTCCTCAGTCCCAAACTCATCATGGCGAGCATCGATCATGCGATGTGGTTCCATCGTCCGCTGCGCGTGGATGAGTGGCTCCTGTATGCGCTCGACAGCCCGAGCGCCTCAGGCTCACGCGGATTTGCGCGCGCCAGTGTCTTTGCCCGCGATGGGCGACTGGTGGCGAGCACGGCGCAGGAAGGACTCGTGCGCCAGGTTTGAGTTCGGTCAGGGCTTCTCGAGCGACGCAATCGCCTGCAGCAGGATCGGATTGAAGCGCTGCGCAGATTCCATCATGAGAAAGTGTCCGGTGCCCGGCACGACGATGCTGCGGAAGGTCGGGGCGAACTTGCGGATGCGCGCCTCGTCGGTCGGCATGTGCAGGTCCGAATTGATGGCGATGATGGGCACGCGCATTTCGGGCAGAGCTGCGAAGTCATAGCGGTACAGCGCCTCGAGGGACGGCACGGCCACCTGCGGGGATGCATGCGCCATGTCGTCGGCGACTTTGCGCACGAACAGCGGGTCGGCGTCCTTGGTGAAGAGGTAGGCGCCCACAAAATCGTGCATATGGCCGATGAAGTCGCTGCGAAACGGCCGCAGAAGCTCATCAAACTGCGCCTTCGGCATGGGCGGCTGACCGATCGTTTTCAGGGAGTCCACCGCGATGATGCCGGTGACACGGCCGCCGATAAGGCGTGCCGCCTCGAGCGCCACGATGCCGCCCATGCCATGTCCGACGAGTACGACCTTGCGGTTGGGGATCGCATGCACCACCGCGGCGACATCGGCGGCGTAGTTGGCCATCGACCAGTCGCTGCGGTTTCTTTCCGAGGCGCCGTGGCCTGCGAGGTTGAGCGTCACCACCGTGTAGCGTGCCTTCAAGTCATCAAGCTGCGCGTTCCAGTAGTTGGCATTGTTTGACCAGCCGTGCACGAGCACGATGGCCGGATCCCCGTGCCCGTACACCTGGTATTCGATGTGTACGCCGTCGGCGGAGTCAACGATCTGCGGCGTGCCTTCGGCGAGCGGCGCGGGCTTCGCAGGCTCAGGAGGCGGCGGCAGCGGTGGGGGCTCCTTGCGAGCGCAGGCGCTTGCGAGGATGAGCGCGAGAAGAGCGCCCATGAATACGCGGCGCTTCATCCGCCTTCCTTGGCCAGCACTTTGCCGGGATTCAAGATGCCGCGCGGATCGAGCGCGCGCTTGATGGCGCGCATCACCTCAAGTTCAACAGGTGGCGCGTAGCGTGTGAGCTCATCAATTTTGAGCTGGCCGATCCCATGCTCGGCACTGAAGCTGCCGCCGAAATCGCGCACCAGATCGTGGACGGCGCGCTTCACGCTAGCTTCGCGCGCGAGAAATCGGGCCCGGTCCGCGCCGGGCGCCTGATTGAGATTGAAATGCAGATTGCCATCGCCGACGTGGCCGTAGGCGACGAGACGGCCCTCCGGAACATTCGCACCCAGCCACGCTGCCGCGCGCTCCACAAATTGCGCGAGCACGGTAATGGGCAAGGACACGTCATGCTTCAAGCTGGCACCGTCGCGCCGCTGCGCCTCGGGAATATTCTCCCGCAAGCGCCAAAACGCCTGCCGCTGGCGCTCATTCTGTGCAACCGCCGCATCGAGGAGGGCGCCGCGCTCAAGAGCGTCGCCGAGCACGCGCTCGAGCACGACGGCAAGCGCGGCGTTTTCCTCTGAGGACGTGAGTTCAGCGAGCACGTACCAAGGATGGGCACGCTCGAGCGGATCGGTGACCTCGGGGACGTGGCGCGCGGCAAGCTCGACCGCTATGCGCGGTATGAGCTCAAAGGAGCTTACGGCGTCGCCGCTCGCGGCACGCAGCTCGGCGAGGAGCGCGACGGCGGCGTCGATGTCGGGAACGGCGATGAACGCCGTGGCGCTCGAACGGATCTGCGGAAAGAGTTTGAGGTTTGCCGCCGTGATGATCCCGAGCGTGCCTTCCGCACCGATGAAGAGCGACTTCACATCGTAGCCGGTGTTGTCCTTGCGCAGCGCCTGCGAAGAGGGCAGCACGCGACCGTCGGCGAGCACCACCTCAAGTCCCAACACCAGATCGCGCATCATTCCGTAGCGCAGCACGCTCAAGCCACCGGCGTTGGTGGAGAGATTTCCGCCGATCTGACAGCTGCCCTCGGACCCGAGGCTTAAGGGGAAAAGCCGTGCGGCGGCCTCCGCCGCGGTGCGCACTTCATGCAACGTGCAGCCCGCTTCGGCCACGAGCGAATAGTTGAGTGCATCAACCGAGCGGATGCGCGCGAGATGCTTGAGCGAGAGCACGATCTCGCTGCCGGAATCATCGGGCGTGGCACCGCCGCAGTAGCCGGTGTTGCCGCCCTGCGGCACGACACCGATGCGCTCCTCGTTGCAGAAGGCGAGCAGGCGCGAGACGGCCTCAACCGAGCGCGGCGCGGCGACCGCCCGCGCGCGGCCGTGATAGAGCTCGCGATGATCGACGAGGAAGGGCGCCATCTCCTCGGCGCCGAGCATGAGTCCTTCGCGTCCGAGGATGTCGCGCAGGCGATCTTCAACTTTGGCGACCGCGAGCTCTTTCATTTTGGCTCGCGCGGCGCAACGCCGGCCCGCCAATTACGCGGGCACATTCCTGCGCCTACGCAATCGGCATGGCGCGCAGCGCCGCGATGCGCTCATCGAGCGGTGGATGGCTCATGAAGAGCCGGGCAATTCCCGTGGAGGATTTTCCCGTGGCGATACCGAAGGCCGCAAACTGCGCCGGCAGCGGCTCCTCGTGGATGCTTTTGAGACGCTCGAGCGCCGCGATCATATTGTCTTTTCCGGCGAGCTGCGCGCCGCCGCTGTCGGCGCGGAATTCCCGCTGCCGCGAGAACCACAGCACGATGATGCTGGCGAGCACGCCCAACACCAGCTGCGAGACGATGACGGAGATGAAGTAGCCCGGCCCCTGGCCGCGGTCGGAGCGGAACACCGCGCGATCGACAATGTTGCCGACGATGCGCGAGAGCACGATGACGAAGGTGTTCACGACGCCCTGGATGAGCGCCAGAGTCACCATGTCGCCGTTCGACACGTGAGTGATTTCATGGCCGAGCACGGCCTGAAGTTCCCTGTCGTTCATGCTCGTCAGGAGCCCGGAGCTCACGGCCACGAGGGCGTGGTTGCGGCTCGCGCCGGTGGCAAAGGCATTGGGCGTGGGCGAGGCGAAGATGCCGACTTCCGGCATGCCGATCCCGGCGTGCTGGGCGAGGCCGCGTACGATCGTCAACAGCCGCTGTTCTGAGGAATTGGCGGACTGCGGATCGATGACCTCGACACCCATCGTGCGCTTCGCCATCCACTTGGACATGGCAAGCGATATGAGCGAGCCCGAGAAGCCGAAGAACGCCGCGAACACCAGCAGTCCCGAGAGACTCTGGCCTTGCGATGCGAGCCAGCGATCGAGCCCCAGGAGCTGCGCGGCGATCGACAGCACCAGGACGATCGCGAGATTCGTCGCAAGGAAAAGAATAATGCGCTTCATGGCAGAGCTTTTAAGGTTCCAGGACGGCACGCGCCCGGGCCGTCGGCGGTGTTGTCAGCGTGGGGATTGAAACGCCTCTTTTCAAGCGTGACACGCTCACGCTTCAGTACGAATTACGATCCTCATTTTCGTCTTCGTCGAGGTCTTCATCGTCATCCTCGTCGTCTTCGTCCTCGTCCTCGTCCCAATCCTCGTCGTCCTCATCCTCGTCTTCTTCTTCCTCCGCCTGGGATGCGGCCCAGCCTTCGGGTTCAGCGATGCGCTCGAGGTCCATCTCATGCCAAGCCTCGACATCGAGCTCCTCAATGTCTCCGTCCAGATATTCGATCTCGATGAGCTCCGAGTCCTCATCCACGGAGAGGACGCGAAATTGTTCTTCCTCCTCGAGATTCTCGTACCACTGCGAGGCAACCGGTTCGTAATCTCTGCTCACCGCGCGAATCCTCAAGGCTTGTGCCCACAAGGGCCCGCAAGTTTAGGGGCTTGGATCGGGTGAAGGCAACGCTGCAGCGGCACTCTTGTCCGGCGTGAAGTCGCGGTTGAAAAGCCGAATGCGTATAGTTTTCCCAATGTCATCGCCGCTCGGCGCCGCCCGGCGCATCGTAATTAAGGTGGGTTCGGCGCTCCTGGTCGATCCCTCGTCGGGGCGCATCAATCGCGACTGGCTGCAGACGCTGGTGGCGGACCTCCTCGCCCTGCGCGAGCGCGGCCAGGAGGTGATCCTCGTGTCATCCGGCGCCATCGCGCTCGGACGCCGCGAGCTTAAGCTCCCCAAGGGACCCCTGAAGCTCGAGGAGAGCCAGGCCGCGGCCGCCGTGGGGCAGATCCGGCTCGCGCACGCGTATAAGGAGCTTTGGGAGGAAAAGGGCGTCACGGTAGCGCAGGTCCTGCTGACGCTTGAGGACAGCGAACGCCGGCGGCGTTACCTGAATGCGCGCGCCACGCTCCAGGCGCTCCTGGCGCTTAAAGCTCTGCCCGTCATTAACGAGAATGACACCGTTGCGACCGCCGAGATCCGCTACGGGGACAACGACCGCCTGGCGGCGCGGGTCGCGCAGATGACGGGTGCCGACTGCCTCGTGCTCCTGTCGGACGTCGAAGGCCTTTTCACCGCCGACCCCAACAAAGATCCCGGAGCGCAGTTCATTGCCACCGTGCGCCATCTGACGCCGCAGATCGAGGCCATGGCCGGTCGATCCCTGTCGGACACCGGCTCCGGAGGGATGGCGACCAAGATACTCGCCGCGAAAATCGCCGTGGCGGCCGGGTGTCACCTGTGCATCGCGGCGGGAGGGCCGCAGCATCCGGTGCGGCGCATCGAGGAGGGCGCCCGCTGCACCTGGTTCGTGCCGACCTCCACCCCGGCCGCCGCCCGCAAACAGTGGATCGCCGGCATCTTGCAGCCTGCCGGGTCAATCAGTATTGATGCGGGCGCATTGAAGGCCCTGCAGGAGGGCAAGAGTTTGCTGCCGGCCGGCGTAGTCGCGACCCGCGGCCGCTTCGACCGCGGCGACACGGTCAGCGTCGTGGGGCCCGACGGATCCGAGTTTGCGCGCGGAATCTGTGCGTATTCCGACGGCGACGCCGCGCGCATCCTCGGCCGGCGCTCGAGCGAGATCGAGAGCCTGCTCGGCTTTCGCGGCCGCGATGAAATGATCCACCGCGATGATCTGGCCATTCTGCGCGCCCCGGCGGGCACGCCTGCCGCGGCGGCGGATGCGGCACAGGCTATACCGTGAGCGTAACAGTAACCGCTAAGGAAGAACCGCCTGCCGATGCGGACATTGCGCCGCTCATGCGGGAGCTGGGGGTCAAAGCCGTCGCAGCCGCCCGGGTGCTCGCGCTCGCGTCCACGAAGGTCAAGAACGCCGCGCTGGCCTGGGCCGCCGCCGCCTTGAGAGCGCAAACGAAGTCGATTCTCGCCGCCAACGAGCGCGACCTGGAGGAGGCCCGCGCCCAGGGCTTAAGCGCGCCGCTCCTCGACCGCCTGACTCTTGATGAGTCCCGCATCGCAGCCATGGCAAGCGCTCTCAACGACATCATCGCTCTGCCCGATCCGATCGGAGTCGTCGCCGCCGAGTGGCAGCGGCCGAACGGTCTTTGCATCCAGCGGGTCGTCGTGCCCCTGGGCGTCATCGGCATGATCTACGAGAGTCGTCCGAACGTCACGGCGGACGCAGGTGCGCTGTGCTTGAAGTCCGGCAATGCCGTCATCCTGCGCGGCGGCTCGGAGAGCCTGCATTCGAACCGCGCCATTCATGCGTGCTTCGCCACGGGACTTGCAACGGCGGGGCTGCCGGGCGAGTGCGTGCAGCTCGTCCCCACGAGCGATCGCGCCGCAGTCGGCTGCATGCTCTCGGGTATGACGGAGTATCTGGATGTCCTCATACCGCGGGGCGGCAAGAGCCTGGTCGCGCGCGTGCAGGCCGAAGCGCGTGTGCCCGTCATCGGCCATCTGGAGGGTAACTGCCACGTGTACATTCATGAGGGTGCCGAGCTTTCGATGGCGCGCGCGATCGTGCTGAATGCGAAACTGCGGCGCACGGGCGTGTGCGGCGCGGCGGAAACGCTGCTCATCGACCGCGCGGCTGCGACAACTTATCTCGCCCCGATCGTGCGTGATCTGTTGGCGGCCGGCTGCGAGGTGCGCGGTGATGAGCTCGTGCAGGAAGTCGATGCGCGCGTGCGCGCCGCGTGCGAGGCGGACTGGTACCGCGAGTTCCTCGACGCGATCATCGCGGTGCGCGTCGTTGAGGGCCTCGATGCGGCGATCGCGCACATCCGGCAGTACGGGTCGGCCCACACCGAAGCCATCGTGACGCAGGACGCCGCGGCCGCGCAGCGCTTCCTCACCGAGGTCGACAGCGCCATCGTGCTGCACAACGCGTCCACACAGTTCGCGGACGGCGGCGAATTCGGCATGGGCGCCGAGATCGGCATTTCCACCGCGCGCTTTCACGCGCGCGGCCCGGTGGGCGTTCAACAGTTGACGAGCTACAAATACGTGGTGCGCGGCCGCGGCCAGGTGCGGCCCTAGACGGATCGCGGCATTTCGCCTAGCGCTGCACCAGCGCCGCGACCCCGCCCGCCTGGGAAAACACCGCGCGCATGCCGCGCGCGCGCAGTTCGCTCGCCGCCGCAAGGCTTCTCTGCCCGGCCGCGCACACGAGGAGATATTTGCCGTCGACGTCGAGCCCGGAATCCCCGTACAGCAGCGTACGCATCGGGATGTGCCGGGCGTTGCCGCAGGGCGTGGGCCACGCCTCCAGTTCCTGCGGCTCGCGCACGTCGACGACGACATAGCCCTCAGCCGCCGCCTCATCGAGCGAAGAGAAGGCGACTTCGAGTGTTTCCTGTTGCATGGACGAATCCTCCTTTCGAATATTGACGTGCACGCAGGCACGGCCGCGGCACTCGGGTGCACGCTGCGTGCGCAGCTTGGAGCTCGAGAGTGTGAGTAGATTGACGATGAGCACTTCGTCGCCCAGCTGCCCGGGTAGATCGAGGATGAGCTTCAAAGCCTCGAGCGCCTGCAGCGATCCGACAACGCCGGGCACGGGTCCGAGCACGCCCGACTGGGCGCAGTTGCCGATCAGGCCGTCGCGCGTGGCCTCGGGCCATACGCAGCGCAGACACGCGGTGTCGGCGCGGGCGCGCACCACCTGCAGCTGGCCTTCGTATTGATAGACGCTGGCGAGAATGACAGGTTTGTTGAGCTGCATGGCCATGTCATTCAGGAGGAAGCGCGTTGCAAAATTGTCGCTGCAATCGATCACGAGGTCGTAGTCGGCAATGAGTGCGGCGGCGTTCTGAGCGTCGAGGCGCACGCGGTGCGCCCGCGCAGAAATTTCCGGGTTCAGCGCGGCAACGCGCGCCGCGGCGAGTTCGGCCTTGGGCGCACCCACGTCGGCGAGCGCGTACAGCGTCTGGCGGTGCAGGTTCGATGCCTCGAGCCGGTCGCCATCGACGAGGCCCAAATGACCCACGCCTGCGCCGGCGAGATAGGTGATGACCGGCACTCCGAGGCCGCCGCAGCCGACCACCAGCACGCGACTCTTTGCAAGAAGCGCCTGGCCTGCCGCGCCGACTTCTTTGAGTGCCATCTGGCGCGAGTAGTCGACGCGCGGCGCCGCGCTTGCCGCGTGCGCGTGCGGCGTTGGCGCACCGGGCGCGCAGCGTTCACAGTTCACCCAGCCGGTGTCGCCGCTGGCGTAGTGCTCCTTCTTCCAGATCGGCAGGCGATGTTTGACCTCATCGATGATGTAGCGGCAGGCGCGAAATGCCTCATCGCGATGACGGGCGCTCGCGCCCACCCAAACGGCAAGCTCGCCCACGGCGAGCCTTCCCACGCGGTGGATGCACGCGGCATGATCGACGCCGAAGCGGCCGGCGGCTTCGCCCAGAATACGCTCGGCCTCCTTGACTGCCAGCGGCGCGAAGGCCTCGTATTCGAGCGCCGTCACTTCCGCGCCTTCATTCAAATTGCGCACCCAGCCTTCAAATGAGGCATAGCCGCCGCAAGCCGGGTCAAGCAGGCGCGCGCGCCACAGCGGCACATCGATGGGTTCGCTCGCGAGCTCGAAGCTCAACATCACAGCGTGCCCTTAGCCGCCCGCGACCGGCGGAATGAAGACCACTCGATCGCCATCGGCCAGCGGCTGCGACCAGTCGCCGAATTCATCATTGACGGCCACGCGCAGCATGGTGAGCGGCAGCGAAAA
>Ga0302324_100003112_pt1 | contig 37577 bp, 41 predicted proteins | sample Palsa_T0_1_FD_201949 | JGI IMG/M metagenome (GOLD analysis project Ga0302324, IMG submission 201949) | Peat permafrost microbial communities from Stordalen Mire near Abisko, Sweden - Palsa_T0_1 | ecosystem: Environmental > Terrestrial > Soil > Palsa > Peat permafrost | place: Sweden: Abisko... | reverse complement strand
CGAGGTGGTCGCGGCGATCCTGCTCGCCGCGTGATTCGCGATCTCTACGTCGAGAACTCGGTTGGGCGCGCAGTAACGGAGACGATCAATCGCTTCACACACAATCACGGGGTCACCGCCCACTTCCAGCACGACGTACACCCCGAGATGCAGCGCCCCCAGCAAGGCGACGAGTGGTGGATCGCGGACATCGCGGGACGCGGCATGGGGATCCTCACCCAAGACGCAGCGATCCTCGGTATACGCCAAGAGGCGCAAGGTGTGATTACCGCTGAGCGCCGGGCGGTCATCGACAACTCCGCGCACGTGTTCGCTCTCGGAGACGCCAAATACACCGTCTGGCAGAAGCTCCGATGCGTCACTACGCACTGGGACAGGATCGACGCACTGCTCGGCCAGCCCGGGCCACGAGCAGCGATCTTGCTCCTGAGCACCTTTCGGGTGGAGCACCTCTAGGCTGAGACTCAGAATCAGCGATGCGCCTTCGAGCACCAGCCGACCAGTGCATTGGTAGGGCCTGGTCGAGAGCTTTGCAGGCGTGCTCAGCGTCGCGCGCGGGAGCAGTGCAGTCTCGCCGCTAGCTACGTTTTCGTGATACGGACATCACGTTTTGGTGTCAAGGCGTTCATCGCCGCCGAGGATAAGAGGACAGGCGGGGGTGGCTGGTGAGGTGAGCCGAGGGCCGGCTAGCGGTAGCCGCCGGGCAGTTGCTCGGACAGTCAGGTGCCGACGTAGGCCGCGAGGTGCTCGCCGGTGAGGGTCGAGCGCCCGGCGACGAGCTCGGCGGGTGTGCCCTCGAAGACAATCCGGCCGCCGTCGTGGCCGGCGCCGGGGCCGAGGTCGATGATCCAGTCGGCGTGCGCCATGACCGCCTGGTGGTGCTCGATGACGATCACCGACTTGCCGGAGTCGACGAGCCGGTCGAGCAGGCCGAGCAGCTGCTCGACGTCGGCGAGGTGTAGACCGGTGGTCGGCTCGTCGAGCAGGTAGACCTCGCCCTTCTCGGCCATGCGCGTGGCCAGCTTGAGCCGCTGCCGCTCGCCGCCGGAGAGCGTGGGGAGGGGCTGTCCGAGGCTGAGGTAGCCGAGCCCGACGTCGGCGAGTCGGGTCAGGATCATGTGCGCCGCCGGCGTCTTCGCCTTGCCGGCGCCGAAGAACTCGGTCGCCTCCACCACCGGCATCGCGAGCACCTCGCTGATGTCCTTACCGCCGAACTTGTACTCCAGCACCTCGGCCGGGAAGCGCTTTCCCTCGCACACCTCACAGGGGGCGGCGACACCGGCCATCATCGCCAGGTCGGTGTAGATCACGCCGGCCCCGTTGCAGTTGGGGCAGGCGCCCTTGGAGTTGGCGCTGAACAGCGCCGGCTTCACGCCGTTCTCCTTCGCGAACGCCTTGCGGATCGGGTCGAGCAGTCCGGTGTATGTCGCCGGGTTGCTGCGCCGCGAGCCCTTGATCGCTGCCTGGTCGACCGAGACGACCCCGTCGCGGGGCGGGCGGGAATTGACAATCGAGCCGCCGATCAGCGAGCTCTTGCCCGAGCCCGCCACGCCAGTGACGACGACCAAGACGCCGAGCGGAATGTCGACGTCGACGTCCCGTAGGTTGTGGGTGCTGGCGTCGCGTACCTCGAGCGTGCCGTCTGGCGTCCGTACCTCCTCCTTGAGGGCGGCCCGGTCGTCGAGGTGGTGGCCGGTGATCGTGTCGCTTGCCCTCAGCCCCTCGACGGTTCCCTCGAACATCACCTCGCCGCCGTCGGTCCCGGCCGCCGGGCCGAGGTCAACGACATGGTCGGCGATCGCGATCGTCTCCGGCTTGTGCTCCACGACGAGCACGGTGTTGCCCTTGTCGCGCAACCGCAGCAGCAGCTCGTTCATCCGCTCTATGTCGTGGGGGTGCAGACCGATCGTGGGCTCGTCGAAGACGTAGGTGACGTCGGTGAGCGATGAGCCGAGCTGGCGGATCATCTTGACGCGCTGGGCCTCTCCGCCCGATAGCGTTCCCGAGGGCCGCTCGAGCGAGAGGTAGCCCAGCCCGATGTCCACGAACGAGTCGAGTGTCGCCCGGAGCGCGTCGAGCAGCGGCGCGACCGACTTGTTCTCGAGTTTGCTCACCCACGCGGCGAGGTCGCTGATCTGCATCGCGCAGGCCTCGGCGATGTTGATCGCATTGATCTTCGACGAGCGAGCCTCCGCGCTGAGCCGGGTCCCGTCGCACTCGGGACAGGTGGTGAAAGTGACCGCCCGCTCCACGAAGGCGCGGACGTGCGGCTGTAGCGAGTCGATGTCCTTGGAGAGCATCGACTTCTGGATCCGTGGGATCAGGCCCTCGTAGGTCAGGTTGACCCCGTCGACCTTGATCTTGGTCGGCTCCTTGTGGAGCAGATCATTCAGTTCCTTCTTGGTGAACTTCTTGATCGGCTTGTCCGGGTCGAAGAAGCCGCAGCCCAGGAAGATCCGCCCGTACCAGCCGTCCATGCTGTAGCCGGGGATCGTCAGCGCACCGTCTTTGAGGGACTTGCTGTCGTCGTAGAGCTGAGTGAGGTCGATGTCGTTCACCGAGCCCCGTCCCTCGCAGTGCGGGCACTGGCCACCAAGGATGCTGAAGCTGCGCTTCTCTTTCGTCGTGCGGCCGGCGCGCTCGAACGTGACCGCCCCGGCGCCTGAGATCGAAGCGACGTTGAAGGAGAAAGCTTGGGGCGAGCCGATGTGTGGCTTCCCGAGCCGGCTGAAGAGGATGCGCAGCATCGCGCCCGCGTCGGTGGCGGTGCCGACTGTGGAGCGAGCGTCGGCGCCCATCCGCTCCTGGTCGACGATGATCGCCGTCGTCAGCCCTTCGAGCACATCGACCTCGGGGCGCGCCAGCGTCGGCATGAAGCCCTGCACGAAGGCGCTGTAGGTCTCGTTGATCAGCCGCTGGGACTCTGCGGCGATCGTGCCGAACACCAGCGAGCTCTTGCCCGAGCCGGAGACGCCGGTGAACGCCGTCAGCCGGCGCTTGGGGATCTCGACGCTGACGTCCTTGAGGTTGTTCACGCGCGCGCCGTGCACGCGGATCAGATCGTGGCTGTCGGCACTCATGGGTCCTGAAGCAGCCCGAGGACGTTGCCATCGGGGTCGGTGAAGGTGGCCACCATGCGACCGCCACCGACGTCGTGCGCGGGTTCCTTTACGGTGGCACCGGCAGCGGTCACCTCGGCCAGCTTCGCCTCGATGTCCGGCACGTCCCAGAAGGCCACTGGTGAGGTCATGCCCTGAGGTCCACCGCCGGGCACCAGCCCGATGTGCTGGCCCTCGGTCTCGAAGCCGACGTAATAGGACGAGTCGGCTTGCGGCGGGATACCGAGCAGCGCTGTGTACACGGCCTTGGCGCTCGCCAGGTCGGACACGGGATGCAGCACAATCTTGATTCCCTGGGTGGAAGAACCGGTCATGGTCGCTCCTGAAGTCGTGGTGGTGATGTCCTCGGCGGCCACTTTAGGTGACCTCGGTGACCGGCGCTTCTCTATTCGTGACCGGTTTGGTGACCTGTTTCGCCACCCACGACGGCATCCTCGCCGTCGTGGGTGCCCCGTGGCGCCGGTAGGAGGACTCGTCACCCCAGCAGACGGGGACGGGTGACGTTGCCGCCTACGTTTTACCCCCATAGCGTGCAGATCGGCAGCGCGAAGATCCGCTCGGCGAGTCGGAACGGGCGTGGGCCGGTGTGGAGTACCGCACCGGCTAGGAAGCGCTCGCCGAGCTGCTCGCGCAGCCACTCCAGGTGTCTGGCGTCACTGCGCTTGGGTGCCGAGGAGGACTTGATCTCGACAGCGACGACGTCCTCGCCCGAGAGCCCGGCGATCAGGTCGATCTCGTGTCGTGCGTCCCTTGTGCGTAGGTGATACAGGCGAGATCTGGACGAAGTGAGAGCCACCTCGGGGCGAATCTGGGCGAGCACGAACGTATCGATCATGCGCTCGAGCACGTCGCCGTTGCGAAGCACGGCTCGCTCGTCCAGGTCCAGGGCCGCCGCTACGAGTGACGTGTCCACCAGGTAGCGCTTGCCGGTTCGCGTCATCCGGGAGATCCTGTTCGTGCTCCACGCGGGCAGGGTCTCGAGCACGAGGAGGTTGGTGAGGAGACGCTCGTAGGCCGAGGCGGTCTTGTGGTCGATTCCAGCCGCGTCGTAGAGCGTCTTGCTTTGGATGATTCCAGCGGTGTTCAAGGCCAAAGCTTCGAAATACAGCCTCAAGCGGTGTGGATCGCGATTCTCTTGCAGGGTCTCGAGGTCTCTGGTGAGGAGCTGGTCCAGATAGCCGCTCAGCCATGCTCCTCGTGTGTCTGGGGACGGATCCAGGGCCGCGTCGGGAAAGCCTCCGCGTAGCGCCAAGTCGATGTAGCCGAGCAGATCGGGCGGATCGGCTCCCGCCGCAAACGCGTCGATGTCCGCGTGCGCAAGCCTTGACAGAAACGGCTCGCCGGTGAGCTGGCCGACGATCTCGCGCACCGTGAGGCCGTACATGTGCATATTGACGACCCTGCCGGTACCTGGCCACGTGGCGCCGGTGAACTTGGCGCGCACGCTGCCCGTGAGCAGGAAGCGGCCCGCGCCAGACCCTTGATCGACCGCCCGCTTGACGGCGCCGAGCACGCCCGGGACCGCTTGCCACTCATCGAGCAGGACGGGCTCAGGCAGCGCAGCCAAGGCCGCATCGGCATCGGCTTCGAAGGCGCTCGCCTCGACGGGATTGTCGAGCTGGACGACACTGCGCGACAGGCGACGCGCGATCGTGGTCTTGCCGGTCGCACGAAGGCCAACGATCGAGAGGGCGGGCAAACCCGCGAAGAGCTGCTCGAGGTGAGCCTCGGCAAGTCGCGGAACGTAGGGTCGTGTGGACATATCATAAGAATAGCCCTATTTGCAGGATATTCCCGCTTTCGCACCTATATAACTCCCACTTTTGACCGTATCATCTTCCCATTTTTGCGCACCCGTCACTCCCACTTTTCGTGCCGTTGCCCCGAGTCCCGAAGCTGGAGGACCCGTAACGATTCCCGGTCCACCCGCTCAGGGCGCCGCGGCCAGCACCCGCTCGATGTACGGCCCGAGCAGCGTCGTCACCGAGGCGGCGGTCATCCCGGTTGGCCCTGCCGGCAACGCCGCGTAGCTGATCGCCAGGCGCACGAGGCACTCGGCGAGCAGCCGGGCGTCGGCCGGCGCCACTGTGGGCCAGCCGGCGAGGATGATCGCGCAGAGACGCTCGGTCGCGCTTTCAACGACAGGCGCGCCCTCGGTGGTGATCAGCGCCAGCAGGCTGTAGGCGCCCTCGCCCGCGAGCAGCGTACGGAGTAGTGGATCCTCGGCGGCGGCGGTGAGGAACACCTCGAACGCCGCCGAGAGCGCCGTGGCCGGATCGTCAAGATGCTCCCGCACGGCCTGCTCCACGGCGAACAGGAAGCGGTCGCTCTCGCGCAGCACGAGCGCTTGCGCGAACGCCTCGCGCGAGCCGAACTCCTTGTACAGCGTCTGGCGGCTGACGCCGGCGGCGGCCGCGATATCGGCCATCGTGATCTCCGCCCAGGGGTGGCGCTGCAGCTCGTCGCGCGCCCCGTCGAGCAGCGTGTTGCGCAACAGCTCGCGCGCGGCGAGCGCGTAGGGGGTGCGCTCTGCAGAGCGCTCGAGGGTCGCCATCCGGCTCAGTCCTCCTCGAGCGGCTCGCCTGTACCCGCCAGGGTGAAGTCGACCTTGTCGCGCACGCCACAGTCCGGGCAGACCCACTCATTGGGCACCTCGCTCCACGGCGTGCCTGCCGGGAAGCCCTCGCGCGGATGCCCGGTCTGCTCGTCGTAGGTGTAGCCGCAGCCGGGGCAGCGATAGACGCTCACCGCTGCGCCTCCGCGCTGCCGTTGGCTGCACCACCCGCGCTCGTCGCGACGGGCGACCCGTAGCGCGCCAGCACCCGCTTGCGCGCCCGCGGGTGGATGTTCACGCGCTCCAGATCCCCGCCGTAATGAGCGAGCACGCGATGGTCCATCATGCGGCGCCAGAGCGGGGGGAAGGCGGCGGTGACGATCATGCCCGCGTAGCCGGTGGGCAGTTGCGGAGCTTCTTCGAAGTGGCGCAACGCCTGGTAGCGGCGCATCGGGTTAGCGTGGTGGTCGGAGTGGCGCTGCAGGTGGTAGAGCAGGACGTTCGAGGCGATGCTGTTGCTGTTCCAGCTGTGCTCGGGCGCGGTCCGCTCGTAGCGCCCGTCCTCGCGCTTGCCGCGTAACAGGCCGTAGTGCTCGAGGTAGTTGACGACCTCCAGCAGCGAGAACCCGAGGACGGCTTGGATCAGCAGGTATGGCAGCACCACGACGCCGAAGATGGCGGTCAGCGCCCCAAACAGCACGACGGTCATCGCCCAGGCGTTCAAGATGTCGTTGCGAAGGCTCCAGTGGGAAGAGCCCATGCGGTCCAAGCGCACGCCCTCGAGCTCCCAAGCCGAGCGCAGACTGCCGGACACTGTGCGCGGCCAGAACGCGTAGAAGCTCTCACCCAGTCGTGAGCTGGCGGGGTCATCGGGGGTGGCGACGCGCACGTGGTGGCCACGATTGTGCTCGATGAAGAAGTGCCCGTAAGCGCTCTGCGCGAGCGCGACCTTGCTAAGCCAGCGCTCGTTGCTCGCGCGCTTGTGCCCGAGCTCGTGGGCGGTGTTGATCGCAATCCCTGAGACCATCCCCATCGTCAGCGCCAGCCCGATGTCGTCGATCGTTGAGAGTTTGCCGCTCGACCACAGCCAGCAGGCGAGGATCAGCCCGGCGTACTGGATCGGGATGTACAGATAGGTGCACCAGCGGTAGTAGCGGTCCTGCTCGAGCCACTTGATCACGCTGTCGGGCGGGTTTGTCGCGTCCATTCCGATCGCCAGGTCGAGCAGCGGAAAGATCACAAAAACAAGAAACGGCCCGTAGAGCCAAAAGATCCCCAACCCGGTCAGTTCGACCAGGCCCCAGGCGAGGAAGGGGAGCGTGGGGACGATCAGGCCGAGCAGCCACGCGTAGCGCTTGTGATCGCGCCAGCGCCGCGGTGTCTGGGCGAGCTCCCCCGCCGTCACTCCGCCAGCTCCTGCTCCTGCCTGCTGTCCGCTCGCGATCGAGGCCATTCCGTGCGTCTCCCTTGGGTCATTTTTGGTCGTTGCGTACGCACGTTAGACAAAAGCTCAAGATTTGTCAACCATGAGTACGTAGAGCCACGAACTGTCCAACGGCGAGAGCTCGAGTGTCCCGGTTTGGGTTCAGGCGGAGTCGCGGGGGCGCTCGTCCAGCGTGGCCAGCACGAGGGCGACGGCCGCGTCGACGTCCATCTCGGGCGTTAGTTCGACCTCGGGCGTGCGGGGCTCCTCGTACGGCGCGTCCACGCCGGTCATCCCGCTCAGGCTCCCGTCGCGGGCCCGTGCGTAAAGGCCCTTCGGGTCGCGGCGCGCGCACTCCCCGGCGGGGGTGTTGACGAACACCTCCAGGAACGGCAGCCCGTCGCGTTCATGCAGTTCCCGCACCTTCTGGCGGCAGTCGGTGTACGGCGATACGAGCGCCACGAGGGCGACCGTGCCCGCGTCGGCGAACAGGAGCGCCATCTCTCCTACGCGGCCGACGTTGATCTCGCGGTCGCCCTTGCTGAAGCCGAGATCGCTGCAGAGCCCGTGGCGCAGGTTGTCCCCGTCGAGTCGGTAGGCGCTGCGCCCGGCGTCGATCAGCCGCGCCTCGGCTGCCGTCGCGATTGTCGTCTTGCCCGCTCCGGGCAGACCGGTGAACCACACGGTCGCGCCCTGCTGGCCCAGTGCCTCCCAGCGCCGTGCGCGATCGAGCGTGGCCTCCTGCCAGATCACGTTCGCGCTCATCTGGTGGTTTCTCGCTGCGGTCGGTTGATGGTCATGACCTCATTCAAGGCGATCCGGAGATGATCAAGGTAAGAATTAGCAAGATAAAGCTTAGATTAAGACCTCCCTCGGCGGTGCCACACCATCTGAGCTCGCTGGCGCGGGCACCGGCGCGGGAACGCGCGAGGGTCCGCCGATCGCAACGAGCGTCGCCCCGGCGAGTAGGCTCGCGGCGATCATCAGCTCCCAGGCCGCCTTGAAGTCGCCCGCGGTGTGTGGCGTGCCGAGCACCGCCACGAGGATCGCAAAGCCCAGCGCCGAGCCGATCTGCCGTCCGGTGGTCTGCACCGCGATCCCGGTCGCCAGGCGTGCGGGGGCAAGCGTCGAGGCGACCGCGCCCGTCAGCGAGGGGATCATCAGGCCGACGCCGAGTCCTCCGATCATCATGCCCGGCAGGAAGTCGGCCGCGTAGTGGGGCGCGCCGGTCAGGTGCGTGACCCACCACACCCCGCCGAGCGCGAACAGCACCGCGCCGACCGCGCCGACGCGGCCGGGGCCGAAGCGCGCGCCCAGCCGCGCACCGGGAACCGCGGTCGCGGCGGCCATCGCCGGGCCGGGGAAGATCTCAAGGCCAGCGGTGAGGATCGGCTCGTGCCAGATCCCGGTCAGGAACAGCACGCTCGCGAGCAGCATCGCGGCGAACGCCATGAAGAACAGCAGTGAGGCCGTAGTCGCGAGGCTGAACGTCCTAACTTTCAGCAGGGCCGGCTCGACGATCGGCGAGGGGTGAGTGGCGATGCGGCGGCCGACGAGCGCGATCAGCAGCGCCGTCAGTGCAAGTAGGCCGAGGATCCGCGGGTTCGCCCAGCCCCAGGTTGTGCCCTGGATGATCGCGACGACGAGCGTCGCCATTGCCGCGGTGAGCAGGCCCGCGCCGAGGAAGTCGGGCCGCGAGGCGTCCGGGTGGCGGACCTCGCGCAGGATGTACCAGCCGGCGATCAGGCTCGCCAGGCCGACGGGGACGTTGACGATGAACACCCAGCGCCAGCTGATCTGGACCAGCAGGCCGCCGAGCGGCGGCCCTGCGGCGGCGGCGATCCCGCCTACGGCTGCCCAGATCCCGATCGGGATGTGGCGCTTATCGGGCGGGAACTCAGGCAGCAGCAGCCCGAGCGAGGCCGGCATCAAGAGCGCCGCGCCGAGACCCTGGACTGCGCGAGCGGCGACGAGGAAGGGGATCGAGGGGGCGATTGCGCAGGCGGCCGAGGCCGTCACGAACAGGCCGGTGCCGAGCAGGTAGGAGCGCTTGCGCCCGAACGTGTCCGACCAGCGCCCGGCCGTGATCAGGAACGCGGCGAACACGATCGTGTACGAGTTCAGGACCCACGACAGCGACCGCAGGCTCGTCCCCGGGAAGTCGGTGTGCAGTTGGGGGAACGCGATGTTGACGATGAACACGTCGAGCCCGGCCATGAACACACCGGCGACGACTACGATCAGGACTCTCCACCTGCGTTCCATTTTTATTCTCCCGCCTGCCTCTCCTGAGTAAGTTGCATAGCAAGACCCACCCTAACACAGGGAGTTTTATCATGCAACCAAGTGCTAGAATAAGCGGGTGCTGAAAAGCGACTACGCCGACCAGAACTGCTCGATCGCCCGTTCGCTGGAGCTCGTCGGCGAGCGCTGGACGATCCTGGTGTTGCGCGACGTGTTTCTCGGTCGCAGGCGCTTCGATCAAATCCAGCAAAGCCTCGGCGTCGCCCGCAACGTGCTCGCAGCGCGCCTGGACCGGCTTGTCGCCGAGGAGATCCTCGAAAAGGTGCCCTACCAAGAGCGCCCCCTGCGCCACGAATACCGGCTGACCCCAAAGGGCGTTGACCTGTGGCCCGTGACCGTCGAGCTGCTGCGCTGGGGCGACCGCTACGCCGCGCCCGACGCGGGCCCGCCGATCGTGTTGCGGCACAAGGGCTGTGGTGGCGAGCTCGGCGAGGGTCGAGTCTGCGCGCGCTGCGGCGATCGCCTGCAGGCAAGCGACGTCCGCGCCGAGCCCGGTCCCGGTGCTGGCGTGGCCCAACGGTCGAAAGCCCACGTGGCTCGACGGTCGCGGGCCGGCATGACCCCACGCACCGCTGCCCGCGTGGCTCAGCCGTCGGCGAAGGGCGCGATCGGCACGCCGTGATCGTGCTCGCGCATCCCCAGCTCATAGACCGCGCCATGCGCGGTGTGCAACGTGCGCGAAGGACCGTCTGGCGGGCGCACGGTCAGCTCGAGTGCCGCGATTGAGCAGTTCGCCACGTCGTGCTCGCCCCCGTCGGGATCGGCATAGCGCCAGCCGGCAACTGACTCCGCGGGATTCTCGACACGCGCGTCGAGGACCAGCCCGCCGGCGGCTGGGAGTGTGAGCTTGCAGGTCCTGGCCGTCTCGGCCACGCGCAGCCTCCGTGCGCCCAGGCCACCGATGCGGTGGCGTTGCCCCTCCAGCGACAGCGCGCCGTTGGCCACCCAGGGCGTCATCCGTCCCGCCACGCGCAGGCGCCCGATGGCGAGGTCCAACCACGCCTCGGGTTCCTCTCCGAAGCCCACACCGTACAGCCAGATCCAGCGCTCGGCGTGCTCGGCGCCCCAGTTGTGACCCACCATTCCCGGCCAGTCGCGCAGCTCGATCGGCTCCCGTCCGTCGAGCTCGAGCGTCCCATTGAAGCGGGCCGCCGGTAGGGGACTCGAGAGCTTGGTGCGCGGCAGCGGCGCGCGGTACATCCAGCTCCTCGGGAGATGGCGGAGCTCGGACTCAGCGGAGGCAAAGTTCAGCGACCAGCTCGCCTGGCCGCATGTTCCCTGAGCATCCGCGGGGCTCATCTGTGAGTCGCCCACCGCGATCCAGCCGCCGGTTGGCGCGCGCAGATCGTGGGTGCTGAGCTTGGCCATGAACGGCCGTCCGCGGGTTGCATCGAAGACCGTGCACCACACCGAGCCGCGCGGTGGCTGACCTGGCCGCTTGTGCACGGTGTAGCGGATCCAGACGCTCACCGGGTCCTCTGGTGAGACGGCGCGCAGGTAGAACGACTCATACATCCCCGCGCGCCGGGGTGCTCCGGGGAAGACCGCGCCGACCGGCATCTCGATGATCCTAACTGCGCCGACCGGCATCCGGATGATCTAACCGCGCGGGAACTGCGAGGATCGGGGCGTGAATCGCGACCCGCTCGTCGAGCTCCCGCCTGAGCTCCTCCCGCCAAGAACCGATAGCGCGGAAGGGGCGCGGGCCACCGGGCATGCGAACACCGCAGAGGGCGGGACCGCACGCTTCGTGTTGGGAATCGACGGCGGCGCCACCAAGACGCTTGCTGCGCTGCTCGACCTGGAGCGGGGGACGCTGCACCTGGGGCAGGGAGGGCCGAGCAACGAAGACGCCGTCGGCACGCGGTCCGCTGTCCAGGCGCTGCTGGAGGCCGCGGACGAGGCGGTGGGCAAGGCCGGCATCGACGAGGAGCGACTCGATGCCGAGGTGATCGCGCTGGCTGGTACCGACACCGACGCCGTGGCCCGGCACGTGCGCGCCGCGCGCTCGGAGGATTGGCTCGTCGTCAACGACGTCGTCGCGGCATGGGCGACGGCGACGGATGCGCAACCCGGGATCGGTGTGATCTCAGGCACTGGCAGCAACGTGCTCGGAGTGGGGGCGGATGGACGCGCCTGGCGCGCGGGCGGCTGGGGGCACACGCTCGGGGATGAGGGCAGCGGCTACTGGTTCGGAATCGAGTCGATCAAGGCGGCGCTGCGTGACCGCGAGGCCTCTGGTCCTGAGACCGCACTGAGCGAGGCGGCGGTCGAGTTCTTCGGCGTGCCGAGCGTCGAGGGGCTCGCGGCGCATGTCTACTCCAAGCCGCTGAGCAAGGGCGAGATCGCGGCGTTCGCGATCGAGACCGCGAAGCTCGCCGAGGACGGCGACGCGGTGGCGTGCGAGCTTTACCGACACGGGGCCGAACTGTTGGGAGAGCAGATCGCCGCCGTGATCCACCGCACCGGCTTGCAGGGTGCTTTCCCGGTGGGCCTGATCGGCAGCGCCTTCAAGGCCGGTGCCGTGTTCGTCGAGCCGCTCACTCGGGCCGTGCACGAGCTCGCTCCCGAGGCGCGGATATTGGTCGTCGAGATGGCCCCGGTAGGCGGCAGCCTGCTGCTGGCGATGCGCGCTTGCGGGTGCGAAGGCGCGCTGTCGGTCACCGAGCTGGAGCGACTCCTCGACGAGGCGCTCGCCCCGGAGTCGAGCGCAGCCGTCTGATCTCAGGGCAGCCGGGCCTCGATCGCGCTCCGGTCGCCGATCGCGTCCGCCCCGGAGCCTTCGATCCGGATCGCCGCCGCTGCGCCCGCAAACCCCGCGGCGCGCTCCGGGGGTAGGCCTTCATGGAGCGCGACGAAGAACGCCGCCGCGAACACGTCGCCCGCGCCGAGGTCCTCGCGGGGCTCGGCAACCGCGGGGGCCTGCACCCGGGTGCACTCGCCGGCGGGCGTCTGAACGCTCGTTGCACCTGGGCCGGCTGTGATCGCGATCACTGCGCCGATGTCCGCCGCCGCGTCCAGAAGTGGCGCGCAGGCGACGCGCTCCTGCTCGCTGATCACGACCGCGGAGCAGCCGCGCGGAAGCAGAACCTCGAGTGAGCCTCGGTCGCTTGGTAGCGGTGTGGGGACGATCTTTCCGCCTGTCGCACCGCCCTCATCCCACGCGCGCGCGTGCCCCTGGGGAGTGAGCCCGACAAAGGCGGCGCGCCCGCGCCACGCGGCCCGGGTCTCGCGGGCGACCGGCGCGAAGTGCAGGATCCGGGTGTCCACCTCGATCGGTCCGGCGATCGGACCGGCCCAGGCGAGCACGCGCTGGCTGCGCTGCCCGCCCGGCCAGGACGTCTCGAACGTCGTCGTGGCCGGCGCCGGGATGACGCGCAGCTCGAGCTCGTCGCTGTAGGGCCCCAGCAGCTCTTCGATCTCGGGGGCCGAGCCCTGGGTGAGGATCAGCGTGCGCAGCCCGAGCCGGGCGGCCTGGAGCGCGCTGTAGAACGCGCCGCCGCCCGGACGGCGCGAGTGCTCGGCGGCGATCACATCGACCGTCACGTGGCCGACGGTCACGTAATCGAAATTGAAGGAGTTGGGCCTGCGGATGCGTACACCAAATCAAATGGCTCGCCCGACTGTTCTGCTTGCTGAGCGCCGATGAGATCCCACGCAGATACCCCGCATACACAAAAGGCGCGTCGCGGCATGCTGCTGCTGGGTCTCCTAGCCACGGCTTGCCTGCCATCCGTGCCAGCCTCCGCGGCCTCGCCCCACCCGGCGGCCTCGCCTTATCCGGTGGGCGCCGAGCGCCCCGCCAAAGTCGCCCGGGCCTCCGAATTCGCCCACTCCGCGAGCGTGGGTGGTACGAGCGCCCCGGGCGCCACGACGCCCGCCGGCACGAAGTCCGCAACCAAGAAGCCCGCCAAGCACGCGCCCAAGAAGCCGAAGCTGCCCGTCAATGCCGAACGCGCGCAGCTCGCGTTCGAGGCGATGCAGAAGACCTACTACATCGAGGGCTCGGGGCTCTATCAGGGAGAACCGTTCTCGTTTCTGTGGCCGTTCTCCCAGGCGCTGGCGGCGACTATGAGCGTGGCGAACATCCCGAGCCTGAAGAGCGTCTTCGCCCATGAAGTCTATGCGCGGCTTGTCGGCCTGAAATCGTATCTGGACCTCAACAACTCGGGTGCCCCCGAAGGGACCTACTCGAGCACGCTTGCCGCCTACGACGGCACTGTCGCGCCCCCGGCGGGGCCGGGCGGGGCGAAGTACTACGACGACAACGCATGGGTAGGGATCGAGCTCGCGCGGATGTACGAGCTGACCCACGTCGCGGGCGTGCTCGGCGGCGCCGAGGGGATCATGGCGTTCGAGATGGCGGGCTGGGACATCCAGCCGGGGATCGCCTGCCCGGGCGGCATTCCGTTCTCCAACTCGCCGGAAGACATCGAACGCAACACCGTCACCAACGCGCCCACGGCCGAGCTCGCCTTGCAGCTGTACAAACTGACCGGCAATGCCCAGGACCTGCAGTTCGCCGAGATGGCCTACGAATGGGTACGAACCTGCCTGACGGAGTCAAACGGCCTGTACGCCGACCACATCGGCCTGCACGGGAAAATCGAACCGACGGAGTGGAGCTACAACCAGGGCACGATGATCGGCGCCGGCGTGCTGCTTTATCAGGCGACCGGCAACAGCGCATACCTCTACCAGGCGCGCCAGACCGCCAAGGCGGCGCTTGCCTACTACACGCCGGAACGGCTCGGTCAGGAAAACCCGTTCTTCGTGTCGGTCTACTTCCGCAACATGCTCTACCTCGACTCCGTCACGCACGACCCACCCGGACTGAAGCTCGTGCAGGGCTATGTCAACTACGCCTGGGAACATCTGCGGTTGAGCGATGACGTGTTCGTGTTCGGCTCGCCTGCCACCGCCCAGCTGCTTGTGCAGGCGGCGATCGTGCAGGACTACGCGTTGCTGTCGACCTCGCCGACCACTTACTTCTGAGTCCCGGGAAGGCGGTCGGGTCGAGTAGGCTCTCTGCTCGGATGACCGACGCCGCGAACCTGATCACCGCCGAGGGCCTGCAGAGCCTGAACGCCGAGCTGGCAGAGCTCGAGGGAGAGGGCCGCAGGGAGATTGCGGAGCGGATCAAAACCGCGCGCGAGTGGGGGGACCTGAAGGAGAACAGCGAGTACCACGACGCCAAGAACGAGCAGGCGCACCTGGAGACGAAGATCGCGCGTGTGCGCGAGAAGATCGCCGCCGCGGTCGTGGTCGAGGACACGCCCGCTGCGGGCGGGGTGGTCGGCTTCGGTTCGACCGTGCGCGTACGCGCCGAGGATGGCGCCGAGCACACTTGGCGAATCGTCAGCTCCCACGACGCCGCGCCCGCCGAGGGCCGGCTGTCGGCCGACTCACCGGTCGCGGTCGCCCTGCTCGGGCGCGGCCTCGATGACAGCGTCTCGGTGGCACTGCCGAGGGGCAAGCGCAAGTTCACCGTGCTCAGCGTCGACTGAGCCGCTGGTCGGAGACCTCGGGCACCGCCCGTGGCCATTCCGGTGGGTGTCGCTGCTCCTTGCGCGCGTACAGTCGCTGGTCGGCCAGCTGCAGGACCGCGGCCGTGTTGCTGCCCTCGGCGGGAATGCTCACCTCGCCGTGCGCCGCGCCGATCGAGAAGCCCGTCCCGCGCTCGGCCAACGCCGCCACGCTGGCGTCCACCAGCGCGTCATCGGCCGTTGCGATGCGGATCAGGGCGCAGAACTCATCGCCCCCCATCCGGTAGGCGGTGCCGTGCGGGGAGACGATTGCGCGCAGCCTGCCGCTCAGTCGCTCCAGCAGGGCATCGCCCGCGGGATGGCCGAAGGTGTCGTTGTAGCGCTTGAAGCCGTTCAGGTCATACAGGATGAGCTGCCACGGCTCGCGCTCGCGGCCCTGTTCGCAGGCGAGCTCGAGGTCTTCCATCAGTGCCCGGCGGTTGCTCAGGCCGGTCAGCGGATCGGTCAGCGCCAGCCGTCGCGAGCCGACGAGCATCGCGAGGTTCTCGCGCACGGTGAGCATCAGCCGCGCGCAGACGGCGAGCACCGTGGCCGTGGCGAGGATCAGCGCTCCCAGCGTGAGCTGGTGGTGGAGGTTGCCGTAGATGAAGACTCCCAGCGCGGTGAGCAGCGAGATCCCTGGCACCGACACCAGCCGCCAGTCCTCTACGCGCCGGCGCTTCGGCGGTGGCCACGGCGTCCAAGCGGCGATCGCCAAGAGCACGGCCGCTGCGGGCCACATGGCTTCGACCCAGCTGCCTGCACGATAGGTGCTCGTGGCGGTCTGGTAGAGGTAGGTCGTGTCGGCGATCGCATTCAGGAGCATGCTCGCGGCGATCAGCAGCCACACGCGCCCCGGACGCCAGCCGGTGATGCCGAGCGCGCCGATCGTGAAGATCAACAACAGCAGGTCGCCGATCGGATAGGCCAGCGAGATCGCCACCGAGGCGATGTTGCCGTGGGCATGGTCGACGATCGGTGGCAGCAGGAAAGCCGCTCCGAGCGTGGCGGCGGCGAGGCCGCCGATCAGGCCGTCGAGCCACAGGCTCACGCGCAGCTCACGCAGGTGCGCCCGGAGCAGCAGCATGATTGCCACGTACAGGCACGGGTACATCGCCAGGTACAGCCCATCGGCCGGGGAGACGCTGCCGGTGGCCACGCCGGAGCCTTCGACAAACAGGGCGAAATAGAGTTCGCCGAGGCTCCAGCAGAGCAGCCCCGCGCCCATCGTCAGCCATGCCGCGCGCTGCTCCCTGAAAGCGATGGCGCGTGCGATCACGGCAAATGCCGCGCCGAACATCAGCACGTCGTAAACGCCGTCGTCGATCAGCCTCTCGGAGCCGCGACCGCCGAGGCCGACGGTCATGTGCAGCACTAGCACTCCCAACCCTCCCAGGAGGAAGGCAAGCAGGAGATTCGATGATGTCGTACGTGCGCGCATGGCCGAGAGTGGCCCCACGCTTACATCGGTCGGCTACGCAAGATCCCTGAGTCGTAGCCGCGCGTGGGCGATCCTTCGTCGATCTGCACACGGGGTCGTGTCAGATATGGATGATATGGCGCTCTATATGTGTGGGAACGCACCCGGACGCGTCACGCCCAAGCTGTGGACGACTTAATTTCTTAGACGCGCGCGCGCGTGCGTGCGGCGTACGCGCCGTAGGAACTTCTTCGGCCGGCGTCCATACAGGCGCTCTCCCTCGCGCAGCGCTCCCTTGCGCAGTTGTCTGCGGCGGCGTGCGATTCGCTTGAGCAGGGCCTTGCGCGCCCGCTTGCCGCGCTTGCCCTTGAAAGGCGCTCTCCCGGCCGGAGGGAGCAGGCCGATGAGCACCACCAGGTCGTGCTCCTCGCCGAGCAGTTCGGCGAGCCGATCGGCGCGGCGCGCGAGCGGCCGTTGACCGAGGATCTCGGCGGCGTAGCGCAGGTCCTTGACCCGTTTTCTCCATGCGTGCGTGGCGTGCGCGCCGCCCCTCCCGCGCGCGACGCGCCGCTTGCGCTTGCGCCCGTCGCGGTAGATTCGCCGCAGGTCGAGCTCGACGAGGGCGATGCCGGGCCGTTCGGGCAGGCTCCATCGCTTCGCGCGCTCGCGCAGGCCGCTGAGCTCGCGCAGAACCTCCCCACGCATCGCTCGATCGCCGAGCGTCTTGTGCTCCGCCGCCGCTCGTTCGGCGACGAGCAGCTTGCGCAGCTCGATCAGTGGGCGTCGGCGGCCGAGCTTGCGCGGATGGCGTCGCAGCAACGCGTCGAGCGTGGTGACCATCACCTCCGCGTCGCGCGCCCCCGTCAGCCGCCGGGCCGCGTCGCGGAGGATCGCGTGCTCGCGCTGGTACTGCTGCTCGCCGAGCTCCTCGCGCAGCAGGCGTACGAGCGCGCGCAGGCGCTTGAGTGCCTTGCGCGTCTCGTGGATCGCCTCTCTGTCGAGGGCCCGCCCGCCGCCGCCTTCGTCGCCCAGCAGTTCGATCGCGAGGTCGAGCTGGCCGAGCGTCATTCGCTGCAGCGCCTCTCCCAGCGGCTCGCCGGGCAGTTGCGCGAAGCGGCGCTGGCGAGCGCGCAGGGTTGTGGTCGAGCGACGCGCACGCTCAGCCGCCGCCAGGGCAACGCCGATCCCGACGGCTACGCTCGCCACGAGAGTTGCCGCGAGCGGCGCAACAATGGAGCTGTGTCCAACCTGCCGCCTGCCGCGTGGTGGACGGTACGCCGTGCGGCGAACCGCAAGCCGGCGACGTATCGCTGTCCAATCTGCGCTCATCATCTACCCGCGCTCAGCGAGCACATGTTGATCGCGCCCGAGGGCGACACGCGCCGGCGTCGGCACGCGCACACAGAGTGCGTGCTCGCCGCCCGTGAACGCGGGGAGCTCGTGTTGCGCGAAGAGTGGCTGAAGACGCAGCCACGCCCACCGTCGCTGTGGCGGCGTCTGCTGCGGCGCGGGTAGCGGCGCGGGGCCGTCCGCCGGCCCGCGCGAGCTCGGTCGCGATCGCTCAGCCTCCCCAGACCTTTGTGTGCTCGGGCTCGACGCGGATGATCACGCGCTGTTCGCCGGGCTGGCGCAGCGGATACTCATCCTTGTCCATGTACTTCTTCGCCATCGCGTCGATGTGCGCGTCGGCGCCCTCGTGCGTGCGCTCGGCGACCGTCCCGCGGATCTCCACGTACTCGTACGGGTTCTCCATGTTCTGGACCGTCAGCGTCACGCGCGGATCGCGCTCCAGGTTGCGCGGCCACGCGCGTCCCTCGGCCGTGTTCAGTACTGGACGCCCGTCCTGCACATCGACCCATACGGGAACGCCGTGCACGGTGCCATCCGCACGCAGCGTCGCCACATGGCAGAAGTTCTTCCCCTTCAGCAGCTCCTCGGCACGACCATCGATCGTTGCGTTCATGAGACGACCCTTTCCTCGTGTTGGAAGGTGTGGAAGGGTTGTTTAAATACCCTTTCCGTTTACCCACCACGATAGGGCCTTCGCGATGACGCGTGTAGGGCCCTACTCGCGGCTGCTTGCGGGGGGGATCGTCTCGAGCGGGACCAGTTTGCCGTTGTTGAGCTGAAAGTGCACGGTCGCCTGGCCGCCGCTGGAGAGGGCATAGGCCAGCGTGACTTCGGTGTCGCCCTGGCTGACCACGTGGACCGACGCGCTGGGCTGCTTTGCGTCGGTGCCGATGTAGCGCCCGTCGACGAAGAAGAACGCCTGCTGGCCGTTGCCTTCAGCAGAGCCACTGCGCGAGCCGACGAGCACGCGCAGGGTCTGGTCGGGGTGGTAGTCGGAGGCGGCGCTCACGGTGAAGCCCCGCGCGCGCACGACCGCTTCGGCGGCGCTCAGCCCTTCCGCGGTGGCGCCGCTCGCACCGGTCCCTCCCTGTCCCGTGAACGCCGGCGCGGTTGCGGTGCGCGTCGTGCTTGGGCTCGAGGTGCCGCCGCTTTCGCTCGGTGTCGTCGTCGTGTTCGTCGGCGTTGTCGCCGTGGTGGTCGTCGTGCTCGTCCGCGGCGCGGTGGTCGAAGTGGTCTGTTCGGGCAGCGGGGTGCTGGCGACGGTCACCGTCTTCGTGCCCCCGCCGCAGCCGGCCAGCAGCGCCGCGAGCGCCACTCCGAGGAGGGGCGTGAGGGCAGTGGAGGAGCGTCGTCTCATGGCTTCGATGATATTCGCCACATGCTCCGCTCCTCCTCGGTGTTGCCACCAAGGCTACTTGCCAGGTCTCAAAAGCTGTTGCACCCGGTGGCTAAACGTCAGGACGTCCTTCCCGCTCCTGCCGGATTGGGGATCACGCCGAGTTGGCGCATCAGTGAGATGTCGTCCCTGACGGCCCGGTACTCGGTGATCTTGCCGTTGCGGAAGGTAAAGATGTAGATGTGGTGTACGTCGCTGAACGTTCTCTCGGTCGGCGGCATGCCCATGAATGGCCCGGTGTGCGTCCCGCTGATGGAGCTGTGCATCACGACGCGGTCGCCCTCGGCGATCAGCTCGTGAATCTCCCAATGCTGATCGGGAAATGCCGCGCGCAACATCGCCGCGACCTCCTTCACGCGCTCTGGTCCCCGACGGTCCTGCACGTCTGCGGCGTCCCGGCAATCCGGCCCCACGAGCACATCGGCGACCTCCAGTTGCCCTCCTTCGAAGACCTCCTCGTACAGTCGCCGCGCGATCGCCTTGTTGCTATCTGACATCGCTGCCTCCTTTGAGTTGTCCGATCATTTGACTACAGTAGCACTATAGTCAATGGCCCGTCAAGAATCCCAGCGTGATCGCCCCCCAACCCGCCGCTACCGCTCCGCCAAACGCCAGGCGGACGCTCGCGCGACGCGCGAGCGCATCCGCATCGCGGCCAGGTCGCTGTTTCTCCGCGACGGCTATGCGCAAACAAGCATGAAAACGATCGCCAAGCACGCGGAGGTCGCCGAGAAGACCGTCTACCTCGCCTTCCCGACAAAGGCGCAACTGCTCTCCGAGGTCATCCGCGTTGCGGTCCGTGGAGACGATGAGGAGACACCCATCACGGCCCGCGAGGACTGGCACGCGATCCTCGACGCCCCCGCAGACGAAGTCCTGGAGCGCCTCGCGCGACACGAGACTAAAGCCCTCGAGCGGACCGCGCGCCTGCTCGCGATGGCCGACATCGCGGCGGCCGGTGATTCGCGGCTCATTCCGCTGCGCGATCGCGGCCACGCCGCTCAGCGCAGCCTGTATGTGGAGGCGGCGGCAAGCCTCGCGGCCCGCGGAATGCTCGACAGTGGACTCCCCCCGGCTGACGCGGCCGACACGATCTACGCACTCACGCACGAGGCCCTCTACCTGCGGCTCACCGACGAGTGCAGATGGAGCCCATCACGCTACGCCCACTGGCTCAGCGCAACTCTGACAGCCACTCTCACCAAGAGCCCCCTTGAACCGCATGCTTGCTAAGCGCGGACAAGGGGGGAAGTTCGTATGGTGGTGGCGATGCGGACATCGAGAGCGTGGGAGCGGTATGCCTGGGCGGCGGGCATCGTCTTTGTCGTCGCGCTGGTGGCGGAGTCTGTGGTCGCGACCGGAGTCGGACTGACCCAGGACGACTCGGCGGCGAAGATCGTGAGCGGGCTCCACGAGCACCGCACCCGGCTGTTGGTGATCGCATACCTCTCCGTCGTCTATGCCGCCAGCTTTCTGATCTACCTCTGCAGTCTGTACAACCTGCTGCGCGGGGACACCGACCGGCCGCGGATCCTCTGCTCCTTGGTGCTCGTGGGTGGAGCGCTCTTTATCACCATGCATGCCGTCAGCGACATCGGCATCACCGGCTTGCTCGGTGCGAAGCTCGCGTCGTTTGGGTCCCAACACGATCCAGGCATCCCCTACACGCTGTACCTGGTGACGTTTGCGCTCGACAGCGTCGGCGAAGTCTTCGGCAGTCTCTTTGCTGTCGCAGCAGGGCTACTTGTGATCAGAAGCGGCGTCCTGCCGCGCTGGCTCGGGTGGGTGTCGATTCTCGTCGGGGGCCTGTTCTTCTTTCAAGCCTTCGGCCTCGGTGGCGTCATCGCGTCGTTCGGGCTAGTTCTCGAGATCATCGGGTTCGTCCTCTTTTTGCTCTTCGTCATCGTCAGCAGTGTCATCTTGCTGACGCGCGAAAACACCGTCCCCAGCACCGCGGCTCCGATCAAGTAGACGGGCGGTTCGGGCGCCAAGCGCCGCAAATTCTCGAGCTCAGGCGCCGCATCTTCCTCGATCTGGAAGGCCCTTGAGGCGCGTTTCTTAGTCACTGCTAATCTGGTCGCTGGAAGATAATTAGTAGTCGCTAAGATTGGAGCCAGAATGACCGACAAGCGCAGGAGCAACGGCTGGACCCTGGGCATCGTCTCGGTGGCGCTGTTCATGTCTGTCCTGGACAACCTCGTCGTGAGCGTCGCGCTGCCGACGATCCATCGTGATCTCGGCGCCTCGATCCAGTCGCTCGAGTGGACCGTCAACGCGTACGTGCTCGCCTATGCGGTGCTGCTGTTGACGGGCGCCGCGCTCGGCGATCGCTTCGGACGCAAGCGAGTGTTCGTGATCGGCCTCTCCATCTTCACGGCGGCCTCCGCGGCCGCCGCGCTCGCGCCCAACACCGATCTGCTCGTCGCCGCGCGCGCGGTGCAGGGCGCCGGCGCCGCGATCGTCACGCCGCTCACGCTCACGCTGCTCGCGGCCGCCTTCCCCGCCGAGCGTCGCGGGATGGCGATCGGCGTGTGGTCGGGCATCTCAGGAATCGCCGTGGCGATCGGGCCGCTGATCGGTGGCGCGGTCGTGCAGGGCATCTCCTGGCACTGGATCTTCTGGATCAACGTCCCGCTCGGAATCGTCCTGATCCCGCTCGCCGCGCGCAGGCTGACGGAGAGTCGCGGGCCCTACGGGACGCTCGATCTGACCGGTCTGGGACTCGCTTTGCCGGGTGCGTTCGGAGTCGTGTTCGGGCTCGTGCGCGCACAGTCACTGGGTTGGACGAGCACGACGGTGCTCGTCTCGATGATCGGCGGCGCGGCGCTGCTGGCCGGCTTCGTCGCGTGGGAGCTGCGCACGAGCGAGCCGATGCTGCCGATGTCGTTCTTTGGGAAACGGTCGTTCGCGGTTACAAACGTGGCCTCCTTTAGCATGTACTTTGGGATGTTCGGGTCGATCTTCTTTCTTTCTCAATACATGCAGAATGTGCTCCACAACTCGCCGCTGCAAGCCGGGCTGAAGCTGCTCGTGTGGACCGGCGCCACGATGGTCGTCGCGCCCTTGGCGGGAGTCTTCTCCGAGCGCTTCGGCAGTCGCCCCTTCATGTTCGCGGGCCTGACGCTGCAGGCGGGCGCGCTGGCGTGGTTTGCCTCGATGGCCTCCACGACGTTGCCCTACTCGCACATGATCGTCCCGTTCGTGATGGCCGGCGCTGGCATGGCGCTCGTGTTCGCGCCCTCCGCCAACGCCGTGCTCGCCTCAGTGCGTACCGAGCAGGCCGGCCAGGCCTCCGGAGCGAACAACGCGATCCGCGAGGTCGGCGGAGTGTTCGGGGTCGCCGTGCTCGCCTCGGTGTTCACCGGCGCAGGTGGCTACACCTCGCCGCAGGCGTTCGTCAACGGCCTGATCCCGGCGCTGTGGGTGGGCGTCGTGGTGCTCGCCGCGGGAGCGCTGACCGTGCTGGTGCTCCCGTTCCGCACGCAGGCCTCCGCGGATGAGGCCGAGGCAGGGACCGCCGCCGCCGTGGCGGGCGAGGGCTCGATCGCAGCCGAGCGCCGGCGCGGGGTGCTGGCGGGGGAGGCGGCGTGAGCGAGGCGCCCGCGATCGAGGAGGGCTCAGCCGCGGGAGCCGTTGTCGAGGCGGACGCCGCGGAGCTTCAGCCTGCTCCCGCGCGCCGGCGGGTTCCGGCCGCCGAGCGCCGCGAGGAGTTGATCTCCGCGGCGGTGATCGAGTTCGCAAAAGGTGGATTGCACGGCACGCCAGTCGAGCGCATCGCGCGGCGTGTGGGCGTGGCCCAGCCGTATGTGTTCAGCCTATTTCCCACTAAGCGCGAGCTGTTCCTGGCGGCGCTGGAGCGGGGCTTCGAACGTCTGGCTGACACCTTCAAGCGCGCCGCGACTGACTATCGCGAGGGGCGAGCGCCCGCCGAGTGTGAGGACGCGCTACACGCGATGGGGCTCGCATACAAGGAGTTGCTCGCGTCCGATCGCGACCACCTGATGCTCCAGCACCAGTCCTACGCCGCCTGTGACGACGAGGTCGTATGCGCGTGCGTGCGGCGACGCTACGCCGAGCTGATCGAGCTGGCGCGGGAGCTCTCAGGCGCCGATGCGGAGCTCCTGGACGACTTCGTCAGGCACGGCATGGCGCTCAACGTGGCGGCGGCGCTGGGAGTCGAGGAACTGTCGGTCGACTGCCCTTGGATCCAAGCCGAGCTACGCTGAGCAGTGGCGGGATAGGATCAACTGGTGGCCTCGCCGATCCAGACTCCGCCGGGACGTAGGGGGTCTGCTTCGCGGCGTAGCCGGCGCGAGACGACTCGTACCGTCGCGCTGGTCGTGCTGGCGATCGTGGTCACGCTGTTCGCCGTCCTGAACACCGACAAGGTCAAGGTCCACTGGATCTTCGGCACCCGCGAAGCGCCGCTGATCATCGTGATCGTCGTGTCCCTGCTCGTCGGCGTGATCTTCACTCACTTCGCCGAGCGCCGCGGATCCAAACGCCGCTGAGGCACGCGCGTGGGCTGCTTGGGCGCAGGCGCGCGGACGAGAGCGGTGGTCTCAGTGCAGCACGACTTTCAGCGCGATGATCGCGAGTCCCATCGTGACCCCGACGCCGGTTTCGAGCACCAGCTCGCGCGGCGTCGCCCTGGCGCGGAACCCGGCCAGCAGCTCGAAGGCGATCAGGCTCACGACCGTGGTCCACAGCGCCGTTTCGACGCCGCTCGCCAGCGCGACGCCGAACGCCCAGCAGAGCAGCAGCGCGAGCAGCGCCGGCACCGCGCCCAGCAGGATCGCCGCTTCGTCTCGGAGCGCCCGGCCCAGGACCACGAGACGCAGACGCGCGTGCGACTGCAGGCGTCCTACGAGCACGTCCGCATAGGCGTGCGCCAGCCAGTACAGCAAGATCGCGATCACCGCCGATCCAGCAGTGTCCACGTAGTCCTCGTGACTCCCGCTCTCCGCCGCCAGCACCGCGCCGATCGCGAGCACCCCATAGATCAGCCGCGCCGGGTTTCGCTCCGGCAGCAGCCAGTCGACGGTGCGGTCGGCCCAGCTGTGTGGATCTGTCTCTTGCGATGTGGGTTGGGGAGGGGAGGCCGGCGAAGAAGCGATGCGCGGATTATCTACCGCCATCCGACGGACTCCGGCAAGCTGGTGCGGCTCCACCCCCCTGGGCAACCCAGGTCCACCCCAAACAACTACGATCTCGGCCCATGCCGACGTAGCTCAGCTGGTAGAGCACCTCCATGGTAAGGAGGGGGTCCGGGGTTCGAGTCCCCGCGTCGGCTTGACTATCGCTGGGTGTTCAGTTGGGGAGGTCCATGGGAGGAGCCTGCCCCCCCATGCGTTAGCCGATCCCCTTGAGCAACTCCCCCGGCGAGCTTAGCTTCAGACCCTGGGCCAGGATCACGATCGTCTCCAGCCGGGGCGAGCGCTTGGAGCGCTCCAGCAGGCTGATCTCCGTGCGGTGCAGGTCGCAGATGCTGGCGAGCGCCTCCTGGGAGAGGCCAACCCGTTCCCGATGCCGGCGAAGGTTGGAGGCGAACTGCTCGCGCGCGGATTCCATAGCCCGAACTTTCACGATACGCAGACGGAAGGTCTACAGACAACAGCCCGCCAGACGGTTGTCTGCCTTTGTGCTGCTCGCGAAGGAGTATGGCGGGAGCAGGATTCGAACCTGCGTAGGCAGAGCCAATCGGTTTACAGCCGATCTCCTTTAACCACTCGGACATCCCGCCGGGCATCCCCGGCTGAAGCCGGGGGCGATTGGCGATTCTAGTGCAGGCGCGAAGACTCAGCTCGCCTCGCGCAGCTGTTGCGCGTCGGGGAGCGTCTGGAGCTTCTTCAGCGTTCGACTCTCGATCTGGCGCACGCGCTCGCGCGTGATGTTGAATGCGCGGCCGACCTCCTCCAGCGTGCGCGAGCGTTCGCCGGTGATGCCGTAGCGCATTTCGATCACCCCGCGCTCGCGCGGGGGCAGGCAGGCGAGCACGCGGGTCACGTTCTCCCGGCGGAGCGCCTCCGAGGCGATCTCGAACGGCGATTCCGAGCCAACGTCCTCGATCAGGTCGGCCAGCGCCGAATCCTGCTCGTCACCGATCGGTTTCTCGAGCGACACAGGCTGCTGGGCCATGCGCATGACCTCGCGCACCTCGCGCGTGGTGCACTCGAGCTCCGCGGCGATCTCCTCGGTGCTCGGCTCGCGCCCCAGCTGCTGGATCAGCCGGCGCTCTGCATGAACCAGCTTGTTCAGCCGCTCGACCATGTGCACGGGGATCCTGATCGTGCGCCCCTTGTCGGCGATCGCGCGGGTCACCGCCTGGCGGATCCACCAGGTCGCGTAGGTCGAGAACTTGTAGCCGCGCCGGTGGTCGAACTTCTCAACCGCCCTGATCAAGCCGAGCGAGCCCTCCTGGATCAGGTCCAGGAACGTCAGCCCGCGCCCGATGTAGCCCTTGGCGATCGACACGACCAAGCGCAGGTTCGCCTCGACCATGTGCTGCTTGGCCGCGATGTCGCCGCGCTCGATGCGCTTGGCCAGGGCGACCTCCTCCTCGGCGCTCAGCAGCGGCACGCGGCCGATCGAGCGCAGATACAGGCGCAGTGAGTCGAGGTTCTGCTCGACGCTCTCCTCGAGCTCTCCCTTCTTCATCTCCCCCAAGCGCGCTCTCAGCGCCTTGCCCTGCTCCAAGCCTTCGTCTCGATCGTCGAGCTCGGAGAGCGGACGATCACTCGCGCCATGAAGTGAATCGTCGATTTCGATTACGACAGTGTCCGTGTCTCCCAGCAGAACCTCAACCTTGTTGCTCACTCGGACCCCCAGGATCCATCCGGCTTCCCATCGGAGCGACCAGCTCCGACCTCCCTTGCAAGTGCGGAGTGATACCAGAATCGTCGGCCGGAGACGCCGGTCACTGCGGCGCTAGGCTTGGCCGTGGTGCAGGCGACACGGCTCCCCCCTCCGCTGGACCTCCCGCAGGGCGCGGGCGAGGATGTCCAGGCGCGTCCGCCGAGCGTTCCTGTGGGGCTCTCGCGCGTGGGTGTCACGGGCGTCGAGAAGGTCGTGCGGATCCGCGACGAGCTGTTCTTTGCGCGCCTGGAGTGCTTTGTCGATCTCAGCCATGAGCAGAAGGGCGCGCACATGTCGCGCTTTGAGGAGGTGATCAACGAGGCGATCGGCGAGGTCGTGCTCTCAGAGTCGCCGTTCCGGGCGGAGACGCTGGCGCGGCAGATCGCCGAGCTGGTGCGCGCCCGCCAGGGGGCGCATCGCGCCGAGGTGAGCATCGCCGCGCGCTATCCCGAGCACAAGCCCGCTCCGGTGTCGGGGATCGCCACACAAGAGATCTACACGCTCCACGGGCGAGCGGTTGCCTTCGAGCACGGCACGCGGCACGTGGTCGGCGTTTCGGCCACAGGGATGACCGCGTGTCCGTGCGCGCAGGAGCTGGTGGCGGGACGTGCGCGGGAGCGGCTTGCGCAGGACGGGTTCTCCGCCGAGCAGATCGAGCGGATCCTCCAGCGCGTGCCCGTTGCCACCCACAACCAACGCGGGCTGGCCACATTGCAGATCGGCTGCACGGAGGAGTGCGAGACCGAGATCGACGCGACGTCGTTGCTGGAGATCGCGGAGGCAAGCATGTCCTCGGAGATCTACGAGCTGATGAAGCGCTCCGATGAGGTTGAGGTCGTCGAAAAGGCCCACCGCCGCCCGCGCTTCGTCGAGGATTGTGTGCGCGAGATGCTCGCGGGCGTGCTCGCCCGCTTCCCGGAGCTGGACGGCGCGAGCTTCGTGACCGCCCGCCAAGAGAACCTCGAGACGATCCACCAGCACAACGTCGTCGCCGAGCGCCACGGCCTGCTCGACGAGCTGCGCGCCGAGATCGAGTCAGGCAAGCCGGCCGAGCGTCAGACCACGCTTGACGAGTGGCTCGCCGCCGGCGCTTGACTCAGGTTGGGTCGGGCGCGCGAACCTGCGCCTGCTGCATCTGCCGGCGTAAGCCGAAGAAGTAGTCCAAGCCGGACAGCACGGTCACCAAGACCGTCGCGTACAGCAGCAGCGAGACCCACAACGGTTCCCCGTGCACCGCGATCAAGGCGAGGATCGCGGCGATCTGCATGCAGGTCTTGACCTTGCCGAACATGCTCGCGGCAATCACCACGCCCGCTTGCGTGGCGCCGAGGCGCAGCACCGTGACGGCGAGCTCGCGTGTGATGATGACCATCGCAACCCACGCTTCGAGCCGGCCGAGCGAGACGAGCGAGAGCAGCGCGGCGATGATCAGGAGCTTGTCCGCGAGCGGGTCCATCAGCTTGCCGAAGGTCGTGATCGACCCGCGCGAGCGGGCGAGGCGGCCGTCGACGAAGTCGGTCAGCGAGGCCAGCGCGAACACGACCGCCGCAAGCACGTCCCCGGAGGGCGTGTTGCCCAGTAGGGCGACCACCACGACCGGCACGAGCATGATCCGCAGCACCGTCAGGACGTTTGGCAGGTTCAAAGGAAACATGGGGCGCTCATTATGCCGTCCTAGTATCGATCTCACGCCTTCGCAACATTCGACCCGACGAGGAGACACGATGAACAAGCGCACCCTTGGCAGGAACGGCCCCGAGGTCTCAGAGATTGGACTCGGCTGCATGGGGATGTCGGCGTTTTATGGATCGACTGATGAGGGAGAGGCCATCGCGACGATCCACCGCGCGCTCGAGCTCGGCTGCAACTTCCTCGACACGGCGCAGCTGTACGGGCCGATGACGAATGAGGAACTGGTCGGCCGCGCGATTGAGGGCCGGCGCGACGAGTACGTGATCGCGACCAAGTTCGCCCGCCGCACCGACGGAGCGACGCCTGGCGAGATGTCGACGCTCGGCCCGCTCGACGGTTCCGCCGAGCACGTCCACACATCGGTTGAGGGGTCGCTTGAGCGGCTCAAAACCGACCACATCGACCTCTACTACCAGCATCGCGTCGACCCGAACGTCGAGATCGAGGAGACCGTCGGCGCGATGGCAGAGCTCGTGCAGCAGGGCAAGATCCTCCACATCGGGCTGAGCGAGGCGGCGCCCGAAACAATCCGCCGCGCGCACGCGGTGCACCCGATCGCCGCGGTCCAGACCGAGTACTCGCTGTGGACACGTGACGTCGAGGAGGAGATCCTGCCGACGTTGAACGAGCTTGGGATCTCGCTCGTGGCCTACTCGCCGCTCGGGCGCGGGTTCCTGTCGGGACGCTTTTCCTCACCCGAGGAGCTCGACGAGGGCGACTTCCGTCGCTACGGGCCACGCTTCACGGGGGAGAACCTGCGCGAGAACCTGAAGCTGGCGGAGCGCGTGAAGGAGCTTGCGCAGGAGAAGGGGATCACCCCTGGGCAGCTGGCGCTGGCGTGGGTGTTGAGCCGGGGCGAGCAGATCGTGCCGATCCCGGGGACCAAGCGCAGGAGCTACTTGGAAGAGAACCTCGCCGCCGCGGAGCAGGAGCTGAGCGCGGAGGAGTCCGAGCGGATCGCCGAGGCGGTTCCGGCCGCCGCGGGTGAGCGTTACCCGGCGGAGGCAATGCGGACGGTCAATCTCTGAGGCCTCCTCTGCGGCGCGGGTTGGGGCGGCGGCCCGTGGCTTGAGTCAGTATCCGACCGAGTAGAAACTAATGTGACGGCAGCCGTCGAGCTTGTAGTGCGGCAGCGCGTGATGGCTCGTGAAGACGACGATCTGCGGGTTTTCGCAGTGGACCACGCCGGAGTTCTCGTGGACGTGAACGACCGTGTCTGGGTTCGTGCCCGTCCAGACGTAGTTGATGGTGTCGTTCGCGTAGATCAGGTTCGGCCCGTCGCCGGCGTGGATGATCGCCGTCTGGAACGAGGGCCAGCCCGACTCGTGGTAATCGCCCCAGATCACATCGCCGGCGTTGCCGCCGTAGATCGTGTCGTTGCCGTAGCCGCCGAGCAGGTAGTTGTGGACGCCGTCCTCGCCCGTCAGCACGTTCGCCTGCCCCGCGGGACCCTTGTCCATCACCAGGTGCTGGTCCGCGGGCCAGCCGGCGTGGCTGGTCATCGCCACCGCGGGCGCCGTGAGGCAGAGCGCCGCGAGCAGTGCCAGCGCTGGCGCACGACGGGGGATCGATGAAGAGCGCATGAGAGTCCATCGACACCCACCTGCCCAGCGCGAGGCCTGGCGGGACGACTCGCACATGCGGCTACCCCGACGAGCGCTAGGGTGGGGCCATGCCCCTGATCCCGATGGTCATCGAGCGCACCGCGCGCGGCGAGCGCGAGTTCGACATCTACTCGCGGCTGCTGAACGAGCGGATCATCTTCCTCGGCACGCCGATCGACGACCAGGTGGCGAACCTCGTCGTCGCCCAGCTGCTGCACCTTGAGTCCCAGGATCCGGAGAAGGACATCTCGATCTACATCAACTCGCCTGGGGGCTCGATCTACTCGGGCTTGGCGATCTACGACACGATGAACTTCGTCAAGCCGGACATCGCGACGATGGTCGTCGGTGTGGCGATGTCGATGGGCTCGCTGCTGCTGGCGGGGGGCACGAAGGGCAAGCGGGCGGCGCTCCCGAACAGCCGCATCCTGATCCACCAGCCATCGGCGGGCTTTGAAGGACAGTCGACCGACATCGAGATCCACGCGCGCGAGATCCTCAAGGTGCGCGAGCGGATCGACGAGATCTACGCCGAGCACACAGGGAAACCGAAGGAGGAGGTCCGCCGGGACATGGAGCGCGACCGCTTCTTCAACGCCGAGCAGGCGCTCGAGTACGGCTTGATCGACCGGGTGCTCGAGAGTCACTGACGAGTCGCCCGCTCGCCCCGGCGCAAGATGACCGCTCTCACGCCACTGGAGCGCTCGGCCCTGCTCCTGGTCGCCGTGCTGACCGCGCTGGCGGGCGTGGCCAACTATCAACCGTGGCCGGCGGTCCCGCGCTTCGCGGTCGCCACGCTCGCGCTGGCGGGCCTGGCGTGGGTCGTGTCGTTCGCGACCGAGCAGCTCGGCGAGCGCTTCGGACCGGGCGTGACGGGGATGCTGCAGTCGACGCTCGGCAACCTGCCGGAGCTGTTCGTCGTGATCTTCGCGCTCAAAAAGGGCGAGCTCGTCGTTGCCCAGACCGCGATCGTCGGCTCGATCCTCGCCAACGCGCTGCTCGTGCTCGGTCTGGTGATCGTGGTCGGCGCGCGCCGCTCGCAGGACGGGATCATGCGTTTCTCAAAGCGCCTGCCGCGCGACACGGCGACCCTGCTGCAGGTGACCGTCTTCATCATCGTGCTGCTTGGTCTCTCGCTCGCCTCGCACGACCCCGCGAGCCACCACGTGCAGGCGATCTCCGCGGTCGGGGCGGTATGTCTGCTGATCGTCTACCTCGCGTGGGTCGTCCCCTATCTGCGCTCCGACGTCGCGCCCGGGGACGAGCGGGTGCAGGCCGACTCAGGGATCGGGGTGCAGGCCGAAGCTAATCCCGCGCGCCTCGCGCGCGCGGGAGAGCAGCGGGGGCACCCCGCGGACGACGAGGCCCGTCCCGTCCCGCGTTTGGGCCTAGGCCTGACCCTCACGCTACTGATCGTCGCCGGCACCGCCTCGGTGTTCGTCTCGGACTGGTTCATCAACGGCCTGGAGCCGGCGATCTCGATCCTGCACATCTCCCAGGCGTTTGCGGGCCTCGTGATCGTCGCGATCGCCGGCAACGCTGCCGAGAACACCGCCGGGCTCGTGCTCGCCTACAAGGGTCGCTCGGATCTCGCGATCTCAGTCGTCAAAAACTCCGTCGCGCAGATCGCGGCGTTCCTGTTCCCGCTGCTCGTGCTCGTCTCTTTGCTGCTTGCGACCACGCTGACGTTCGCGCTTGCGCCCGTCTACATCGGCGCGCTCGCGCTGACCGCGCTCGCGCTGTGGCAGGTGACGGGAGACGGCGAGGCCGCCGAATTCGAGGGCTGGGCGCTGGTCGCGCTGTACGTGATCCTCGCGACGCTGACGCTGTACGAGTAGGCAGCGATCTCGGGCGCCGCGCGGGCGGTCAACCGGCGAGGTGGCCGCCACGTCGCGGTAGACTCGCAAGTCGTCGTAGGGGAACCGCGAAGGAAACGCGAGGGAGCCATGGGGTACATCGGGCAAGCACATCTGCGTAGCACTCCGCGGCCGCGGTATCTAACGCTTGTCGTACTCATCGGGGCCCTGGTCGCCTGTCTTTCGCTGGCCACTCGAGCACGCGCGGACGTCACCGTGAGCAACTGCGCAAAACTGCAGCCGATACTGAATGCAGCCGAAGAAGGCGAAGTCATCACGCTCGACGCTCTCTGCACAAAGAGCAACTCCGGTAAAGCTGAAGGCGTCTTCAGGCTGCCGTCCAACGTGGCCAATCTCACGATCGAAGGTCAGAGCGGCATGACGGCCGGCTTTGACGGTACGGGTGTCGAAGGCAGTGCACTGGAATCCAGGGGCAGCGGTCTGGTCCTGCGCAATCTCGTGGTCGAGAACTACTCGCTCGAACGCGAAGCCGCCGTCAGGCTCTACCCAAATGAAGGCGCTCTGCCGGAGATCGAATCCGATCGCTTTATCGACGACACCAACAGCACGCCCAGTTACTCCAGCGGCGGTGGAGCCCTCTACGTCTCCACGTTCAACAACACCTGCGCCTACACGGCTCCGCTGAGCATCATCGACTCCCTTTTCCAGGGCGATCGCATCGCGGACACCTCAACCGAAGAACACAACCGTGATTTGGGGGGCGCCGCGTATGCGGAAATACGCTGCAACTCGGCCTCGACGCCGATTGACTTCGCGACGCTCAATGGGAATACCTTTGACGAAGACGTGATCGGCACGCGGGCAGGCGGCGAAGCCTTCGGCGGGGCGCTGTACCTGGCCAACTCCTCCCACGCGGAAGTCAACGTTGCGGCCGAGCAGACGGACAACGTGTTCGAGAATGACTCGATCGCGTCGATCTCGCCGACCGGCGCCTACGGCGGTGGCGGTGAGTGGGCGCCGTCGCTCGAGCTCTCGAGCACAGACGATCGGTACACCGGCAATGGGCTGCCGGCTCCGCAGGGCGCGAGCGCCTCCAGCCAGGGCACTGGACTGGGGGTGACCTCGGCCACCTGCTCAGAAAAAGCGACGCCGTCGGCGGTGCTAAACGACGCGGTGTTCGCCGCCAACACGATCGGCCCAGCCAGCGAAGGGGGCGAATCGGCGGGCGCGGTCTACGCCGCGTGCGAGCCACCTGAACCCCACGGTCATTTCCACCTCAGTCTCAACGACTCAACGGTCGCCGGCAACCAGGCCCCCGGGGGTGTCTCCGGCATCGACGGCGAGGACACCGACCAACTGGCGCTGTCTAACTCGATCGTGGCGAGCCCTCCGGGCCAGGCCGACATCGGTGGCTTTCGAGCGGTCTCGGGTGGATCGTTGACGTCCTTGTTCAGCGATGCGTGTATGCCCGACACGAGCATGGCGCTCGCGGGTGAAGGCAACATATGCGCCGAACCGCTGCTGGAAGGTGCGAGCACCGGCAACGTCAAGGAGACCCCCGCGAGCCCAACGATCGACGCCGGCTCAAACGCGCTCGTCCCTGCCGGCCTGGCGAGCGATGCCTTTGGTCACGCGAGGATCCTCGCCGGGCACAGCGGCTGCGGGCAGACCTCCCCGGCAGTTGTCGACATGGGCGCCGATGAGTTCGTGTCCCTGGCGACGCCTTCGTGCCCGCCCTCGGTCCAGAAATCGCCTCTGGCCCCGCCCCGACCGGGTCGGACCAACTTCGTCAGCCTCAAGACCAGCTCCACCGGCGCGTCGCTGCGGCTGAGCTGCTCGAGCACCGACGGTCTGGGTTGCTCTGGAACGATCTACGTCGCCGCCGAAGAGACGCTTCACGGCAAGCAGGTGATCGCCGCCGATGCCGCCCACGACCGGACGTCCGTCACGATCGGACAGGCGCCCTTCTCGCTCCCCGCCGGCGCCACTGCGACGTTTGCGGTCAAGCTCAACGCGGCCGGCCGGGCGCTGCTGCACCGCTTCCACTCGATCTCGGCCTACGTGTTGGCCAACGAGGCATCGCCCACCAGCACTCCCTTCATCTTCCTCCTCCACGAGACGCGTTTCAGCGAGCCCACGAAGCACAAGCAGCGACACTCGAAGCACCCAAAGCACCACTGAGCCTCGCCCGCTCGTGGGGGGTGGGGGGAGGGTGGGGTTCTCATCCCTCAAAGCACGCTAGACTGCTCTGACCTCGCGCCTTGGCGGGGTTTTTCTTCGCCCAAGGCCGTTTGTCCACCACCACGCAGGGATTTCTCACATGGCCCGCGGAGACGTTCGAATCGCGATCACCCTCGCATGCGAGGAGTGCAAGCATCGCAACTACCAAACGAATAAGAGTAAGCGCAACAACCCCGATCGGATCGGGCTGCGCAAGTACTGTCGCTGGTGCCGTAAGCACACCAGCCATCGGGAGACTCGCTAGCGCGGGAGCGCTGTTGTGGCCCGTGACCGTAAACGCGCAAAGCAGCGCCGCGCCCGTCGCGGGCGTGGGGGCGCCCCGACCACGCCGGCTGGGCAACCCGCTGGCCAACCCGAGGTCGGAGACTCTCCGCACGGTGGCAGTCCCGTCCGCGCCGATGTGCCGGGGGCGCTCGACCATGCCTCGGGCGACGTCGACGAGTTCGACGCCGCGCTCGTGCGTGGTGCCGGTGGAGTCCCCGTGGACTCCGGCTCTGTGCTGGACGACGACGACGGCGTCGCCGCCGATCCAGAACATCTCTCCGAGCGCGAAATCGAGACCGAGGCTGAGGCCGAGGGCGACCTCACCGAGGACGAGATCCAGGAGCTCGCGGGCCCGTCGGGATCTGGTGGGGGTGGTGGCCTCGCCACTCCTGAGCAGGCCTCGGGTGCTCCGCAGCGGGGTGGCAACCGCGCGATCGGCTTCCTGCGCGCCAGCTGGGCCGAGCTGCAGCGGGTACAGTGGCCTGACCGCCGCCAGGTCTTCCAGGCGACCGCCGTCGTCCTGGGCTTCGTCGCGATCGCCGGCGCCTACCTCGGCTTGGCTGACTTTGTCGCCAAGGAAATCGTCGAATTCATCCTTTCCTAATCCGTTGCAGTCCTCACACTGAACCCCCTGTCAAGGAATCCTGAATGTTTCGTTGGTATGTAGTCAACACTTACTCCGGTCACGAGAACAAGGTCAAGCACAACCTGGAGCACCGGGTGATCTCACTTGGCCAGCAGCGCGCCGTGCGCAACGTGGTCGTCCCGACCGAGTCGGTCTCGGAGATGAAGGACAACCAGAAGGTCACCGTCGAGAAGCGCACGATGCCCGGCTACGTGCTCGTGAACATGGAGCTCAACGAGGACTCCTGGGGCGTCGTCAAGGGCACCCCAGGGATCACAGGATTCGTCGGTGCCTCCCAGGAGCCGGTGCCGCTGACCCAGGTCGAGGTCGATCGGATGCTGCACAAGACCGACGTCGCGACGGCGCCGAGGACACGCGCACAGTTCACGATCGGCGAGTCCGTGAAGGTCATCTCCGGTCCGCTGTCGGACTTCTCCGGGGAGATCTCCGAGATCAACGAGGATGCGGCCAAGCTGAAGGTCCTGGTATCAATCTTCGGCCGGGAGACCCCGGTAGAGGTCCAGTTCGACCAAGTGAAAAAGCTCTAGACCATGGCCAAGAAGGTTCTGACAACAATCAAGCTGCAGGCGAACGCCGGGCAGGCGTCCCCCGCCCCGCCGGTCGGTCCCGCCCTGGGGCAGCATGGGATCAACATCATGGAGTTCTGCAAGGCGTTCAACGCGCAGACGCAGGGGGAAACAGGCACGGTCATCCCCGTTGTGATCACGGTCTACGAGGATCGTTCCTTTACGTTCGTCACAAAGACGCCACCCGCGGCGGTGTTGATCAAGCAGGCGCTGCGGATCGGCAAGGGCTCGGGTGAGCCCAACCGTACGAAGGTCGGCACGATCACCCAAGCTCAGCTGCGCGAGATCGCCGAGCGCAAGCTCGAGGATCTGAACGCCAACGACATCGACCAGGCCGCGAAGATCATCGCCGGCACAGCGCGCTCGATGGGTGTAGAGGTGGCGTCATGAACGCGCATGGCGGCGCTGGATCGGCGTCCTCGGTCGCTCGCGTGCGTAGCACGCCACGCTCCCTGCGTCCTTGCCCAGCTTGCCCTGCACGCCCATGCCGGGGCGATCTGGATTTGAGAGGGGCACTGTCATGAGCTCCCATCACGGACGCCGCCACCGCGAGGCGCTGGAGAAGATCGATCGCGAGCGCGAGTACGAGCCCGCGGAGGCCGTCGCGCTCGTCAAGAGCCTCGCCGGCGCGAAGTTCGACGAGTCGGTCGAGTTGCACGTGCGCACGGGTCTGAACGTAAGGCACGCCGACGAGCAGCTGCGCGGCACGATCGCGCTGCCGAACGGCCTCGGCAAAGACGTGAAGATCATCGTCTTCGCCCAGGGCCCGAAGGTCGCCGAGGCCGAAGCGGCCGGCGCCGACGCGGTCGGTGGCGAGGACTTGGCCAAGCGCATCGAGGAGGGCTTCGACGACTTCGACGTCGCGATCGCCACGCCCGATCTGATGTCGGTCGTCGGTCGACTGGGCCGTGTGCTCGGACCGTCGGGGAAGATGCCGAACCCGAAGGTCGGCACCGTCACGATGGATGTCGCCAAAGCCGTCGAGGAGTCCAAGTCGGGCAAGGTCGAGTACCGCACCGACCGCAACGCGATCGTGCATCTCGTGATCGGCAAGGCGAGCTTCGAGGAGCGCCCGCTGCTCGAGAACTACGCCGCGGTGATCGAAGAGCTGATCCGCGCCAAGCCGGCGAGCGCCAAGGGCCGGTATCTGCACTCGATCACGATCACATCGACGATGGGGCCGGGCGTGAAGGTCAACGCCGCGCGCACACGTGAAATCCTCGAGGAGGCGCCCGCGGCTACGATCGCCGCTTAGCGTCATTCTCCTCAAGAGGCAACCGAAGACCCCCGGCGGCGATCGATTTCGCAGAAGCCCGGGACAGGAGCCCAGCAATGAACCGAGACCAGAAGGCCACGGCGATCGCCGAGATCGCCGCCAACATCAAAGCGTCCCAGGCGGTCTTCGCCGTGGATTACCGCGGTATCTCCGTGCCCCAGGTGGCCGAGCTGCGCGCCAAGCTGCGCGAGGCGGACGCGACCTTCAAGGTCGTCAAGAACTCGCTCACCGAACGCGCGGCTGATCAGGTCGGAGCCGAGACGCTGAAGGAGCTGCTCGAAGGCCCGACCGCGCTGACGTTCGTGCGCGGCGACATCGCGACCGCCGCCAAGGCCGTCGCCGACTACGGGCGCGCGACTCAGCTGTTGCCGTTTAAGGGTGGGCTGATGGACGGCGCGGCGATCGACCCCGAGCAGATCCGCTCGCTCTCGCGCCTGCCCTCGCGCGAAGTGCTCTATGGCCAACTCGTCGGTGTGGTGGCCTCGCCGATCGGCGGCCTGGTGCGCTCGCTCGGCGGGCTGCTTGGCGGCCTGGCCGTCGCCCTCGGTCAGGTGCATGCCAAGAAGGAGTCCGGAGAGATTCCCGCGGGCGAGGCGCCCGCCGCGGAGGTTGCCGTCGAGGAGGCCCCGCAGGACGAGACGCCCGTCGCTGACGAGGCGCCGCCCACTGAGAGCACCCCAGAGCCTGAGGCGCCGGCCGACGAGCCGGCCGCCGAGGCGGCGCCGGAGAACCAAGCTGAGCCGGAGGATAAGCCGGCGCAAGAAGACGACAACAACGCGGACGTCTCGGCTGAGGATCAGCCCGAGAACGCCGAGACGAATCCCAAGGAGGACTGACTCACATGGCTACAGCCACAAGTACAGAGAAGTGGATCGAGGAGCTGAAGGGCATTTCCGTGCTCGAGCTCGCCGAGCGGATCAAGGCGCTCGAGGAGGAGTTCGGCGTCTCGGCCGCGGCGATGGCCGCACCGGCCGCTGCGCCCGCGGGCGCAGGCGGTGGTGAGGGCGCCGCCGAGGAGGAAGAGAGCACCACGGCCGACGTGATCCTGACGGCCGCCGGCGACAAGAAGATCCAGGTGATCAAGGTCGTCCGCGCCGCCACGGGCCTCGGGCTGAAAGAGGCCAAGGCGCTCGTCGACGAGGCTCCCAAGCCCGTCAAGGAGGGCATCGACAAGGATGAGGCCGCGAAGCTCAAGCAGGAACTGGAGGAGGCCGGCGCCACAGTCGAGCTGAAGTAGCGCGACCGAATCGAGCCGCATGCCGCACAGAGGGGCCCCGCACAGTCGGGGCCCTTTCTTTACCCGCGCCTAACAAAAGCGCCGATTTTCCGGTAAAGTGCTCGCTGCTGACCAATAGTCGCAGCCGCTCCTAGCAACACGATCCGCGCCACATACGCGATGATCGAGAGGGCGGGGTCCGTGAGCGTTGGCTGCCCACTTGAGGGTGCCGCTGGTCTGTGCTATCTTCAGTGGTCGCGCTTCGGCGCCCTCCTCTGCCCGTCTCACCCCCTCCGAAGGAGTCGTTTC
>Ga0302324_100003110_pt1 | contig 37588 bp, 34 predicted proteins | sample Palsa_T0_1_FD_201949 | JGI IMG/M metagenome (GOLD analysis project Ga0302324, IMG submission 201949) | Peat permafrost microbial communities from Stordalen Mire near Abisko, Sweden - Palsa_T0_1 | ecosystem: Environmental > Terrestrial > Soil > Palsa > Peat permafrost | place: Sweden: Abisko... | reverse complement strand
GTCGAGGTCGGCGTCGGGCGCCACCAGCACCGCGCCGACGCCGCCCAGCTCGAGGTGGACGTGCTTGCGCGGCGCGGCGTCCTTGATCGCCCAGCCGACGTCGCCGCCGGTGAAGGAGATGACCGGCAGCCGCGGGTCGGTGACGAGCGCCATCGTCTCCTCGTTGCCGACGGGCAGGACCGCGAGCGCGTCGGCGGGCCACCCGGCGGCGACGATCCGCTCGGCGAAGGCGATGCCCGCGCGCGGCACGCGCGGCGAGGGCTTGAGCACGGCGGCCGTGCCACTGGCGATCGCGGGCGCCAGCTTGTGGGCGGCGATCAGCATCGGCCCGTTGAACGCCGTGATCGCCAGCATCGGTCCGATCGGCACGCGCTTGACGACCGCCAGCGTGTCGCGCCCGCGCGGCGAGCCGGCGAGGTTGACGACCCGGTCAAAGCCCTCGCGCACCGCGGCGGCGGTCAGCGTGCAGACGTCGATCGTGCGCTGGACCTCGAGCACCATGTCGTTGCGGGTCAAAAAGCGCGCCTCGTCGGCGAGCTCGTCGGCGAGCGAGTCGACGTCGTCGCTCAGCATCGCCACGACGCGGTCGAGGATCGCCGCGCGGTCGGCGCTCGACAGCTCGCGCAGGCGGGGCTGGGCGGCGACGACGCCGGCCACGGCGGTCTCGATCGTCGCCCGGGGGTCGGTGAGCGGGGTCCGGGCGCCGCCGACGTAGGCCTCGGCGGAGGCGCTCGCGGGAACGGTGGTGCTCATGCAGTGCTCCTCGATTGGGTCTGGTCGAGCTCGACCAGCGCACGGCGGGCGAGCTTGCCGGTGTCGGTGGCGGGCAGCTCCGGGATGACGTGGATGCGGGCCGGGACCTTGAAGCCGGCGATCCGGTCCGCGCAGTAGGAGCGCAACTCGGCCTCGCTGGGATCCTCCCCCGGGCGGGCGACGACGAACGCCACGACGACCTCGGCCAGCCGCTCGTCCGGCACGCCGACGACGGCGACGTTCTCGATCGCGGGATGCAGCGCGAGGAACTCCTCGACCTCGCGCGGGGCGACGTTGATGCCGCCGGTCTTGATCATCTCGGTGGCGCGGGAGTGGAAGTGCAGGCCGCCCTCTTCGTCGAGCGAGCCGAGGTCGCCCGAGCGATACCAGCCGTCGGCCCCGAACGCCGTGGCGCTCGCACCGGACTCGTCGCCGAGGTAGCCGCGCGCGAGGTAGCCGCTGACCTGGATCTCACCGACCGCCCCCGTGGGCAGGAGCTCGCCACTGGCGGGGTCGGCGATCCGCAGCCGCACGCCGGGGAGGGGCAGCCCCTGGCTCGTCAGGCGGCGCTCGTCGGGCCAGTCGCTCGGCGTCACGCAGCAGTTGCCGTAGTTCTCGGTGCCGCCGTAGATGTTGCAGATCTTCGGGACGCCGAGCTCCTCGAGCGTGCGGCGGATCTCCGCCTCGGTCCCGAGCATCAGGCCGGTGCGCAGGGACGCGACGCGGGCGGGCGCGAAGCCCTCGGCGGCGAGCAGCGCGCCGGTCATGTTCGGCAGCGTGTAGATCGCCGTGCACCGGTGCTGCTCGATCAGATCGAGCGCCGCGCGGGGCTCGAACGCGGCCTGGAGGACGAGCGTGGCGCCGTGGGTGAACGTCGCGGGCAGGGCATTGACCGCGCCGTAGGCCCAGAACAGCGGGACGGAGACGAACACGCGGTCCTCACGCGTGAGCCCCATCCGCTCGCCGATCGAAAAGCCGTTCTCGATCGCGCCGTAATGCTGCATCGGCACGGCCTTGGGCCGCGCGCTCGATCCCGAGGTGTAGAGGATGAACGCGTCGTCGGCCGCTGAGACCGGGACCGGCTCCAGCGGCTCGGCGGCGGCCATCACATCCGCCAGCGTCACCACCCCCGGCAGCTCGGGCGCCTCACCGACGACGACCACGTGGCGGAGCATCGGGAACCGCTCCGAGGACCACTGCGGCGAGGCCAGCTCCGGCACCAGCTCCCGCAGCGTCTCGCGGTAGTCGCGCGCGCGGAAGCCGGCGACGCAGATCAGCACCTCGGTGTCGGAGTGCGAGAGCATGTACTCGAGGTCCCAGGCCTTCGCGAACGTGTTGAACGCGGCCACCCGGGCGCCGACTCGTTGGGCGCCGATCGCCGCCGCCAGCCACTCCCACCGGTTCGTGCACAACAGGCCGACCGTGCTGCCCCACTGCACCCCGAGCGCCCGCAGTCCGCCCGCGACGGCGTCGATCCGTTGCTCGAGCTCGGCGTAGCTCAGCGTCAGCGACCCGTCGAGCACCGCGGGCGCCCCCGCGTCGCGCCGCGCAAGCTCTGAGACGAGCTCGGACAGGTGGCGGCTGAAGGGACGCTCCGCGCTCACGCCAGTTTGAAGTACAGGTCCGTGATCCGACCCTGGCGCTCGTCACGGAGCTCGATCGTCACCGGGTCGCCGATCGTCAACCGCTCGGCCGCCCTCTCGGGCGAGGAGAGGTCGACGCCCTCGAGGAAGCCGCCGATCGCCGTGTCTGCGCCGTCGGGCTTGACGTAGGCGAGGACGTAGGGCGGCTCGGGGAGGCCGTCGATCGCCAGATACATGATCGTGAACAGCTCCAGCGTGCCGGTCATGCCGAGCTCGACCCAGCCCTCGGTCTCGACGAAGTCACGGTCGCAGATCGGCCGCGGCGGTGCGAGCACGCGTCCGCACGCCTCGCATCTGATCCCCAGCACCTTGCCCTCGTCGCGCAGCGTGCGCAGGAAATGCGCCGTGATCGGGTCGGCGGAGTGGTTGTAGGTCAGGTCCCAGCGCTGCTCGATGATCCAGGGCTGGTCTGCGGTCGTGCTCATGACGGGTCCTCCGAGGTGACGACGGCGACATTGAAGAACTGATGCGAGCCGCCGGCGCCGGAGGCGACGACGGTCTTGGCGCCCGGCACCTGGTGGGCGCCGGCGCGGCCCTGGACCTGCAGCACGGCCTCGACGAAGCGCACCATCGCGGTGACACTGATCGGGTTGGTGCAGATCACTCCGCCCGACGGGTTGAACGGAATCTCGCCATCGAGGTCGAAGTAGCCCTCCGCGAACAGCGGCCCGGCGGTCCCGAGGTCGGCGAGGCCGAGCGCCTCGGCGTTGTGGATCTCCACCGGTGTGAACGACGCGTAGCTCTCGACCGCGTCGATCTGCGTTCGCGGATCGGTGATGCCGGCCATCGCGTACGCGTGCTCGGCAGCGACGGCCAGCGCCTCGGCGTCGCCGTAGTCATAGCCGCGCTCCGAGGTCTGGAGCCGATCGCCGATGTAGTACGTCTCCCCCGCCATCGAGAGCCCGCTGATCCAGGCCGGCACGTGCGTGTCGTCGATGCCGTCGGCGGACGAGAGCACCACCGCACAGCCGCCCGCCGACTGCGGGCAGGCGTCGAGCAGCTTCAGCGGCCAGGACAGGTAGCGCGAGGCGAGGACCTCCTCGATCGTCACCTCGCGGCGGATGTGCGCGTTGGGGTTGATCGCGCCGTTGTGGTGCGCCTTGACCGAGACCCGCGCCATCTGCTCCTCGGTCATGCCGTAGTTGTGCATGTAGCGGACCGCCGACATGGCGATCATCGTGATCGTCGTGAACGGCAGCGAGCGCTCGTAGAACGGGTCCCAGATCTTGTTGAAGATCTTCTGGGCATCGCCGCTCTCGCGCACGCGGTCGGCGCCCACCACGAGCACGCGGTCATACAGGCCGGAGGCGACGTGCTGGTAGCCCGCGGCGACCGCCGAGAGGCCGGTGGCCCCGCCGGTCTGGATCCGCAGGACGGGCTTCATGCGCCCGCCGATGTAGTCGACGCACCAGCGCTCGGCGTGGTTGACGCCCATCAGCGACTCGGGTGCGAGCGCGAGTACGACGGCGTCGACGTCGTCGAGCGTGATCGCCGCCGCCGCCAGCGCGGTGCTGGCCGCCCGCTGGAGCATCTCGACGTAGGTCGGCGCGCCCTTGGTCGGGCCGAACGGCGTCTGACCGACGCCGATCGCGGCGACCTTGCGCGGGCGGTTCGCCATCACGACCTACCTTCCACGATCGCCACGGTCTGGAACTGGCCGGCGAAGCCCGTCGCCATCTGCGCGAGCGCGCGGTCGGCGCTGCCGGCCCGGACCGCCCGGACCGCCTCGAGCAGCTTGCGCAGCGGTCCGCCGAACGGCGCCTCGCCGCGCACCGAACCGCCGCCGGGGTTGATCGGTCTGGCCCCGTCGCCCGACAGCGCGAGCTCGAGGTCTTCCCCCGGACCGCACAGGCCGAGCGGGACATAGGCGAGGATCTCAGCGTCGGGCGTGTAGTCGTGCAGGTGCAGGGAGCCGATCGAGTCGACGCCGCCGAGGCCCGCGCGGCGGTAGGCATCGCCGGCCGCCCGGGCGAGATGCGGCACGCCGACGAGGTCGCGCTCGGCGATCCGCGCGCCGTCGCTGCACCACCCCACGCCGGACAGGATCACCCCGTCGTCGCCGGCCGCCAGCAGCACGGAATATGCACCGTCGGTCTCCGGTGGCAGCTCCAGCGCGCGCAGCGGCAGCGCGACGACGTCCGAGGCCGTCACCTCCTCCGCGGAGCGGTCGCCATGGTTGCGCGCCGCCACCCGGGCGGCGGCGAGGTGGCGCTCCGGGTCGTCACGGCGGTGGCGCTCGGCCTGCATCGCGGCGGCGGCCAGCGAGCTGGTGCCGCCGTCGCGCTCGAAGAACGGCTCGGCGGACAGCCGCTCGGCCGACTGCACCGTCCCGGCGGTCTCCGAGCCCTTCCCCCACGAGGACACGAGCAACCGCCGGTGCGTGCCCGAGAGGATCTGCATGTAGCCGAGCGCGAGCGCGTGCCCCGGGGAGCTCGCCACGTTGATCTCGTCATTGAGGTAGGCGCCGGCAGGCCCCGAGGTGAGCATCGAGCTGATTGCGCGCCCGTCGGTCTGATCAGACGCGGCCAGGACGACGCCGTCGAGGTCCTCGCGGGTCAGGCCCGCCTCGTCCAGCGCGGCCCGCGCGCTGCGGAAGATCAACGTCTCGAGGCTGTCGTTCGGCTCACCGATGGCCTCGCCGATGCCGCTCACGGCGACGTTGCTCATACATGCCCTCCGATCAGGCCGGCAGGGTCGGTGCCGTCGATCCTCAGGGAGCGCCCGAGCCGGCCGAGCGGGCGCCAGTGATCGGCATCGGGGAACAGGCCACGCTCGATGATCTGGGGCTGCTCGAGCACCTCGGAGCTGTCGTTGACGGTGGTGATCGCGAGGTCGTAGCGCTCGGCGAGCGCGGTCACCTCGGCCGCGGTCAGCGCCTCGATCTCCTGCCGCAGGCGGGCCTCGATCTCGCGACCGCGCAGGCGGCGCCGGCCGTTGTCGTGCAGCCCGGAGTCGGCCGCCCAGTCCTCCCAGGCGAAGGCTTCGCACAGCCGCTCCCACATCGCGTCCTCCAAGCAGGCGGAGGCGACGCGCTCGCCGTCGGCGGTGGCGAACACCCCGTAGGTGCCCTCGGTGCCGGCGCGCGGCTGCTTGGTGGCCGCCCAGATCGCGGCGGCGTCGAGCATCGCGATCCCCAGTCGCTTGCCCTGACCGGTGCGCTCACGGTCAAGCAGCGCGGCGGTGATCGTCAGCGCGGCGTTGGTGCCGGCGGCGAGGTCGACCCATGGGATCCGGATCAGCGCCTCGCCGTCCGGGAGCCCGTCCGGCAGGCCGGCGGCGAGCGCCAGGTAGTTGAGGTCGTGGCCGGGCACGCGGGCGAGCGGTCCGGTCGGCCCGGCGCCCGAGACCGAGCAGTAGACCAGGCGTGGGTTGATTGCCGACAGCGTGTCCCAGCCGGCGCCCAGGCGCTCGGCGACGCCCGGACGGAAACCCTCGATGAAGACGTCGGCCTGCTTGATCAGCTCGTGCAGGCGTTCCCGCGCCGCGGGGTCCTTGAGGTCGAGGACGATGATTTCCTTGCCCGCGGACAGGCGTGCCAGCATCGGCGGGTCGATCGAGCGGGCGGCGTCGCCCGCCGGTGGCTCCACCTTGACCACCTCCGCCCCCAGCGTGACCAGTAGCAGGGTCGCGAACGGGCCCGGCAGCTGCTGGGAGAGGTCGACGACCTTGACGCCGTCGAGCGGGCGCCAATCGCTCATAGGATCGCCACCGGGTTCAGCGGGGACGCGGTCGAGCCCACCAGCGCGAGCGGCAGCCCGACGAACAGGAACGGTCCGTCGACCAGCGTCGCGAGCTCATCGAGGACGACCCCCTCGATCGGCGCGATGCCGTGGTCGCGCAGCAGGAACTGATGGACCGGGAACACTTCGCCGTCCGGGAACGGGATGCTCTCGACGGCGAAGTTGTCGATTCCGAGCGTCGCCAGGTCGGTGTCGGCCAGCCAGCGCGCGGCGGTGATGTCGAGGCCGGGCTCGCCGTCGAAGTAGGCCTCGGCGCAGTCGCCGGTACGCCCGAGCCAGCCGGTGCGAATCAGGACGACGTCGCCGGCCTTGATCTCGACACCGGCCGTGGCCCGCGCCGCCTCGAGCTCCTCGGCGCCGATCGGCTCGCCCCGATCCCATTCACGGTCGCGCGCGACGTCAAGCAGCACGCCGCGCGTGACGATCGGGCCGAGCTTGTCCGCACCGCAGCGCTGCGCGCCGGTGGTTGAGCGAATCGTCTCCTGCGGATGGCCGCCGTAGAGGTGTTCGTCGTGCCACGCGTGAGCGAGGGCGTCGATGTGGGTGCCGATGTGCGTCGGCAGCTGGATCGTGTCCTCGGCGAACTGGAATCCGCCGGGGCGCTTGGCGCCCGCCGCGTAGTCGCCGCCGTCGCGTGTCATGAAGCGCATCATCCCCGGGCGGTGGCTGGCCACCGGGGTATTCGGCCCGAGCGCCATGCCGAGGTCGACGATCTGTCCGCTGCGCACGAGCCCGGTCGCGCGCAGCACCTGCTCGGCGCCGATCCGGGCCAGAGTGCCGCGCTCGTCGGCGGTGCCCGCGCTCATCGGGGCACGAGCGCCAGGGGGACGATCGGCGAGGCGTCCGCCGCCGGGATCGTGATCGGCGCCATCACGAACAGGAACGGACGGTCGAGAACCTTGGCCAGCCCCGGCCCGAGGTTCTCGACAATCAGGATGTCCCGGCCCAGCAGCTCGGTGTGCACCGGGTACGGGAACGGCTTCGGACGCCGGTGGGCGGGCATGTCCGGGGTGAGGACGTCGCAGCCGACGAGGTTCACCTCGCGGTCGGCGAGGTAGCGCGCCGCCTCGAGCGAGAGGTACGGGTGGTCGTAGTAGATCTCTTCGGTGTAGCGCTCGGCGAAGCCGAAGTAGAGCAGTACGGCGTCGCCCGCCTGGATCCCCGGATCGGCGTCCGCGAGCTCCTGCACCGTCAGCTCGTGGCCGGGCTCGCGCGCCACGTCCAGCGCCACCCCGCGGCAGACGAACCGCCGCGGCTCGTACTCGTCGATGCTCTTGCCTGAAGGGAACATGTGCCGCGCGGCGTCGAGGTGCGTTCCGGCATGGGCGACGGTCGAGAACCACGTGGCCGAGATCCGCCCGCCCGGGATCGAGTGGGCGATGTCAGCCACCTCGCCGACGGAGAACGTCGCCCGCTCGGTGCCGCGCCACCCGGCCATGTCCTCAGAGACCGGCTGGGAGAGGTCGACGACGTCGAACGCGGACGGGTCGAGCGCCGACTCGGGGCGCGACGCTGGCCCGGTGGTCGTCAAATCCCGCGGCCGCCGTCGACCGGCAGGGTGACACCGGTGATGAATCCGCCGTCGTCGGAGGCGAAGTAGAGCGCCGCGGCGGCGACGTCCTCCGCGGACGCGAGCCGGCCGAGCGGCGTCGCGTTCGGGGTGATGTGGTCGCCGGCGCCGAACTGCCGGAGCATCGGCGTGTCGGCCGCCACCGGGCAGACCGCGTTGACCCGGATCAGATCGGGGGCGAGCTCGATCGCCAGCGCCTTGGCCATGTGAGCCGCCGCACCCTTGGAGACCGTGTAGGGCAAGAGGTTCGGCCGCGGGCGCAGTCCGGCCATCGAGGCGGTGATGATGATGCTGCCGCCGCCGCCCTCCTTCATGATCGGGACGATCTTCTGCGCGGCGATGAACAGCGCCTTGACGTTGACGTCCATGATCCGATCCCACTCTGCGTCGGTCGTCTCCTCGATCGGCTTGGCGATGAAGGGCAGGCCCGCGTTGGCGAAGTAGACGTCGAGCTTGCCGAAACGGTCGAGGGTGGCGTCGACGGCGGCGTCGCTCGAGGAGCGGTCGGCGACGTCGCACCGCATCGTCAGCAGGTGGTCGAAGCCGTGCGCGTCCTTCAAGCTTCCAAGCCCCTCCTCGTTGATGTCGAGGGCGACGACGTCGCCACCCTCGGCGAGGAAGCGCTCGACGGCCGCGCGGCCCATCCCCGAGCCGCCGCCCGTGATCACGCAGGTTTTGCCGGTCAGGCGGGGTCCCACCTGGGACACCTGGAACTGAGTCGATGTGCTCATGCTGGATCCACTTTCACGCAGATGTTCTTGATTTGGGAGTACGCGAGAAAGCCGGCGATGCCCTTCTCGCGCCCGTTCCCACTGTTCTTGAATCCGCCGAACGGCAGCTCGATGCCGGTGCCGGCGCCGTAGGTGTTGACGAACACCTGCCCCGCCTCGATGCCGCGGGCCACCCGGTGAGCACGGCTCACGTCGCTTGTCCAGACGGCGGCCATCAAGCCGAAGCGCGTGCCGTTGGCCAGCGCCACCGCCTCAAGCTCTGAGTCGAAGTCGATCACTGCGAGGACCGGGCCGAAGATCTCCTCCTGCGCCAACGGGCTCGCCGGGTCGACCTGGTCGAACGCGGTGGGCGCGACGAAGAAGCCCTCGCCGCCAACGTCGGGGCGCTCGGTGCCGCCGGTCAACAGGCGCGCGCCGTGGGTGCCGGCGTTCTCGATCGCCGCCAGCACGCTCGTCCGTTGGCGGTCGGTAATCACCGGGCCCATGTCTGGCGCGTCCAGCGCCCGGCCGACGCGCGTGGCCTGCATCTTCTCGGCAACCACCTCGACGACCTGATCGTGGACCGAGCGCTCGACGAGCAGCCGCGTGCCCGCCGAGCACACCTGGCCGGCGCTCCACACGAGGCTGGCGACGACGGTCTCCGCAGCGGTCTGGACATCGGCGTCGGCGAACAGCAGGTGGGGCGACTTGCCGCCCAGCTCGAGCGTCACCGGCGTCAGGTTGCGATTCGCCGCCGCCATCACGAGCCTGCCGGTCGCCTCGGAACCGGTGAACGTGATCCGGTCAACGTCGGGATGCTCGACCAGGCGCGTGCCCGCCTCGCCGCCGAAGCCGGTGATGATGTTGAGGACACCGGGCGGGAAGCCCTCGGCCTCCAGCACCTCGGCGAGGCGCAGCGGCCCGAGCGGCGCCTGCTCGGCTGCCTTGACCACGACCGTGTTGCCGGCGGCGAGGGCCGGGGCGACGCTGCGCGCGAGGATCTGGAACGGCGAGTTGAACGGCAGAATCACCGCGCACACGCCGAACGGCTCGCGCTCGGTGTAGTCGAGGAAGCCCTCGCCGAGCGGGACGACATCGCCGCCGATCTTGTCGGCGAGGCCGCCGTAGTACTCGAAGTAGCGTGCCGTGGCCTCGACGTCGCGCCGCACCGCGGGGAGCGGCAGCCCGCCGTCGAGCGCGCCGAGCCGCGCGATCTCCGCCACCTGCTCGCGCAGGCGGCGCGCGACGCCGGTGAGCAGGCGCCCGCGGTCGGCCGGGATGACGCGGCGCCAGTCCGCGAAGGCGGCGCGCGCAACGGCCACGGCGCGGTCGACATCCGCCGCCTTGGACCGCGGGACGTCGGCGATGTGTTCGCCGGTCGAGGGGTCGAGGACCTCGAACCGCTCGCCGTCGAGCGCTCCGACTCTCTCCCCGCCGATCAGCTGCCCTTGGAGCTCGGCCACCGGCATGTGTCCCGACACTAGTGACGTGAGTGCACGCTGTCCAGTCCAGTTGGACAGCGGGGGCTAGCGGAAACGCTAAACCGCGGGCCTCGGCTACGCCGTCTGTCGCTACGCCGCCCGGATCGCCGCGCGCCGCTGGCGAGCCGACTCGGAGCGGTCGTGCGCGATGATCCACAGCACGCGCGCGCCGCGGCTGGAGCGGTTGACGGCGCGGTGGGGGATCTCGGCGTCAAAGGCGATGTAGTCGCCGCGCTTGAGCGTCTCTGAGCGGCCGTTCTCGAACTCGATCACGATCTCGCCCGTGATCACCACGCCGTAGTCGCGGCCGGAGTGGCGCGCGAGCTGCGGACGCGACTCGCCGCCCGGAGCGACGATCAGTTCGGCGACCTCGAGGTAGGGGTCGTCGAGGTGCATCAGGTACTCGCGCCGGCAGCGCGCGTCGTCGACGATGCGGCGCTCCCCGCGTCGCACCACCGGCGAGGGCGCGGACTCGTCGGCCGCGTCGTCGTCGAGCAGCCGGCCGGGACGGACGTCGAGCGCGTCGGCGATCGCCACCAGCGAGACGAGCGAGGGGCTTGCTTCGCCGCGCTCGATCTGGGACAGCAGGCTCGGGCTGATCTGGGCCTGTGCCGCGACCGAGCGCAGCGACAGGTCGCGCTCGGAGCGCAGCGCCTTGATCCGCGCGCCGAGGCCGGCCGTGACGGAGTGCGCCTCGCGTCGGGCGCTCGCTTCGCGGCGCCGCGGCGCCTCTGCGGGGGTGGTGAAGTCGGGCACGGCCATCGCGCGGTGTCCAGCTACACGGTACGCCCGGCAGTCCCACCGCACAAGTCCGAGAGACGACGTGGCTCGTCGCTCAGATTCGCGGCAGCCGACGAGCCGCTGACTACTAGGGGTTCGAAGTTGGAGTGGCGGGGTGGGTGGGTGAGCCCATCGCCATCAGTTGCGCGCGGCGCCGATCCCGTGGATCCGATCGCGCATCTGGTCCGGTGGGTTCTCGATGATCTGCGAGAACCGGACGACCGTGACCGTGTCGTCCATCGTCACCTTGCGACCGTAGATCTGCTCGAGGAAGTGGACCATCTCGTCGACGCGGCGGAACTCGGGGTTGTCGTGCTCGATCTCCCGCGGGGAGAGATCGCGTACGCGCTTGACCTCGACTTGGTCGATCACCGCTTGGAAGATCTTCTCGCGGGGGGAGTGCTGGTAACCGATCGTGACCAGCACGCACTCGTTCTTGCGGTACTTGTTGGACTTGTCGCCGAGGCGGATCGTCGCTGTCTTGCGGCCACGCCGCAGCTGATCGGCGAACACCGAGGAGTAGAAGTTGAGGACGCGCACGTTCGCGCAGCCTACCGATCCGTGCCCCGGTGCGACATGGCCCGGCGGACCATCTCACGTTCGCCCTCATACGTGAGGCGCGCGGCGGCGTCGGCGAGCGGCAGCCACTCGGCTTCCTCGATCTCGTGATCGTGGTCGGCGAGGTCGCCGCGCTCGTATTCGAACAGGAAGAAGCGCACCACCTTGTGGACCGATCGGCCCCTGCGCTCGTAGCGGTACTCGACCTCGCCGAGCGAGTCGATCAGGCGCGCGGTGACCCCTGTCTCCTCCGCGATCTCGCGCGCAGCCGCTTGCTCCGGCGTCTCGTCGCCGTCAGGATGTCCCTTCGGCAGGCCGAGGACGCGGCTGCCGTCAGCCGACCGCTTGACCGGCACGATCGCAACCATCTGGTCGCCGCGGACGACGACGCCGCCGGCGGAGAACTCGCGCGGCTCAGTAGACATACCCCTCCAGCCGTGCCGGGTCGTGGACGACGAGCTTGCCGCGGCCCTGGGTGATCACGCCGGCACGCTCGAGCGTCGCCAGAAAGCGGCTGGCCGACTCCCGTGAGGAGCCCGCCAGCTGAGCGAGGTCGTTCTGGGTGGCGATGATCAGCACGTCAGTCTCGCCGGCGCCCTGCGAACGTGCGATCGCGACCAGCTCCGCCAGCACCGAGGCGACCCGGCTCTGGACCGTCTGAAACGACTGGCGCGCCAACCGTTCGTTGGTCTCACGCAGGCGACGGCCGAGTGAGATCAGCAGCTTCAGTGCGATGTCCGGGTGGGTTTTCAGCAGCCGGCGCATGTCGGAGCCGAGGATCGCGATCGCGACCGTGGGCTCGATCACCTCGACCGTCGCCGAGCGCAGCTCGGAGTCGAACATCGCCAGCTCGCCGAAGATCTCGCCCGGGCCGAACGTGGCGAGCGCGATCGACCGGCCGTCGACATGCTCACGGATCGCCCGCGCCCGCCCGGAACGGACGACGTAGCAGGTGTCGCCGGAATCACCCTCCCGGAACACGATCTCGCCGGTCACGAAGCTCCGCGGCACCGTCACCTCGGCAACCTGCGCCAGATCGTCGGCGCCGAGCGTCGAGAACACCGGCACGCCCTGCAGCAGCACGATCGTCTCTTCGCTGGTCGTTGCCACGTCTGAGGGAATACCACACGCGTGTCGGCTGGTTTCATGCAATCGTCTCGTGAATCAGCGTCGAGATCGGACCTCTGCCGAGCGTGCAGCACGACGCCGCGATCGGCCTGTGGCACGAGGCGGGCCTGGTCGTGCCCCGGAACGACCCGCGCGCCGACCTCGAGCGGGCGCTGGCGGGGCCGGCATCGGCGGTCCTGGCCGCCGCCGACGGCGACTCGCTGCTGGCCGCCGCGATCGTCGGCCACGACGGCCACCGCGGCTGGGTCTACTACCTGGCGGTCGCGCCCGCCGCCCGGCAGCGCGGCCTAGGCCGGGCGATGATGGACGCCTGCGAGCGGTGGCTGGCCGATCGCGGCGTGCCGAAGCTCAACCTGATGGTCCGTGCCGGCAACGAGCCGGCGCTGGGCTTCTACGAGGCGCTCGGCTATGAGGGCGACGAGGTGGTCGTGATGTCGCGCCGGCTGCGCTGACGCGGCGTCGGCGGTGCGGGCCGTGCGAGCCAGGACCCCGGCGGTGCGACCCAGGACCCCGGCGGTGCGACCCAGGACCCCGGCGGTGCGACCGAGGGCGCCGGCGATCCCGCGCGGGCGGAGTCGAGCGATCCTCACGCCGTGAGCGCGATCCAGCCTGACACCACCACATCCTTCCTGCCCAGGTTGCGGGAACAAAACACCCGCGACACGCGCTGCGGGAGCCACCGTGGGTGAAAGAGGCGGCTGAGACGCCCATTTCGCCCGCGGCACCGAGGATCGACGAGCATTGGGTGATATGTCACGCCCTGGGACGGCCGGCGCAGTCGCGAACCGACCGCCCATGACCCACCCGCCCCCCAGGTCACCGCCCGCGCCCCACAGGTCACCGCCGCCGCCGCGGACCAGCACCTCCAGAGCGGCGATCGGCGATCAGGCGCGGTCCAGCGCGGACTCGCGCCGATGGCGGCGCAGCCGCAGCCACAGCCACGCCACGAGCGCCGCGACCAGTCCCAGCGGGATCGCGACCGCCAGCGCGATCAGCAGCACGCCGGCCGCGACGACCAACACCCGCACGGCGTCGTGGCCGGCTCGGTGCAGCGTGAAGCCGCCACCGCCGCCGCCCCGGTGGCGCGTGTGGCCGGCGGCCTCCGAGCCCTGGATCGTCAGCGCGATCCGGCTGTACTGGACCTGCCGGTGCAGTCCGTTCAACGCCGCCTGGTCACGGTCGATCGTGGCGTTCGCGTCGCGGATCTGGGCCTTGAGACTGTCGATCTGCTCGGTCGTGTAGGCGTTGGCGAGCCGGCCCAGGAGCGACCGCAGCAGCGCCCGCGCCTCGGCCAGCCGCCGGCCCGCGCCACCTACTTGGCCGGTGATGTCGTTGCTCGTATTCGTGCTGGAGATGACGGTCGCGCCGTGCAGCTGGGCCAGCGCGATCAGCGTCTGCTGGAGGTTGGCGCTCGGGACGCTCAGCTGGAAGTCGGCGCCTGAGTCCAGGTTGCCGGTGGCGGTCACGCTGGAGTTCGCGACGTAGCCCTTCTCGGAGCCGATGACGTCGAACACCTGCTGGGCGACCGCGTCGACCTTCCCGGGCCGGGTCGAGAGCGCCAGCCGCGCCGACTGTACGACCTGGCGGTTGCCAGTGGTGGGCGCGGTCGGCGGGGTGGTCGTGGACCCGGCGCCGGTGGTCGCGGAGCTCGCGGCCGAGAAGCCCGCGGAGCCGGAGCCGCCGGACCTGGCGCCGCCCGCAGTGCCGCCCGCAGTGCCACCGGCAGCGCCACCCGCAGTGCCACCCGCAGCGCTCGCCGCAGTGCTCCCCGCAGTGCCACCCGCGGAGCTCCCCGACGGGGAGCCCGCCGACACCGCGCCGCGGGCCGAACCATGGGCAACGCCCGAGCTCGGCGATTTCGCGCCCGACGGCGCCGACGCGACGGCGGCCGATCCGGAGTTCGAGTTCGTGCTTGAGCTCGACCCTCCGCCCGGCACGAGCGTGACCAGCGCAACCACGAGCGCGACGGCCGCCAGCGCCCCCGCGGGCGCCCACACGAGCCATCCCCGAGCCGGACGCCGTGGCCGCGCGGTCCGCCACCGCCGGACGCCGCGGCGCGAAGCCCCGGCGAAGCGGTCGCGCACCCGCGCGTCGATCGCCACCGCGAACGGCTCGCCGACCAGCGGCCGGTCCGCGCGCAGGATCAGTGCCAGCTCGGCCAGTTCGGCGTGCTCGGGATCGACCGGATCGCCGGCCAGGGTCGCGTCGATCGCCTCCAACGCGGCCTCCACCTCCGGCTCGAGCGGGTCAGCCGTTCGCATCGCATGCCCTCCGCAGCTTCTCCATCGTCCGGTACAGCAGCGTGCCGGCGGCGGTCTCCGACAGGCCCAGCACACGTCCGATCTCGCCGTTGGACAAGCCGCCGTGGAACTTCAGCGCCACGATCTCCCGCTCGCGGCCGTTCAGCGCCGCGATCGCCGAGCGCACGGCGGTGCGCCGCAGCGCCACCTCGGCCCCGTCGGCCACCGACGGCCCCGACACGTCCTCGGGATCGACGACGAGCGCAGCGACGCGCTTGCGCCGGCGCAGCTCGTCGAGCGCGGCGTTGCGCGCGATCCCGAACAGCCAGGCACGCTCGACGCCGCGGCGGCGGTCGAAGCTGGCGCGCCGCCGATAGGCGCGCTCGAACGCCAGCGCGGTCACGTCCTCGGCCGCGGCGGGATCACGCAGCAACGTCGCGACGTACCCGTAGACGTCGTCGCGGCTGGACCGATACAGCGCCTCGAACCGCTCCCAGGAGCCGCCCCCGACGTCCGGCGCCGGCTGTGCACGCGCCTCGATCACACCACGACTACGCTCCGGCTCACGATCCATCACACGCCGGGTATCGTCAGGCTCGTGGGCTTCAGGCTGCCGTGCATCCTGCTGTCGATTATCGCGGCGCTCGGCTGCTGCGCCGCATCCGCGCGGGCCAAGCCCACCACCACCAAGCCCAGCGGCCCGACCGCCGCTCAGATCCGCAAGGCGATCGCCGGTGCCGAGCGGTCCAAGATGCTGTGGGCGACCGTCAACGTCTGCCAGACCAAGGGCAAGAACGCCGCCGCGGGCGGCAGCATCGGCATCCGGGGCCAGATGCCGACGCTCGGGTTTGCCTCGACGCTCAGCATGACGATCCAGCTGAACCGCTATTCGGCCAAGAGCAAGTCGTTCGTCGCGCTCTCGTACGTGACCGCGAAGACGACCGTCTCGCCGGGCACGTTCGCCACCGACCTGCACCAGGACGGTGCGGTGTTCCCGTTCGGCGGCCCGGCGGGGCTGCTGAACGCGACCGTCACGTTCAGCTGGACGCGCGCGGGCAAGCTGCTCGGAAGCACGACCCAGCAGACGACCGCCGGTCATCGTGACGCCGCCGGCGGCCACCCAGCGCATTACTCGGCGGCGCAGTGTCAGCTCGGCTGACCGTCGATCACCGAAACCCAGCTCCGGACGCGCGCGTGTCACGCCGACCGTCGGTGACTCCTTGATCGGTCGAGCCGATGCACCGGGCATCGAGCGCGGCCACGCATTGGAGTGGCCATGACCGAACAGCACATTCACGACAACGGCGAGCAGATCGCCGAGCTCGACCGCCGGCTGCGAGCCCTCGCCGCCGGGCACACCGACGCCAGGTCCTCGGACGACTTCGAGGAGCTCTTCAAGGTCACCCACTCCCCCGGCTGGACGACACGGACCCACCTGGAGCTGATCAACCTGCTGGTCAAGACCGCCGAGCGCAACCTCACGGAGGCGGCCGAGTTGCGCGGCGCGCTGCTGCGCGGAGCGCGCGCGATCGCCGAAGAGTCAGTGGTCGCGGCCTGATGGCTCCGCCTCGGCTCGACGAGCGGAGCACGTGGGCGTGCTCCGCTCGTCACCCCGCTCGCCACGGCGGGTGCGACGGGTGGTATGTACAATGGTACCCGCGCACCGCCCGTCATCCGCGAGGAGCTTTGAGATGAAAGTCACGGACGTGGACGTACACGTCGTGTCGGTCCCGTTCACGCATCCTGAGACCTGGCGGTTCGGCCGGATGTGGGGGCTGACCAACGCGATCGTCGAGGTGCACACCGACGAGGGCATCACCGGCATCGGCGAGGTCCCCGGCAGTCCCCTGATCGGACTGGTGCGCGAGGCGCTGCAGGCGACCTCGAAGTGGATCGTCGGCGAGGACCCGTTTCGGATCAAGCAGTTCCTGCGCCGCGCGGATGATCGCGGCTGGCACCACTACCCGTACATCGGCAACGGCGCCACCGCGGGCATCGAGATGGCGCTGTGGGACATCTGCGGGAAGGCGCTGGGCTGTCCCGTGCACCAGTTCTTCGGCGGCCTCGACACCGAGCACGTTCCCTTCTACTGGTTCATCGGAGTCGATGACCGGGCACCGGAGACGGCGCGCCGCCAGGCGGCGGAGGGCGCCGAGCGAGGCTTCAAGTCGGTCTACATCAAGATCGGCTTCGATCTCGATAACGACCTGGCGCTGGCCCGGGCGATCCGCGACGAGGTCGGCGACGGCGTGGCGGTCCGGGTCGACGCCAACGAGGCGTGGAGCGTGTTTGAGGCCGTCGATGCCCTGCGACGCTTCGAGGACGTGGGGGTGGAGTTCGTCGAGCAGCCGATCGACATGCACGACATCGCCGGCCTCGCCGACCTCCGCGCCCACACCCGTGTGCGGATCGGCGCCAACCAGTCGGCCTGGCTGCCGCACCAGGTGCCCAAGGTACTGGCCGCGCACGCCGCCGACGTGGTCGTCACCGACCCGCACCAGCTCGGGGGCCTGGTGCCGTTCCACAACGCCGCCACGATGTGCCAGACAGCCGGGATCCCGATCGTCAAGCACGCGTTCGCCGACCTCGGGATCACGACGATCGCGACCGCACACGTGCTGGGGACGCTGCCGTCGCCGCAGCTCGGGCACCAGCAGTTCCTGACCTTCCTGGTGCACGACCTGCTGGCAGTGCCGGTTAAGTTCGTCGACGGCGCGATCCCCGTCCCCACAGGACCCGGGCTGGGGATCGAGCTCGACCGCGACGCGCTGCGCTTCTACGCGGACGTCCACCGGCAGTACGGCGAGTTCGAGGGGTATGGGCCGATCACGCCCGTCTCCCCGTTGCCGCCGGAGATGCACGTCGCGCGGCGGTGACCGTGCAGACGTTCTCGCCGGAGGCGATCAAGTACGTCTATAGCCCGGAGCACGAGCCGATCGGGTCGGTGGATCCGGGCGAGCGCTTCGCGGTCGTCTGCGAGGACTGCTTCACCGGGCGCTTCCGGGACGCCGCCGAGTTCAACCCGGCGTCGGCCGCCTGGGTGGACGAGCATCTCAACGGCCTGACCGGGCCGATCCACGTCCGTGGCGCGCAGGCGGGCGGCGCGGTCGAGGTCACGATCGAGTCGGTCGAGATCCTCAGCCCCGGATGCGTGGTGGTCAGCCGCTGCGAGGCGCGGTCGCCCGCCGACTGGTGGCACGAGGAGGACCATGCCGTCAACCTGCCGATCGCCGGCGGCCTGCTCGTCCTCGGCGACGGCTGGACGGTCCCGGTCGCGCCGCTGATCGGCTGCCTCGGAGTCGCGCCCGCGCGCGAGACGATCCTCAGCCGCCACGAGGGATCGTTCGGGGGAAATCTCGATTGCCGCGAGATCGCGGCGGGGGCGACCGTGACCCTCCCGGTGGGGATCCCCGGGGCGTCGCTGTACTTCGGAGACTGCAAGGCCGCCCTGGGCGACGGCGAGGTCGTCGCCGCGCCGGAGGTGGCGGCGCGGATCGTCGCCTCGACGAAGCCGGTCGGGCGACCGGCGTCGATGACCGCGCCCCGGGTGCGGACCGACGACACCTTGACGACGATCGTCTCCGGGATCTCGCTGGCAGACGCGGCTCGCGCAGCGTTCGCCGCGCTCAAGCACTGGCTCGAGGACGAGTGGCAGCTGTCCTCCGACGAGGCGGCGATCGTGATGGGCATCGGCGCCCACTGCGGGGTCGGGCAGGTCTCGAACCGCCTGCACACCGCGAAATGCTCGATCGCGCTCGCGCTGCTGCCGGACACGGAACGGAGGATGTGATGGCCTCACGGCCCTGGCACGGAGTCCTGGTCGCGAATCCGCTGGCGCTGCACGACGACCTGAGCATCGACGTCGATCGCTACGCGGAGCACATACGGTGGCTGGCGGCGTCGGGCTGTGACGGGATCACGCCCAACGGCTCGCTGGGCGAGTACCAGACCTTGACCGAACAGGAGCGAGCGCAGATCGTCGCCACAGCGGTCGCCGCCGCCCCCCAGGGCTTCGCCGTGATCCCCGCCGTCGGGGCCTACGGCGCCCGCGAGGCGACGCGGTGGGCGGATCAGGCCGCCGAGCTGGGAGCTCCGGCCGTGATGGCGTTGCCGCCCAACTCCTACCGGGCCGACGAGCGCGCCGTGGTGGCGCACTACCGGGCGGTCGCGGCAGTCGGGTTGCCGGTGATCGCCTACAACAACCCGCTCGACACGAAGGTCGATCTCGTTCCGGAGCTGCTCGCCCGGTTGTTCGAAGAGGGGCTGATCGTCGCCGTCAAGGAGTTCGCCGGTGATCCCCGCCGCGCCTATGCGATCCGCGAGCTGGCTCCCGAGCTCGACGTGTTGATCGGATCGGACGACACGGTACTCGAGGTCGCGCTGGCGGGCGCCAAGGGCTGGATCTCCGGCTACAGCAGCGCGTTCCCACGGTCGTGCATCGAGCTCTACCACGCATCGATCACGGCCGACATGGGCACCGCGGTCCCGCTCTACAAGGCGCTGCATCCGCTATTGCGGTGGGACTCGCGGACGGAGTTCGTGCAGGCGATCAAGCTCTCGATGGACCTGGTCGGCCGGGCGGGTGGGCCGTGTCGCCCGCCCCGGCTGGCGCTCAGCGACGACCAGGCGGCGACCGTTCGTCGCCTGACCGAAGCGGCAATCTCCGCCGACATGCGGTGAGCGCGCCGGCTACTCCTCGGCGCGTCCGACCCAGAGCCCGCGCGTGTGCTTGATGTGCGAGGTGATCACGCTGCGCGTCAGCGACGTGTCGCGGGCCTGCATCGCGTCGAGCAGCGCGTGATGCTCCCGCGCTGACGCAACCAGCCGCCCGGCCGCGACCAGATCGTCGAGCCCGAACAGCCGGGTCTGGCGTCGCAGCCGGTCGACCAGCTCGGTCAGCCGATCGTTGCCCGCCTGCGAGATCAGCTCGACGTGAAAGCGGCGGTCGGAGTCCAGGTAGTCGATCAGATCGCCACGCTCCGCGGCGGCCACGATCTCGTCGGCGATCGTCCGCAGATGGTCGAGCACGTTGGTCGTGATGAGCTTGGCGAGCTGGGCAGTGGTCGGGACCTCGAGCAGCAGCCGGATCTGCGAGATCTCGTCGAGATCCTCGTCGGACATCTCCAGCACCAGGAAGCCGCGATTGCGCACGGCCACGACGAAACCGTCCTTGACCAGATCCAGCATCGCCTCGCGCACGGGTGTCGCCGAGACGCCGAATCGCTCGCTCAGCGCCGGCGCCGAGTACATCTGCCCCGGCTTGAGCTCGCCCGCCACCATCGCCGCCTCGAGCGCGCGGCGGACATGGTCGCGGACGCTGCCGACGCGGATCGTCGAGATGTGGCTGCCCGCCACGGAGTCTTCGGCGTTGATCGTCGACATAGCTCTTCCCGGCAACACGTTAAACCCCGTGCCGGTCCGCAAGCGTTGACGTGCGGTGTGCCACGTGCAATTCTACATGGTACCGAGCACCAGGCCAGGTCTCGAAACGTTCACCCCAAGCAAGAGGAGCGACGTGTCGACATGACCAGCGTGATCCCCACGACAGAGGTGCGCGCCGGTACCGAGCCGGGTAAGGAGCCGACGCTCGCCAAGGACGAGGTGGGTCTGGGGGGGTCGACCGTGTTCGCGCTGGCCGGCGCGGCTCCCGGTCAGACCGTCTCGATCGTCCTCGCCTCGCTGGTGGCGACGGCCGCCTACGGGACGATCCTGCCGCTCGTGATCACGACGCTCGGCCTGCTGTGCATCGCCGTCGCGTTCCAGCGGCTGAACATGTGGCGCCAGAACGCGGGTGCGACCTATGAGTGGGTGTGCCGAGCGGTGAGCCCGTACGCGGGCAATCTCGTCGGCTGGCTGATGCTGATCGCGTTCGGCGGCTTCGTGCTGATCGACGTGATCACGATCGGCCCGAGCGTGCTGGCGCTGCTGGGCTTCTCACCCAGCAATCAGTGGGCGGGCGCGGTTGCGATCGTCGTCATCGGCTCGCTGCTGATCGCCACCGCCGTCGTCGGCCTGCGTCCCAGCGCGCGGCTGCAGATCACCGTCGCCCTGATCGAATACAGCATCCTCATGGTGTTCATCGTGTGGGCGTTCATCGAGGTCTACCTCGTGCACAAGACGGGCACCGTCCGCCCAACCACCAAGTGGCTGTCGTTCAAGGGCACCGGCGCCGGCGTGTTCAGCGCCTCGATGGTGATCGCGGTGGCGTCCGTCGCCGGCTGGGACGCCGGCATCTACGTCAACGAGGAGACCTCACGGCCCGAGAGGAACCCGGGGCTCGGAGCCGTGGTCGCGGTGGCGATCCTCGGCGTGATCTTCGTCTTGATGTTCGCCACCTTCCAGGGCATCGCGCCGCTGTCGGCGCTGAACGCGCATTCCGCCAATGCCGCCGCGTTCGTCGGGCACCGACTGGGCGGCACCGCCGGCGACCGCGTGATCTCACTCGCGGTGGTCCTGTCGGTCCTGGCCACCACCCAGGTGGCGATCATCGGGACGGCGCGCCTGATGTACTCGATGTCCCGCGACCGGGTGCTCCCCGGTCCGTTCGGATCGGTCAGCGAGCGGTTCCGCACCCCCGCATTCAGCACGATCGCGCTCGGCGGACTGATGATCGTCCTCGGCATAGTCGACATCTTCGTCACCTCGGTCGGCAACGCGCTGAACGACCTGATCTCGGTCAGCGGCTTCCTGTACTCGCTGTTCTACGCGATCACCGGGCTCGCCGCGGCCTGGTTCTACCGGCGCTTCCTGCGCGTTTCGGTCAAGGACGCACTCGTGCTCGGGGTGATGCCGCTGGCCGGTGCCGGGCTGCTGCTGTGGGTGGCCTACAAGGGACTGATCGGGTTGACGACGCCGGAGAAGTTGATCCTGGCGGGCATCGCCGTGCTCGGCGTCGTGATGCTGTTCGTGGCGGTCAAGATCTACCAGGCGCCGATCTTCAAGATCAAGATGGAAGCGGCCACGACGACCGATGCGACGGTCAACGTCGGCGTCGACTGACCCACCGCCCACCTGATGGAGACACTGGACGGACAGGTGGCGGTGATCACCGGCGCCGGTCGGGGCATCGGTGCGGGGATCGCGCGGGTGCTCCGCGCCGAGGGCGCCAGGATCGTCGTCGCCGACGTCGACCTCGACGCGGCCGAGGCGGTCGCGGCGGCGCTCAGCGCCGACGGCGAGCACGCGGTGGCGATCGAAACCGACGTGACCTCCAAGCCGGCGGTCGATCGGATGGCCGCCGAGACGGTCGCGCGCTGGGGCCGGATCGACATCCTCGCCGCCAACGCCGGCATCTACCCGCACATCCCGCTGGCCGACCTGGATCAGGCCCGCTTCGATCGGCTGATCGCGATCAACCTCCGTGGCGCGGTGTTCGCCGTCCAGGCGTGTATCCCCGCGATGAGCGAGCGCGGCTACGGACGGATCGTGCTCACCTCGTCGATCACGGGTTCGATCGTCGGTCAGCCCGGCTATGCGCACTACGGCGCCTCCAAGGCGGCGATGCTGGGGTTCATGCGCTCCGCCGCGCTGGAGGTGGCCGGCGCCGGCATCACCGTCAACGCGGTCCTGCCGGGCAACATCGCGACGCCCGGCTTCGGCGACCTCGGGCCCGAGCACGAGGCGGCCATGCTGGCGGCGATCCCGCTCGGTGTGTTCGGTGAGCCCGAGGACGTGGGCTGGTCGGTGCGCTTCCTGGCCTCGCCCGAGGCCCGCTACATCACCGGCCAAACGCTCGTGATCGACGGCGGCCAGGTGCTCCCCGAGAGCGCCTGACTCAAAGACGTCGACAGGCGCGCTCAGAGCTGACAGCCCGGGCACCAGAACGTCGTGCGGTTGTCGTCGCCCTGCCCCCGGGCGCGGATCCGGGCGCCGCAGCGCGGGCACGGCTGCCCGGTGCGGCGGAACACCCGCGCCGTCTCCCGCATCCTCCCCGTCTGAGCCGACTCGAGCATGCGCGGCCGGACCAGCTCGATGATCGACCGCGCCTCGGCGTCGGACACCTCGCCGACCGCCCGCCACGGATCGATCGCCGCCTCCCAGCAGCCCTCCGCCTTCCAGATGTTCCCGATCCCGGCGACGTTGCGCTGGTCGAGCAGCGCGTCCCCGATCCCGCGGGTCGGGTCGTCGGCGCGCAGCCGCGTGAGAAAGGCCGCGAAGTCGAACGCTTCCGCGAGCACGTCGGGGCCGAGCGCCGCCAGCCGCTGATCGGAGCGAGCGCGCCCCTCGGTCAGCAGTTCGAGCACCGGGCCGTCGAACTGGACGACCTGAACGCCTGAGCGCTCGAGTACGAGCCACGCCCGGTGCATCGAGCGGCGCGCGCGTTGGCCGGGCGCGTACACGCCCCACGAACCCGTCATCCGCAGGTGCGAATGCAGCACAAGTCCGCCGTCGAAAGCGATGAACAGGTGCTTGCCGTGGGTGCGGATCTCGGTGATGGCGCGACCGGCGAGCCGCTCGGGCCAGCGGTCCAGCGCGTGCCGTGGGTTCGGCGTCCGGATCGCATCGGGCACGAACCCCTCCAGCACCGGGCGCATCCGCCGCGCCGCGTGCGCGATCGTGTCGCCCTCAGGCACGCGGCGCTCAGGCCGTCAGCGTCAGACGCCGCGGCCCCTCGGCGAACCCGAGCGCCGTCAGCGCCGGGGCCAGCGGCGAGCTCATCGCGGACTCGCCGTCGACCTTCTCGAGCGCCAGCCGCTTGATCGCGCCGCCGCGCGCGAACGCGACCAGCGCCGACAGCGCGGGCGTCAACCGAGCATCCGACCCGTGGACGAGTGTCTGCAGGCCCTTGCCGCCCCGTTCGACGTACACGATCGGGTCGCCGCCGACGAGGACAACGTAGGCACCGCCGACCCGCGCCGGCCGCCGCCCGGATGCGTGTTCATCCTTCGGCCACGGCAGCGCCGCCCCGTACGGCTGCGCGGGATCGACCGCCGCCAGCACCAGCGGGGCGTCAGCATCCGAAGCGCCGGCGCCGGCCCGTGAGCGCAGCCGCTCGACCGCTCCCGGCAGCGCGAACTGCGCGCCGCCGAGCCCCTCCAGGAAGTAGCCGCGGCGCGCCACCCCGAGCGTCTCCAGCTGCGACAGCTCCGGGTAGATGGCCGAAAAGCCGCCGGGGATCCCCTCGGCCAGCACCTGCTCACGGGTGACGATCCCGTAGCGCTCGAGCAACAGCTCCGCCAGTGACCGGCGCCGTAGGCTCGGGTCAGCGCCCTCCCCCAGTAACGGCGCGGTCAGAGACCAGCGGCCCGCCACCTGCGCCGCCGCACCGTCGCGCCGCCGCCGGCCGGCCCCGAACCGTCCCGCCCGTCGCGCCGCACCGGACGTTCGCCGGGCTGCGTCACGCTGGGCGCGCGCCAGCGTCAGCCGCGGCGCACGCAGCGGCGCGAACGCGTCGTTGGTCGCGATTCCCGCCCAGGCGAGGTCCCACAGCGCCTCCTGGATCTCCTCGGGCGACAGCGGCAGCTCGGCCAACAGGTCGGTGAAGAAGCACGCCCCGCGCTGCAGCCGCTCGAGTACCGCCGTGTGCGCCTCCGAATCAAGCGAGGCACCGTCGGAGCCGCGGGCGCCCGGGGGCGGACCGAGCAGGGCCAGGTCCTCCCGGAAGTACAGCGCCACCCGACCCGAGTTGCGTCCCAGCGCGCCCGCGCCGACCCAGACCAGCTCGCCGGAGGCGCACAGCTGATCGATCCAGGACTGCGAGTAGGCGCCGACGCGCCGCGGCAGCACGTCGCGCTCCCACACGTCGGCGGGCAGCGCCAGGCCTTGCAGCGTCACCAGCACCTCCCGCAGCCGGTCGATCCCCGCACCCGAGGCCGGGAAACGGTCGACCCCCTGCCAGGCCGGCGCAAAGCGCGCCAACTCACGTGCCTCCGCGGGCTCGATCTCCCGTCGCAGCACCGCCAGCGAGGCACGTCGCAGTCGCCGTAGGACCTCCGGATCGCACCATTCGCGCTCCGAGCCGCCCGGCCGCAGCTCGCCCCGGACGAGGGTCCCCGCACGTTCGAGCTCACGCAGCGCGGCGGACGCGTCGATCCCATAACGGGCGTGGACGTCGGCAGCGGTGAACGGACCGTGGGTGGCGGCGAATCGAACCAGCAGCCGCGACAGGGCGTCGGGCACGTCGTCGAGGAATGCGGCCGGCAACCCACCGGGCGGCGCCACCCCCAGCGCGTCGCGATACAGGCCCGCGTCGGCGGCATCGATCCAGCGCGGCTCGCCGTGTACGCGCACGCGCGCGACCCGTCGCTCGCCGCGCAGCTGCTCGAGCATCCGCTCGGGCTCGAGCCCGTCCACCACCCGCAGCGAGAGCTCGGCCGGCGACAGATCGCCGACCCGCCGCAGCACGTCGAGCAGGCCGTCGCGGCCGGTCGCGCGCGCCAGCTCCGACAGGCACTGCAGGTCGGCCTCGATCGACGCCAATGCGTCCGCGTCGATCAGGTCGCGCAGCTCCTCCTGGCCCAGCAGCTCGCGCAGCAGGTCACGGTCAAGGGACAGCGCCGCCGCGCGTCGCTCGGCGTTGGGCGTGTCCCCTTCGTACATGTACGTGGCGACGTAGTCGAACAGCAGGCTCGAGGCGAACGGCGACGCCGTCGGCGTCTCGATCTCGACCAGCGTCAGCTCACGGCGGTGCAGCTGGGTCAACAGCTCAACCAGCCCCGGTACGTCAAGCACGTCGCGCAGGCACTCGCGGTAGGTCTCCAGCACGACCGGAAATTCTCCGTATTTGCGCGCCACCTCGAGCAGCGACTGCGCTTTCAAACGCTGCTGCCACAGCGGCGTCCGGCGACCCGGCCGGGCCCGCGGGATCAGCAGCGAGCGCGCGGCGTTCTCCCGGAAGCGAGCGCCGAACAGCGCGCTCGAGCCGAGCTCGGCAACGACCATGTCCTCGATCTCGTCGGGCTCGAGCATCACCAGATCCGCGCCCGGCGGTTCCTCCGCGTCGGGCAGATGGATGATGATCCCGTCGTCGGAGTAGATCGCGTCGGATTCGAGCCCGAGCTCGTCACGGATCCGGGCTGACAGCGCCAGCGACCAGGCGGCGTGGACGCGGCCGCCGTACGGCGACAGCACGCACAGCCGCCAGTCCCCGATCTCGTCCCGGAACCGCTCGATGACGATCGTCCGATCGGATGGGATCACCCGGGTGGCGCGCTGCTGTTCTTGCAGAAATTCGATCAAATTAGTGCTGGCGCGTTCATCGAGGTCGTAGTCGCGCTCGAGCACCTCCGCCGGCTGGTCGACGGCCCACCGCGCGAACGCTCCGATCGCCTCCCCCAGCTCCCGCGGGCGCCCGAGCGTGTCCCCCTTCCAGAACGGGACGGCGCCCGGCAGCCCCGGCGCCGGCGTGACGATCACGCGGTCGCGCCCGATCTCCTCGATCCGCCAGGTCGTCGCCCCCAGCAGGAACGTCTGGCCGGGTCGTGCCTCGTAGACCATCTCCTCGTCGAGCTCGCCGACGCGCCGTCCATCGGGGAGCGTGACCGCGTACAGCCCGCGGTCGGGGATCGTACCGGCGTTGGTGACCGCCAGTTGGCGGGCGCCGGGGCGGGCGCGGATCGTCCCGGCGACCCGGTCCCAGACGATCCGGGGTCGCAGCTCGGAGAATTCGCTCGACGGGTAGCGGCCGTCGAGCATGTCGAGCACGTTCTCGAATTGCGAGCGCGACAGTTCGGCGTACGAGTACGTCCGGGTCACGAGCGCATACAGCTCGTCGACACCGACCGTCGCATCGTCGCCCGCCGAGGCGGCGATCGCGACGATCTGCTGGGCAAGCACGTCGAGCGCGTTGCGCGGGACGACGGTCGTCTCGATCTTCGCCTCCCGCATCCGCCGCGCCACGACCGCGCACTCCAACAGGTCGGCCCGGAACTTCGGGAAGATCCGGCCGCGGCTGACGTCGCCGATCGAGTGGCCGGCGCGGCCGATCCGCTGCAGCCCGCGCGCCACCGACTTGGGGGATTCCACCTGGATCACGAGGTCGACGGCCCCCATGTCGATCCCCAGCTCCAGTGAGCTGGTGGCGACCAGGCACGGCAGCTCGCCGGCCTTCAGCAGCTCCTCGACGATCGTCCGCTCCTCACGGGCCAGCGAGCCGTGGTGCGAGCGCGCGATCTCCTTCTCGGCGAGCTCGTTGAGCCGCAGCGCCAGCCGCTCGGCGGCGCGGCGGTTGTTGACGAACAGGATCGTCGACTTGTGGGCTTCGATCAGCTCGACCAGCTCGGGGTAGATCGCGGGCCAGATCGAACGGCGGGTCGCCTCGCCGCCCGCCAGCGGGTCAACGTCCGGCGAGGGCGTCGCGTCGGGCTCGACCATCGACTCGACTGGCACGTGGATCTTCAGGTCGAGCTCCTTGCGCACGCCGGTGTCGACGATCCGGCAGCTGCGCTGCGGCCCGACCATGAACCGCCCGACCTCCGCGAGCGGGTTCTGCGTCGCCGACAGCCCGATCCGCTGCACGTCGGCCCCGGCCGCCTCGGTCAGCCGTTCGAGCGTCAGCGCCAAGTGGGAGCCGCGCTTGGTCGACGCGACCGCGTGGATCTCGTCGACGATGCACCAGCGCGCGCCGTCGAACAACTCCCGGGCGCGGCCGGTCAGCATCAGGTACAGCGACTCGGGCGTCGTGATCAGGATGTCGGGCGCGGCGCGCAGCATCTGCTGGCGCTCGCGCTGGGGCGTGTCGCCGGTCCGCACCGCGACGGTGAGCTCGGCCCCGATCCCCCGCAGTGGCGTGCGCAGGTTGCGATCGATGTCGTAGGACAGAGCCTTCAGCGGCGACACGTAAACGAGGCCGATCCGCCGCTCACGCGGGTTCTCGGGCCGCGGCGCCGCCGCCAGCTGGTCGACCGCGTACAGGAACGCGGCCAGCGTCTTACCGGAGCCCGTCGGCGCCGAGATCAGCACATGCTCGCCGGACGCGATCGCCGGCCACGCCTGCTCCTGCGCAGCCGTCGGCGCCTCGAACGCGGAGTCAAACCACTCCTGAGTGCGGGCGCTGAAGACCATCACCCGGAGGTTAGGGCCCGCTCGCGCCGGCGCGGCCTACTGCATCAGCGAGCCGGCGATCGAGAGCATCTGGTTGTTGGTGAGATCCTCGGTCAGCGTGTTGGAGATCCAGTACGCGTCGCCGTCGTGGTGCCAAGCGACAGTCGTCAGCTTCGAGCCCTCCTTGTAGAGAAACAGCTTGCGACCGTTGACGGTGCGGGTGCCGGACGGGCTGGAGAGCAGCGGCGGATCGTTCCAGGTAGTGCCCTGGACACCGTAGAACGTGTCGAGCGCGTAGTTGGTCGTCAGCGTGATCCGGTAGGCGCGGTAGCGGGTGCCGTCGGGACCGACGATCGTGTACTGGCGTGGGTAGGCGCGGGTGTAGACGGTCGCCGGCTCGTCGCCGTCGTTGCAGTTGGCCAGCACCGCCGAGCAGTAGGGGTTCGCTGAAGATGCGCTCGGCATCACGAGGCGCGGGAAGTACACGGGCATCCCGGCGTGCGACAGCGCCTGCGCCTGTGCCTGTCCGTCACTCAGGTCGACGATCAGCCCGGCGGTCGAGGGCGAGCGCCGCGAGCGCCCGCGCGTGTGAGCGGTCGCCGGCTTGGGCTTGGCGGATCCGATCGGGGTGGCGTGGACGAACTGGGCCCAGGTCGTCTGCTCCTGACCCGGGGTGGAGGTCACGTAGCACTCGGTCGGCGTGCACGGCTGCAAGGTTGCCGGGAACGGGATCTGCTTGATCGACGCACCGTGGGACTCCATGTTCGCGGCGAGATCGAACAGCTTCAGCAGCCCATCGATGCTGTGCAGCCCCTCGTCTGACTGGGAGTGCTCGCCGAGGATCTTCAGCAGATGATTGCGGTTGGAGACCAGCGTCCCGATCGAATACTGGCTCTTGGCCCAGCGAATGAAGTCCTGCTGGCGCGCCTCACGGACCAGGTCGGTGTCGGTGTGACGGAAGCGCACGAACGCCAGCGCGCCGTTCGGCTCATTGTTGCCGCCGCACAGCTTCTGATAGCCGGGCTCGATGTTGATCGAGGCGAAGTTGTCGGGGCTGGGCGCCGGTTGGGACTGGTTGTAGTAGCGATGGTCGATGTCTGAGTAGACGCACCCGATCGCGTCGACCAGATCCGCAAACCCGCCGAAGTTGACGTCGAGGATGTGATTCGGCACGAACTGCGGGAACACGTTCTGCTTGATCGTCTTGATCAGCAGGTTCCAACCGCCGTCGCTGTAGGCCGCGTTGAGCTTATCGGTGCCGTAGCCGGGGATGTTGACCATAAGATCCCGCGGCATCGACAGCACGTTGATCGTCGACGACGAGCCGTTGAGCCGCAGCAGCAGCATCGTGTCGGTGTTGGCGCTCCTGAACGATGTTCCCGCGCGGTGGTCTGAGCCGATCAACAGGATCGTCTGCGGTGCCCCAGCGGCCGGAACCTTGATCGCGCTGGACTTGATCGCCGTGTGGATCCCGAAGTCGTTGGCGAGGTTCTGCACCTGCAGCAGCCCCGCCACCGCGGTCGTCGCCGCGACCGCGCCGATCACGACGATCGTGAGCGCGAGGAACCGCCCGGCCAGCCCGAGGCTGCTCCTGGGGCGGAACAGCCTCATCGCCGGTCCCTTCGCAATGAGTGTGAGCGTCTCTCGGACATCGTCGACCGTCGCTGGAGCTCGTCCCTGGCCAGGGAACGTCTGAGTCGCGATCCTGTCAGGTCCGACGGCGCGGCGTGCAGTTACCCATCCGTTCCGACGCAGATTCGCGCCGCGCCCCTCGAGCTCCGAGCGATTCAGACATTTGTCGACGAGTTGGTAGTTTTGCTCACGATCTCGGACAATATGTGCCAGAGCGCCTCTATTCGCACCTCGGTCCGGGAAGATCGAAGCCCGCGCGGGAGCCACCCAGTCGGGACGGGAAACCACAACTGAACCCTTCACCCACCGAGCCACCGCTGGCTCGAGACCTCGCACTTTCGCCGGATGCGCTCGCGCCGCTGGAGGCGCTGCGAGAACTGGCCCGCAGCGCCGCCGAAGACTCGCTCGACGACGTGTTGCGGGCGGTCAGCGACGCGTTGTATCGAACCGCTGGGTTCGGCGAGGTAGCCCTCAGCGTCTACCGGCCCGAGTGGGATGACTTCTACGGCGTCGTCGTCAAGGGCTCCGAGGAGGCTCAGGAAGCGCTGATCGGCGGCGTCACGCCCCGGGCGATCTTCTCCGACTTCGGCCGCTACGGGGAGGAGCTCGCGCCCGGCGTGTTCTTCCTCGACGGGAGCTCCGAGCTGTGGCTGATCACGCCGACCCTCCACACCCCCGATCGGGCCGAGTACGACCATCCGGACGCGTGGCGCACCGACGACGGCCTGATCGTGACCCTGGATGGTGCCAACGGCGAACCGCTGGGGGTCGTGTCGCTGGACGAGCCGTACACCGAGCGCCGCCTCACACCCGAGCACCTGCGGCTACTGGAGGTGATCTGCGCCTACGCCGAGCAGGCATTGCGCAACGCCGAGCGCTCACGCCGGCTGCAACACGAGCGGACGATCCTGGCCGGAATCGCGGAGATCTCACCGCGGATCTCGAGCTGTGGCTCACGCGAGGAGCTGTACGGGCTGCTGGCATCGGCGATCGTCCCCGAGCTCGGGTTCGAGCGCGCGGCCGTGTACGCCTGCGGCCGGACCTGCGTGCTGACACGCGAGTCGCAATGCGGCTGGGATCCGGGCGCTCCCGAGCTGCCCGCGACGCTCGATGCCGCGACGGTCCGCGAGGCGCTCGCGCCCGAACGCGAGCGGGCCGGCTGCTGGCTGATGCTCGCCGGCGCGTTGCTCGGAGCCGGCGTACCCCCGCGTCCCCGCTCGCAGCGCAACGGCTACGGCCCGCGAGCCTGGTCAGATCACTGTCTCGCGATCCCATGGCGGACCGAGACCGACGAGCTGGCGGGAATCGTGATCTTCGAAGATCCGGTCGACCGGCTGCTCCCCGACGAGGAGCATCTGCGCGCACTGCGATTCCTGGTCGACCTCGCCGCGGCGATCGAGCGGACGATCGACCAGCGCGGGCGGCTCGACCTGCTCGCGAACGTCGACACGCTCACCGGACTGCACAACCGGCGCGGCCTCGACCTGCTGGCCACGGCCGACGGGCCGGTGTCGCTGCTGATCTGCGACCTGGACCATTTCAAGGTCGTCAACGACCGCCACGGCCACGAGACGGGGGATCACGTCCTCGAGCACTTCGCGAAGGTGCTGCACGCGCAGATCCGTGACACCGACATCCCCGTGCGGCTGGGCGGGGACGAGTTCTGCGTCGTGCTGCCGAGAACCGGGCACGAGGGCGCGCTCGTGATCGCCGAGCGGATCCGCGCCGCGGCCGCGGTCGAGCTGTTGGAGGTCGCGCCGGGCGGCGTGACGGTCTCGATCGGGGTCGCGAGCAGCGCCGCAGACTCCGTCAACGCCCAGACACTGCTCGCCGCCGCCGATCGCGGGCTGTATCGCGCCAAGCAGGGTGGGCGCGACCGGACCGACCGCTTCACCGGCTGACGCCGCCCAGCGTCGACGTTGGATCGAGCGAGCGGCCGGCTCAGTCGACGGTCAGCACGATCTTGCCGCCGGGGTGGCCGATCTCTGACAGCCGATGGGCCTCCGCAATCTGCGACAGCGGCAGCACCCGCGCAACCGGCAGCGAGAACGCGCCAGCGTCGATCAGCGCCACGACATCGTCGAGCGCGTGCCAGGCGCTGTCCATGCCGCCGCCGGTGGTCTGGACGCCGTACTCCTTCGCGCCCTCGAAATCGGCGATCGCAACCACGTTGGCCGGCCCTCCGGCGAGCTTGACGAGCGTCGCGACGCCGCCGCTGAGCGCCATGTCGATCGCGACGTCGACGCCATCGGGCGCGAGCTCTGAGACCTGGCCGGCCAACCCTTCGCCGTACACGACCGGCTCGGCTCCGAACGAGCGCAACCGCTCCTGGCTGCTCGGGCCGCCGCTGCCGATCACGCGGGCCCCGCGGCCGCGGGCCAGCTGCACCGCCGCCAGCCCAACCCCGCCCGAGGCGCCGTTGATCAACAACGTCTGGCCCTCGGAGACGCCGAGCAGGTCGAGACAGCGCGTCGCCGTCTCGACCGCCACCGGCAGCGCCGCCGCGGCGGTGAACCCCAGCTCGTGCGGCATCACGGCGAAGTGACTCAGCAGCGCCTGCTCGGCCGCGGCGTTCGTCGCCGAACCGAACACGCGGTCGCCGACGCCGACGCCGGTGACCCCGTCGCCGAGCTCGTCGACGATCCCCGCCGCCTCCACCCCGGTGCCGCGCGGCAGCTCCCCGCCGATCACGCCGCTGCGCAGCTTCCAGTCAAATGGGTTGATGCCGACGGCGCGGACTGTGATCCGGACCTGCGACGCACCTGCCTGCGGCTCGGGAACGTCGACGAACTGCAGGACCTCGGGGCCGCCGAACGCTGCGTATTGGACGGCTTTCATGACATCGCTCCTGGTCGTGGGGGAGGCTGCGTCTGAGACCCCGGTCGGTCGGCGGACATCGTGCCCACAGGCTAAGGCACGTTCGATCGCGAATCGCCCCCGGGACCAGTTGCCCAGCGAACGGGGCGCGTCGGCGCTGCCGGCGGCGGCGGGACCAGATAGTCACGGCCGATCACCACGGACACCAGCGCCACGGTTGGTCGATTTTGACGGCCACGTCGTGAAAATCGACCACATCCCGAGCCGGCCGGACCCCGGAGCGCCACGCCGGCCGGACCCCGGAGCACCAAGCCGGCCGGACCCGGGAGCGCCAAGCCGGCCGGACCCCGGAGCACCACGCCGGCCGGACCCCGGAGCACCAAGCCGGCCGGACCTCGGAGCGCCAAGCCGGCCGGACCCCGGAGCACCACGCCAACGCCGCGACCGGCCGCGGGCCGCTCGGGAGATCCGCACCTTCACCGCGGGTCCGCGACGCCGCCCAGCTCCCGTGCTCGCCGCATCACATCGTCGATCATCGGCCGGGTGAGCTTTCCCGTGAATGTGTTCTGCTGGGACGGGTGATAACAGCCCAGCAACACCCGCCTGCCAACCGTCGCCTCGGCGCCGTGGCCGAACTTCGGCCGCGGCCGCGGAACCGTCGAGCCGCCGGCTGCCAAGACACGCAGCCCCGCGTCCCAGGCGAACGAGCCAAGGCATACGATCACGCGCACGCCGGCCAGCAGTGCGAGCTCTCGCACCGCGTAGGGCAGGCAGGTGTCACGCTCGGCCGGGGTCGGCTGGTTGGCCGGTGGCGCACAGCGGACCGCCGCTGCCACCCAGCAGCCGTGCAGCGCCAGGCCGTCGTCGACCGACACCGACTCGGGCTGGTTGGCCATCCCGACCCGGTGCAGCGACCCGAACAGCCAGTCGCCGGAGCGATCGCCGGTGAACACCCGGCCGGTGCGGTTGCCGCCGTGCGCCGCCGGCGCCAGCCCGAGCACGAGCACGGCCGCCGCCGGATCCCCGAAGCCCGGCACCGGCCGCCCCCAGTACTGCTCATCGGCGAACGCCGCTCGCTTGATCCGGGCCACCTCCTCGCGCCAGGCCACCAGCCGCGGGCACGCGCGACACGAGACGATCTCCGACTCAAGCTCCGTGAGCCCAGCGGGCAGACCGTCGCTCACCACGAGGCGCGCGCCGACACCAGCAACCGAACAGACGCGCCCTGGCGGCGGCTAGCCACTGCCCTTCAGCGCGCGACCGTACTGGCGCTCGTAGTACTCGCGGTAGACGCCTGAGCGAATCGGCTCCCACCACCAGCCGTTCTCGCGATACCAGTCCACCGTTCGCTTCAGACCCTCGTCGAAGCGGACGCGGGCGCTCCAACCGAGCGCCGCGAGCTTGTCGGCCGACAGCGAGTACCGGCGATCGTGACCGGGCCGGTCGGTGACGTACTCGATCAGCGACTCGTCCCGACCCGCCAGCGCGAGGATCCGCTTGACGACCTCGATGTTCTCGCACTCGTCGGGTCCACCGCAGTTGTAGACCTCGCCGGCGACGCCGTGCTCCAGCACGTGCCCGATCCCCCGACCGAAGTCCTCGACGTAGAGCCAGTTGCGCACGTTGCGGCCATCGCCATAGACGGGCAGGTGGTCGCCGGCGAACGCGTTGAGCACCATCAATGGGATCAGCTTCTCGGGGTACTGGCGGGGACCGTAGTTATTAGACCCGCGGCACACGCTCGTGTGCAAGCCGTAGGTATGGAAGTAGCTCGAGACGAGCAGGTCGGCGCCGGTCTTCGAGGCGCTGTAGGGGCTCGACGGCTCAAGCGGCGATCGTTCCGTGAACGAACCCGTCTCGATCGACCCGTACACCTCGTCGGTCGACACCTGCACGTAGCGCAGCAGCCGCTGGCGGGCCGCCTCGAGCAGCACGTGGGTGCCGAGCGCGTTGGTGACGGTGAACGCGTACGGGTCGGCGATCGAGCGATCGACGTGCGTCTCGGCGGCGAAGTTGACGATCGCCTCCGCCCCTGACTCGTCAAGCGCCTGGGCGACGGTCTCAGGGTCCTCAATCTGGCCGCGCAGAAAGCGGATCTCGCCCTCCACCTCGCGCAGATTCTCCTCACGCCCGGCGTAGGTGAGCGCGTCGAGCACCGTCACGTCGTCGCCGTGCTCGCGGACGCGCAGCTCGACGAACGTCGAGCCGATGAATCCGGCGGCCCCGCAGACCAGCAGCTTCATGTTCTCACCAGCGCGATCTCGGAGATGAAGTTGCGCAGGCCGTCGCGCCAGCTCGGCAACTCGGGGGCGCCGCGCCGCGAGCGCATCACGCTGAACGCCGGGCGAGGGGCCGGCAGCGGGTACCGGCTCGTGTCGATCGGATGGACCGTGCAGTCAAGCCCGCCCGCCGCGATCGTCGCCACCGCGAACTCGTACCACGAGCACTGCTCCGCCGCGGCCGCGTGCAGCACGCCCAGCGGTCGCGACCCGGCGAGCCCCACCAACGCCGACGCAAGGTGACCGGTGAACGTCGGGCAGCCGATCTGGTCGTCGACGACGTTGAGCTCGTCGCGCTCGGCCGCGAGGCGCAGCATCGTCTTCGGAAAGCAGGGGCCGCCGGCGCCGAACAGCCACGAGGACCGCACGATCGTGTGCGCCCGTGGCGCCTGCGCCGCGACCGCCAGCTCGCCGGCGAGCTTGGAGCGACCATAGGCCGACAGCGGGCCGGTCGCGTCTGACTCCAGGTACGGCAAGCGCTTGGATCCGTCGAACACGTAGTCGCTGGAGACATGGATCGTCCACGCGCCAACGCTCGCGGCCGCGTGGGCGACGTGCCCGGCGCCGGCGCCATTGACGACCGTCGCCTGGTGCTCGTGCTCTTCGGCCGCGTCGACCTTGGTCCATGCCGCACAGTTGATCACCGCGTCGGGCTGCGCGTCGGTCACCGCCCGGGAGACGGCGTCCACGTCGGTGATGTCGAGCTGCGCCCGGGCCAGCGAGATCGGCTCGTGTCCGGCACCGCGCGCCGCCGTGTGCACGTCCTGGCCGAGCATGCCGTTGGCTCCCGTGATCAGGATCCGCATCCGGTCAAGGGTAGAGCGCGCGCGCGCAGTGCGGATCCCGCCGCGCGCATTGAGGCAAGCTCAGTCCGACGGCGCCGCGATCCAAACCCCGAGCCCGCGCAGCCACACCTGGCCGCGCGTCGGGTAGTAGACCGAATCGCCGGCCTCCCGGGTGCCGTACACCAGATAGGTGAGGCCGTCCTGCGCGGCGCGGAGACTGTGCGCGACGCCCGTCGATGGCGGCCGCGCGACGATGTCGCCCGCCGTCAGCGGATGCTCGTCGGCACCGAGCGTGACCGTCCCCGAGCCGGCCAGCACATAGAACAGCTCCTCCTCGAGCGAGTGCACGTGCGGCGGCGGGCCCCCCACCCCGGGCGCCAGCGTCACGTGGTTGAGGCCGGCCTTGACCGCACCGGCGGCGCGCCCGAGCGATCGCAGCCGTGACGGCCGTCCCGTGTCGACCTCGTCGAGCCCGACGACGTTCGCCGGCCGCGGCTGATCGGGATCGACCTCCGGGCACTCGAGCGGACCGGCGAGGCCCTCGGCCCGGAACGGATGCGGCGCGTCGAGCGGCACCCACCGCGGACCGGCCCACATCACCCCCGCGCGTGGCAGGAACGTGAGATTGGATTCCGAGCCGGAGTCGAACGCGAGGACCGTCAGGCCCTCGTCGCCGGCCAGCAACGTGTGCGGCCGCCCGTTCGGTAGGTGCACGATCGCGTCGCCGGGACCGATCGCGCACGCCTCGCCCTTCTGCCAGACGAAGCCGCTGCCCGCCAGCACGAAGAAGATCTCCTCCTCCTCGCCGTGGACGTGGACGGGCATCTGCCGGCGGCCGGGCGGGACCTGATACCAGCTGACGCCGATCCGATGGGTGCCGGCGGCGGCTCCGATTCGCCGGCGATCGAACGCGATATCGCCCTCGGCGACCGTTCGCAACGGGATCTCGTGCAGGCTGATCACAGCGGCGGCGGCCATCGTCACGGCAGCCTACCCGCCGGCACGACCGAAGCCGAGCTCGCGTCCCTGCCGACGAATCCCACCTACGCTGTGAAGAATGCTTCGCTACGGCAAGCGCGACGACATGATCGTGTACGAGGACGAGCCGTTCAACGCCGAGACCGGTGTGGCCTCGCTGATCGAGCGGCCCGTCACCGCGACCGACGCGTTTTACGTCCGCAGCCACGGCGCCGTGCCCGAGTGCGGCGACAACTACCGGCTGCGCGTCCACGGCGCCGTAGAACGGGAGCTATCGCTGTCGCTGGAGACGCTGCGCGAGGCATTTCGCGAGCGTCAGGTGACCGCCACGCTGCAGTGTGCCGGCAACCGCCGGGCCGGCCTGATGGCGATCCGCGACATCCCCGGCGAGGCGCCGTGGGGCCCGGGCGCGACCGGCACCGCCAGCTGGAGCGGGGTCGCGCTCGCCGATGTGCTGGAGCTCGCTGGCCCGACCGCCGACGCAGCGCACGTCGGCTTCGTCGGCGCCGACATGTGTCCCGAGGCCAATCCGGCACAGCTGTTCGGCGGCTCGATCCCACTCGATAAGGCGCAACGGCCGGAGGTGCTGCTCGCCTGGGCGATGAACGGCGAGCCCCTGCCGGCCGTGCACGGCGCGCCGTTGCGGGTGGTCGTGCCGGGTTACATCGGCGCGCGCAGCGTCAAGTGGCTGGAGCGGATCGAACTGCGCTCGGAGCCGTGGGCGGGCTACTTCCAGCGGGTCGTCTACCGGCTGCTGACGCCCGACGAGGCGCCGGCCCCGGACAGGGGGATCGCGCTCGGGCTGATCGCCTTGAACTCCGCGGTCCTGTCGCCGGCCGATGGCGCGACGGTCGCTGCGGGGCCGGTCACCGTGAGCGGCTACGCGTTTGCCGGCGGCGACCGGTCGGTGCAGCGGGTCGACGTCTCGACCGACCGCGGCGGCAGCTGGGCACAGGCTGAGCTGTTGGAGGACCTCGGCCGCTGGGCGTGGCGCCAGTGGCGGATCACGCTGACGCTCGAGGCCGGCGAGCACGAGATCGTGGTCCGCGCCTGGGACTCCTCGGCGGCCACCCAGCCCGAAGACGAAGCGGCGCTGTGGAACCCCAAGGGCTACGTGAACAACGCCCGGCCCCGGATCCGCGTCCGCGCGGCGCCGGCGGGTAGCCGGTCAATCGAGGGTGGCCCGCTGGCGCCCGACACCACGCCGTTACGCCACCTGGCCAAAGGGACTTGTCCGGGTGCGCGTGGCAGACCTGCCCGCGACCGGTGAAGATACATGACATGACTGAGGTGGAGACCGCGGCGGTCGCCGCGATCGCGGCCGGATACGTGATCCCGGAAGGCAGCGTCGACGAGTTGCTCGACGCGGGCGGGCGGCCGCTCGCACACGCACGCTCGTTGATGGCCGCGCTGGATCGCCTGGGTCCGGAGGCGCTCAGTGCCGCAGGTCGGCGCCGCGACGCGATCTTCATGCAACAGGGGATCACGTTCGAAGTGGCGGGCTCCGACGGCG
>Ga0302324_100003109_pt1 | contig 37592 bp, 34 predicted proteins | sample Palsa_T0_1_FD_201949 | JGI IMG/M metagenome (GOLD analysis project Ga0302324, IMG submission 201949) | Peat permafrost microbial communities from Stordalen Mire near Abisko, Sweden - Palsa_T0_1 | ecosystem: Environmental > Terrestrial > Soil > Palsa > Peat permafrost | place: Sweden: Abisko... | reverse complement strand
CAGCGTGCCGTCCGCCGGCCGGTTCAGCGAGGCCCGGCCGGCCCGCGCTGACGCGTAGACGATCGGGAACTCGATCTGGTCCTCCGTCGCGTCCAGGTCCAGGAACAGCTCGTAGCAGGCGTCGACGACCTCGGCGATCCTGGCGTCCGGCCGGTCCACCTTGTTGATCACGACGATCACCGGCAGCTTGCCCTCGAGCGTCTTGCGCAGCACGAACCGGGTCTGCGGCAGCGGCCCCTCGCTCGCGTCGACGAGCAGGATCACGCCGTCCACCATCGACAGGCCGCGCTCGACCTCGCCGCCGAAGTCAGCGTGCCCGGGCGTGTCGATGATGTTGATCGTGATCCCGCCGTGCCGCACCGCGGTGTTCTTGGCCAGGATCGTGATGCCCTTCTCCCGCTCCAGGTCGCCGGAGTCCATCACGCGCTCGTTCACCTGCGAGCCGGCACGGAATGCGCCGGACTGCCAGAGCATGGCGTCAACCAGCGTGGTCTTGCCGTGGTCAACGTGCGCCACGATCGCGACATTACGGAGGTCATCGCGGGTGGCGAGCTCGCCGGCTGACTCGTCAGTGACGAATCGGCTGGCGGCGGACCCGCTGATGACGGATCCGGCGCTGGCGGAAGCAGGGCTGGCAGGCATGGCGGAGAGGCTCCGGTAACTGTGGGAAGTGCCGGGATTACGGCTTGCCTTCAATTCTAGTCGGTCCTGGCAGGGTAAGGCGCAGCAGCTGGCCCAACACTCCCGGGCGGGCATGCGGCCGGGCAGCGTTACTATATAGAAAATGTGTTCGATAAGCGTTAGGCTCGGGCTGTGACAGCAGGATTCGTCCCGACCGGCTGGCCTGGCGGCGTGCATCCGCCGGGCAGCCCCGGTTTCGAGCAGACAGCGGTGAGCTGGCTGCTGGATGTCGTGCCGCCGGACTACCGCCTGCACGGCGTGCTGACGCGTCATCCCGTCGCGCTGGCGACGCTCGCCCGCCACCACCTGGCCGCATGCGTCGAGGGTGCCCGGCAGGGCTACCGGAGCGCGCGGGCAGAGCTGGGCAAGGACCTGCCGCCCGGCGCACTGGCCGCCGTGCTGGCCGCCTACAAGTCGGAGGGGCAGCGGCTGGTCGCAGCCAGGCTGGCCGCCGACCTGGTGGATCGGGCGCTGCGCGGCGAGGCGTTCGTGCCGCAGTTCGGCGGCTCGCCTGACAGCCGGCGGCAGCAGCCGGAGTCGCGCCGCGGAGACGACGCGGCGACGGCTACTGGCCCCGCAGCCGCTCGATGACCGGGATGAACGCCCGCCGGTAGGGCTCGTGCACGGTGATGTAGGAGAAGCCCCACCGCTCCCGGCTGCGCCGCAGCTGGGCGGCGATCTCGTCGGCCGAGCCGATCAGCAGGTACGGCGTCTCCAGCGCCTCCTCCACCGAGAGGATCGCCCGCTCGTCGGCCCACCCGGCCGCCTCGGCCTCCGCCCGGCTGCTGCGAACCAGTTCCTCCGCAGCGCCGCGCCGGTCGTCGGTCACCGTTACGTTCTGCACCAGCAGGTGCCATTCGATGTCGTCGGCTCTGCTGCCCGCGCACGTCCGCGCGAACGCGACCCGCTCGTCTGCCTCGGCCGCGCGGCACAGCCGGAAGGTGCCCGGCGGCTGGCCCTTGACCTGGTAGACGCCCGCGACGCCGAGGATCTGCGCGTGCTCGGCGCCGATCCGCAGGACCGCGTCGCCGGTCCCGCCGACGAGCAGCGGCGGCCCGGAGGCGCCGAACCCGGAGCGCTGGACAGGCACAGGACCGGACCGCCCGGCCCGCAGCCGCTCGAACCCGGTCGTGAAGTACCGCTGCAGCTCGCTGATCATCTGCTCCAGTGCCTGCGCGCGTGCGGCCGGCCCGAGCCAGTCGATGCCCGCAGCGTCGAACTCCCACTTCATGTGACCGGAGCCGAGGCCCAGTTCCAGCCGGCCCTCGGTCAGGATGTCGGTGGTCGCCACTTCCCTGGCCAGCAGTGCCGGGTTCCAGAACGGCACGTTGAGCACCAGCGTGCCGACGCGCAGCCGGCTGGTCGCATCGGCTGCCGCCACCAGGAGCGGGAACGGCGCCGGGATGCCGAGGTGATCGGCTGAGAAGATCGTGTCGTAGCCGGCCGACTCGGCCTCCCGGCATTCGCTGACGAAGTTCTCGCGGCTGGTGATGCCGAAAATGTTCGATGAGAACCGGAAGTCGCGCATGGCCTCAGCCTTGCGCACGCGCGGCGCGGGCGGCTACCCGCTCTGCTGCTGGCAGATCAATCGGTCAGCCTGCCGGGGCCGCCCAGCCGCTGCCGGCGACATACTCGCGGATGACCTTCGCCGGCACGCCGCCCACCACGGCGTAATCGGGCACGTTGCCCCGGACGACGGCCCCTGCGGCGACAACGACGTTACGGCCGATGGCCGCGCCCGGCAGGATGACGGCGCCGGTGCCGAGCCAGGTGCCGGCGCCGATGACGACGCTGCTGTTCACCGGCCACTGGCGGCCGACCGGTACCTCGGTGTCGGCGTAGCTGTGGTTCTGGTCGGTGATGTAGACGTACGGGCCGGTGAAGACGTCGTCGCCGATCTCGAGCGAATGGTGCGCGATGATGTTGCTGCCGCGGCCGATCACGCACCGGTCGCCGATGTGCAGCACTGGGTCAGGGCCGAGATCGTGGCCCGGTGCCATGCCCGCGCAGAGCGTCACCAGCTCGGCCATCATGCACATGTCGCCGACCTCGATCCAGCGCTCGCCGTACACGGCCCCTGTCGGGAAGGCCATCATCGAGCCCGGGCCGAACGCGGCGAACCGGCGGCCCGCGGCAGTCTCGCCCGTGACCGTTCCGGCCTGCTGCAGGCGCCGCCAGGTTCCCTGAACGGCGGCCGCGACCAGCACGCGGCGGCGCCGGGCGAGGTCGTGCTTCCAGGTCATGGCGGTAACGTACTCTGCCGCGGCCAGGTCAGGAAGATCGCCTCAGCCTCAGCCGCGAACCGCCGCGGCCGCCCCGGTTCGCGGCGCCAGGACGGATCCACCGGCTCAGGACGGGGACGTGGCGGCCGCGAGCTGCCCGCAGGCGCCGTCGATCTGGGTGCCCCTGGTGTCCCGGACGGTCACCGGAACACCGCGCGAGGCGAGCCGGTCGAGGAACTCGTCCGCGACCGCGGGATCGGACGCTGTCCACCGTGAGCCCGGCGTCGGGTTGAGCGGGATCAGGTTGACGTGGGCGAGACGCCCGGCCAGCAGGCTGGCCAGCAGGTCAGCGCGCCAGGCATGGTCGTTGACGTCGCGGATCATGGCGTACTCGACGGACACCCGGCGCCCCGTTGCCGCCGCGTAGTCAAAGGCAGCGTCGAGTACCTCGGCGACCTTCCAGCGGCGGTTGACCGGCACCAGCTCGTCCCGCAGCTCGTCGTCGGGAGCATGCAGCGACACCGCCAGCCGCACCGACAGGCCCTCGGCGGCGAGCTTCCTGATCGCCGGCACCAGCCCGACGGTGGACACGGTGACGGACCGCTGCGAGATGCCAAGCCCGGCCGGAGCGGGCTCGGTGATGCGGCGCACAGCGGAGAGCACGCTCGCGTAGTTGGCCAGCGGCTCCCCCATGCCCATGAACACCACGTTCGAGACCCGGCCCGCGCCACCGGGAACCGCTCCGGCCGCCATCGCCCTCGCCCCGGCGAACACCTGCGTCACGATCTCAGCCGCGGACAGGTTCCTGGTGAGGCCGGCCTGGCCGGTAGCGCAGAACGGGCAGGCCATGCCGCAGCCCGCCTGCGATGACACGCACATCGTCACCCTGTCCGGGTAGCGCATCAGCACCGACTCCACCAGCGCGCCGTCAAACGCGCGCCAGAGCGTCTTGCGGGTGGTGCCGCCGTCGCACTCGAGCTCGCGCTGGGCGGTCAGCAGCGGCGGCAGCAGCGCCCCGGCCAGCTCGGCCCGCACGGCCGCGGGCAGGTCAGTCATGTCGGCCGGGTCATCGGTCAGCCGGGAGAAGTAGTGCCGGGAGAGCTGATCGGCACGGAACGCGGGCTGGCCAATCTCGGCAACCGCGGCACGACGGCCCGCCGGGTCCAGGTCAGCGAGATGGCGCGGCGGCGGCGTGCGGCGCGGCCGGCGAGCACCCGGTGCTGCGTCCCCGGCCGGCCCGGCAAGCCCGTCCGGCTCCGCCAGCCCCGCAGCGGCAAGCCCGGGCGGCAGCAGCTCTATCGCCTCAGCCACGGGACGGTCACCTCCGGTAATCTGCCGCGATCAGCCGCGACGCATAACTGTGACGGACTGATCAATCTCCGCGCATCTGTCCTACGACCTGCGGGAAGTCGGTAGATTTCGGCATGTGCCGACGTTGCGCAGAGGTTCTGGCCAGAGCTCCAGGATATCCGGCGCGGCCGACCGGCCCGGCGCGTCAGCTGCGATCCAGCCTGGCGGGGCCGGCCGGCCGGCCGTGCTGCTGGACGACGTCAGCCCCTACGGCAGCCGGCGCGTCCTGGTGGAGTACGACGGGACCACCACGTCCGCGTACCTGCACGACCGGCAGGGAGCGATCGCGGCGACCTGGATCGCCAACCACCAGCGGGCGCCGGACACCGTCGATCTGGCCCGGCTGCGCGCCGGCGCCGCGCCGGAAATGCCGGCGGATAACACCAGGTACCCCGACGGCCGGCCGCCGCTGGACGCCGCGTCGCTGACCACTGTCTGGCTTGAAGAGGGCGACGGCGTCGCGATCCTGGAGGACGGGGAGCCGATCGCGGTCATCCCCGGCTGGTCGGATCTCGCTCGCGGCATGCCCGGCTACAGCAGGGACGTGATCGGGCAGACGCCGTTCGCCTGGTCGCTCGAGGACGCGATGGAGGGCTTCAGCCTGCGGATCTCCCAGTCAGCGCAGTTCTGGCGCTGGCGGGCGAGCGCGGGGTCGTGGGCGCTGTTCCAGCAGGCCCTCCTCGGTCATCTGCTGGCCAGGCTTGGTCCTGGCGGCGCCTACTGGGACGTCAGCGGCGGCAAGACGCCGTCCGTCGGGGTGTCCGAACGCCCCGGCGGCCCGAGGCGTCCCTACACCGTCCTGTCGACGGTCGGCATGAGCGGTCAGCGCATGCCCGTGGTGGAGCAGACCGGCGACGGCGCCGCGGGACGGGCCCGGATCGAGCTCGCCCTGGCGACGACGATGCCCAGTGCGGAGGCGGCGCGGATCTTCCTCTGGCTGGCCCAGTTCCCCTGGCGTGAGGTGAGCTGGCTCGGCTCCGGGCACAGCATCCCCTGGTATCACGAGCCCGCGACGTTCCCCCTCGGCGGCGGTAACGACGCTGTCCTGCTGCTCGATGACCCGGCCCGGCTGCCCGGACCTGAGGTCCCGCGCCTGGACGGCTTCCGCTCCAGCAACGAGCCGGTCCGCTGGCTGTGGATCGTCCCGATCAACGAGCGGGAGCGCCGCCTCGCCCGGGAGCGGAACACCGCCAGCCTCGTGACGCAGCTCGCCGCGCAGCGCCGCAGCTGGGTCTACGGCCAGTAAAGACCTTAGTCGGGCGGGAACGGGCGAGCACCGGCAGGCGGCCGTCAGCCCGTACGCCTCGTTCCCGGCGTGGGTCTGGTCGTGGTCCTGGTGTTAGGTGCTGTGTCCATTCGGGATAAAGACGGCAAGCAGCAGCCAGATCACGGGGGCCATGACCAGCAGCGAGTCGAGCCGGTCCATGATGCCGCCGTGGCCGGGGAGCAGGCGGCCCATGTCCTTGACGTCGAGGTCACGCTTGATCATGGACTCGACCAGATCGCCCAGCGTTGCGGCCGCGACCGCGGCCAGGCCGAGCAGAACGCCCTGCCAGACCTGCCCGCCGAGCAGCCGCGGCAGGAGGACGGTGCCCGCGGCCAGGCAGAAGACTGCGGAGCCGGCCAGTCCCTCCCAGGTCTTCTTCGGGCTGATGGCAGGAGCCATCGGATGCTTCCCGATCAGGACGCCGGCCAGGTAGCCGCCGGTGTCGCTGCAGACGGTCAGCACGACGAACAGGAAGGCACGCCTCGCTCCGTCCGGCTCGGCCAGCATGAGGGCGACGAACACCGCTGCCAGGGGCAGGTACAGCAGGGTGAAGACACCGGCGGTGACGTCCCTGACGTAGCCTGCCGCGCCGCCGGGCAGCCGCCACGCCATGACGCCGATGCCCGCCAGCGCGAGGGCCGCCACCGCCCACGTGGCCCGGGTCCAGTAGGCCAGCGTGACCATGGCCACGCCGCCGGCCACGATCGGGACCAGGGGCAGGTGAATCTCGCGCGTGCCAAGCGCGTGGCTGAGCTCCCACAGGCCCACGGCGAGGATCAGGCCGACATAGAGCAGGAACGTGCCCTTGACGGTGAACAGCGTCACCACGACAAGTCCGCCCAGCAGCAGCCCGACGGCGATGGCGGCGGGCAGGTTGCGGCCGGCCCTGGTCCGCTTGGGCTCAGTCACCAGGCCTGCCTCCCCCGTCGCTGGCAGGTCGTCATGCTGATGGCCAGCAGCTGGCTGCCCGTTGTGCCCCGCATCCGCGGGAACGCCCCCCGGACCCTCCCCGAGACCAGCAGGCTCGGGGCCGACGTCTGTGCTCTTATCTGCCCGCAAGCTAGACCTCGAGAAGCTCAGCTTCCTTGTGCTTCAGCAACTCGTCGACCTGCGCGGTGTACGTGTGGGTGAGCTCGTCTAGCTCCCGCTCGGCGCGCCTGCCGTCGTCCTCGCCGGCCTCACCGTTCTTGACCAGCTTGTCGATCGAGTCCTTGGCATGCCGGCGGATGTTGCGGATCGAGACGCGGCTGTCCTCCGCCTTGTTCCTGGCGACCTTGATGAACTCCCGGCGCCGCTCCTCGGAGAGCTCAGGGAACACCACGCGGATGATGTTGCCGTCGTTGGACGGGTTGACGCCGAGATCAGAGTTCCTGATCGCCTTCTCGATCGCCGACATGGAGCCCTTGTCGTAGGGCTGCACGATGACCATCCGCGGCTCGGGCATGTGGAAGGACGCCAGCTGATTCACCGGCGTCTGAGTCCCGTAGTACTCGGCCGTGATCTTGTTGAACATGGCCGGGTGAGCGCGGCCGGTCCGGATGCCGTTGAAGTCCTCCTTGGCAACCGCGACGGCCTTCTCCATCTTCTCCTCGGCCTCGAGGAGACTATCGTCAATCACTGCGGCTCCTGTGCGTTGGTAGGCGGCCGGTCGGGCGCGTCTGAGGCATCTCCCAGTATGTCCATGGTGCGCCTGCGGGGACAGCGCGGCTACGGCAGGTCATCAGCGCCCGGCCCTGCTCACCAGGGTGCCGATGCGCTCGCCGCGCACGGCCCGGACCACGTTGCCCTCGCCCATCAGGTCGAAGACGACGATGGGCAGGTCATTGTCCATGCACAGGCTGACCGCGGTGGCGTCCATGACGCGAAGCTCGCGCCGCAGCACCTCGGTGTAGTCCAGATGATGAAAGCGCACGGCGTCGGCGTTCTTCCGCGGGTCGGCGTCGTAGACGCCGTCGACCTGCGTGCCCTTGAGGACGGCTTCCGCGCCGATCTCGAGCGCGCGCTGGGCCGCGCAGGTGTCGGTGGAGAAGAACGGCGCGCCGAGCCCGGCACCGAAGATCACGATCCGCCCTTTCTCCAGGTGCCTGATCGCGCGGCGCGGGATGTACGGCTCGGCGACCTGACCCATGGTGATCGCAGTCTGGACCCTGGTCTCGATGCCGAGCTTCTCCAGCACATCCTGCAGGGCCAGGCAGTTGATCACGGTGCCGAGCATGCCCATGTAGTCGGCGCGGGAACGGTCGATGCCGCGCTCGGAGAGCACGGCACCGCGGAACATGTTCCCGCCGCCGACGACGACGGCAATCTGGAAGCCCTCCCTGGCGGCCGCCGTGATCTCCTTCGCGAGATGGAAGACCACGTCGGGGGAGATACCGAGTGCCTCGCCGCCGGCGAATGCCTCGCCGGACAGCTTCAGCACCACCCGGCGCCAGCTCTGCCGGACGTCGCCGTTCGCAGGACTCGGTGAGCCCTGTTGCTCCGGCTCGCCCGGCGAGCTATCTGGCACCGCGGTACCGCCCTCCGCCAGCGTCAGCCGGCCTGGCCGATCTGGAACCTTGCGAATCCCTGCACGGTGGCCCCGTGCTCGGCGAGCAGCTGCTTGACCGACTTCTTCTGGTCGCGCACTGAGACCTGCTCGACCAGGACGATGTCCTTCAGGAAGGCGTTCACCCGGCCCTCGACGATCTTCGGGATCGCCTGCTCGGGCTTGCCCTCTTCCCTGGTGACCTCCTCGGCGATGCGCCGCTCGTTCGCGATCACGTCCTCGGGCACGTCGTCGCGCGTCACGTACTGCGGCCGGAGCGCGCCGATCTGGAGCGCGATCTCCTGAGCGACGCCCGCGCCAGCGTCATCGAGCTGGACCAGCACGCCGATCGTCGGGGGCAGGGCCGGGTCGGTCTTGTGCAGGTAGCTAGTCACGTAGCCGCCCCCGAACCGGACATAACGGCCGAGCTCGAGCTTCTCCTTGAGGGTCGCGCCAGCTTCCTCAATCAGCTCCTGAGTGGCCTGGCCGGGCCGGACCTCCAGCCCGAGGACCGCGAGCCGGTCGTCGGCGCCGGCCTTCAGGGCAGCGACGGCGATGTCAGTCGCGAGCTTCTGGAACTGCTCGGTCTTGGCCACGAAGTCGGTCTCGCAGTTCAGCTCGACCAGTACGCCCTCGCTGTTGCCGTTCAGCTCGGCGGTGACCAGGCCCTGCGCGGCCGTGCGCTGGGCGCGCTTGCCCACGTCCTTGGCGCCCTTGATGCGAAGCGCCTCGACCGCGGCGTCGAAGCTGCCGTCCGCCTCGACCAGGGCGTTCTTGCAGTCCATCATGCCGGCGCCAGTCACCTCGCGCAGCCTCTTCACGTCGGCGGCGGTGTAGTTCGCCATGTCCCCATCTTTCGTTGTCGTCATGCCGGTGGCCAGTGTCGTGCTGCCGACCGCGGCGGTTCGCTCCGCGGAGGCGGCCCCGCAGGACTGGGCCCGCGCGGCCGCCGCGCTGATCAGGCTGTCGGGCTCTCTGCGGCGTCCGCGGCCGGGCTGTCCGCGGCCGGGCTGTCCTCGGCCGGGCTGTCCGCGGCCGGGCTGTCCGCAGCGGCAGCGTCGGCGGCAGTCGCCTCAGTGGCAGCGGTCTCTGTAGCAGCAGTCTCCGTTGCAGCAGTCTCCGTTGCAGCAGTCTCCGTTGCAGCCGTCTCCGTGGCAGGAGCCTCGGTTGCAGCAGTCTCCGTTGCAGGAGCCTCGGTTGCAGCAGTCTCCGTTGCAGGAGCCTCAGCCGCAGCGGCCTCAGCGACAGTGGCCTCAGCGACAGTGGCGGCCGCCGGAGCGGCACCGTCAGTGGCTGCATCCGCGGCAGCTGCCGTCCCGGAACCGTTCGCGCTCGCAGCCGCAGCCTCGGCGGCGTTGCCCTGCAGCAGCTCCCGCTCCCACTCGGCAAGCGGCTCGGCCGCGCCCAGCTGGCCCTCAGGAGCGTCAGCAGCGGGCTTGTCGTCTGTCGACGCCGCGCCGGCCCTGGCGATGAGCCCGTCGGCGACGGCGTCCGCCACGACCCTGGTGAGCAGGGAAACGCTGCGGATGGCGTCGTCGTTGCCGGGGATCGGGTACTGAACCTCGTCCGGGTCGCAGTTGGTGTCCAGGATCGCGATCACCGGGATGCCCAGCTTGCGCGCCTCGCTGACGGCGATGTGCTCCTTCTTGGTGTCCACCACCCACAGCGCGCTCGGCACCCTGGACATGTCCCTGATGCCGCCGAGCGACCGCTCAAGCTTGTCCCGCTCCCGACGGAGCTGGAGCAGCTCCTTCTTGGTCAGGTTGGAGCCGGCCACGTCGTCGAAGTCGATCTCCTCGAGCTCCTTCAGCCGCTGCAGCCGCTTGTAGACGGTGCCGAAGTTGGTGAGCATGCCGCCCAGCCAGCGCTGGTTCACGAACGGCATGCCAACCCGGCGGGCCTGCTCGGCGATGGCCTCCTGGGCCTGCTTCTTCGTTCCCACGTAGAGCACCGAGCCGCCGTGGGCGACCGTCTCCCGGATGAAGTCGTAGGCCTGATCGATAAAGGCCAGCGACTGCTGGAGGTCAATGATGTAGATGCCGTTGCGCTCGGTGAAGATGAAACGCTTCATCTTCGGATTCCAGCGCCGGGTCTGATGTCCGAAGTGCACGCCGCTCTCGAGCAGCTGGCGCATGGTGACGACCGGAGCCATGCCGGTGTCCTTCCTGTTCAGGGCGGCCCGCCACGCAGGGCAGGGCTCGCCTTCCGGTTAACTCCCTGGCGCCCGTACAACCCCCGCCGCCGGATAACTCCGGCGGACCGGTGAGGGTACGTCCTGTGCGGGAGCCTGACAGGGACCGGGACGGTCCCAGGGCGGGCTAACCGCGCAGCGAGCGGACGCGCGAATTCGGCTGCCAGGACCGCACGCAGAGGAACGGGCCAGACGGCAGGCCGTGTAGGCCAAGTCTACATGCACCAGCGGGACCCAGGGGCCTGGCTGCGGAGCCGGACGGCTGACAGCCAGGGCCAGCCCCGCGTGAGGCCCGGAAGACGATGGCCTCCGGGTCAGGCCCGCGGATGGGCCTGCTGATAGACCGACATCAGCCGGTCAATGCTGACGTGCGTATAGATCTGCGTCGTCGCGAGCGAGGAGTGGCCGAGGATCTCCTGGACGCTGCGGAGGTCAGCGCCGCCCTCGAGCAGGTGGGTGGCCGCCGTATGCCGCAGTCCGTGCGGACCGGTGTCAGGAACCGAGCCGGCTGCGGCGATCCTGGCATGGACGACCCGGCGGACGGTGCGCGGGTCGATCCGGCCGCCTCGCGCGCCGAGGAAGAGCGCCGGCTGGCGCCCCGTGGTGCCGTCAGCCCGGCTGCCAGAGATTTCGGCCCCGGCTGAGCTTCCTGCCGGGCCGCCGGGGCTTCCGGCAGCGCTGAGCACGACCGGCCTGCCGAGTTCCTGCCAGGCCCGGACCGCCCGCAGCGCAGGGATGCCGGCCGGCACGACTCGCTCCTTGCTCCGCTTGCCCAGGACCTTCACCGTCCGCCGGCTCTCGTCGATATCGCCCACGTCGAGCCCGCACAGCTCGCTGACACGGATGCCGGTGGCATACAGGAGCTCGAGGATCGCGGTGTCGCGCAGGTCAGTCGCACGGTCGAGCAGGTCCGGGCTGTCCCGGCGGTCCGGCGCGGCGCCGCTTGCGGCCAGCAGGGCCGTCATGTGCTCCGGGCCTAGCACCTCGGGCAGCTGGCGGTGCACCTTCGGGGTGCCGAGCTGGGCGCCCGGGTCGGCACTGAGCCAGCCGAGCTGATGCGCGAACGCGGTGAACGCCCGCGCCGCCGCAGCGCGCCGGGCGATGGTGGTCCGCGCCTGGCCCGCGCGGTGCTGGCTGCCGAGCCAGGCACGCAGCACGGCGATATCCAGATCGGCCACGTCCGTGCAGTGATCACCGGCAGCGAAGCCCAGCAAGGCGGAGACGTCACCGAGGTAGGCCCGGACGGTGTGCTGCGACAGGCCGCGCTCCAGGGCAAGGTGCCGGCGGAAGGCGGCCAGGGCTGACGCCATTGGCCCGGGCAGCGTGCCAGCTGCCTCGCCTGGCTGCGCAGAGCCATCCGGATGAGCAGAGCCGGTTCCGGACGGGGACTGCCGGGCGGCTGCGTTCCTGGCCATGACTGTCAGTCTGCGCCATCTGCCCGCTGCTGACCGGTAGGCCACACCTGGCGAGCCGCCCTCGCCCAACCTGACTGGTGCTGGCCCGGATCAGCGAGAGGCGAGCCGGCATTGCCAGGCGTACGCTATTCGCCTCGCTCGAGGCCACCACGAGGAGGCTCGATGGCCGCGCCGCCGGCTCCGGTCGACCGCCGCATTCCTGGCCATCCGGCGTTCCGCCTGCGCTATCGGGCCGAGCGCCGGACGCGCGCCCGGTGAGCACCCTCGTCGCGGGCGTCGACAGCTCTACCCAGTCCTGCAAGGTGGTGATCAGGGACGCCGGGACAGGAGCGCTCGTCCGGGAGGGACTGGCCCCGCACCCGGCCGGTACCGAGGTCGACCCGGCCGCCTGGTGGGAGGCACTGACCGTCGCCGTGACAACGGCGGGCGGCCTGGCGGATGTCGCGGCCGTGTCGGTCGCCGCCCAGCAGCACGGCATGGTCTGCCTGGATTCCGCGGGAGCGACCGTCAGGCCTGCGCTGCTCTGGAACGACACCCGGTCAGCCGGCCAGGCAGCAGACCTGGTGAAAGAACTGGGCGACGGCGATCCGGAGCGCGGCGCCGCGGCCTGGGCCGAGGCCGTCGGCAGCGTTCCCGTCGCCGCGTTCACCGTCACGAAGCTGCGCTGGCTGGCCGAGAAGGAGCCGGACGCGCTGGCGCGGACCGCGGCTGTCTGCCTGCCGCACGACTGGATGACCTGGCGGCTGGCCGGCGGCAGCGATGTCACCGGACTGCGCACTGACCGCGGCGACGCCAGCGGCACCGGTTACTGGTCTCCCGCCGCGGGCGGATACCGGCACGACCTGCTGCAGCTCGCTGCAGGGCGCAGCGTCCGGCTGCCGGTGGTACTCGGCCCGGCAGAGCCGGCCGGCGAGCTGAGCGTGCCGCTTCCGGGTCGCGCCGTCACCCGCTCGGGCCCGGTCCTACTCGGACCTGGCAGCGGCGACAACCCGGCCGCGGCGCTCGGGCTCGGTGCCGGGCCTGGCGACGTCGTGGTATCGATCGGCACGTCAGGCACCGTGTTCGCGGTCAGCACCACTCCGACGGCCGATCCGTCCGGCACGATCGCGGGGTTTGCCGACGCCGCGGCGGCCTACCTGCCGCTGGTCTGCACGCTCAACGCCGCCGGAGTGCTCTCCGCCGCGGCCACGATGCTCGGCGTGAGCCTGAACCAGCTCGCTGCGCTGGCGCTGACCGCGCAGGCGGGCGCCGGCGGCCTGACCTTCCTGCCCTACCTCGCCGGCGAGCGGACGCCGAACCGGCCCGGTGCGACCGGCGAGCTGCACGGGATGACCGGCTCGAACGCAACCCCCGCGAATCTGGCCCGGGCCGCAGTCGAGGGACTGCTGTGCGGCCTGGGCGACGGCCTCGATGCCCTTCTGGCGGCGGGCATCGCGGTCCGGCGCGTCATGCTGATCGGCGGCGGCGCCCGGTCGCCCGCCATCCGGCAGATCGCTCCGGCTGTGCTTGGCTTCCCGGTTGACGTCCCCGTGCCAGGCGAGTACGTGGCCGACGGCGCCGCCAGGCAGGCAGCCTGGACGCTGTCCGGCAGCGCGTCGCCGCCGGACTGGCCGCTGGCCGGACCGGAGCGCTTCGAGGCCGACCCGCTGCCGTCGGTTCGCGCCCGCTACGCCGCCATCCGCGACGCCGCGGCGCTCACTCCACCGTGACGCTCTTGGCCAGGTTCCGCGGCCGGTCCACGTCGTTGCCCAGCTCCACCGCGGCGTGGTACGCCAGCAGCTGCAACGGCACCGACAGCAGGATCGGGTCGAGTTCCGGCTCGTTCTTCGGGATCGCGAGCACGTCGTCGGCGAGCTCACGGTCGGGAGCTGAATGGCCGACCAGCAGCACGCGGCCGCGGCGGGCCTTGATCTCACCGAGCGTGGCCAGGTTCTTGTCATGCAGCTCATCGTCAGGAACGATCGCCACGGTCGGGAGGTCGGGCCCCACGAGCGCGAGCGGGCCGTGCTTGAGCTCGCTGGCCGGGTAGGCCTCGGCGTGCAGGTAGGAGACCTCCTTGAGCTTCTGCGCGCCCTCCCTGGCGACTGGCCAGCCGCGCACCCGGCCGAGGAAGAACATGCCGGGATACTGCGCGAGCACCTTGGCCAGGCTGGCGATCTCCTCCTCCATCGTCAGGATCTGGGCGATCTGATCTGGCAGCTTGCGGAGGCCCGCGCTGATCCGGCGGCCGTCGGCCGGGGACAGGTCATGGATCCGCGCCAGGTGCAGTGCGAGTAGTGCGAAGACCGTCGCTGTCGCGGTGAACGTCTTGGTTGACGTCACGCTGACCTCAGGGCCCGCATGCAGGTAGACGCCGCCGTCTACCTCACGCGCGATCGTGCTGCCCACTGTGTTCACGACGCCGAGCACCTGCCCGCCCTTGCGCTTCACCTCCTGCACCGCTGCCAGCGTGTCGTAAGTCTCGCCGGACTGACTCACCCCGATGTACAGGGTGCCTTCCTCGATGACCGGGCTGCGGTAGCGGAACTCCGACGCGGGCTCGGCATCGGCAGGAACCCTGGCCAGTTCCTCGATCAGCTGGGCACCAAGCACGCCGGAGTAATAGGCCGATCCGCAGCCGAGGATCTTCACCCGCTTGATGGCGCGCGCATCGCGCGGGTCCAGGTTCAGCCCGCCCAGGTGCGCGGTGTTGAATCTGTCGTCCAGCCGGCCGCGGAGCACGCGCTCCACGACGCCGGGCTGCTCGTGGATCTCCTTGTGCATGAAGTGCGCGTGCCCGTCCGCCTCGTAGCTGGCGGCCTCGGCCTCGACGGTGGCCGGCTGCTTCGTGGTGCTCCTGGCGTCCAGCGTGGTGGTCCGGAAGCCGTCGGCGCGGAGCGTGGCAACCTCGCCGTCGTCCAGGTGGACGACCTGCCGGGTGTACCGGACCAGAGCGGCGACATCAGATGCCGCGAACATCTCCTTATCCCCGATCCCGAGCAGGACCGGGCTGCCGTTCCTGGCCACGACGATCCGGTCGGGACTGCGCGCGTCCAGCACGGCGAGCCCGTACGTGCCGACAACGGACTTCAGCGCCAGCCGGACCGCGTCTTCCAGGTCACGCACTTCGCCGTTCTCGTCGCCGGGCCGGGCGCCCGCGTAGCCGGCGATGAGATGAGCAAAGATCTCGCTGTCGGTCTGGGAGACGAGCTCAGCGCCATCGGCGATCAGGCCGGCCCGGAGCTCCTCGGCATTCTCGATGATCCCGTTGTGCACGATCGCGATCGGCCCGCAGATGTGGGGATGGGCATTCACATCGCTCGGCTCGCCGTGAGTGGCCCACCTGGTGTGGCCGATGCCGGGGCTGCCCTTGACCCGGGCCGGCATGTCGGCGGAAAGCTCGGCGACCCTGCCCTTGGTCTTGCGGACCCGAAGCTCGCCGCTTCGGCTGACCACCGCGATACCGGCCGAGTCATATCCCCGGTACTCAAGCCTGGCCAGCCCCTCCAGCAGGATCGGGACACTATCCCGGCTGCCGATGTACGCGACGATTCCACACACAGTTGCGGCTCCTCACCCGTAGACGATCCTGCGCAGCTGCCGCAGCGAGTAGTCCGGCGGCACGTAACGCCGCTGCGGGATCTCGGCTGCGATCCGCTCGAATGCCAGGTCATTGGTCAGCCCGCGAGCCTTGAGCTCCCGGTGGCGGCGGCGGACGTACTCCTCCGGCAACTCGGAGAAGTACCCGAGTACGTCCGCCACCACGCGCGAGGCCTCGGGCGGGCTGAGCGGGCAGGTACGGATCAGGTACTCAACCAGGTCGCCGTGCGGCTGCTGCGCGGGCACGCCGCCCATCATGGCCATGTCAGCGCCGGTTTCGCAAGGATCCTGCCCGGAATCGGGCAGGATCATTAGGAAACAGCGGGTCAATCGACTCTCTTTGCCTTCCACCCGACGCTTGTGTGCTCCACGAAACCGCCGGCCGCCAGCACCCCCAGGCATCTGAGGGCAGTATCAAGATCGACACCCGCGCGCACGGCGATGCTGGCCGGACCGCGGGAGCCGCGCACCGGCACTTCCTCCAGCACGGCGGCCGAGGCCGGATCGAGCCTGTCCCGGGCCGTCTGCGGGCCCATCCGCAGTGTGCCTGCCAGCCCGGGCTCGGCCATCCCGACGTGCTCGAGCACGTCGGTTGCGCAGGTAACGCACATCGCGCCGTAGTCCCTGATCAGCTCGTGGCAGCCGGCCGACTGCTCGGACGTGACCGGTCCCGGCACGGCCATCACCGTCCTGCACAGCTCCCGAGCGTGGCGCGCTGAGTTCAGGGCACCGCTGCGCAGTGCGGCCTCGACGACCACGGTGCCCCGGCTGAGGGCGGCGATGATCCTGTTCCTGACCAGGAATCCGGGCCTGGTGGGGCCACGGTCCGGCGGGCACTCGCTGACCAGGACGCCGCCTCCGGCGATCGCGTCGAACAGGCCGGCATGCCCGCGCGGGTAGCCGAACTCTAGGCCGCCGGCCAGTACTGCCACGGTCGTGCCGTCCGTGGCCAGGGCACCGCGATGAGAGCTCGCGTCGATGCCGTACGCGCCGCCGGACACGATCGCGGCGCCGCGCTCGGAGAGTGCGGCCGCCATCTCGATGGCGACGTGGTTGCCGTAGCCGGTTGCCGCCCGAGCGCCGACCATGGACACCGAGCGGACGCAGGCGAGCCGCAGGTCTCCGGTGCCGCGCAGCCACAGCAGCACCGGCCGGGCATCGCCGAGGTCATCGAGCTGGGACGGCCACTCCGCGTCACCTGGCATAACCAGCCGCAGACCGCTCTGCTCCCACGCGGCGAGCCTGGCGACACCCGGAACCTCGCCAAGCCTGTCCCGCCACCTGCTGACTGCGCGGGCCAGCCCTGGATCCAGCGGCGTATCGGTGAGCGCGACGCTGCCGTCGCTGCGGGTGCCGGTAATCACCGCGAGCAGCTCGGCAGCCGGGATTGTCCGCAGTGCCGCGCCCAGGACCGGGTCGCCCGGCGAGGCAAGGAAGCTCAGCGCGACCCTGGCCCGCCGGTCCGCGTCGGGGATCACAGCACTGCTCCCAGCCACAGGCCGAGCGCTGAGGCCACCTCGGCCTGCCCCGGCCGGGAGCGGCCGGCCAGGTCGGCGAGCGTCCACGACATCCGGATGATCCGGTCGGCACCGCGGGCGCTGACCTGGCCGCGGTCCATGGCCTGCTCAAGGGGGCCGAGTGCAGCGGGCTCGGGACGGAAGCGGCGGCGCAGCTCGCTTCCGGGGATCTCGCCGTTGAGCCGCCACCGGGTGTCGCGCAGGCGCCGGCCCGCCCGCAGCCGAGCCTGGAGCACCCGCGCTGCCACCGTGGCGCTCGGCTCGGCCAGCTGCCGGTCGCTCAGCAGCTCGGCGCGTCCGACCGGCAGCAGCCCCACCTTCACGTCGACCCTGTCCAGCAGCGGCCCCGACAGCCGCGCCAGGTACCTGCGCCGTACGAGGGGCGTGCAGGTGCAGGCGGCGCCCGTCGCGGCCATGCGGGCACACGGGCACGGGTTCGCGGCCAGCAGCAGGGTAAACCGGGCCGGGAAACGCGCGGTCTGACCCGACCGGGCGACTACGACCTCGCCTGCCTCGAGCGGCTGGCGCAGAGCGTCCAGGACGTCGCGATCGAACTCTGGCGCCTCGTCCAGGAACAGGCAGCCGTGGTGAGCCAGGGACGCGGCGCCCGGCCGGATGATGCCGCTTCCGCCGCCGACGATGGCGGCCTTGGTGGCGGTGTGATGAGGGGCGCAGAAGGGCGGCTCGGTCAGCAGGGGACGATCCGGCCTGAGCGTCCCGGCGACCGAGTGGATGGCGCTGACCTCCAGCGCCGCCGCCGGCTCAAGGGGCGGCATGATCGTCGGAAGCCGCTCGGCCAGCAGCGTCTTGCCGACGCCCGGCGGCCCGAGCAGCAGCATGTGATGGCCGCCGGCGGCACAGATCTCCGCCGCCCGCCGCGCAACCGGCTGGCCGACAACATCCGCCAGGTCTCGCATCGGCTCGTCGGCCGCAGTGCCGCCGGAGGGCGGAGTCAGGCCAGCGCCCGATTCGACGACCTCGACCACCCCGGCACGGCCAGGGCTCCGGGCCGAGCCGGTGCCGGCGGTGCCGCCACGGGCCCGGCCCCCGTCGCGCAGCCACTCGATCAGCGAGCCCAGGGTGGGCGCGGAGACGACCTGCATCGACGGCACCAGGGCCGCCTCCGCAGCGTTCTGCGGCGGCACCACGACCCGGCGGAATCCGGCAGACGCGGCGGCGGCGACTGACGGGAGAACGCCTGGCACGGCGCGGATCCTGCCGTCGAGACCGAGCTCGCCCAGGAACACCGTCCCGGCGAGGCTCTCCCCGGGCAGCGCGCCGTCGGCAGCCAGGATGGCCGCGGCGATGGCGACATCGAATCCGCTGCCCCGCTTGGGCAGGCTGGCCGGCGACAGGCCGACGGTGATGCGGCGCTGCGGCCAGGACTGGCGGCTGTTGATGATCGCCGCCCTGATCCGGTCCCGCGCCTCCCGCAGCGCAGTGTCAGGCAGGCCGACGAGCAGGAGGGCGACCAGCCCGTTCTCGATGTCCGCCTCGATCTCCACCACATGGCCGTGCACCCCGGCCAGGGCGATCGCGTGGGTCCGGGCCAGCGCCATCTAGCCCACCCCGCGCAGGTGCTCGATGCGGAACTCCCCCGGCGCGGTGAGCAGGATGCCGATGGCATCAATCCGGATCTCCGCGAAGAACAGGCCCTGAGCCGTCACCCAGGCAACAGCCAGCTGGCGCAGCCGGCGCGCCTTCTGCCTGGTGATCGCCTCGACCGGAGTGCCGAACCGGACGCCGGACCTGGTCTTGACCTCGCAGATGACCAGGGTCCGGCCGTCACGGGCCACGATGTCGATCTCGCCCTGACGGCAGCGCCAGTTCCGTCCGAGCACCTCCAGGCCAGCCTCGGCCAGAAAGTCCGCCGCTAATTGCTCGCCTTGCTGACCCAGTGCGTCTTTCGCCAGCATCTGCACCACCTCCGGCAGTCAGGCTGCCGGAGGTAACGGGCCTGCCGCCCGGTGGCCGGGCGGGCTGTGGACGGCCGCACAGGCCGCGCGACGGCCGGTGGACAACGGGACCGCGCCTGTCAGCCCCGTCTGCTCAGCGGATCACGCCGACGCCGCTGAAGCAGGCCAGCGCTACTTCGGGTCGGGGATCTCCAGGTCGCTCTTTGCCAGCTCCTCGACGTTGACGTCCTTGAAGGTGACAACACGCACGTTCTTCACAAAACGCGCCGGCCGGTACATGTCCCACACCCACGCGTCCTGCATGGTGACTTCGAAGAAGACCTCGCCGTTCTCAGCCTGGCGGACGTTGAGCTCCACCTGGTTCGTGAGATAGAACCGGCGCTCGGTCTCCACCACGTGGGTGAACAGGCCGACGACATCCCGGTACTCGCGGTAGAGCTGGAGCTCCATCTCGGTCTCGTACTTCTCGAGATCCTCCGCGCTCATGTTCTCCCCTCCGATCAGGCGCCGCGGGCCATCGCCGCGAGGCCTGCCGTCGGCCAGCCATGCTCATCGATGACGTCAACGATAGGGCCATTCTGCCCACTGCCGGACGGGTAGCACGAGTTCGCGTCCTCGGAGTTCTCGAGGCCTTCGTCGTCACCAGCCGGAATGCGGCCGCGGACGTTGACGAAGGACATCCGGTGCTGCGGGCACGGACCATGCTCGTCCAGCGCGCGCATGTGGCTGCGAGTCGAGTAGCCCTTGTGCCTCGCAAATCCGTAGACCGGGAAGGTTTCGTCCAGTTCGCCCATCATTGCGTCCCTGGTGACCTTCGCCACAACCGACGCGGCAGCCACGCAGGCCGCCACCTGGTCGCCCTTCCACATGGCCAGGGCAGGCGCTCGCAGCCCGCGAACCGGGAAGCCATCCGTCAGCACATAGCCAGGATCCCCCGCCAGCGCGGCCAGCGCCCGGCGCATGCCTGCCACATTGCAGACATGCAGGCCCAGGCGGTCGATCTCGGACGACGGGATCGTGATGACGCTGAAGTCGTCAGCTGCGTCCATTATCTGACTATATGCCGCATTGCGCGCCTTGGCGGTCAGAGCCTTGGAATCGGCCAGTTCCGTCAGCCGGGCGATCCGTGAGGCCTTCAGCACGACGGCAGCCACCACCAGGGGACCTGCGCACGCGCCCCGGCCCGCCTCGTCAACGCCCGCCACCGGGGCAAGCCCGGCCCGGCTGAGGACACGCTCGTAGGCGCTCAGTCCCGAGCTCCGTCGCGGCGTGTAGCGGGCCGACCGGCGCTCCTCTGCGGCCACGGCGATCACCCGCCCCGCTTGCCGCGCCTGGCCCGCAGAGTCGACACCAGGCGCCGCCTCGCCCGGCGCTGCAGCCAGGTCAGCGGAACCGCGCCGATGACGCCGGCCGCCAGCGGCACATAGGGCGCTCCCGGCTGGACCCTGGCCCCCAGGATCTGCGCCGCGGAGGCGGGGGCGGGGACGGCCGACGGCGAAAGGGCCGCTGAGCCTCGCTTGTCGATCCCGGGCTGATCGAACGTCGACGGGATCGGCAGAATGCGCCAGCGACTGGGCGGCCAGACGATCACGAAGGCCCGCCCGATCACCTGGTTCTCCGGAATCGTGCCGTTGCCCGGGTCGTTCCGGTGCAGCCGGGAGTCATAGGAGACAGCTCTGTTGTCACCCATGACCCACAGCCGGCCGGGCGGAACGACCTTGTTGAACCGGATCACGGACGGCGCCGCGCCGGGATAGAGGTACGACGACTCCTGCAGCGCGACGCCGTTCACGGTGATCTGACCGCGGGTGTTGCAGCACGCGACGTCGTCACCGGGTACGCCGATGACCCGCTTGATGTAGTCCGTCTGGCCAACCGGAGTGCCGAATATGCCGGCGATGGAGTGGAACACCGGCGCGAGCGTGGCGTCGTAGGCCCGCACGAACGGGTTATGGGCTGGCGGGCTGGCGGGCGGCGCCGGGTCCCAGGAGCCGGCGCCGTTGAAGACGATGATGTCGCCCGGCTCAATGCTGCGGAAGTGATAGACGAGCTTGTTGACCAGCACCTTGTCGCCAACTATGAGCGTGTCTTCCATGGAAGCCGACGGGATGAAGAACGGCTGCACCACGAAGGTCTTGATCACCAGCGCAATCACGAGCGCGACGGCAAACAGAATGGGAATCTCGAGCCAGATGCTGCCGCGCTTCCTGGCCGGCTTGCCCGGCCTGGCAGTGCTGCCGCCGGGCGGGGCTGGCTGAGCAGTGGCGCCCCTGCCGCCGGTATCGTCCCCGTCCGGCGTGCCGCGGAATCCGGCCGTGCGGCCGTCCTGCCCGGGCGCCCCGCCCAGATCAGGCGACCCGGACCTGGCCAGCCGGTCCGGCCCGCTCTGCTCGTCGTTCATCATTGACCTGAGCCTATCGCCGGGACCAGGCCCTAGACGCTAGCGTCAGGACAGCCTGCGCGCGCGCGTGCCTGAGTGAGCGCAATGTGTGAGCTTCCGTCTGCCTGTCCGGCTGAAGCGGGCAATCCGCTGGTAATCCGGTCATGCGCCGCGTCTGGCAGCGGCATCCTGCACCTTGCCGGGGCTCACCGGGCTGACCGCCCCCGGCGCCTCGCGGCTCGCCGCAGTACCCGGCGACGGCGGAGCCAGGTGACCGGGACGGCCATGACCAGTCCGGCCGCCGCGGGCAGGTACGGAGCCGCCGGGCGGGCAAGCGGTGCCGTGGCCAGCGTTGGCGCACTCCGCAGTGCCGGCGCCGCGGCAGCCGCGCTATGCGGGGCGACGCCAGGCTGATCGAACGTCGACGGGATCGGCAGGATCCGCCACCGTCCCGGCGGCCAGACGATGACGAATGCGCGGCCGATGACCTTGTTTTCCGGCACCATTCCGTTACCCGGATCTGCCTCGTGCCCGCGCGAGTCATCGGAGATGCTGCGGTGGTCACCGAGGACCCACAGGTACCCGGCGGGCACCGTGACGTTGAACTGGGCGGGAATGCCTGCCGGATGGCTGTCCGACTTGTCACCCGGATACAGGTAAGACTGCTCCTGCAGCGGCACGCCGTTGATGGTGATCAGGCCCTGGGCATTGCAGCAGACGACATGGTCACCCGGCACGCCGATGACCCGCTTGACGTAGTCAGTCTGGCCGATGGGCGTGCCAAACAGCCCGCCGACCGAGTCGAAGACCTTGCGCAGGGTGTCGTCGTAGGCGCGGACGAGAGGACTGGAAGTCCCGGACGAGGCGGGCACGGGCGCGTTCCAGCTCCCGTCACCGTCGAAGACGACGATGTCGCCGGCGTGGATCGGCCGGAAGTGGTAGACGAGCTTGTTCACCAGGATCTTGTCGTTGATCCCCAGCGTGTTCTGCATGGAGCCAGTCGGGATGACGAACGCCTGGACCACGAACGACTTGATGATCATCGCGATGACGAGCGCCACGATCACCAGCAGCGGCAGCTCGCGCACCAGCGACCGGTTCGGTTTGGCCGCACGCCGCCCGCGTCGATCAGGCGGCTGGCCGCTGTGGCCGCCGCCCGCCGCACTGCGCGACCGTCGCGTGGCAGGAGGCTCTGGTGCGGCAGCAGTGCCTGGCGTCCCCGGCGGCCCGGCGGAGCCGAACGGCGCGCCGGTTCCGAGCTGACCAGCACCCATGTCGGCGGCATATCGCGGCGTCCCGGGCGGTAGCTCCGAGTCGGCCGGCCCGAGCCCGTCACCGCCGGGCATCAGGACCTGCCGCTAGCTGCGCTGGCACCGGGCATTCAGGCCACCTTTGCGTGGAGAGCCGGCCCGCGCCGGGCAGCTACCGGGCCAGGCAGCCGCTAGCAAGCCGAACTCACCCGGACGGCAGCCCACACGCAGACCGGGCATGCGGACGAGCTACTTGGCGGGCGTGACCTCGCGGCGCTCCCTGATCCGGGCAGCCTTGCCGCGCAGCTCGCGCAGGTAGTACAGCTTCGCGCGCCGGACCCGGCCGCGGGTGACAACCTCGATCTTGTCAATGGCCGGCGTGTGCACAGGGAACGTCCGCTCCACGCCCACGCCGTAGCTGACCTTACGCACGGTAAACGTCTCGCGGGCGCTGCCGCCCTGGCGGCGGATCACGACGCCCTGGAAGACCTGGATCCGCGAGCGGTTGCCTTCCGTCACCTTGACGTGCACCTTCAGGGTGTCGCCAGGCCGGAAGTCCGGAATATCGGATCGGACCTGCGCCTGCTCAAGCTCGGCAATCGCGGTGTGCATCGCTGCGGTTTCCTCAATCGTCATCAGCGCACGCCTGCGAACGCGCTGGATCGGTCTGTAACGTGCCCGGCAGCCCCCCGGCGACTAGGCCAGCGGCGGGGCAGTCCTTTCAGTGTGCCACATCTTCGCCGGTAACCGGAAAGCCAGCCTCCGATAGTACGGCCCGGTCGTGGTCGTCAAGCTGGCCCGGCCCGGAGCCGGTACCGTCCGGCGCTGGCCAGGATACAAGCCTGGACACGAGATCCGGCCGGTTACGCGCGGTCCGGACCAGGGCGCTGTCCCGCCGCCACCTCTCGATCGCGCCGTGATCACCCGATAGCAGCACGGGCGGCACCTCCCGTCCGCGCCAGACGCGCGGCCGGGTGTAGGCGGGGCCTTCGACCAGGCCGGCCACGGGGCCGCCGGACAAGCCGCCGTCGAAGCCGAACGAGTCCTGGACCGCCGACTCGGCGTTGCCGAGCACGCCGGGCAGCAGCCTGCAGACAGCCTCGGTCATCACCAGGACGGCCGGCTCGCCTCCGGCCAGCACGTAATCCCCGATGCTGACCTCCTCCACCCGCATCCGGGACCTGGCCTCGTCGGCCACCCGGCCGTCGATGCCCTCGTACCGTCCGCAGGCAAAGACCAGCCAGGGCTCCCTCGCGTACCTGGCCGCGTGCTCCTGAGTGAACGGCAGGCCGGCCGGCGTCGGGATGACCAGCAGCGGGTCGCCGCCGGCGGCGACCGCGTCCAGCGCGTCACCCCACGGCTCGGGCTTCATCACCATGCCCGGGCCGCCGCCGAACGGGGAGTCGTCCACGGTGTGATGAACGTCATGCGTCCAGTCCCGCAGGTCATGCACGCCGAAGCTGATCTCGCCCCGCTCGGCCGCCTTGCCGATCAGCGACACGCTCAGCGGACCGAAGTAGTCGGGAAAGATCGTGATGATGTCGATGCGCACCGGCGCCCCCTACAGCGCGTCCTGCGGGTCAAGCAGGCCAGCCGGCGGATCGATGTGCAGCTGGCCGGCCGCCAGGTCGACCTCGGGCACGATGGCCGACACGAACGGAACCATGATCTCGGCTCCCGCTCGCTTCCCGGTTCCTGCGACGACCAGCAGATCCTGGCCGTAGTGCAGGACGTCAGCGACAGTTCCGACGTCCTCGCCGCTTACGGTCAGCACGGTAAGCCCGATGAGCTGATGATCACGAAACTCGTCCGGATCGGCGGGGTCCTCGAGCTCCCCGGAATCCACGAGCAGCAGGACGCCGCGAAGCTCATCGGCGTCGTTCCGGTCATCACAACCCTCGAACTGCACCAGCAGCCGGCCCGAGTGCCACCGCGTCCGCGCGATGGTGAGCGGCCCGGCCGCCGCGGGCTCCGTCGTCAGCACGGCACCCGCGGCAAGCCGCAGTTCCGGATCGTCCGTCCGCACGTCGACGGCGAGTTCGCCGCGAACGCCGTGCGGTCGCGAGATGCGCCCGACCACCAATTGCATGACAGCTAGCGGACCTCGTCGGCATCCAGCAGGTCGACGCGGACGTAGCTGTTGCCGGCCAGCGAGCCGATCACGGTCCGCAGGGCCCGGGCGGTGCGACCGCCGCGGCCGATGACCTTGCCGAGATCGTCGGGGTGCACGCGCACCTCAAGCACGCGCCCTCGCCGCAGTCCGCGGCTGCCGACCTGGACGTCGTCCGGATGCTCGACGATGCCCTTGACCAGATGCTCCAGGGCCTCCTCGAGCATGTCAGGCTCCGCTTCCGTCCGTCTCGTCTGCCGCAGCCTCAGCACGCGCGGCCGCAGCGGCCTCGGCCGTCTGCGCGGCGTCGACAGCAGCAGCGTCGGCAGCAGCGTCGGCAGCAGCGTCGGCAGCGCCCGTGTCAGCAGCAGCCGTGTCAGCAGCGGGCTCGCCAGCGGCCTTCTCAGCGGCGGGTGCCTCAGCCTCGGCCGGAGCCGCAGCCTCGGCCGGAGCCGCAGCCTCGGTCTCCGCCGGAGCGGCAGCCTCAGCAGGCGCAGCGGCGGCGGGTGCCTCAGCCGGCTTCCTGGACCTGGCCGGGGCCTTCTCGGCCTTGGCCGCGCCGGACTTGCCGCCGGCCTTCGCGTCCCCGCCGGCCTTAGCGTCACCGCCCGCCTTGGCGTCGCTGGCCTTAGCGTCCCCGCTGGCCTTGGCGTCGGCGGCCTTGCCCTTGGGCTTGGACTTGGCTCCGCTGTCAGCGAGCGACTCGGCGGCAGCCGCGGCGAACGCGACCTTCTTGTCCGCCTTCGGCTCAGCGGTCCGCAGGGTGCCCTCTGTGCCCGGCAGGCCCTTGAACTTCTGCCAGTCGCCGGTAATCTCGAGGATCTTCCTGACGGGGTCAGTCGGCTGCGCGCCAACGGACAGCCAGTGCTGGGCGCGCTCGGAGTCGACCTCGATGAAGGACGGCTCGGACTTCGGGTGGTACTTGCCGATCTCCTCGATCGCGCGGCCGTCCCGCTTGGTGCGGGCGTCGGCGATGATGATCCGGTAGTACGGCGCGCGGATCTTGCCCATGCGCTTCAGCTTGATCTTGACAGCCACGGCTGTGGTCTTCTCCCAGCGAATTGGTGTCGGGCAGGTCGCCGTCCGGGTGAGGACCGGATGCAGGCTGCCCAGATGGTTGCCGGCTCAGCGAGCTAGAGAGGGTCTCGCGAGACCGAGCATAGCCATCACATTGTGCCAGACGAGCCCCGCCTGAGCGTAATCACGAGTCCGGACAGCGGCTAGCGCCCCTTCTTGCTCTGCCTTCCGCGGAACGCCGCGGGCAGATCAGGCTGCCCGCCCCGGCCGCCCGGCAGGTTGGGCAGCTGGAGCGATCCGTTGCCGCCGAGACCCGGCAGCGAGCCGAGGCCGGGCAGCGAGGCCGGGCTGCCGCCGCCGTTGTCAGTGCCCGCGCCAGGATCCATGCTGGCCAGCTGCTCCAGCGCCTGCTTGGCGGTCTGCTGGGCGCCGCGGCCCGCGCCCGCCGGCCGGCCGCCGCCCTTGCCCTTTTTCTTCGCCTTGTTCCTGGTCTTGCTCTGCCGGCGCGGCCCGCCCATGCCGGGCATGCTGCCCATCATCTGGCGCATCATCTTCTGGCCCTCGAGGAACCGGACGATGAGCTGGTTGACCTCGCCGACCGTCACTCCCGAGCCTGCCGCGATCCGGGCGCGGCGCGAGCCGTTGAGAACCTTCGGGTTGCGCCGCTCCTCGACCGTCATCGAGTTGACGATCGCGGCGGCCCGGTCGAGGTCCTTGTCGTTGATCTGGCTCAGCGCGTCCCGGTTCTGCGCCGCTCCCGGCAGCATGCCGAGCAGGTTGCCGATCGGGCCGAGCTTGCGGACCATCGCCAGCTGCTCGACGAAGTCCTCCAGCGTGAAGCCCTCGCCGGAGGCCAGCTTTCCGGCCATCGAGGCGGCCTGGTCCTGGTCGAACGTGCGCTCGGCCTGCTCGATAAGCGTCAGGACGTCGCCGAGGTCCAGGATCCGGGAGGCCATCCGGTCCGGGTGGAAGACGTCGAAGTCCTCCAGCTTCTCGCCGGTGGACGCGAACATCACCGGCCTGCCGGTCAGCTGCGCGATGGACAGCGCCGCGCCGCCGCGGGCATCACCGTCGAGCTTGGTCAGCACCACGCCGTCGTAGCCGACCCCGTCGAGGAAGGACTGGGCGGTCGAAACCGCGTCCTGGCCGATCATGGCGTCGACTACGAACAGGATCTCGTCCGGGTCGGTCGCATCCCGGATGTCGGCGGCCTGCCGCATCATCTCCTCGTCGATGCCGAGGCGGCCCGCGGTGTCGATGATGACAACGTTGTGCAGCTTGTGCTGTGCCTCGATGATGCCGAGGCTGGCTGCCTGGACCGGATCGCCCACGCCGCTGCCGGGGAAGGCCGCGAACACCGGCACGCCGGCCCGGTCGCCGAGCACCTGCAGCTGCTGCACGGCGTTCGGGCGCTGCATGTCAGCCGCGACCAGCAGCGGGGTGTTGTTCTGCGACTTCAGCCAGAGTGCCAGCTTGGCCGCCAGCGTGGTCTTGCCGGAGCCCTGCAGGCCCGCGAGCATGATCACCGTGGGGGGCACCTTGGCGAACCGCAGCCGCCTGGCCTCGCCGCCGAGGATCGCAACCAGTTCCTCGTTGACGATCTTGATGACCTGCTGGGCCGGGTTGAGCGCCTCGGAGACCTCCGCCCCGCTGGCGCGTTCCCTGACCCTGGACATGAACTCGCGGACCACGGGCAGTGCGACGTCGGCCTCAAGCAGGGCGATCCGAATCTCCCGGCAGGTGGCGTCGATGTCAGCCTGGGACAGCCGCCCCCGCCCGCGCAGCGAGGAGAAAACCTGATTGAGCCGATCGGAAAGTGTCTCGAACACGTCGGGCTGCCGTCCTCCCAGATGACCCGGTTGCTGGTCCAAGGCTATCGGGTTGCCGGGGGGAACCCCGCATGCTGCCGGGCGGCGGCCACGGCAACCGGCCGGCACCTGACGAATGCACGAGGCCAATTGCATCTTGTCGGGGCCACGAACGGAACGTAACGTTCTTGATGTTGAGATTTTCTGACAAGCTGCCACACGGAGGTATTGGTGGGGGCGAGCCGGAAGCGCAACATCTTCGACCCTCGCTGGCCGCTGACATCGCGCTCGCCGGCGCGGAGCAGGAGACCGGGCCGCGCGGCCGACCTCACAGCCCTCGCTGCTTCCGTGCCGTGTGAGCTAACCGGGCGGCATGCCGATGCCGCGGGTCAGGGCCGGGCTGACGCCGCGCCGGCTGGCGTGCGGCTCACCGCGCCCGCAGGCAGCACAGGCGCATCAGGGCCGGGAACGCACCCGGGCACCCTGGCCGATCTCGTCGGGCTGCGGCCGGAGGGCCGGAACCACGGGCCTGCCTCCGAACCCGGCCCGGATCTGCTCGCCAGGGCCGGGGAGTTCCTCGCGCTGTTCCACGCCGAGCACCCCGAGGCCGGGTCGCTGAGAGACCGCATCGAGCAGGTGCGCGGGGAGATCGGCACGCACGGCACCTACCGGCACACCGCGGCCGAGCTGACCTTCGCCGGGCAGGTCGCCTGGCGCAACAGCGCGCGCTGCATCGGCCGGCTGTACTGGCGCAGCCTGCGGGTGCGCGACCGCCGCCAGGTGCGAACTGCCGCCGACGTGGCCGCGGAGTCGTTCGAGCACCTGCGCACGGCGACCAACAGCGGGCGGATCAGGCCGGTGATCACCGTGTTCGCGCCGGACGCACCCGGCCGGCCGGGTCCGCGCATCCTGAGTCCCCAGCTGGTCAGCTACGCGGGCTATGAGAACGCGGACGGGACGGTCACCGGGGACCCGGCGGGCGTGCCGGCCACCCGGCTCGCCCGCCAGCTGGGCTGGCGGCCCGGCCCCGACCGCGGCCGGTTCGATGTGCTGCCGCTGCTCGTCGCGGCGGCCGGCGAGCGGCCGTCCTGGCATGAGGTACCCGCGGACGCCGTGCTCGAGGTGCCGTTACAGCACCCGGACCTGGACTGGTTCGCCGAACTCGGGCTGCGCTGGTACGCGGTTCCGGTCATCAGCGACATGTACCTGGAGGCCGGCGGCATCCGGTACCCCGCGGCGCCGTTCAACGGCTGGTACCTGGGGACCGAGATCGGGTCCCGCGATCTCGGCGACACCGGCCGGTACAACCAGCTGCCCGAGATCGCGGCCCGGATGGGTCTCAGCACCGCCAGCGACCGGACGCTGTGGAAGGACCGGGCGGTCACCGAGCTCAATGTCGCCGTCCTGCACTCGTTCGGCGCGTCCGGCGTCACGATCACCGATCACCACACTGAATCCGTCCGGTTCCTCAAGCACCTGGAGCTCGAGGAACGGCAGGGCCGCGCCTGCCCTGCCGACTGGACCTGGATCGTGCCGCCGGCGGCCTCGTCCACCACGCCGGTGTTCCACCGCTACTACGAGGACTTCGACCAGTCGCCGCGATTCGCCCGCCGTCCGGGCGGCACTGGCTGCCCGGTGTAGCCGGCGCTCAGGTACCGCTGCCGACGCGCGGCCTTCCGGCCAGCAGCGCGTCGTCGTAGTGAATCCGCTCGCGCGGCGTCCCGGCCCTGGCCAGCACCCGGATCGTCTCCCGGACCATGTCGGGCGGTCCGGCCACGTAGGCCTCGCAGTCGCGGTGCGGCATGTAGCGCGCCGCCACCCGGCCGACGTTGCCCTGCATGCCGTTGAAGGCCGGATCGTCGGAGGTCACCGGGGTGAGCTGCAGGCCGTGGTAGGCGTCGGTCAGCCGCCACAGCTCCTTCATGTCGTACAGGTCGTCCCGCTTCCTGGCGCCGTAGAACAGGTAGATCGTCCGCTGCCGGGACGCGGACTCCCGGATGACCTGCTCGATGATGGCCTTGACCGGCGCGAGACCGGTGCCGCCCGCGACGCAAAGCAGATCCCTGTCCGCCGCGTGCTGGAGCGTCATGGTGCCGAGCGCCGGTCCGAGTGTCAGCTCGTCGCCGGGCTCGGTGTGGTGCACGAGCGCGTTGCTGACCCAGCCTCCCGGCACTGCCTTCACGTGCAGGCTGATCAGCCCGTCGTCGCGCGGGCGGCAGGCGATCGAGTACGGGCGCCAGACGCGCGGCCAGCGGTCCGTCTGCAGCGTCAGGTGCTGCCCGGCCTCGTACGGCAGCACCCGGTCCGGCGCGAGCGTGAGCACGGCGATGTCGTGCCGCCGGTTCTCGACCGAGACGACCTCGGCCGTCCAGAACGGCGGCGCCAGCGCGGCATCCTCCTCGGACGCCCGGATCATCAGCGCCGCGGCCGCCGCGAAGGTCTGCGTCCAGGCTTCCTCAGCCTCTGCCGTGAACGCCGACTGCGCGAACGCCCGCAGCGTCGCGATGAGCGCTTCGCCGACCGCGTCGTACATCTCCGGGTCGACGCCGTACTTGCGGTGGTCACGGCCCAGCTGCGACAGGTAGCTGGCCATCTCGTCAGGCGTGCTGAGGCTCTCGACGATGCGGCCGAGCGCACGGAACAGCCGGTCCCGCTGCTCGTCCATCGCGGGCGGGAACAGCTCACGCAGTTCAGGGCGGCGCAGGAAGAGCCACGCGTAGAAGTAGGCAACGCCCTCGTCCCCGGCGCTGGCGACATGCGCGAAGGTATCCCGGATCGCCACGATGGCCGGATCAGGGCCGGTGCTCGCGGCAGCCGCGGGCTGCGCTGCGCCGGATGCCGCGGCCGCCGGCGCCGCCGGGCCGCCCGCTGTGGCCTTACCCGCGGCCGGATCCCCCGCTGTCGCGTCGCCCGCGTCAGGCAGGTCCGGCCCGGCCAGGTCCGCCAGGTCGCGCTCGGTCAGGGTGCCGCCGGGCAGAGCCTCGCCAGACAGCGTTTCGCCAGACAGGGCGACCTCGGTCAGCACCGGGGCGGACAGGGTCGCCGCCGGCTGTCGGGTGGCGCCTTCCCCGTCGTCATCCTCGGCTGACTCCGGTTCCATTGCGCGCAGGCCGTCGCGCAGCCTGGTCAGCGCGTCCAGGTCCTTGCGCCAGGTCCGCAGCCGCCACCAGGGTAAAGTGCGGCGCTCCGCCGCCCGCTCGATCGGGCCGCCCGCCGACGGCACGTCATAGCCGCTCGGAGCGTGCGCATCGGAGCGTCGTGCCATCGGCGTCATCCCGCCACCGCGCAGCGCACTGCGGGATCAGGCCGGACCGCCTGCTTGGCTGCCGCTAATGCGATGTGCGTCTCACAGGCAGCGACCGTGGGGCACGCTCCCGAGCGCCAGGGATACAACTAGCTCCCTTCGGTTCCCCGCCCTGCGTGCTCGCGCCGCAGCGCTTGAGCCGGCCCGGCAGCGTCGGAATTCCTGCGGGCCAGCGAATCCTGAAACCAGCATAAAACGCATAGCCGGACCAGTCAGTCCTTTGCAAAATGCAAATCTCAAATATCCTTATCATTGTCTTCGGGTCTGTTCAAGCAGCGAAATCGCACCAAACCAGGCCTGAAAACAAGCACTTGGCCTACGCAGTTGCGCGGATCAGGACGTCCGGCCGGTAACAGCGCAAGTAGCAGCAAAGCCACGGGTCAGGCTCTGCCGCCCGCGAACCTGCGACTCGCACAGCCGCCAGCCGCACCGCCGCCAGCCCGCACAGCCGCCAGCCCGCACAGCCGCCAGCCGGCTGAGCTAGTCGCCGAGGATGGCGTCGACGAAGACCTCGGGGTCGAAGAACGCGAGATCGTCCGGTCCCTCGCCGAGCCCGACGAGCTTGACCGGCACTCCGAGTTCCCGCTGCACCTGAATCACGATGCCGCCCTTGGCCGTCCCGTCGAGCTTGGTCAGGATGATCCCGGTGATGTCGACGACCTCCGCGAACACGCGCGCCTGTCGCAGTCCGTTCTGGCCAGTCGTCGCGTCCAGGACGAGCAGAACCTCGTCCACCGAGCCGTGTTTCTCGATCACGCGCTTGATCTTGCCGAGCTCGTCCATCAGCCCGGTCTTGGTGTGAAGGCGCCCGGCCGTGTCCACGATCACCGTGTCCACGCCCTCGGCGATGCCGACGCTGACGGCCTCGAACGCGACGCTGGCCGGATCCGCGCCCTCCCGGTCCGAGCGCACGACCTGAGCGCCGACCCGGTCACCCCAGGTCTGCAGCTGGTCCGCGGCCGCGGCGCGGAACGTGTCCGCGGCGCCGAGCACGACCGACTTGCCGTCACCGACGAGCACCCGGGCGAGCTTGCCGCAGGTGGTGGTCTTGCCGGTGCCGTTGACCCCGACAATCAGGACCACCGACGGCCGGTCACCGTGCCGGTCCAGGTGCAGCGTCCGGTCCAGCTCCGGGTTGATCATGGCGATCAGGTCGCCCCGCAGCAGGTCCCTGACCTCCGCCGGATCGCTGGTGCCCGCGACCTTGACCTGGGTCCTGAGCTCCTCGACCAGCTCGCGGGCGGGGCCGACGCCCATGTCCGCGCCGATCAGCGTGTCTTCCATGTCCTCCCAGGACTGCTCGTCCAGCCGCCCGGAGGAGATGAGATTCAGCAGTACCGAGCCGATCGCGGTGTGCGACCTGGCCAGCCTGCCGCGCAGCCGGGCAAGCCGGCCCGCCGATGGCGGCGGCTTCTCAACCAGCCGTTCCGGTGCCTTCTCTGGCGGCGCGACGAGGTCAGGCGGTGCCTGGGCAACGGCGGGCTCAGGCGGCGCGATCGTCCCGGTGCCGGCCTGACCGGTGCCCTGCGCGTCCCGTTCCAGGGTGCCGGCCCGGCCCTGCGGCTGACCGCCGGGCGGCAGCGACCTGCGGCGCCTGAAATAGGGAACGAGGCCGGCAGTACCGCCGCCGACAACGATGACCGCGCCCAGAGCAATAAGGAGATCTTCAACCATGGCGCAACCAGTCTGACAGACACCGGCGAGTTAACTCGCCAGCCGGCCGCTCAGGCCGCCGGCGGCAAGGCCGGTGTCAGACTGTCTCTCGCTCGCGCAGCCGCTGGCTGATCACGCTGGACACGCCGTCGCCCTGCATGCTGATCCCGTACAGCGTGTCGGCAACCTCCATCGTCCGCTTCTGGTGCGTCACGATGATCAGCTGGGAGACGTCGCGCAGCTCGGCCAGGATCTCCAGCAGGCGCTGCAGGTTGGTGTCGTCAAGCGCGGCCTCGACCTCGTCCAGGACGTAGAACGGCGACGGCCTGGCCCGGAAGATGGCGATCAGGAAGGCGATCGCGGTCATCGACCGCTCGCCGCCCGACAGCAGCGACATCCGCTTGACCTTCTTGCCCGGCGGACGGGCCTCGATGTCGATCCCGGTGGTCAGCATGTCGTCCGGGTCGGTCAGCACCAGCCGGCCGTCGCCGCCGGGGAACAGGCGGCTGATGATCGACTCGAACTCGGCCGCGATGTCGGCGTAGGCGGAGGTGAAGACCTGCTGCACCCGCTCGTCGACTTCCCTGATGACGGTGAGCAGATCCCGCCGGGTCTTCTTCAGGTCCTCCAGCTGCGCGACCAGGAAAGCGTGGCGCTCCTCCAGTGCGGCGAACTCCTCCAGCGCCAGCGGGTTAACCTTGCCCAGCTGATCAAGCTGACGCTGAGCCTGCTGGGCGCGCCGTTCCTGCGCCTCGCGGTCGTAGGCCACGGCCAGCTGGCCCTCGTCGGTACCGGGAACCATGACGCCCGGGCCGTACTCGGCGACGAGAACGTCCGCCTCGGTAGCGAACTCCTCCAGCGCCCGCGCCGCGATCTGCTCCAGCTGCAGCTGCCTGGTGGCGCGGGCGATCTGCGCGCCGTGGGCGCTGTCCACGACCTTCTCCAGCTCGTCGGAGGCATCCCGGATGCGGGCGCGGACAGCCTTCAGCTCGCCGTCCCTGCCCTTATGCGCCTCCTCGGCCTCCTGCCGGTCGGCGTCGGCAGCAGCGGCGGACAGCTCGATCCTGGCCAGCGCGATCCTGGCGCCCTCGGCGACCGCGCTGGCAATCAGCGCCCCGGCGGCGCGCCGCTCGGCCCGCGCCAGTGCCCGGCCGGCCGCCTGCCGCTCCGCGACTGCCGCCGAGGCCAGCGCGTCCGCGCGGCCGGAGATCGCCCGCTGCCGCTCCTCGACGGTCCGGACCTCGAGCCTGGCCTCCATCTCAGCACCCCGCGCGGCGACCGCGTCGTCGGCGAGCTGCTGCCGCCCGGCCGGCTCACTGCCGTCGGCTGAGTCGAGGCTGGCCTCGTTCCCGCCGGAAGTGCTCGCGCCGGCCTCGGCCAGCCTGGCTTCCTCCCCGGCCAGCCTCGCCCTGGCCTCGCTTACCTGGGCCAGGCTCTGCTGACGGGACTTCTCTGCCGCTGCGATAGCAGCGGTCAGCCGCCCCACCTCGTCCCTGGCCGCCCTCGCCCGCCCGGCCAGCGAGCCCAGCTTGCCGGAGGTCTCGGCGGCCGCAGCATCGGCCTGCTGGAGGCCGGCCGCAGCTTCCGCCAGCACCTGCCGGGCCTGCTCCTCGTCATCCAGCGCTGCCGCGAGCTGCCGCTCGGCCCGCTGGCACCGGGCCTCGGCCTCGCTGAGCTGCGACGCGGCCTGGCTGGCGGCCGCGCGCAGGCTCAGCAGGCTCTGCTCCCCTGCCGCGCCGCCCCTGGCCCAGTGGGCGCCGAGCGCGTCACCGTCCCTGGTGACCACCCGCAGCCGCGGGTCAGCGCGCAGCACCCGCAGGCCGTCGGCGAGAGTAGCGACGACCACGACATTGCCCAGCAGCTCCGTAACCGCGCCGCTCAGCTCGTCCGGCACGGTCACCAGGTCAAGCGCGTGGGAAACCGAGCCCGGGACGCCGTCAGCCGCGAGGGCGCCCAGATCCTCCGGCAGCCGGGACGCCGGGCCTGCCCCGGAGGCAATGACCAGCCCGGCCCGGCCGGCTTCCTGGCGACGCAGTGCGGCCAGGATGTCGACGGCCGCATCGAGGCCGGCGACGACGACAGAACCCGCTGCCGCGCCGAGGGCTGCCGCGATGGCTTCCTGCGCGCCGTCAGCGACGGTCAGCAGCTGCGCGAGCGGGCCGAGTACGCCGGCGAACGCGCCGGGACCAGCCAGCAGCACATCGGCCGCATCCGCACCGCTGGTGACGGCCTCGGTCAGTGCCTGCAGCCGCGCGCGCAGGGCCGCGCGCTGATCGCTGGCCTCGTGCTCGGCCGTGCGCAGCTGGCTGACCGTCGCCGACGCGGCCGTCAGCGCCGCGGTCGCGTGCTCGTGCCCGGCCGTCAGGTCCGCGCGTCCCTCCTCGCGGCCGGACACCAGGTCCTGCAGCGCGGCGTACTCCAGCTGGGCCTGCTCCGCGCGGGCCCGCGCCTGAGCCTGCGCCTCGCCAAGCCGCCCGGCTTCCTCCTCGGCCGCCGCCGCGCGGCTGGTCGCGGATTCCGCCTGGCTGCGCAGCCGCGCGAGCAGGTCCGCGCGCTGGGCGGCCGCCTTGGCATCCGCCGCGAGCCGCCGCTCGTTGTCAGCCAGCGCGTTCTCCGCCTTTGTCCGCGCGGCCACGGCGATCGTCAGCTGCTGCCGCGCTGCGGACAGCCGCTCAGCCAGCTCCCGCTCCTGGGTGCGCAGCTCGGCGGCCTCAGCCTCCAGCTCCTCGGGGTCGCGGCCAGCGCGCTGCGGCTCGGGCGCCGACAGGTGCCGCTGCCGCTCGGCGGCCAGATTCGCTGCCCCGCGCATCCGCTCGGCCAGGCCGGACAGCGCGAAGAACGCCTCCTGCGCTGACGTGAGGCGCGGCGCGTGCTGCTGCTCGGCCAGCTCAAGCGCGGCCTCGGCGTCGCGCGCCTGCGCGAGCGCGACCTCCAGCGTGGCGCGCAGCTGCGCCGCCGCGGTCTCGTCGGTCTGGTCCCTGATGAGCTCGGCCTCGAGGGTCGTGTACTCGTCGGCGAGGAGGCGGAGCTTCGCGTCGCGCAGATCGGCCTGGATGACGGCCGCGCGGCGGGCAATCTCCGCCTGCCTGCCCAGCGGCTTCAGCCGGCGGCCGAGCTCGCCGGTCAGGTCGACCAGCCGGGTCAGGTTGGCCTGCATCGCGTCGAGCTTGCGGACCGCCTTCTCCTTGCGGCGGCGGTGCTTGAGCACGCCGGCGGCCTCTTCGATCAGCGCGCGCCGGGCGTCCGGCCCGGCATTGAGCACCTCGTCGAGCTGGCCCTGGCCGACGATCACGTGCATCTCCCGGCCGAGGCCGGTGTCGGAGAGCAGCTCGGCAATATCCAGCAGACGGCACTGATCGCCGTTGATGGCGTACTCGCTCTGGCCGGACCGGAAGAGCAGCCGGCTGATGGTGACCTCGGAGTAGTCGATCGGCAGTGCGCCGTCGCTGTTGTCGATGGTGAGGGTTACCTCGGCGCGGCCGAGCGCGGGGCGGCCCGCGGTGCCGGCGAAGACAACGTCCTCCATCTTGCCGCCGCGCAGCGGCTTGACGCCCTGCTCGCCCATCACCCAGGAGAAGGCGTCCACCACGTTCGATTTGCCGGAGCCGTTCGGCCCGACGATGCAGGTAATGCCCGGCTCGAAGCGCATGGTGGTCGCGGACGCGAACGACTTGAATCCGCGCAGGGTCAGGGTCTTCAGGTACACCTGCTGACTCCTCCCCAGCCCCTGGCCGCAAGCGGTCGGACCAAGCCACGCCGCGCGCCACCGTGGTTCGCACCCTACCGTGAGGCATCCCCGCGCTCGCGCATTCAGGCGCTGAGCGAACTGCGGATGGTCGCGTCGCCGGGCGCATCCCCGGTACCCACTCGGGTCGCCGGCCGGCGGCCGGCGGCCGCGTTCCTGTGCGGTCGCCGAAACCGATGCCGAGGTGACCCGCACAGGCGGGCGCAGCCCGAACGCACCGGGCTGCTGCTGGCCTGAACTACGGCGGAAAAGCCGAAGAGGGACGCTCGCGAGCGTCCCTCAACTGACGGTTGGCGCCTGGCGCACTGTTAGGTGAGCGCAGGCTCGCGGACTGGAACCAGCAGGTCGTGGCCGACAGAAGCGACAAGCACATCGTTCTCGTCCTGAAGCCGGGCAAGCTCGGCTTCCAGGTCGCGTACTCGTTGCTGCAGGCGGCGCATCTCTGAGACCAAGCGGGGATCCGGCCCGCCGACGTGGCCGAGTAGAGCCTTTGCCATTGTGTAGGGTCCTCCACACTGAGTGACCAGAGTGGGCACGCGCGCAGACGCCGGACATGGCTACGCGCTGGTTAACACTTCTATGGTCCCACCGTCAAGGGTAATCGGTCAAGTTTGCCGATCATGCAGGTCAGCGGACCGATCTTGGGCCGCGACCAGGACCGGTACTGATCAGCGGAAACAGCCCGGACAGGCGGACACGTTGCACTCCCTCCCCCCGCGGTCACTATGTCACAAGCGCGCCCAGACCATTCCACCCGCCCCCTCCGATTATGAACGGCCAGTCGATCTGCTGTCACAATCCGTAGTCAATTGGCGGCTGACGCGCCAGCCGCAGGACTTTGCATCTGTTTCAGCGTTTTTGCCGCCCGAAACGGGAGGATAAGTTCGCTTTGCGGATGACGTAACGGATGCAAAGGGCAGTGACCGCTACGCGCGGAGATCAGCGCTCGCGGAAGCCGAACATATCGCCGGTCGCGCCGGCCCAGCGATGCACGACCCGGGTCACCCGGCCCGGCCTGCCTCTGGCCGCCGCCGCGCCTGTCGCCGTGGCCGCGCCTGTGGTCGAGGCCGCGCCTGTCGCCGTGGCCGCGCCTGTGGTCGAGGCCGCGCTGCCTTCCAGCAGTGCGAGCAGGTCGTGGCAGCGGTCCGTGGCCCCCTCGGCCACGACCTTGACCCGGCCGTCCGTCAGGTTCTCGGCGAATCCGGTCAGGCCGAGCTCCAGCGCATGGCACCTGACCCACCAGCGGAAGCCGACACCCTGAACCCGGCCCTCGACCCACGCGGTCATCCGGGCGGCGGCAGGTGCCGTCACCAGCGGCCGTTCCGCGGCCGCGGCTGGCACACCGGGCAGCTGTAGGACGAGCGGTTCATGAACGGATCCCGGCGGATCAGCGCGCCGCACCGCGGGCACGGCCCGCTGGCCCGGCCGTAGACATTCAGCGACCGGTCGAAGTACCCGCTCTCGCCGTTCACGTTGACGTACAGGCTGTCGAAGCTGGTGCCGCCGTCTTTCAGCGCCTCGGCGAAGACCTCGGAAACCGCTCCCATCAAGACGGCGATCTCGGCCGGCCGCAGCCGGTCCGTGGCCCGCGCCCAGTGCAGCTTCGCCCGCCACAGCGCCTCGTCCGCGTAGATGTTGCCGATGCCGCTCACCAGCGACTGAT